>Ga0070714_100003944_pt1 | contig 11152 bp, 7 predicted proteins | sample LARL83metaG_FD_65450 | JGI IMG/M metagenome (GOLD analysis project Ga0070714, IMG submission 65450) | Corn, switchgrass and miscanthus rhizosphere microbial communities from Kellogg Biological Station, Michigan, USA - LAR L8-3 metaG | ecosystem: Host-associated > Plants > Roots > Rhizosphere ... | reverse complement strand
CGTTCGCAACGACCGGCAATTTTCCGGTGTGTAGCGCGGTCAGGCGGCGCCGGCGACAGCCTCGACGGCGGGCATGGCGCGCGGGGCCCGGCGCGTCAGCACCACCGTGGTCGCGCCCGACGGGCTGAAGGTGATGCTGCGCCGCCGCGTCGTCTCCGGCGTGGAGGACGCCGGGGTCAGCTCGTAGCGCTCGAGGGTCGCCCGCAGCACCGCCTTCATCTCCTGGATGGCGAAGCTCGCGCCCAGGCACCGCCGCCGGCCGCCGCCGAAGGGGATCCACGTGTAGGTGCCGGGGGTCACGCCGAGGAAGCGCTCGGGGCGGAAGGCATGCGGGTCGGGGTAGATGTCCGGGTCGCGGTGGACCAGGAATGCGCTGGCCAGCAGGACGACGCCGGGCGGATAGCGGAAGCCGCCGATCTCCACCTCCCGCTTGGTCAGCCGCGGCTCGGCATTGGGCAGCACCGGGCGCAGGCGCAGGATCTCCGTGATGGTCGCCGACAGGTAGGCCTCGGACTCGCCGCAGTCCAGTTCCTCGACGAGGCGAGCGCAGACCTCAGGCTCGCGCGCCAGGCGCTCCAGCGCCCAGCCCAGCTGGGACGCCGTGGTCTCGTGTCCGGCCACCAGCGCGGTCATCAGCTCGTCGCGCAGCTCCTGCTCAGACATGGGGGAGCCGTCCTCGTGGCGCGCCGCCAGCAGCATGGCGAGCACGTCGTCGCGACCGGCGGCATCATCGCCGGCCGCCACCTCCGCGCGCCGCTGCTCGATCAGCGAGAAGATGAGGTCGTCGGTCTCGCGCACGAGCGCCTCGAACCGTCGCTGGACCGGCGTCCAGCGCAGCAGCCGCTGGAGTGGGGGCAGGACGGACAGGGGGCTCTCGGTGTAGACGAGCAGGCCGGCGAGGAGATCGCGCAGGCGGTCAAGCGTCGGCCCCTCCTCGAGGCCGAACACCACCCGCATGATGATCTCGAGCGTCACGCGCTGCAGGCGCGGATGCAGCTCGACGGGCTCGCCGCAGGGCCATGACGCCGTCTCGCGCTCGGCCAGCTCCGTCATGAGCCCGGTCAGCCGCTGCATGCGCTCGCCGTGGAAGGCGGGCAGGAGCAGGCGCCGCTGCTCCAGATGGGCCTGCTCGTCGAGCAGGATGACCGAGTTGTGGCCGACGAGAGGGGCGAGGATGCTCGCGCCCTCACCGGGATGGAGGACATCGGGCGGTGCCGTGAACACCTCCTTGATCTCCTCGGGATCCCACAGCATCACGAACGGCGGCTGGAACGGGAGCTGCACCGTGATCCGCTTGCCGTAGGAGCGCAGGCGCTCCAGCGAGGCGGCGGGCCGGGTCCAGGTGGCGACCATCTGGACCACGGCCGGCATCGATGGTCCAGGGGGCAGGCCCGCGCGCTGGGTACGTCTCATCCCGGCTCTCCTCGCTCGTGCTGTGACCGAAGGGTCACAGATGCTCGGCCCCGCAGTGTGACATCGGTCACGCATCCGCGGGCTGCCCGCGCTCGATCGCCAGCAGCGTGCGCTTGCGCTCCAATCCCCCGGTGTAGCCGCCGAGCCCGCCGCCGCTGTGCAGCACGCGGTGGCAGGGCAGCACGATCGGCAGCGGATTGGAGCCGAGCGCGTTGCCGGCGGCACGCGAGCCGCGCGGGCTGCCCGCCGCGGCGGCCACCTCACGGTAGGTGGAGACCTCGCCGTAGGGGATCGCGGCGGTGGCGGTGAGGACCCGGCGAGCGAAGTCGCCGAGCAGGCGCAGGTCCAGCTCCAGGTCGAACGCCTGGCGGCGCCCGGCGAAGTACTCGTCGAGCTCGCGGCGTGACTCGTCGAGGCGCTGCGGCGCGGCGAGCATGCGCGGCGAGAGGCGCACGGCGATGTCCTGCAGGACGGCGTCCTCCTGGCCCTCCTCCACGTAGGCCACGCGGGCCAGTCCCTGGGGGGTCCGGGCCAGCACCAGCGTCCCGACCGGGGAGTCGTGGCGCGCGTAGGCGACGTCCAGCAGGCCGGCGGCCGCGACGGTGTCGACGATCGAGGGCGGCTCGGCCGCCGGGGCCTTCAGGGCCGCACGCAGCGTGCGTTCCATGTCGACATCGAGGTGGTGGTTGGTCTCGTTCATCTCGTGCGTTCCTCTCTCAGGCGCTTCAGGCCCTCATGGACGTTGCGCCGCGCCGCGGGTTCTGAGATCTCCATCGCCATCGCGATCTCCGCGTAGGCGGAGTCGGCGATGAAGCGCAGCGCCACGGCGGTCCGCTGTTTGTCGGGCAGGGCCGCCACGGCGGCCCACAGGTCTTCGTCGGGTGCGGTGGTCCGGCCGTCGGCCGCCGGAGCCTCCGGCAGCTCGGCCGGCTCGGGCACCGGTGTGGCGCGCCGCGCCCGGGCACGGGCATGGTCGATCGCCTTGCGATGGGCGATCGTGAACAGCCAGCCGCGCAGATTCGACGCGTCGCCGAGGCCCGGGTACGCGCGCAGTGCCGCCAACCACGTCTCCTGGTAGACGTCGTCGGCGTCGATCGGTCCGACGGTGGCGATCAGGAAGCGGTGCACGTCGCGGGCGTGCGCGTCGAGCAGGTTCTGAAACGGTGGCAGGCGCACTGAGAGATCAAACGCCGGAGCAGGGGACGGCGTGAGGTCAGTCTCCTACTAACCTCACCCTCATGGATCAGCGCACGCTTGGAACCGAGGGACTGGCGGTCTCCGCCGAAGGCCTGGGCTGCATGGGGATGTCGGAGTTCTACGGCACCACCGACGAGGCCGAGGCGATCGCCACCATCCACCGCGCCCTGGACCAGGGGGTCACCTTCCTGGACACATCTGACATCTACGGCCCGCACACCAACGAGCAGCTGGTGGGCCAGGCCATCGCCGACCGACGCGACGAGGTCGTGCTCGCCACCAAGTTCGGGATCGTCCGCGACCCGGAGAATCCGGCGAGGCGCGGCGTCAACGGCCGCCCCGACTACGTGCTGCGCTCCTGCGACGCCTCGCTGCGGCGCCTGCGGGTCGACCACATTGACCTCTACTACCAGCATCGGGTCGATCCCGGCGTGCCCATCGAGGAGACGGTGGGCGCCATGGCTGAGCTCGTCGACGCCGGCAAGGTCCGCTTCCTCGGTCTGTCCGAGGCGGGGCCGGACACGATCCGGCGCGCTCACGCGGTGCACCCCATCAGCGCGGTGCAGACCGAGTACTCCCTGTGGAGCCGCGACGTCGAGGACGAGGTCCTGCCCGCGATGCGCGAGCTGGGCATCGGACTGGTCGCCTACAGCCCCCTCGGGCGCGGCTTTCTCACCGGGCAGATCACGTCGCCCGACGACTTCGAGCCCGACGACTTCCGCCGCAACAGCCCTCGGTTCATGGGCGAGAACTTCGCCCGCAACCTGGAGCTGGTGAAGCGCATCAGGCAGATCGCCGCCGACAAGGACTGCACGCCCGGGCAGCTCGCCCTCGCCTGGGTGCTGGCGCGTGGGGAGGACGTGGTCCCGATTCCCGGGACCAAGCGGCGCCGCTATCTGGACGAGAACGTGCAGGCCACCGAGATCGAGCTCACCGACGAGGACCTGGGCCGGATCGAAGAGGCCGCCCCCGTCGGCGCCGCCGCGGGCGATCGCTACGCGGACATGACGCCCATCGGCCGCTGAGGACGCGGCAAGACGGCGCTCATCGCTTGCCCAAGCTGCCCCTTCGCTATACAAACTAGGTATGCCACGCGCAATCTGGAGCGGCGCCATCAGCTTCGGCCTGGTCAACGTGCCGGTCAAGCTCTACAGCGCCACCTCGCCCAAGACGGTGCGGTTCCACCAGCTGTCCCGCGAGACGGGCTCGCGGATCCGCCAGAAACGGGTCGACTCGAGCACCGGAGACGAGGTGGCCTTCGAGGACATCGTCAAGGGCTATGAGCTGACTCCGGACCGCTATGTGGTGGTCGAGCCCGAGGAGCTCGAGGCGCTCGACCCCAAGGCGACCAAGACCATCGACATCGAGGAGTTCGTCGACCTCGACGAGATCGACCCGATCTACTACGACCACTCCTACTACCTGGCTCCCGCCACCGGCGGCGCCAAGGCCTACCGCCTGCTGCTGGAGGCGATGCGGGAGTCGGGCAAGGTGGCGATCGGCAAGATCGTGATCCGCTCAAAGCAGCAGCTGTGCGCGTTGCGCCCCAGTGGCGAGGCGATGGCGCTGTCGACGATGCTGTTCGGCGACGAAGTGCTCCCCTCGGACCGGCTCGACGAGCTCGACGGCCTCCAGGACGCCGAGGCGACCCAGCGCGAGCTGACCATGGCCCAGCAGCTCATCGACTCGCTGTCGGCCGAGTTCGATCCTGAGAAGTTCAAGGACGAGTACCGCGAGCGGGTGCTCGAGCTGATCGAGCGCAAGGCAGCAGGCGAGGAGATCGCCGTGGCGCCCGAGGCCGAGGAGACGGCGCCCGCGCCTGACCTCATGGCCGCCCTCGAGGCCAGCCTCGCCGAGGTGCGCAGCGGCAGCTCGGACCAAGCCGCAGACGCAGAGCCCAAGTCGACCAAGCGGGCGTCCTCGAAGAAGTCGTCGAGCGCCAATGGGTCCAAGAGCTCGGGCTCGGGCGGCGCCAAGACCACGCGCAGCAAGGCCAAGGCCAAGTCCTAGCCTCGGCCACGTCGGTTCCGGGCCGGTCGGTGCGGCGGGCGGCTGACTTCAGCCAACTCTCAGCCGCGTTTCGCCGAAATCCGGATTTCGTCCGGTACGATTGGCGTGCTTGGCCTGCAGTGCCTTTCCCTGCCCACCCTCGTTTACCAGGCACCGCTCATGTACCACTCCGCTCCCCCAGGGGCCACTGGCCTCTACGACCCCACAAACGAGCATGATGCGTGTGGCATCGCCCTGGTCGCCAAGCTGTGGGGCGAGGCCAGCCACGCCGTGGTCGAGAAGGCCCTGGAGGCGCTGGAGAACATGGAGCACCGGGGGGCCGAGGGGGCGGATCCCAACACCGGCGACGGCGCGGGCATCCTGCTGCAGATCCCCGATGCGTTCATCCGCGGCGCCGTCGCGGGGATCGACCTGCCGCCGCCCGGCCGCTACGGCGTCGGCGTCTGCTACCTGCCCGGCGATCCCGAGCGCCGGCGGGCCTTCGAGCAACTGATCGACCAGACCGTCGCCGCCGAGGGCCAGAAGGTCCTGTGGTGGCGTGACGTGCCCATCGACGACCGCTTCGTCGGGGAGACCGCGCGCCTGTCGGCGCCGGTGATCCGCCAGGTGATCATCCAGGCCAACGAGGACATCGACGACCAGGGCGCCTTCGAGCGCAAGCTCTACGTCATCCGGCGGGTCATCGAGCGCGCCGCCGGCACCGAGATCTCCCTGCCGAGCTTCTCCAGCCGCACCCTGGTCTACAAGGGCATGCTCACCGCACCCCAGCTGCCCCGCTACTTCCCCGATCTGCGCGATCCGCGCGTGGCGTCGCGGCTGGCCCTGGTGCATTCGCGCTTCTCCACCAACACCTTCCCGAGCTGGGAGCTGGCCCACCCATACCGGATGATCGCCCACAACGGCGAGGTCAACACGCTGCGCGGCAACGTCAACTGGATGCGCGCCCGCGAGTCCCAGCTCGCCTCCGAGCTATTCGGCGATGACCTCGAGAAGGTCCTGCCGGTGGTGCGCAGCGGTGGCTCTGACTCCGCCACCCTGGACAACGTGCTGGAGCTGCTGGTGCTCAGCGGGCGTTCCCTGCCCCATGCGATCATGATGATGATCCCCGAGGCCTATCGGACGCGGTCAGACATCGACCCCGACGTCAAGGGCTTCTACGACTTCCACTCCTGCCTGATGGAGCCGTGGGACGGCCCAGCGGCGGTGGCCTTCACGGACGGCCGGATGGCCGGGGCGGTGCTGGACCGCAACGGCCTGCGCCCGGGGCGCTGGGTCCAGGACACCGAGGGCTACGTCGTCCTGGCGTCGGAGACGGGGGTGATCACCGTCGCCCCGGAGCATGTCCAGCGCAAGGGCCGCCTGGCCCCCGGCAAGCTGTTCCTGCTCGATCTGGAGGACGGGCACATCATCGAGGACGAGGACGTCAAGCGCCGCGTGGCCCGCCGCAAGCCCTATGGCGAATGGTACGAGCGCTCGATGGTGGCCATCGACGATCTGCCCGAGCGTCAGCCGCGCGTGCCCCGTGTCGAGCCGCTGCGCTCCAAGCAGCTGGCCTTCGGCTATTCGCAGGAGGACCTGCGGATGATCATCGCGCCGATGGCCTCCAAGGGCGAGGAGCCGGTGGCGAGCATGGGCAACGACGCCGCGCTGGCGGTGATGTCCGATCGCCAGCCGCCCCTGTTCTCCTACTTCAAGCAGCTGTTCGCGCAGGTCACCAACCCGCCCATCGATCCGCTGCGCGAGAGCGTCGTGATGAGCCTGCAGACCGGGGTCGGCGCCGAGGTCAACCTGCTGGCCGAGACGCCCGAGCAGGCCCACCAGCTCGTCATCCCCCAGCCGATCCTGCGCAACGCGCAGCTCGAGAAGCTGCGCCAGGTCTCGCATGAGATCTTCGACGCCGCCACGCTGGACATCACCTGGCCCATCGAGGACGGCCCCGACGGGATGGAGCGCCGGCTGGACGCGCTGTGCGCGGAGGCCTACAACCAGGTCGACCACGGCGCCAACATCCTCATCCTGTCGGACCGCAACCTCGGCCCCGAGCGCGTGGCGATGCCGTCGCTGCTGGCCGTCGCCGCGGTCCACCACCACCTGGTCCGCGCCGGCACGCGCCTGCGCACCGGCCTGGTCATCGAGTCCGGCGAGCCGCGCGACATCCACCACATGGCGACGCTCATCGGCTACGGGGCCGCCGGGATCAACCCCTATCTGATGTTCGAGTCCCTGGACGAGCTGGCCGACCGCTCGCTGCTGCCCGAGGACCTCGACCGCGAGGAGGCCGAGCAACGCATCGTCAAGGCCATCGGCAAGGGGCTGCTCAAGACCATCTCCAAGATGGGGATCTCCACCATCCAGTCCTACTGCGGCGCCCAGATCTTCGAGGCGGTGGGGCTCGAGAGCGAGATCATCGACAAGCACTTCACCGGCACGGCGAGCCGGATCGGAGGAGTGGGCCTGGCGGTGCTGGCCGCCGAGGCCCTGGGACGGCACTTCCGCGCCTATCCGCGCACCGACCGCGAGGTCCTGCCGGTCGGAGGCGTCCTGCAGTGGCGTCGCGACGGCGAGCGCCACATCTGGAACCCCGACACGATCGCCAACCTCCAGCACGCCGTGCGCGCCAAGGCGGGCAACGGCAACGGGAACGGCGCGGCGATCGCCCGGGACCCCCAGGAGGCCTACGACGAGTTCGCCAAGCAGGCCAACGACGAGTCCACACGGACCGCCGCGTTGCGCGGGCTGATGAAGTTCCGCTTCGCGCAGGCGCCGGTGCCCCTCGACGAGGTCGAGCCGGCCGCAGACATCGTCAAGCGCTTCTCCACCGGGGCGATGAGCCTCGGCTCGCTCTCGCGCGAGTCCCATGAGGCGCTGGCGATCGCCATGAACCGGCTGGGCGGCAAGTCCAACACCGGCGAGGGGGGAGAGGACCCCACGCGCTTCGTCCCCGACGAGAACGGCGATCTGCGCCGCTCGGCCATCAAGCAGGTGGCCTCCGGGCGCTTCGGAGTCACCGTGGACTACCTCGTCAACGCCGACCAGCTCCAGATCAAGATGGCCCAGGGGGCCAAGCCGGGAGAGGGCGGCCAGCTCCCCGGCCACAAGGTTGACGACTACATCGCCAAGATCCGCTTCTCGACCCCGGGCGTGGGGCTCATCTCGCCGCCGCCCCACCACGACATCTACTCGATCGAGGACCTCAAGCAGCTCATCTACGACCTGCGCTGCGCCAACCCCACCGCCTCGGTCTCGGTCAAGCTCGTGTCCGAGGTCGGGGTGGGCACGGTGGCCGCGGGGGTGGCCAAGGCCAACGCCGACCATGTGACGATCTCCGGCCACGACGGCGGCACCGGCGCCTCGCCCCAGTCCTCGATCCAGTCCGCCGGCGTCCCGTGGGAGATCGGCCTCGCGGAGACCCAGCAGACGCTGCTGCTCAACGACCTGCGCAGCCGCATCACCGTCGAGGTCGACGGCCAGATGAAGACAGGACGCGATGTCGTCATCGGGGCTCTGCTCGGGGCCGACGAGTTCGGTTTCTCGACGGCACCCCTCATCGCGATGGGCTGCATCATGATGCGGGTCTGCCACCTCAACACCTGCCCCGTGGGCATCGCCACCCAGAACCCCGAGCTGCGGGCGCGCTTCCAGGGCACTCCCGAGCACGTGGTGGCCTACCTGATGTTCGTGGCCGAGGAGGTGCGGGCGATCATGGCCAAGCTCGGCGTGCGGCGCTTCGCCGATCTCATCGGCCGCGCCGAGCTGCTCGAGACCGATGACGCCGTGGATCACTGGAAGTCGCGCGGGGTGGACCTGTCCACCGTCCTGGGCACGATCGACCTGCCGCCCGAGGTCCCGCGCTCGCGCACCCGCAAGCAGGTCCCGGTGCTCGACGACGCGCTCGACTGGGAGCTCGTCCAGCTCTGTGCGCCCGCGATCGAGAGCGGCGAGCAGGTGCGCCATGGCCCGATCCCGGTGCGCAACGTCAACCGCACCGTCGGCGGAATCCTCTCCGGGGAGATCGCCCGGCGCCGCGGTGCCGCCGGGCTGTCCGAGAGCACCATCGACATCTCGTTCTCGGGATCGGCGGGTCAGAGCTTCGCCGCCTGGCTCGGCCCCGGCGTGACCTTCTCGCTGCGCGGAGAGACCAACGACTACACCGGCAAGGGGCTGTCCGGCGGCATCGTCTCGGTCCGCCCGCCCGAGACCGCGCTGTTCCGCGCCGAGGAGAACATGATCGTCGGCAACACCGTGCTCTACGGCGCCACCGCCGGCCGCGCCTTCATCCGCGGCCTGGCCGGCGAGCGCTTCGCCGTGCGCAACTCGGGCGCCAAGGCCGTCGTGGAGGGCGTGGGCGATCACGGTTGCGAGTACATGACGGGCGGCCGCGTGGTTGTCCTCGGGACCACGGGTCGCAACTTCGCTGCCGGGATGAGCGGTGGGATCGCCTACGTCTATGACCGCGACAATCGCTTCCGCGGCCGCTGCAACCTCGAGCTGGTGGACCTCGAGCCACTCGACGAGGCGGGTGAGCGCGAGGTCCGGTCGCTCATCTCCGAGCACGCCCAGCGCACCGGCTCGCTGCGGGCCCGCAACGTCCTCGCCTCCTGGGAGCGCGAGTCCCAGCGATTCGTGAAGGTCATGCCGCGCGACTACAAGCGCGTCCTCGAGGAGCGGGCGCTCCAGGAGAGCGAGAAGAGCGAGGAGAGCGAGGGCGAGCCCGTGGGGGCCTGACGGTCCCCGCTACCCTCGCCGGTCCGATAGCCCATGGGTGAGCTCGGTGCATTCCTCAAGATCCACCGGGTCGGCTTTGACAAGCGCGACCCGCGCAACCGCGTGCGCGATTACAAGCAGTACTTCGCGCTCCAGCCCGAGGCCGAGCTGCGCCGCCAGGGCGCCCGGTGCATGGACTGCGGGGTCCCGTTCTGTCACGAGGGCTGCCCGCTGGGCAACCTGATCCCGGACTGGAACGACCTCGTCTACCGCGACAAGTGGCGCGACGCCATCGAGCAGCTGCACGCCACCAACAATTTCCCCGAGTTCACCGGCCTGATCTGCCCGGCGCCGTGCGAGTCCGCGTGCGTGCTGGCGATCAACGACGACCCGGTGACCATCGAGCAGATCGAGCTGTCGATCGTCGAGCGTGCCTTCGCCGAGGGGTGGGTGGTGCCCCACGCGCCCGATCGCCGCTCGGGCCGCACCGTGGCCGTCGTCGGGTCGGGCCCGGCCGGGCTGGCCGTGGCCGCCGAGCTCAACCAGTGCGGGCACTCGGTGACCGTCTTCGAACGCGACGAAGGACCGGGCGGGCTTCTGCGTTTCGGTGTCCCCGACGCCAAGCTGGAGAAGTGGATCATCGACCGCCGCGTCGCGATCCTCGAGCAGGAGGGCATCGAGTTCATCTACAACACCGACGTCGGGACCGATATCACCGCCGATGAGCTCAACGAGCGCTTCGACGCGGTGGTCATCGCGATCGGGAGCCGGGTGTCTCGCGATCTCGACGTGCCCGGCCGCGAGCTCGCCGGTGTCCACCCGGCCATGCAGTACCTCTACCAGCGCAACCGCTGGGTGGCGGCCCACGAGGGACGCCCCACTCGTCTTCCGCCGCCGGGGACCGAGATCAGCGCGGCCGGCAAGAAGGTGATCGTGATCGGCGGTGGTGACACCGGCATGGACTGCATCTCCAACTCCCATCGCGAGGGCGCCCGCAGCGTCGTCATGCTCGACGTCTACGCCCAGGTGGCGGAGGACGGCGGAGACCCCCGCGCCCCCTGGCCGCTGCCCCCCAAGCGCACGCCGCTGACCTACGCGCTGGAGGAGGGCGGCAAGCGCCGCTGGGGCACCGAGGTGACCGGCTTTGGCGGCACCGGCCAGGGCGCTGTCAGCCACGTCTACGCGCGGCAGGTGACGGGCAGCTCGTCCCGCGACCTGACCCCGGTGCCGGGCAGCGAGTTCGTGCTCGAGGCCGACCTCGTGCTCATCGCCATCGGCTTCGAGCACCCCGAGCACGAGGGCCTGCTCGAGCAGGCCGGCGTCGCTCTCGACCACCGCGGGAACATCGAGACCAAGCAGACGTTCAGAACCAACATGGGCCGCGTCTACGCCTGCGGCGACGCCCGGATCGGACAGTCGCTGGTCGTCACGGCGATCTCCGAGGGACGCAAGTGCGCGCGCGTCGTGAACGCCGATCTGGGGGGCAGTCCGATGGACGCCGACCGGGAGCGCCTGGCCGTTGGAGCCTGGAGTGGAGAGGTCGATCAGACCTTGCGCCATCAGGCCGAAGCGGCCGGAACCGTGCGTCCCGGAGAGGAGTTCTTCACCGGCCCCGCGACCCGGGACCGCTGATGGATTCTTATCCACGGAGCCGTTCGAAGCTGATACGTTTAACCGCGGTGGTGCGGCCCATCAGCTGTGCCTAGCCAAATTGTTCGGGGCATTGAGGTTTACTCAAGGCTTGGGACGGGGAAACTCGCCCCTGTCGGTCAGGGAACTGCGCCCCCACTTCCCTGACTCTCCGGGGGGCCCAGATGGATCTGGGCCC
>Ga0070714_100003942_pt1 | contig 11155 bp, 11 predicted proteins | sample LARL83metaG_FD_65450 | JGI IMG/M metagenome (GOLD analysis project Ga0070714, IMG submission 65450) | Corn, switchgrass and miscanthus rhizosphere microbial communities from Kellogg Biological Station, Michigan, USA - LAR L8-3 metaG | ecosystem: Host-associated > Plants > Roots > Rhizosphere ... | reverse complement strand
CGCTTGTGCTTCAGGAGCCGCGCGCGAGGATGGTCCTGCGGCAGGCCGCCCGGGACGCGCTTCAAGTCCTGCCCCCCGATCTCATACTTCTTGCCCTCGAGCTCCTCCACTATCGCCGCGAGCTCCTGCCCGGACCTGTCGTCGGCCACGGCGGTCCGGAACTTGGCGAGGTCGGCAGGCTCGAGCATGTAGCGGCCGGCCGCCGCCATCAGACCCTTCGCGTCAAGGGAGACGTAGCCGCCGCCTGAACCCATCCCGACGTCGGCGGCGATGTTGGTCTTGTAAGGGGACTTGTCAGCGCTGAAGCGGATGTCCCGGTTGGGCCGGAAGATCTTGCCGGGCCCGAACTCGGGCTCCAGGTGCTTCAGCAGCGCCTCCATCGGCCCTCGGATGTCGTTCTGGTAGGCGGCTCGATGGGCGTCGAAGTAGGACTTCGTGTTGTCCAGCTGCAGACCGATGAAGTAGGCCTGGAAGTCGCCCGTCCAGCCGCGAAACTCCTCGGTGGCCACCGGCGGAGGAGTCTAGCGCGAAGCCTCCGCCGGCACCGACAACCTCGCCTGTCTTACCGCGTGTCGGGGTAGCTGACCACCTGCTGGAACGTCGGCCGGTTGATCCAGGGCTGGTTCGCGACACCGTCCACGCCCACCGTGCTGTAGATGATGTCGTCGTTGGCGGGGTTGCACTGTCCCGCCGACGTGTTCGAGCGACTGCACGTCCACGCGGTGGGGTCCGAGCTGCCATAGGCCTGCGAGAGCTGCGCGATCGCTGCGTCGAGCGCCCCACGAGCGGCCTGCTGACAGGCTGTCAGCGACCCGCAGTAGCTCTGAGAGTAGTCGAAGCTCGCCGTGCCCATCGACTGCTGCAGCGCGCGCTGCAGATAGCCCTCCCAGCCGCCGTCGTAAGCCGAGCCGACGTGCGCGTTCGAAGGCGCGTCGTTGAGGCCCATGATCCCGGTGAGCAGCGAGAACTGGCTCTGACTGAGCCAGGGATCGTAGATCGTGTGCGCAAGCTGCGGGTAGAGGGCGTCCATGATCGCCACGGCGTTGCCCTGCTCGTACGCGCCGCTCCCGGTCAGGTCGCGGCGATGGGCGCCGCCGCCCGCCCAGTTGACCAAGATGCCCAGCGCCTGCGACTCCTCGGCACTCAGGCTCGTCGAGCCCAGTAGCTGGTTCAACGCGGGCACCAGCTGCGAGCCGTCGAGGTCCACGGTCGCCGCGTCCTCCATCGCACGCACGACATCACTGGGCTGCATCGGCCCCACCGCAAGAGCGGAGCGAAGCCGATCGCTCAATGAAAGCGAGCGGTAGACAGGCCCGTAGGCGAAGTTGCTGTCCGCTGCCGACCAGCCGGGCGCCGGCTTGTTGTTCCAGCTGACCATGAACCCGGGGCTCGGATTGATCGCATGCGGGTGGGGATCCGTCGAAGAACCGTTGGCCGGCAGGAAGCCCTGCCATTCCCACTGCCCCGAACCCCAGCTCGGGAGGTTGGGGTTGACGTTCTTCGGGCGAACCGGCATCAGCCCGGACGAGTAGTAGGCGATGTCCTTGGAGTCGACGTAGAACCAGTTGAAGGTCCCGGTCTCCTTCGCAGCCGCCTTCAGGAAGCTCCTGGCGCCGTGCATGAAGTCGGGGTTGTTCCACTCGAGGAACGCGGGCGCCGAGCCCAGCTCGTCGCCGAACGTGGAGCGCTCGAAAACGACGGCGGTGGGGATCTGCTTGCCGGTGGACGGGTCGGTAGCCATGACGCGGCCGACCACGGGCTCGAAGACCGTTTGACCGGCGATCGTCTGCTTGGCCCGCTCGATCTGGAGCGTGATCACCTGGGGCGGATTGGGCGCGCCTGGAGAGGTCTTCGCCACCTCGACGTCGGTGCGTTCGAACATTGGGGTGCAGACCCCGTTGAAGAGGGTCGCCGTGCTCTGCAGGCTCGGCGCCGAGCCGTCGGTGTTGCAGAGCGGGTCGATGCGCTCGTCGGTGATATCACTGCCGGCGGAGGTTGCGCTCCAGGCGTAGTCGACCCCGCGGCCGAGCTCGATGAAGATATCCGTGCCGGGGAAGGCGGCGCCGCGCGCCTCGATGCCCGGACCATGCAGATCGACCTCGTGGAGGATCTGGGGCGAGAAGTAGCCCACCTGCGGGCCGAAGACGGCGATCGGGTGCCCGCTGGCGCTGTGCGTCGCCGAGACGAGCAGCGCATTGCTCATATGCGGGTGAAGCAGCCCTTGGAGGTCGATGCTGATCGGCCCCACGGTGACCGTGCCCGGGTTGGTGTTGCTGGGAATCGACCCGCCGTTGCAGAAGCTCGTCGTCGGATCGGCCGCTGGGATGGCCACCGAGGCCGGGCTCACCTTCCCCACCTGCATGTAGGGGAACGCCGTCGGGATCGTCGTCGGCGCAGCCGGGTCGTTCTGTGAACGGAGGTCCTGCCAGATCGCCTTCCCCTTGCTCGAGCCGTAGCGGTTGACCAGGGCCTGGTAGAAGAGCCCGCTGTCGACCTCGTCGCCGCCACCGGTGGCGAAGATCGCCTGGACGATCGTGGCAATCGCCACGACGTCGGTGACCTTCCAGGGCGCCGGCGCCTCCTGCAGCGCCGGGTACTCGACCGGCATGAGCGCGGGGTTGGTCAGGGCAGCCTCGATGTAGGCGTTGACACCGGCGACGTAGGCCGTGCCGTCCGCCACCGTCTGGGCTCCCTCGGTGGTCGTGATCGTGTGACCGCCCTGCACGTACGAGAAGGGCGCGGTGTACTTGACCGGGAGCTCGTCGACCTGGCTCTGGAGCTCCTGGTCGCTGTAGCCCGCGATCCTGGCCACCGAGCAGTCCATCGCCAGGTCGGACGGCGAAGGGCCGATGAACGCGGACAGCTGCGCGCGGCCGACGTGTCGCAGCACGTCCATCAAGAACAGACGGTCGCGCGCGCCCGCGTAGCCCGCCCCGAACTCGGTCGCATAGCGCGTGTCGCCGTAGACATGGGGGATGCCGAAAGCCTTGTCCCAGACGATCGCGGTGTTGCCGTTGGCGCCGTTGCTAAAGGTGTCGACGCGGTCGACGGCCGAGGGGTCGTTGGGATCGAAGCTGAGCGACGACGTCTTGTAGTAAGAGCCGATCTGGGAGTTGTTCCAGCCGGGGCTGGCAACACCCGCCACGAGATCGCGGTACATGGCGAGCTGGTCCTGCTGGTGCTGCGGTTGCTGGCTGGAGGCGAACTGCTGAGAGTTGACGAGACCATCGTCCCCCGCCGGCAGGATGTTGAAGGCCTGGCCGCCGGCGCAGTCCACGTCGTTGGGATCGCCGGGCGGCGTGATGCCGTTCGGCACCGGGATGGGCGCGCAGCCCTGGGCGTGGGCCGCCGGAACGACGACCATGCCGATCGCCAGGACGAGCAGGACTACGAGTGCTGGGCGCTTCGTCAACACAGGACCCCCAGGAATGATTCGGTACGAGGCCGTACCTACACCCATTAAGGCAATTGCCGGCGCCCAGAAGCAAATCGCCGAGTTCAGGAGCGAGAGAGTCGAGCCGGATGCCCCCGCCGAGATGACAGGTTGCAAGCGGGGCCAAGGCTGATCTAAACCGATCGCGTGGAAGTCGCGGCAAGCAGCCCCATCGGCCTCAACGCGGCCTGGCGCGCCGGGATATCGCCCGCCGCGACGGTCGCGGTGTTTCTGCTCGGCTCACTGCTGGTCGTCGTGCCTCCGTTCCAGAACCTGCTCGGCCCCACGATCCCGCCCGACAAGGTCAACCTCTTCGGACTGCTGATCTATGCGGTCGGCGCCGGCGTCGGGATCGCCTATTACTCTCGCGGGAACGGCGGTTGGAGTGCCGCGGCCCTCACCTTGGCGGTCGTGTCGCTCGGCTCCAGCGCCGCGATCGGCATCGCAGTCATCGCGTTTGCGCTGGGCCGGCATGCCGGCCTGGGACCCGTTCGCGGCTTCTGCGCCTGGGCGGCGGGCAACCTCGCCGGACTGCTGCTGGTCCTCTTTCCGCTGGGCCCGCTGAACTTCTATTGGACCTGGGAGGATGCAATCGGCGGCATCGGGATCGGGGCAGCGGTGGCGTCCTGGTTCATCGTTCACGAGGAGGCGGTTCGACGCGGCCGGCACAACTGGACGGCCTGGGTCGCCGCGGTGCTCGTGCTGGCCCTCGCAGGCCTGATGCTGGCCGGGGTCTCGAAGCTCGCCATCACATCGCCCGAGCAGGCGGTCGTGCGCGTGGTCAATCTTAGCCCGGGAATGATCCGGGTCTCGGAGAGTCTCCCCAACCCCGAGGAGACGCCCCCTTCGTCTGGGCAGGTCGCACTTGCCTGCGGTGCATCGACGCTGGTCAGACCGCCGCCGGGCAGTCATGGGCCTTGGTGGGTCTATGCCGGACCCGCCGTGAGCCAGGTCAGCGGCGGTGGCGCCGAGCCCTACCAGGTCACGAGTGGAATCGGAGCACCGCGCGTTCTGCTGGCACCGGCTGGAAGGTCATGGATCGAGCGCTGGTTGTCGCCGCACTGCCCATGACTCGCCGATCGAGCGGTTTAGGTTTCTCGCAGCCCTACAGGGCGTGTAGCGCCACCAGGAGCCCTGGGGCCAGCAGCACCACCCAGAGCACCGGGAAGATGACAAAGGCGGCGATCAGGAAGACCAGCAGGCGCTTCGATATGTACATCCGCGGGTCGATCATCGCCATCGAATTCAGACAGAGTCAAGTTCACGACACTTAACTGAGCTGCCGCCATCACCGTGAGCCGCCGATCTAGGGTCCTCCGCCGATGCGGAAAGGCGGCTACTCCTGGACCACCATCAAGGCGGGCACCCTCTCGGTGGACGGCAGCACGTACTGGAATGGGGCCACCTGGGTATCGGCGATCGCTCCGGATGGCAGGCGCTGGAATGGCCGTGACTGGGAAGGCAACCCGGATGCGATGGCGGTGTCCTACGGACTCGTGAGCATCGCCGTGAGTCAGCTCGGTTTCTGGGGATGGCTCTGCGTCCTGAGCGCGGTCGCCGCGACCATCTTCGACCTCACGCTGTCCGGCCCCACGGCCGGGCAAGCAGTCAGCCCGATCGGTGGATTTGTGATCATCGGCCGTCGCTTCTGGAAGGGACGCTGGCTCGGCGGCCTGCTGATCCTGACCTGCGAGCTGGTCGGGCTCGGACTGATCCTTCTCTTCAGACGGCCGCCCGCCTAGCGATCTCCACGGACCGTCAGGTTTCTCGCAACCCCACGAAGTCCAGGTCCCAGAACGTCTGCAAGTAGACGAGAGCCCCCGTCATCCACGGCTCGTAACTGTCCAGAACCTTTACCTGGAAGGCCACCTCCGGGATGCGCACTGACGGCCTGGTGAATCCCAGATCGGCGCCGGCGACGAATCCAAAGCGGCGGTAGTAGACCGGAGAGCCCTCCAAGAAGACCAATGGCACCCCCCGCTCGTTCAGCATCTCCAGCCCGGTCGTGATCAGCAGCGAACCGATGCCCTGGCGCTGACGCTCCGGCAGAACACCCACCGGGCTGAGGACCTGAACGTCGACCAGCCTTCGGGGAGCGTCGACCAGTGAGCGGGTGAACATCACGTGGCCGACCACAACATCGTCGTCCGTCGCGACGAGCGATAGACCTTCCCAGCGGGAAAGGCTTTCGCGCAGGGCGTCGACGAGCCCACCAACCCGGCCTTCGTCCTTGGCGAAGGCGGCATTCTGCACATCGCGGACCCGATCGTGATCGTCCGGCCGCTCCTCGCGAACCTGCACGCCCACGGCCGCGGTCATTGGCCCTCGGATGAGTCGCTCACGGCGACGCATTATCGAGCGACGTCGGCCACCACTGAGCCACCCAGGCTTCCCACGAATTGAACCCCGCCGGCGGCGGGCCGGAATCGGTAGCTGTCAGCTCGGTGGCGTCCGGCGGCTCAAAGATCTGGCGCCATCGTTGGAGGTCTGCCGCGGTCATATCGAAGGTGCTGGCGCCGTCGGTCAGGGAGCGAGCCGCGATCCGACGCAGTTGGTCTGCTTCGTGGACCTGCAAGTAGACGAGCTCGCTGGCAGCTCCGACTGAGGCCGCCAGGGCTCTCAGCGCCGACCGCTCAACCTTGCTCCACACGCCAAAGTCGAGCACGACGTTGACGCCAGCGCGAAGCGCCGACAGCGCCAGCCAGATCAGGCGACCCTCCAGGACGTTCCGCTTGCCCTCGGGCTGCTCGCGCCCGAACAGCGGGATCATCCATTCGTCGGGGGTCAGTCGCAGTGCGCTCCACTCTGACGCGAGCTCGCGCGCCCGTCTGGTCTTGCCGGCGGCGGGAAGGCCGACCAGCACGAACATGATCGGGGCGCTCCCGTGACCTGTCCTCAAGGCCTCTAGCATGCTCGGACGTAGCCCTGTGAATTGGTGGGCGGTGAGAGCTTCGAACTCCCGACCTCCTGCTTGTAAGGCAGGCGCTCTGAACCAACTGAGCTAACCGCCCCCGAGCGGGTGAGTCTACCCGCGCTGTAGTCGCAACTGAGTTAGCTGCGGTGTCTCATGGGGCCCGCCAGAAGACAGCTCAGTTAGCGGAGTTGCCCAATAAAGGCCCCTCAGGCGCCCAAGAGCTTCAGCGCCGCCAGCAGCTGCGTGTCCTTCGCGAAGCCCGCAGCCGGGTCGGAGACCTGGAACTCGTCAGCCGGGTTCGCCAGCTGCACCGTCTGGTCGGGCTTTAGGCCCTTGCCCTGGACGGTCGAGCCGTCGGGCAGGAACCAGTGCTCGATCGTGAGGTGCAGGTCGCCTCCGTTAGAGAGTGGGAAGTCCTCCTGCACCGAGCCCTTGCCGAAAGTAGTCGTGCCGATCAGGGTCGCGCGGTGGTGGACGTGGAGCGAGCCCGCGACGATCTCCGACGCCGAGGCGCTGTCCTTGTCGACCAGCACGACGAGGCGGATCGAAGGCGCCTGGTGCGTGCCCGTCACGTTGTCGCGTTCGACGTGGCCTGTGCGGTCCCGCAGCTCGAAGGCCTCCCCCGAGCTCACGAAGGCGCCGATCACAGCCTGGGCGGCGTCGATGAAGCCGCCCGGGTTGCCGCGGAGGTCCAGCACCATCCCCTTCTTGCCGGCCAGGCTCTTCTTGAGCACGGCCACGAGCTGGTCGGCGGTGCCGGTGCCGAAGCTGAATATCCGCGCGTAGAAGATGTCCGGGTCAAGTGTGGTGCCGAGGACAAAGGGTGCTGTGATGTGCGCCCGGCCGACGTTGATCTTCAGGCTGGCTCCGCCCCGCTGCACGACCAGGTGCGCCAGGCTGCCCGCCGGTCCCTGGATCGCCGCCGCGGCGAGATCGGGCGACAGGCCCTTCAGGGACTTGCCGTCGACGCTCAGGAGCGTGTCGCCGGACCTCACGCCTGCCTTCTCCGCCGGTGAGCCTGGGATCAGGCCCGTGATCTGCGGGTACTGGCCGCGGAAACTGACGTAGACGCCGATGCCGGAGTACTGGCCGGCGTAGGACCGCTGAGTGCTCTGGTACTGGGCCGGGGTCAGATAAGCCGAGAAGGGGTCGTTCAGCCCAGCGATTAGCCCCGCGATGCTCTGGTCGGACAGCTTCGTGTAGTCGAGGTGCGAGTTGTAGTACTGGGTCTCGATGGTGCGGATCGCCTGCTCCAGGGCCGCCCGGTTCAGCTGGTTCCCGGAGCTCGAGCGGGCCAGCAGTGGAAACCAGTCCGGATGGGCCTGCTCCAGGTACACGCCGCCGGCGCCGCCGGCGAGGATCCCGATCACGAGCAGCACACCGGCCAACAGGCCAGCGGTGCGGCTCAACAGCTAGGGATCAGATACGCGCAGGGGTTGACCCAGCTCCCGTTCAGCATCACGCCGAAGTGGAGGTGCGGGCCGCTGGAGTTGCCGGTCGAACCTTCGAAAGCGATCACCTGTCCCCTCGCCACGGTCTGGCCATCCGAAACGTTGTAGCCCGACAGGTGGCCGTAGAGGCTCGAGTACCCGTTGCCATGGGTCAGGACGATGTAGTTGCCGTACCCGTACTGGTCGTAACCCAGGCTCACGATGCCGGTGTCTGCAGCATAGATGCTCGCGCCGAAGGGGCCGGCGATGTCGATCCCGGCGTGGAAGTGCTTCTGCGGGCAGCTTGGGTCATAAGGCTCCAGCGGGTAGTCCGTGCAGCCGAAGCCCTGCGAGATGTAGTAGTTGCCCCGCTCGGGCCACGAGAACTGGCCGCTGCCGCCGCCTGCGGCCGCCGCGGCGGCTGCGTAGTTCTGCTGGTCCTGGATCACCTGCGCGTTGATCGCCTGCTGCGCGGCCTCCAGCTTGGCCTGCAGAGCCAGCAGCTCCGCCTCGTGCGCCCGCTCGTAGGCGAGCGCCTCCTGCTTCTGAGCCTGCTCCGCGTTGAGCGTGTCCTCCTGCTCCTGCTGCTGACCGAGGAGTGCTGTGAGCTGGTCGCGCTTGGCGGCCACGTCGTCGCGCTCCTTCTGCACCGCCGCGCGTTCGACGCGCAGCTCGACGATCAGCGCGTGGTCGCCCTTCACGATCTCCTGCACGGTCACGACCCGGTCGATCAGGTCGGTGAAGTTGGAGGAGGTCACGATGATCTGCAGCCAGCTCACCTGGCCGTACATGTCCTGCGCGCGCACCCGCGCCGCCAGCAGCTTCTCGCGCTCGTCGATGTGAGCCTGCCGCCGGGCGATGTCCGCCTCCAACGCGGCGATCTTCTTGTTCAGCGCGGCGATCGCCGCCTGGGTCTGGGCGATGGCGGCCTGCTCGTCGGCGATCTGCGCGTTCAGCGACGCGATCAGGTTCTGGAGGTCCACGATCGCCTGCTCGGTGTAGGCCTGCTCGCTTTCGACCTGCCGCAGGTTTGCCTCGTTCTGACGCTGCTGCCGCTGTGACGCCTGGAGCTGCAGGCAGGCCTTGTACACCGACTGATCGCCGTAGGGATCGCAGTAAGGCGAGTTCGAGGCCTGGACGACCTGCGCGCTGCCGGTGGTCAGTACGACGAGCATCGTGGCGCAGGCAAGAAGGCGCAGACGCATGTTCATCGTGAGGTCAGATGCGGACGTAGCGACGCACGCCGATGAAGCTGCCCAGGAATCCGAGGGCGGCCCCCGCGGCGGCGACGTACAGAGCGAGCTGGTTGATGAACGCGGGGTCGTACGCCAGCGGGATGAACGACAGCTGTGACGCGAGACGGTCAACCGCCGGGCGATAGCCGAACGCAAGCAACCCGATTGCGATCGCCGCCGCGAGCAGCCCGGTGAACATGCCCTCCAGCAGGAATGGCCCGCGCACAAACCACTCGGTGGCGCCCACGAGCTTCATCACCTCGATCTCCTTGCGCCGGTGATAGATCGCCGTGCGGATCGTGTTCATGACGATCACGACGGAGACGACGGTCAGGATCGCAAGCACGGCGAGACCGCCCTTGTGGAGCCAGTCGGCCAGTGTGACAACCCGCGGGATGAAGTCCTTCTGGTAGTCGGTGGGGTTGTTCGAGTCCACGTAGGGCCAGGCGCGCGCCTCGCGGTCGATGGCGGCGAGGCTGCCGACGGAGTCGACGTGGACCTGGATCTTCGCGTCAAGTGGGTTGCCCTCGATCTGGGCGACGATGTCGCGATTCGCCGCGTTGGCCGCGAAGTGCTGGAACGCCTCGTCCTTGGTGATGAACGTCACCGACTGGATGCGCGGGTCTTGACGCAAGTGCGTCACGAAGTCGTCGACGGTTGCGAGGGGAACGTTGTCCTGCACGCTGATGTTCATCACCGCCACCTGCTTCAGGTAGCTCTGCATCAGCGAGTCGAGGGCGTGGCCGAGGATCAGGTTGACGCCGGCGAACGCCAGGATGAGCGTGATCGAGATCACCGCGGCCAGGCTGACCGCGGCGTTGCGCCAAAAGCTCTGCCAGGCGCTGTTAAGCGCGAACGCCAGATGCCGCGAGGGCCTCATGGTATCTCCCAGCCCGGTCGTCTCTGGCGACCTGGCCTTGATCGATCAGGACGACGCGGCGCCGCATCAGGTCGACGACGTCGCGGTTGTGGGTGGCCATCACGACCGTCGCGCCGCGGGCGTTGATCTGCAGGAAGAGCTGCATGATCTCCCACGCGGTTGCGGGGTCGAGGTTGCCGGTCGGCTCGTCGGCGATGATCAGCCGCGGCTGGTGGACCAGCGCTCGCGCGATCGCCACGCGCTGCTGCTCGCCGCCGGAGAGCTCGAGCGGGTACTTCACGTGCTTGTGCCCCAGCCCGACCGTCTCCAGCGCCTCCGTCACGCGCTCCTTGATCAGCCGGCCGGGTTCGCCGTGCACCCGCAGGGCGAAGGCCACGTTCTCATAGACCGTCAGCCTCGGCAGGAGCTTGAAGTCCTGGAACACGAGTCCGACCCGGCGGCGGTACTTGGGCAGCTTGCGCCGCCGCATCCGCCCGAGCTCGAGCCCCTCCACGAAGATCTTGCCCCGCGTCGGCCTCTCCTCGCGGATCAGGAGGCGGATCAGCGTGGACTTCCCGGCGCCCGACGGCCCGACCAGGAATATGAAGTCGCCTTCGGGGACCACGAGGTCGACATCCCTCAAGGCTTCGGTGCCGTTCGGGTACTGCTTCCAGACGTGCTGAAAGCTGATGAGCGGTTTCGCGGCGAAGTCGGGCCTGATCACCATCTGAGTTGTTGCTGCGTCGTGGGTTGTGACGGTGCGCGAGTGCGCGCTGCTAAATCGGACGCAGTATAACCGTCAACGCGGTGGGCAGGCTACTCCTGCTTGCCGAATCCGGCCGCCCGCGCTTCGAAGAAGACCTGGTGCACCGTCCCCGGCTTTTCGAAGTCAGCCGGCCCGGGCACGCCCTGCCCCTCCCTCGCGAACGGCGAACGGTCGTAGATGAAGAGGCTGAAGCGGAGGTTGTCGCGACCCCAGAACCGCCAGTGCTGCGGATGCTCGGGCGGAGCCGACAGGAGGGCCCAGCCGGCCGCCTGCAGCTGGGCCGAGTACCAGCCCGCCACCTCTTCCGCGGGCGCCGGGGCGCGCAGGAAAGCGCGGGTGAAGGCCGAGGTGTTGCCCGGGTCGTCCGGATTGGGCGCAACCTCAGCGCGCGCGTCGGCGAGGATCACATGAGAACCCGGGAAGCGCAGCCGAGCCTCCGGCTGCGCCTTGATCCACTTGCGTGAGATCAGCTCTCTTCGCTGCTGAGACGCCAGCGGAGCCAGCCCTCGATGAACGGG
>Ga0070714_100003941_pt1 | contig 11160 bp, 9 predicted proteins | sample LARL83metaG_FD_65450 | JGI IMG/M metagenome (GOLD analysis project Ga0070714, IMG submission 65450) | Corn, switchgrass and miscanthus rhizosphere microbial communities from Kellogg Biological Station, Michigan, USA - LAR L8-3 metaG | ecosystem: Host-associated > Plants > Roots > Rhizosphere ... | reverse complement strand
ATCGACGGCTCGCCGCTTCTTCACGAGCTCGTTGCGCACGTCAGCCGGATCGGCGCGCTCGATCGCCGCAGCGCCGCGCACGGCCGCCTGGCCGGTGTGCTCATCGATCAACTGGCCGCCACGTCGGCGGCGCCGCTGCGGCTGCCAACGCCGCGCGACATCCGCGCGCGTCGTGTCGCATCCGCCCTGCACGAACGTCCAGACGACGGCGCGCCGGTTGGCGTGCTGGCGAGGGGAGCCGGCGCCAGCCGCCGCACGATCGAGCGGCTGTTTCTCTCGGAAACGAAGATGACGATCGGCGACTGGCGGCGACGGCTTCGCCTCCTGCACGCGGTCCGCCTCCTCGCGGGCGGCGCGGCGGTGGCGAGCGTCGCGCTCGACGCCGGCTACGCCTCCGCGAGCGCGTTCATCGCGGCGTTCAGAAAATCGTTCGGTGTGACGCCGGCCCGTTACGCCGGCGCAGCTACGGCGTCGCGCGAGCGGTGAACTGCCCGATCGCCTGCTCGACGTACATGTCTTCGGGAAGCGCGCCCATGATCTCGACCGTCTCGTTCACGACGGTCTTCGGGACGCCGTTCACCTGGTAGCGCCGCGCAAGGTCGGGAAATTCGGTCGCCTCGACGGCGTACGCAGTGATGTGTGGACTCGACAAGGCCATTTCGTGCGCGAGGCTGACCGCCCGCGGGCAGTGCGGTCAAGTGGGGGTCGTGAACACCTGCATCGTGACCGGCTTGTCCACTTCGGCGAGGCGCTCCTTCGTGCCGCTTTTGAGCGTCGACGGCCGTCCGCCCGCGAGCAGCACCGCCTGGACGAGCGAGATGAACTCGTAACCCGCCGGCGCGCCCAGAAATCGGATTCTGGTGTCCTGCGCTTCGCCGGCCTCGTCGTCGTACGCCAGCGCGATGGCCGGGACGCGGTCGATGCCGTACCGCTGAGCCTTCTCCTTCTCCAGGACGAAGTTCACTTCGTCGATTGCGATCTTGTCCGACAGCAGCGGGAGCTCGTCGAGAATCTGCCGCGTCTGCAGGCAGGTCTCGCAGCCAATCGTCTGCGTGAAGAACACGAGATGGACCTTCCGCGTCATCTCGGAGAAGGCGTCGCGCAGTTTCTGCTGATCGGCAGTCGAGATCAGGCTCGCCATCGTTCGATTATGGCCACAGCAGGCGGCTGGTGGCTAGTGGCAGGTCGCCGCTACTTGAACAGATCGTCGAAGGCCTGACGCGCGCCGCCGGCCGTGCTGGAACCGCCGCTCGTCGACGTCGGCGAGCTCGTCTGACGCTCGACCGTCGTCCGCGGCGCGAATAGCGTGCACTTGTTTCGGGCGTCCTTGGGCGAAACGCGCGCCGTCAGCGCGGTCTGCGAGCACTCGAACCGGGCGCTCGTGTCGAACCAGGCGCATTGGATGCACGCGTGCAGATCCACGCCGCACTTCGAGCAGCGGGCGTCGAGCTCGACCGGCGTCGACAGGCGATTGCCGCAGCGCGAACAGCGGAAGACCTCGTGCGACGCCATGAGGTTCGGCGTCTTCGGACCGCGTTCGTCCTGGAGCTGACGGCCGGGCGCGCGCGGCGCCGGCGGCGCGGCGGCCGGCTTGTCGCGCCTGGGCTCGCGGTCGCGCGAGTCGTCCTGATATCCGCGCTGGCGATACTTGCGGTCGCTCACTTCAGGCCTTGAAGAAAGTCCTCGAGGTAGTGGCCCCAGATGGCCGGAATCGAGTGCGTGCCGTGGCCGCGGGTTTCGTCGCTGGTCGGAATCAGGATGTACTTGCCGTGCTTCACCCTCGGCATCAACTTCTCCATCAGCCCGAGCTCCGGCGGGTTCACGACATCGTCGGCGGAGTTGATGGCGAGCACGTGCGCCTGGATCTTCTCGAGATCGGGCGCCGGATTGTAATTACGCGACGCGTTGAACTGGTAGAGCATGTCGTTGGCGTCGGTCGACGCGGCGCGCGTCCGGATCTGATCCTCGTACCACTTGTCGGCGGCGTCGCGCGTCGGGCCGCTCTTGTGCCACTGCAGCGGGCTGCTCGTCATCATCATCAGGAGATTGATGGCGCCGACGAGGCCTTCGTGCGGCGGCGCCGTATATTCGCCGTTCTTGTACTGCGGATCGTTCGTGATGGCGTCCATGATCATCTTGCGCATCACGCGATTTCTGCCGGCGATCTGGGTGGGCACGCTCGCCAGCGGCACGAGGCCGTCGACGAAGTCCGGATACATCTCGCCCCACACCCAGCAGTGCATGGCGCCCATCGACGTGCCGAGCGCCAGCCGCAGATGCCCAACCTTCAGGCCTTCGGTGAGCAGCAGGTGTTCGGACCGCACCATGTCGTCGTAGTCGTACTTCGGGAAGCGCGCGTGCAGGCCGTCGCTCGGCTTGGTCGACTTGCCGTGTCCGATGCCGTCGGGAAGCACGATGAAATAGCGCGTGGCGTCGAGCGGCTGGCCGGGACCGAACAGATGCCCGCCGAAGGTCTGGCTGAGAAACCCCTGACCGCTGCCCCCGGTCCCATGAAGAATGAGCACGGCGTTGCGCACGACGCCGGCCGCGTCGCGCTGCGGCGTGCCGACCGTGCGGTAGTGAATCTTCAGCAGCGGAAGGGTTTCGCCGGTGCCGAACTTGAAATCGTGTGCGGTGAAGTCGCCCTCGACGGGCGCGGGAAAATTGCTGGCGGGCTGGGCGCAGGTCGTTGCAGCCATGAGCAACGACGCCGCAAACCACGCAGCGATTCGAAGATTTCTCATGCTTTTTCCTCTGCACACGATAATAGATACGGGGTCTACTACCGCTCAGACAAGCATACTGGCCGCTAGAGTACTACAACGCCATATCGAGCGGCTGCGGAAGGCTGAATATTCTCATGTCGCACGTCGCCACATGCCTGCGCCTCGGCGCGCTTTGTCTGGCCGCATCCGCGCTGGCCGCCACCGCCGACGCGCCGCGGCCGATGTCACTGGTCGATCTCAACGAGCTGCCGCGCGCGATCGAGCCCCAGCTCTCGCCCGACGGCCGCTTCGTCGTCTACCTGCAGAGCCACGCCGACTGGAAGGCGAACCGCGTCGTGTGGAACCTGTGGCGCCAGGAGACCGCCGGCGGGCCGCCCGTCCGCCTCACGTTCAGCGAGGGCGGCGAAGTGCCCGGCACGCGCATCGCGCCCGATTCGCGGACCATCCTCTTCAATCGCGCCGGCCAGCTCTATCTGATGCCGGCCGACGGCGGCGAGGCCCGACAGCTCACGAAACACGCGACGCCCGTATCCTCGCCGACGTGGGCGCCGGACGGCAGCAGCGTGTACTTCCTCGCCTCCGATCCGGTGACGGCCGAACAGCGCGAGCGCGATCGGACGCGGGACGATATCACGGGGATGGAAGAGGCCTTCAGGCAGCGGCATCTCTGGAAAGTCGCCGTCGCCAGCGGCGCCGAACAGAAGATCACTTCGGGCGACCTCTCGATGGTTTCGTACCGGCTGTCGCGCGACGGCACGAAGATCGCGGCGGAGCGCGCGCCCACGCCGCTTTTTGGCGACGTCTACCGCGGCGAAGTATGGGTGATGGACGCCGACGGCGAGCACGCGCGTGCGCTCACGCACAACCTCGTGGCCGAGGAGGATCCGGAGCTTTCGCCGGACAACAGCCGCGTCCTGTTCCTCGCCGGCATGAACACGCGGTTCGAGCCGTACTACGAAGCGAACCTGTTCATGGTCCCCGCCGATGGGCGCGGCGAGCCGACCGCCGTGTTCCCCGACGGTTCGCATTCGTTCGAGCGCGCGACCTGGTCGGCCGACGGACGATCGGTCGTCGCCGTCATCAATCTCGGGCTGCGCAGCGAAGTGTTCCAGGTCGATCCCGGCACGCGGTCGCTGAAGCAACTCACCGAGGGCCGGCACACGATTCCGCCGACGCCGGCGCTCGCCTTCAGCTACGAACCGCGCGCCGGCAAGGCAGTGTTCCAACTCGACGAACCGAACCGGTACGGCGACATCTGGGTCCTCGCGCTCACCGGCGCGCCGGCGGCGCGCGTCACGGGACTCTTCGACGACTTCGAGCGGAAGTTCTACGTGCCGCGGCAGGAGCGCGTGGAATGGAAAAGCGCTGACGGCGCCACGATCGACGGGCTGCTGATTTTTCCGATCGACTACGACCCGGCGAAGCGCTATCCGCTCGTCGTGCAGATGCACGGCGGGCCGCAGGAAGCGGATCATTACGGCGCCGGCGTCGACACGGCGTTCAACTATTTTCCCGTGCTCGCCGGCAAAGGGTATGCGGTGCTCCGGCCGAACTACCGTGGAAGCATCGGGTACGGGAACGCGTTCATGCGCGATCTGGTCGGCGGGTACTTCCGGAACCAGCATCTCGACGTCATGGCCGGCGTCGACGCGATGATCCAGAAAGGCATTGCCGATCCCGATCGGCTGGTGGCCATGGGCTGGAGCGCGGGCGGCACCCTCACGAACAAGCTGATCACGTTCACCAATCGTTTCAAGGCCGCGTCGGCGGGCGCCGGCGTGTCGAACTGGATCTCCATGTACGCGCAGAGCGACGTGCGCGCGAACCGGACGATGATTTTCGGCGGGACGCCGTGGCAGAAGGACGCGCCGATCGACGTCTTCTGGGAGAATTCGCCGCTGAAGTACGTGGCGAACGCGAAGACGCCGACGCTCTTCTTCGTCGGCGAGAACGACACGCGCGTGCCCGAAGCGCAGTCGCTCGAGATGTTCCGCGCGTTGAAGTCCAACGGCGTGCCAACCCGTCTGTTCGTCGCCGATCGCGAGGGCCATCAGTGGGGCGAGCTCCGGCACAAGCTCTTCAAAGCCAACGCCGAGCTGGAGTGGTTCGAGAAGTACGCGATGGGTCGTAACTACGTGTGGGAAAAGGCGCCGGGCGATCCGGGCGCCGATCGGCCGAAGTCCAACCAGCCCTAGCTCGGCGCTCAAATCCCAGCGGTTTCCGAGCGATTTGACACTTACGTGAAATCTTTCACAAAATGAGGACCTGCGCCGCGTCGTGAAAAGAGAGTAAGCTCGAAGAGTTTTTTGTCTGCTCGAAAGACGCGCTCGCCGCTAGACCGCTAGACCGATGCCGCAAATCTTCCATCGAAGCGCCAACACGATTGCCCGGGTCAGCATCTTCGGCGCCATCTTCTTCATCGCCGGCCTCCTCGGCCTCTTCGCCGAAATCAACGCCTCGCCCTGGGTCACCGACGCGCACGTCGCGCGCGAGCAGCCGATTCAGTTCAGCCACGAGCGTCACGTCGCCGGCAACGGCATCGACTGCCGCTACTGCCACACCTCGGTCGAGGATTCCTCGTTCGCCGGCATTCCGCCGACGAAGACCTGCATGAACTGCCACTCGCAGATCTTCTCCAACAGTCCGTTCCTCGAACCGGTCCGCGAAAGCTTCCGCACGGGACGGTCGATCCAATGGACGCGCGTGCACGATCTCCCCGACTTCGTCTACTTCAATCACAGCATTCACATCAACAAGGGCGTCGGCTGCACGACGTGCCACGGGCCGGTCGATCGCATGCCGCTCATGCGGCAGGAGCAGTCGTTGCAGATGGAGTGGTGCCTCGGGTGCCATCGCGAGCCTGAAAAATACGTCCGGCCCCGCGCGGCGGTCTTCAGCGTCGACTACCAGCCGCCCGCCAACCAGGAGGAGCTCGGCCAGCGCCTCGTCGCCGAGTACCACATCCAGAAGCTGACGAGCTGCTCGACGTGCCATCGATGAAGGACGAAGCCACACCTGACGCGCGCCCCGACTCGGACGGCGCGGCGAAATTCTGGCGGACGCTCAGCGAGCGCGCCGACGATCCGGCCTTCGCCGAGTTCGTCTACAACGAATTCCCGTCGCAGGTGGAAGCGATCACCGATCCGTTCGCGCGGCGCACGTTCCTGAAGTTGATGGGCGCGTCGCTCGCGCTCGCCGGCTTCAACGCGTGCACGCGCCAGCCGCCCGAAAAGATCATCCCGTACGTCCGGCAGCCGGAGGAGATCATCCCCGGCCGGCCGCTCTTCTTCGCGACGACGATGACGCTCGGCGGCGTGGGAACAGGCCTCCTGGTCGAGAGCCACGAAGGGCGGCCGACGAAAATCGAAGGCAACCCACTGCACCCGGGGAGCCTCGGCGCCGCCGATCTCTACGCGCAGGCCGCCGTGCTCGGCCTGTACGATCCCGACCGGTCGCAGACGCTCCTCAACCTCGGGGACATCCGCCCCTGGTCGGCGTTTCTCGGCGCCATCCGTTCGGCGTTGGTGGCGCAGCAGCCGCTCAAAGGCGCGGGCATCCGCTTGCTCACCGAATCGGTGTCGTCGCCCACGCTCGCCGCGCAGATCCGCGACATCCTGAGCCGCTTCCCTGCCGCGAAGTGGCACCAATGGGATCCGTCCAGCCGCGATCGCGCGCGCGGCGGCTCCAGGCTCGCCTTCGGTCGATACGTCGAGTCGCAGTACCGCTTCGACAAGGCGGATGTCGTCGTATCGCTCGACGCGGACTTCCTCTGCGCGGGACCGGGCAGCCTGCGATACGCGCGCGATTTCGCCTCGCGCCGGCGGCCGGAAGACGCGGCGCAGATGACCCGCCTCTACGCGATCGAGTCGATGCCGACGTCGACGGGATCGCGCGCGGATCATCGTCTCGCGTTGAAAGCAAGCCTGGTCGAAGCCGCGGCGCGCCGCATCGCCGGCGCCGTCCAGGCGCCAGGCGCGGCGACGACCGTCGCGCCGCAGTTCAACGCGGCGCAAAGCAAATTTCTCGACGCGGTGGCGAAGGACCTGCAGGCCCACCGCGGGCGCAGCCTGATCGTCGCCGGCGACGAGCAGCCCGCGGCCGTCCACGCGCTGGCGCACGCGATGAACCACGCGCTCGGCAACGCCGGCACGACGGTGCTCTACACCGACCCGATCGAGGCCGAGCCGGTGGACCAGCTCGGCTCGCTTCGCGACCTCGTCGCCGACATGAACGCCGGCCACGTCGACCTGCTTCTGATCGTATCCGGCAATCCCGTCTACACCGCGCCCCCCGATCTGAAGTTCGCCGACGCGATGAACAAGGTGCAGTTGAGCGCGCATCTCAGCCTGTATGACGACGAGACGTCGGCGCGCTGTCATTGGCAGATCCCCGAAGCGCACTTCCTCGAAACCTGGAGCGACGCCCGTGCGTTCGACGGCACGCTGTCGATCGTTCAGCCGCTCATCGCGCCTCTCTACGGCGGCAAGACGGCGCACGAGCTGCTCGCCTCGCTGAGCGATCGCCCCGAACAATCGTCGTACGAAATCGTTCGCGAATACTGGGCGACCCACGCACCCGGATCTGGCGCGAACCGCGCGCCGGCGGCCGCGGCGGAGTTCGAAGCCGCGTGGCGTCGATGGCTGCACGACGGCCTCATCCCGGACACGGCGTATGAGCCGCGGACGATCGCGTTTACCGGCGGATCGGCGACCTTCCCGGGCGCGCCGGGCGCGGCCTCGGGAGCCGCGGCGGCCGGCTCCGGGTTCGAGCTGGTGTTTCGAAACGATCCTTCAGTACTCGACGGCCGCTTCGCGAACAACGGATGGCTGCAGGAGCTGCCGAAGCCGCTCACCAAGCTCACTTGGGACAACGCGGTCATCGTCAGCCCCGCGACCGCGGCGAAGTTGAAGGCCGGCGGCGGACCGGCGTTCCAGGGCGGCGAGCACGGACAGATCATCAGCGACGTCGTCGAGCTCCGCTTCCAGGGACGGACGGCGCGAGGCGCGCTCTTCGTCGTGGTCGGCCATCCCGACGACTCGGCGACGGTTCATCTCGGGTACGGGCGCACGCGCGCGGGCCATGTCGGCAACGGCCGCGGCTTCGACGCCAACGCGCTCAGGACGGCCGACGCGATGGCGTTCGGCGCCGGCCTCGAAATCGTCGCAACCGGCCAGAGCTACCCGTTGGCGTGCACGCAGTATCACCATCTCATGGAAGGCCGCGGTCAGATTCGCGCGGTCACGCGCGACGAATTCGTCCGCAACCCCGAATCGGTGAACGAAGGGCCGGGCATCGAGAATCCACCGCCGAAGACGCTCACGCTGTACCCCGACTTCAAGTACGAAGGCTACAAGTGGGGCATGGCCATCGACGTGAACTCCTGCATCGGCTGCAACGCCTGCGTCGTCGGGTGCCAGGCTGAAAACAACATTCCCGTCGTGGGCAAGGAGCAGGTGCTGCGCGGCCGCGAGATGCACTGGATCCGCATCGACACGTTCTACCGCGGCGCGGTCGAGAGTCCGGAAACCTATTTCCAGCCCGTGCCCTGCATGCAGTGCGAGAACGCGCCGTGCGAGGTCGTCTGTCCGGTTGGCGCCACCGTCCACAGCAGCGAGGGATTGAACGACATGGTGTACAACCGCTGTGTCGGCACCCGTTACTGCTCGAACAACTGCCCGTACAAAGTCCGCCGCTTCAACTTCCTCCTCTACCAGGACTGGACGACGCCGAGCCTCGCGCTCGGCCGGAACCCTGACGTGACGGTTCGAAGCCGCGGCGTGATGGAGAAGTGCACGTACTGCGTGCAGCGGATCAACGAGGCGAAGATCGATTCGGAAAAGCAGGACCGGCCGCTGAAGGATGGCGAGATCAAGACCGCCTGCCAGCAGACCTGCCCCGCCGACGCGATCGTGTTCGGCGACCTGAACGACCCGAACAGCCGCGTCTCGAAGCTGAAGGCCGAAGTCCGCAACTACTCTCTGCTCGGGGAGCTCAACACGCGGCCGCGGACGACGTATCTCGCGGCGGTGAGGAACGTGAACCCGGAGCTCGGTGAATAGTGGCCGACGATCTCGCACCGATCGAGGACCCCAACCGCGCCGTCGTCGGCACCGCCGCGCCGCCGGTCATCGCGCCTGGCCATACCTTCGGCACGGTCACCGACAAGATCAGCTCGATCGTGTTGTCGCGATCGATTCCACCGGAGTGGTGGATCGGGTTCCTGATCGCCTTCCTGCTGACGAACCTGCTGCTGCTGTCGGTGACGTATCTGTTCGTCAAGGGCATCGGCATCTGGGGCGTCGACATTCCGGTCGGCTGGGGCTTCGCGATCGTCAACTTCGTCTGGTGGATCGGCATCGGCCACGCCGGCACGCTGATCTCGGCCATCCTGCTGCTGCTCAAGCAGACGTGGCGCACCTCGATCAACCGCTTCGCCGAAGCGATGACGCTGTTCGCGGTCGCCTGCGCCGGACTCTTCCCGATCCTGCACCTCGGTCGCCCGTGGCTCGCGTACTGGCTGTTCCCGTACCCGAACACGATGACGATCTGGCCCCAGTTCAGAAGCCCTCTGATGTGGGACGTGTTCGCCGTGTCGACGTACGCGACCGTGTCGCTGCTCTTCTGGTTCGTCGGCCTGATTCCGGATCTTGCGACGCTGCGCGATCGATCGCAGTCGCGCGTCGGCCGCGTGATCTACGGCATGCTCGCGATGGGCTGGCGCGGATCGGCGCGCCATTGGCACCGGTACGAGACGGCGTATCTGCTGCTTGCCGGCCTCGCCACCCCGCTCGTCGTGTCCGTCCACACGGTGGTGAGCTTCGACTTCGCGATCGCGATCGTGCCCGGATGGCACACGACGATCTTTCCGCCGTACTTCGTGGCCGGCGCCATCTATTCCGGCTTCGCGATGGTGCTCACGCTGGCCATCCCGATCCGCGCCGTCTACGGCCTCGAGGACTTCATCACGCTGCGCCACCTGCAGAACATGGCGAAGATCCTGCTGGTGACGGGCCTGATGGTCGGCTACGGCTACACGACCGAAGCGTTCATCTCGTGGTACAGCGTCGACAAGTTCGAGCGGTTCATGACGTGGAACCGCATGACGGGACCGTATGCGACGGTCTACTGGTCGCTCATCTTCTGCAACGTTCTGTTCCCGCAGATCCTGTGGTTCAGGCGCGTCCGATCGAATGTGCCGCTCCTCTTCGTCATCGCGCTCGTCGTGAACGTCGGCATGTGGCTCGAGCGCTTCGTCATCGTGGTCACGAGCCTGCATCGCGATTTCGACACGTCGTCCTGGGGCAACTACGCGCCCACGTTCTGGGACTGGTCGACGTTCATCGGCACGATCGGCCTGTTCCTCGCGCTCTTGTTCCTGTTCCTGAGATTCCTGCCGATGATTTCGATCGCCGAGATGCGCGCCATTCTCCCGGCGGCGAAGATCGACGAAGAGCTGGAGTGACGGAGTAAAGAGATGGCGACCAAATCCTCGGTCTACGGGTTGATGGCGGAATTCGAGGATCCGAACGCGCTCGTGGCGGCGACGCATCGCGCGTACTTCGAGGGCTACCGCCGGATGGACGCGTACTCGCCGTACCCGATCGAAGAGCTCGCCGAGGCGCTCGGCGACCACGAAAACCGCCTGCCGCTCATTGTGCTGATCGGCGGCCTGCTCGGCGGCATCGGCGGATATGCGCTGCAGTACTGGGTGGCGGCGATCGCGTACCCCGTGAACGTCGGCGGCCGTCCGTTCCACAGCTGGCCGGCCTTCATCCCGATCACCTTCGAGTGCACGATTCTCGCGGCGTCGCTGGCGGCGGTGCTCGGCATGCTCGCGCTGAACGGCCTGCCGACGCCGTACCACGCGGTCTTCAACGTGCCGCGCTTCGCGCTCGCGAGCCGCAATCGCTTCTTCCTCGTCATCGAATCGGCCGACCCGAAGTTCGCGCTGGAGCCGACGCGCCGCTTCCTCGAAACGCTCAGCCCGCGAGAGGTGACGACCGTTGCGGACTGAGCTCGCTCGGCGGCGGCGGATCGTGTCGGTGATCGCCGCGGCGGCGGTGGTCGCGATGGCCGCGGGCTGCCGCCAGGACATGCACGATCAGCCGAAATACATCCCGCTGCGCGAGGCGACGTTCTTCTCGGACGATCGGTCGGCGCGGCCGCTCGTGCCGGGCACCGTGGCGCGCGGCCAGCTGCACGAAGACGCCCTGCTGTACACCGGCAAGGTGAACGGCGCCGACGCCACCGAATTTCCGTTTCCGATCGACGATGCCGTGATGGCGCGGGGGCAGGAGCGGTTCAACATCTACTGCTCGCCGTGCCACGGGCGGACGGGCACCGGCGACGGCATGGTCGTCCGCCGCGGCTACCGGCGTCCGCCCTCGTACCTGGACGATCGGCTGCGCAACGCCCCCGTCGGCCATTTCTTCGA
>Ga0070714_100003940_pt1 | contig 11161 bp, 9 predicted proteins | sample LARL83metaG_FD_65450 | JGI IMG/M metagenome (GOLD analysis project Ga0070714, IMG submission 65450) | Corn, switchgrass and miscanthus rhizosphere microbial communities from Kellogg Biological Station, Michigan, USA - LAR L8-3 metaG | ecosystem: Host-associated > Plants > Roots > Rhizosphere ... | reverse complement strand
CGGTGGTCGTGTCGTTCGTGCTGTCGAAATGGCTCGCCGGACCGCCAGCCGAACCGCAGGTCCCCGAACCGGAAGAGGCGGCCGTGCCCCCGCAAGTCCGCTAACCCGTGCGCGATCGTGCACACGTCACCTTGCCGGTACATCCCGTCGCCGCCGGCCTCGTCCCCCTGGGAGCGGGCCGAGCGCCACGGGTCAAGACGGAGCGACCTACCGGACGAACGACAGTGCCGTGCCAGCAGCGCGACAACATGATCGGACGTGCACTGGACGCTGAGGCAAACGGCCGGGAAACAAGGCCTCACCAGGCACTGTCCAGCTCGGCTGGGCATTTCGCCGCGCGGCGCCTGCGTGTATCGTCATGTGATAATGGACGTGCTGCTCCAGACCCCGGTGGCGCAGGAATTACCGGCCTGGCGGTGAGTTGAGTGAGCAGTCCTGGTAACCGTGGCACCGTGACCGGTACCGGACCTGGTGTCGGTCCGGCCGCCGTCCCCGCGCCGCGCCGGCACAATCGCCGTGATCTGTGGCTGCGCATGGGGCCTGTAGTCGGTATGACGTTCCCGCTTGCCGGTCAGCCCGGCCACGGCACGACGGCATTCGTGCGCCGCCGGCCGGTCCGCATCGTGGACGGCCGCGTTGAAGGCGGCTACACCGGCGTGTTCGAGTTGATCTGTCCCGGCTGCGGCGATAATCCATACGTAGATTACTCCGAGATCCCGCCGCGGCTTCAGCGGCTTCGCGGGCCGCGCACGCTAGAAGCGGCCCTAGAGGCATACGACAAGCACCTGGGGCCGTAGCCTGCCCGGCGCGCCGTGATGCCGTCATGCTCCTGCGGGCCAGGTAGCGGTGCCGGCAGCGGTCACCAATGATGTGGCCGTTGATCATCGATCCATGTTCGGACAAATGCGCCGGTAACACTTGCCGGGCGGGATCACGCCGCGGCGCATGGGGTGCCGCCTGCCGCCGACCGTGATCGCTCGCCGCCTCAGCGAGCCCGGCTTCGCCGGGAAACTCACGGACCCGGAGATCGGCTGGCCACCGAGCCATGTCACCGCCCTTGGCACCCGCACTCAGCTCACGACCGAGAACTGAGCCGAGTTGCACTGAACGGGACGGTGCTCACCCCGGGCTCACGACATTGGGCCAGCAGGCCGCGGGCCCACTCAAGCTGCATAGGCCGCGCCCGGGGGCCGCTCTCTCCGCCGATGATCAGCCAGTCCGCCATAACCGGGCATGTCCGGTGCGGAGGGTCGCCGCAGTCGTGATCGAACCCGAGATCGACCGGACCGAGCAAAGGCTCCGCGCTGATGAACCGGACCGCAGCCGGGAGCTCGAGCAGCACCGGTATCCGCGTGTCCGCCCACCGCTGGTTCTCAGCACTGACCCCGAGCCAGACCCACGACGGCCAGTCGCTGCCCCAGGGCACCATCCCGGCGACGTTCTCCGGCCGCTTGGTCAGCAGCTGCCAGCGCAGCCAGGGCGTGGCCTCGATCAGGTCCCACAGCCGCTTGCGCGGCTCCTCGAGGTCGGGATGGTCCTCGAACACGTCCGCCATCGATGCACAGAACACCTTCCCGGGAACCCCGGCGCGCTCGGCGCCGCGGTTCCATTTGAGCGGGCGCTGCCAGTTCCTCTCCGACAGCATCCGCCGCTGCCCGTGTCGGCGCCATAGCTGGTGGCCATACCGCCGGGCATCGCGATCGGCATAGCAGAACCGGCAGGCCGGAGACACCCGCGAGCACCCCCACCACGGATTGAACGTGTGGTCGGTCCACTCGATCGCGGTGACGTCGCTCATGACGACCTCCAGGCGAGACCGCAGGCGGGCACCGCGGCACACCGCATGCGACCGCGGGACGGGTGGCGGCCCGGGCGTGTCCGCGACACCTGCCGCGGACACGAAGCCGGAAATGCACACACTCTGACCTGCGGAAATGCCAGAACAGGACATTTCACTCCGACAGGATTGTCGGCCATCGAACCGCAGAAAACGCGGTGCCACGCCGGGTCGTCCCGGTGCGCCGCGGGGATGGACGTGTGCTGCGGCGCCTCAAGCCGCTCCGGGTGGAAGACCGGGGTGAACCCGGCCGGGTAGCGGGACGCGAACCGGTCGCTGGTCGCGATCTCCCGGGCGTAGGGGCACCCATGGAGGCAGCCGGTGATGACGTTGTGGGTCCACCGGGCCCAGGAGACGCCGTCGCCCCGGCTCAGGTTGAAGGTCGCCTTGCCCTTCGGCCGCGGGTACCGGACAGGCTTGCCGTCGTGCGTCCACAACGTCAGCATCTCGGTGCCCATGAACAGCCCCCTTTTTCGCTAGCCTGCCGGCTCGCCCACGCGTCGGCCTGCCGCCAGCAGCTCGCCGAGGGGCGGTACGTTCTGGATCCGGTTCCCCGCGCCTCGCGCTTCGCGGCGCCGGGCGAGGGGCGGGCTGACCTGCGCCCGGCTGGTCACGATGCTCGCGCCAGCATGGCAGCCTGCCGGGCGCGTCTCAGGGCACGCCGTTCACGTTCCGACAGGCCACCCCAGACCCCGTACCGCTCGTCGTTGTCCATCGCCCATTCCAGGCACTCAGCGCGGACGAGGCATGACCGGCAGACCCGCTTGGCGTCCCGGACGGAAGCGCCCTTGTCCGGGTGCCACAGGTCGGGGTCGGCCTGGCGGCACAAGCCGCCCAGTTTCCAGTCCAGCTCCGGCCCCGGCTCCAGCAGGGGCAGCAGTCTCCTGGCCACGTCCGCAAGGTCCAGGCATTCGGTGTCAGGCGCGGTGATGGTCATGCGGTTCCTCCGGTGACAAGCACCGCCGGCGCGCCGGTGCCGTGCCTCAGCGGCCTGCCGGGCGGGGGCGGGCCCGGCGGCCCCCAGGCGAGCAGGACCAAGGCGCTCTCCTTCCCGCGTGGCATCATGCCCCGCGGCCGCAGGTACCGGCGCAGGTGGGCTAGCGGGTCAGGGGCACCGTCGCGGTCGTCGGCCACCGCGGCGCGCATCGTCACGATCGCGGTGTCCCGCTCGTCCTCGGCGCGGCGCAGGCTGTGCTGGGCGGCCTCGAGTTCGGCGAGGATCACCGCGGCGGCCGCTGCAACGTCGGCGCCGCCGGGATCGTCGGCCTGAGCCTGCTCGAGGCGGGCGGCGAGATCCGCCAGGTGCCGGCTATCCCGCGTTTCCGCGATCCGGGTCCCGGCAGCCTCATCCTGCGTAACAGTCATGAACCTAACTTACTTGTCAGGCTTATTAAGTGCAACATGTCTATTAGTCAGATATGCCTCTTCGTCCATGCTCAGTCAGCGTGATGCGGCTCCCTGACGCTGGCCCGGGCGGGTTCACCCAGGGTGACGCCGGTAGGAGGCCGCCGGCCGGTACAGTCCGCGGCGGCAGGCCGGCGCCAGTAAGGTGACCGGCATCGGTGGTTCGCTCAAAGGCAGTCGGATTCGGGGCGGATCTCTTCTATCCGGGAGCTGGCGCCATGAGTGACCCTCCTCTTTCTGATCGGCAGGTCAAACTCTTGGCAGTCGTCGCCGAGGGGGGCGGGAACTGGGACGCCAGGTGGGTAGACCTGACGGTTTCTGCCAGATATGGCCCGGGCGAGGGGACCATCCTGCAGGAGCTTGAGGCGCTTCGCGACTGGGGCTGGTTGTCCGAGATGACAGCCGATCGGGTGTTGGCGGCAGGTGGACGGTGACCGCCGCCGCCCGCCCGTTCATCCAATAGCCGCAGGTCTTGAGCGGCGCTGAACCGGGTCGACCGCGAGTGGCGGCGGGACGCCGCCGAAGACGCAGTCCCGGCGCGGCCGCCCCGCGGTGGCGCAGTCACCAGGGTCTGGCTTGAGGTCGGCGCCGACCCGCAGGGCCCGCATCACCAGCCGGTACCGGTGTCACCAGTGCGCACGGCAGCCGTTGCTGTCCTGGCTCGGTGAATCTGATGCGCTGGCGTCGCCGCACCGTCGAAGAAGACGGTGGCCAGGTGGAGGCACCCGCCGTACAGGGCCATGCAGGTCAGGACCGCTGGGTTTTGGTTATGAGGTCGTTAAAGCGCACGGCACTCCTTGCTGCCCCTACTTCAGAGTCAGATACAGGGTAAGAGCCGCGAGTAGGACTCCTATCACGGTCCAGATCGTTTGAGTCTTCGTCCAGCCTGACTCCTCATGCGCGGTTGGGGAGGAGACATTGGCTGACGCGCCGTTGTTCGCCACGGCCGTCGTGACCGTGAACTGGCTCCGCTTCCCCCCGTGCAGAACGACGTTCACAGCGCTGGCTGCCTGCTCCGGGGAGGGTTCAGACGAGTCATCGGGCATGGTTGCGCGCATCTCAGAGACGAGGCGGACGAGGGTCGTCCTTATCTGATCCAGCACGCCCTCGATACGCGCAACGTTAACGTCCCAGTACAAGGCCATGATCGTCCCGCCGCCCGAGTTCTGCCGCTCTTGGTTCCACAGCGTGAGCAACTCGGCAGAGCCGGGCGGGCTCATCTTGATAGCCGTCTTGCCCGCCGCGCCCGCATTTCGCACCAGGGCCTGCAGATCGCCGACGCCCTGTGCAAGCCGCAGCTCCTCGGTGATCACGTCTTGAGCGAAGTCGGGCAGGTCCATCGTGCTGATCTGCTGACCTCTCACGGCATGAGTGAAGGTCAGGCCGTCAATCAGCAGCGGCACGTGGATGGTGCGGTAGCTCGGAACGCCGCCATCGCGATAGCCGTCGAGTTCCTTGCTGGCCCAGTCACGAAGCTCGTCATTGCGTGCTTGCGCACCGAGGGCAATGCACTTACGAAGCGTCGTTGCTAGCGGAACCCGATCATCTAGGGCATCGCGGCCAATCTGAGCGAGCAGCGGCTGATCAGTTCTTCCCACAGGGATATTTTGCCAGCGCACGAGGACACCCCGAACCAGCTTCCTGCGCCCTCCTTGGTGCGTTCGGGGAGGTCAATGGAGCAGCCCGCACCGTCTGCCCGGTTAAACGGGCCGGCCACCAGCCGAAGCGCCACGCGGTCTCCTAGTCCTCGCGGGCCGCGTGGGGCCGCGGCCTCGTTGTCGGCGTGCGCGTTGAGAAGGATGCGGTCGCCGCGCAGCTCGGGAACTGCCGCCACCAGGCCGTGGTGCCACCGGTCGCCCTCGCACACGACACCTTTCGCGTGGCGAAGGCCCGGACCTGGCCAGATGCGGCCTGCAGCTCGGGGGCAGCAGTCCAGGATGGCCTCGAGCCGGGGGCGCTCGTCCTCGGTCAGAGTGTCAGGGCGGCGGCAGAGCCAGCTCGTGACGGCCCGGACGGTCGGCGGGAATCTCGCGCAGCGGCGGCTTCTCAGGCAGGCATCAGATTCACCGAGCCAGTGTCAGTTCTCGTTGAATCTGTCGACCGGGGGTGCCGCTGACCTGCGGTCCGACACTTGGCTGGCGTGATGTCATCGGTAATTGTCTCTCATTCAAAGTGTCGGTTTTCGGGGTCCGGGGACCAGGCGGCGGCGTGCCTGGCGGTTGTGGCTAGTCATTTGAAGCGCTCGGGCGACGGGAAGCGGCCTGCGCCAGGAGCCTGCGTGCATTACCGTCCCGACACGCCCAGGCCAGCCGAAACCGCTTACCAAACCCCAACGCATCCTTTAGAAACAGCCTCTATAGCGCTAATACCTGGACGTATCATCCCGGCACCCCCACGACCGCCTGCACCGGATAGTTGTCCACCACATCCAAAACCAGGGCCAGCGCGTCAATGTCGTAATACTCTCGGCCGCGGACAGGCCCAACGCCAGCCAGGTGCAAGGCCGCGAGCACGGCACGCTCAATATCCGGCGCTGTTTCCCCGGGAAGATCTGTCATCAGCCGGACGACCGCGTGAAAACCAGCAGCGCGATGAGTGGCCAGCCGCGGCTTGCCACCACGCGACGCGATTCCAAACTTCAGCCGATCGGGCGCGGCGACCACATAGAACACATCCCACACCTTGCCTGCACAAAACCGGCAAGCACCCCGACCAGCCAACACATGGCTCGGGCGCGTGGCACTCTCGTGACCTGCGGCGCACCGCACCCGGTGCGGAACATTACCGCCGAGCCACGCAGGTTCCAGCAGCTCGGCGCCCAGCTCTGCCAGCCGGGCCCGGAACGCCGTCTCCGCCGCGGCAGGGTCTTTACCCGCGCATGTCCGGCAAATACCCCGGCCTTGCTGAACATTAGCGGGCTGCGGGGTGCACTCATGGCCCGCGGCGCACCGCACCCGCACCGGGGAATGGTTGCCCCGGTAGGGTTCCAGCAGCTCGGCGCCCAGCTCGGCAAGCCGGGCCCGGAACGCTGCCTCGGCTACAGCGGGATCGTTGCCCGCGCAGGCTCGGCAGATGCCTTCGCCCTGCTGAACATGGGCGGGCTGCGGGAAACACTCGTGCCCTGCCGCGCACCGCACCCGCACCGGGGAATGGTTGCCCCGGTACGGTTCCAGCAGCTCGGCGCCCAGCTCGGCAAGCCGGGCCCGGAACGCTGCCTCGGCTACAGCGGGATCGTTGCCCGCGCAGGTCCGGCAAATACCCCGGCCCCGCTGAACCTCAGCGGGCCGCGGGGTGCACTCATGGCCCGCGGCGCACCGCACCCGGTGCGGCGAAAGGCTGCCCCGGTACGGTTCCAGCAGCTCGGCGCCCAGCTCGGCAAGCCGGGCCCGGAACGCCGCCTCCGCCACTCGCGGGTCATTGCCCGCGCAGGTCCGGCAGATGCCTCCGCCCCGCCGCACACTGGCAGGACGAGGTGCGCATTCGTGCCCGGCCGCGCACCGCACCCGCTGCGGTGTATCCACGCCGAGCCACGCAGGTTCCAGCAGCTCGGCGCCCAGCTCTGCCAGCCGGGCCCGGAACGCCGCCGCCGCCACCGCCGAATCAGCACGAGGCCTCACGCCCCAACGCCTCGCCGTACAAGACATCCAACAGGCACTTGCGGAAGCGGCCAGACTGACACCGACACCAGCCGGGGCCTGTGTCGCGGACCGCGGGATACAACGATCGCTCTGACGGCTCGGCCACGATCCATCCGGTCGACCTCCGCTCGCTCCCACTTGTATCGTGCTCAACTTTGGGCTAAGTGGTATTGGGCCACCGACGCGTGAAGGCGCGCCGCACTCGAAGCATGTACATTCAGCCGCGCAGTCGCGTCTTTCCCTTACCGAGCGCTGCCCGGAAACCCGCCGGAAGGCGGCCATCGATCCACCCTCCCGCATCGGATGATCACTGAACTGATGGCCCGATGCTAGGCGGCCCTACTGACATTTCTCCCACGACCAGGGGAAACGCCTGCCCAGGCCCGGTGGCAAACGCTGCGACGTACCCGACGCCATCCGCATCGGAACGGCCAGTGACGATAAGACGAGCCACCCCCCGGGTTGAACTGTCTCGCCTGCACCCCTGCTGTCGCTGCCGACAGATCAAATGAGAAACCGACAGCTTCACCGACAGCTCGCGCGAGAAACCGACAGATCAGCTGAGACCTGACAGCCAGGACAGTTGCCGCGGCCGTCGCCGCAGAACTGCGCGCCTGGGTCCCGGGTAGCGGTAGCCGCAGGAAAGTGATGCATGTGATGCACGCGGCGGGAAAACGCAGGTCAGCGGTGCTTGTACACCGCATCACAGGCTGCATCACTTCCGGTGCGGTGATGCCCGGCGACTCGGGAAGTGATGCACTCCCGGGTCGGCGGGCACGAAAAAGGGCCGGGCCCGCCGCGGTGGCGGGCCCGGCCCGGAGTGTGGGTGCCGGAGCTGTCAGCTGCCGGTGTCTGGGCCGAATTCCAGCCCGGTCATGTCGGTGAACAGCCATTCGTCGAACATGGCGCCGTCGGCGCCGTACTCCTGGCCGAACGAATCGTTGAACGCGCCGAATGCTGCTTCCTCGCCGCCGTCGATGTAGGCGTCGAGGGTGGCGGTCATCGTGTCGGACCCGACGGCATGGTTCCAGACCCGGCTCTTGATGTAGGCGCGGCTGCCGCCGGCGGACACTGGGCCGGCTGGCGCAGAGCCGCGCATCCGCGCGCCGTTGTTCCGCAGCAGGGTTGCGCGCCGGGTGTCGGCGATCCGCTGCCGGCCTTCCCGGGTGGTGCGGGCCTGCTGGAATGCGGTGTTGATGGCCTGCGTCGCGTCGGGCCGAGGGGCGCGGATCCGCTCCCGGCCGGTCGTGGTGATCCACCGCTGCACGGTGCGCTGGCTGCGCCCGGTCAGGTTGGCGACGGCCCTGGTGCCGCCCAGGGCCCGGACGATTTCCCGCAGGTTGTCGGGGCGGTTGCCGGTGATCATCCGGTAGATCGCGTCCTGGTTCGCGGCCGCGTACGCTCTTCTGTCCGGGTCGTCGATTCTTTCCTCGGCCACCTCTGCTGCCCTCCTGTCCTACTGCCCGCCGCGGCGGGGGCCGCCGTTCACCGGGTCCCAGTCGTCCCGGCCGAGCAGGTGATCGTCGAAGTGGAACTTCCCGGCGGCCAGCAGCGGGGCGGCGACGGACATGAGGGCGGAGCCCTTGTTCTTGACCTGGCCCAGCCCGTTGCCGACCGGCTTGTTCTCCTGCCCGGGCCTGCTGGGGACCAGCCCGTCCGGGCAGGACCGCTCCGGGTCGGGGTCGTCGCTGGTGTACAGCAGGTTGTCCCGGTCGATCCCCACCGGCCACCGGCCGCACTGGTCGGCCGCGGCGAAGATCTTCCGGTACAGCCGTGCGGCCGCGGTGTTGACGATCATGTGGGCCCAGTCCGGCCGGTACAGCCTGTTCCTTTCCCGGCCGCCGCCCTTGGCGCCCTCCGGGTCCGGGCACTGCAGGTGCAGCGGGATGCCGCCGACCAGCTCGGTGGACGGCGTTCCGCAGCTCGCGCACGGCTGCGCGCGGGCTTCCTGGGTGAACGCGACGCGGCAGTAGCGGCGTCGCAGCGCCGCCGGGGAGACGTCTGCTGCACCGTCCCGCCTGGCGAGCTCGAGCAGCCGGGGGTACAGGATCAGCCCGTCGCCGTCGATCTGCGGAGATCCGAACAGGGTGACTGCGCCGGAGTAGGTGTCCTTCACCGCGGCGAGGACGGCGGCGTCGTCAGGGTCGCCTGGCCGGTAGCCGGGCGGGGGGCCGGCCAGCGCGAGCCGGGCGGCGTCCATCTGCTGCGCCCACAGGTCCAGGTAGCGGGTGTGCTCCGGCCACACCCAGGCTTCCAGCGGCCGGATCTCGGCGCCGAGAACCTCCGCTTCGAACGCCAGCAGCGGCGTGTACACCCATATCGTCCCGTCGTTGCGCGGCTGGCGGGTTTTCAGGGGGTCGGGAACCCGCCAGGTGTCCCAGGCGGGCGGCCGCACCCGCCACAGGGCGGTCAGCCGAGGGTCGAACTCGGGCCTGTCCTTGCGCACGGCGGCGCCGATGCCGAGCTCGGTGCCCTTCGCCGCGGCCAGCCACGCGGCGGTCGCGTCGTAGGAGTGCAGGAAGGCGTGCTTTTCCTCCTCGGGTCCGGGGCGCCGCTGGGCCGCCACTATCCCCGGCACGGACGGGTGGACGGGCGGCGGATCGGCGGGCCCGTCCAGTACCTTCTTGCGCCGTGCGTCCACCTGGGTCACCAGGTCGTGGCCGCTGTAGGCGGCTGACCGGCCGTAGGGGACGCCCGTCAGCTGCGCGTACCGCTCGAGCCGGGCGGCCAGCGCAGCCGGGGACGGGCTGCCGTCCAGCAGCGCCACGTCCCCGCTGATGTAGGGGACGAACACGATCTGGGCGCCGGCCTTGTTCCCGTCCCGCCAGATCCGCATCCGGTGCCCGAGCCGGGCCCGGGACGCGTCGCTGACCTGCCAGCCCGCCTCGATGGCCGTGGTCAGCCAGGGCCGCGCGGCCGCCTCGGCGAGCAGCGCGTCCCTGTCCTCGATGTTTATCCCGGGCGGGGGCAGCGGCAGTCCGGCGATCTTCTCGCAGAACGCGGCGGTCAGCCACAGCTGCCCGGCGGACGGTGGCAGCTTCCCGCCGCCCCAGCCGAGGTTCAGCCGGGCCGGGAAGTCCCCGAGGATCCCGGCGTGCGGCAGGCTGTCTGGCAGCCGGAGCCGCTCTCCGCCGGGCAGGTAGATCCCGTCGGCATCCAGCACGGCGGCCGGGGCCCGCCACCGTTCGCCGGGCGTCCCGGCGGGTGCGCGCGCCGCACCGCCCGGCGAACGGCCGCCCTGCCGAGGGCTTTCCCCGCCGCGGACCGCGGGGAGGCCGGCGCCCGCGGTCGGCGCGGCGCTGCTGCTGTCCCGGGCTTCCTCGGCGGGAGGCACCGGCGGCCTGGGAGGCTGCCATCCGGGCGGCGGGTCGGGGCAGGTCAGGTGCAGCGGGATGCCGCCGACCAGCGTGGTGCACGTGCCGCCGCATCCGGCGCACGGCTGGGCGGCGCTGACCTCGACCTGGGCGACGGTGCAGTACCTGCGGCGCAGTGCCGCTGCCGAGCGGTTCCGTTCGCCGTCCCGGTCCGCCAGGTCCAGGAGCGCGGGGTACAGGATCAGCTGCCCGGGGCCGGGCGCGGTGTCGATGGGCACGGCGGTCTCCTCCTGCCGGTCGTCGGGTGGCGGGTCGTGCGGGCTGCCGGCGCCGGTGCGGTCGGCCGGGCGCGGCGCCGGCCCGCCTGGTGCCGGCGGCTGCCCGGTCGCTGCCCCGGGCTGAGATGGGACGGTGTTATCCAATCGCGGGTCACTGACATTCGGGCCGCTGCGGCCCGGCCCCGGCTCGCTGGTGCCGCCGGGGTCCGGGCCGTCGTCCTGGCCGGCGGGCCCGTCGTACAGGGCGGATTCGGGGATGTCCCACACCCAGGGCCGCCGCGGCCCGGGGATGCTGCCGGGCATGCTGCGCTGCGCGGCGCGGCGCAGCATGCCGGTGGACGGCACGTCGGTGACGGCCAGCCCGATCCCGGCCTGGTGCAGCGCCGAGCTCACCGATTTGACGGTCTCCTCGAATGGCTCGCCGAGCCGGTCCGACACCCTGCGCAGCATGATCAGTGCCAGCTCGGGCACCAGCCACAGCCGCCGCTCCCCGCTGATGTCGGCGTAGCAGCCGATCGGGTCGGCGCCGTGCGGCCGGGTGACCACGGTCACCTGCTCGCCGGGGATGCCGTTGCGGGCCGGCATGGTGTCCACTGGCCAGCCGTACCGGGCGGCTTCGTCCGGGTGCGGGGCGGTGCCGGCCGGGGTGGTCAGGTGGCCGTAGCGGCCCAGCAGCCCGGTCCGCAGCCG
>Ga0070714_100003939_pt1 | contig 11163 bp, 9 predicted proteins | sample LARL83metaG_FD_65450 | JGI IMG/M metagenome (GOLD analysis project Ga0070714, IMG submission 65450) | Corn, switchgrass and miscanthus rhizosphere microbial communities from Kellogg Biological Station, Michigan, USA - LAR L8-3 metaG | ecosystem: Host-associated > Plants > Roots > Rhizosphere ... | reverse complement strand
AAGTGCTGGATTCCGGCGCCCATGTGGTGGCCATGGATGACCTCTACGGCGGTACCTACCGGTTGTTCGAACGGGTGCGTAAGCGTTCCGCGGGGCTGAAGTTCAGCTTCGCCGACCTACGCGACCCCAAGGCACTCGAAACGGCGCTGCGTCCCGAGACCAAGCTCATCTGGGTGGAGACCCCCACCAATCCGCTGCTGAAGCTGGTGGACCTTGCCGCCGTGGCTGAGATCGCGAAGAAGCGCGGCGTCCTCAGCGTGTGCGACAACACCTTCGCTTCGCCCATGGTGCAGCGTCCCCTGGACCATGGTTTCGACGTGGTGATGCACTCGGCCACCAAGTTCCTCAACGGCCACTCGGACATGGTGGGCGGCATGCTGGTAGTGGGCGGGAACAAGGAGCTGGCCGAGCAGTTGGCTTTCCTGCACAACTCCGTGGGCTCCGTGGCGGGGCCCTTCGACAGCTTCCTGGCCCTGCGCGGCTTGAAGACCCTCGCGTTGCGCATGCAGCGCCACTGCGAGAATGCCCAGGAGCTGGCGGGCTGGCTGGAGAAGCATCCCAAGGTGGAACGCGTCTCCTATCCGGGGCTGCCCAGCCATCCGCAGCACGCGCTGGCCAGGAAGCAGATGCGGGGTGGCGGCGGCATCGTCACCATCTTCCTCAAGGGCGGCGAGCCCGAGGCCCGGCGCTTCCTCGAGAACTGCCGGCTGTTCACCCTGGCGGAGAGCTTAGGGGGGGTGGAGAGCCTGGTGGATCATCCGGGCATCATGACCCATGCCTCGGTGCCGGTTGAGACCCGCAAGGCCTTGGGCATCAGCGATTCGCTGGTACGGCTGTCGGTGGGTGTGGAAGATGTGGACGATCTGCGATCTGATCTGGAGCATGCTCTAGCTGCGATCTAGACACTATCTCCGCAGGATAAAAAAAGGCGAATCTGCAAAGCAGATTCGCCTTTTTCCGGTCTCCAGATCCTTCGTTTAGGAAGGATCTTCTACGCACCTTGCGGTGCGTAGCCACTTTTACTTGTGGGTGCTCGCAGCGGGAGCAGCAGCGGTGCCGGCGGCAGGAGCCGGGGCAGCGGTGCCGGCGGCGGGGGCCGGAGCCGGAGCAGCAGTGCTGGCAGCCGGAGTGGCAGGAGCTTCGCTCTTGCCGCAAGCAGACAGCGACAGGGCCAGGGCGGCAGCGGTCAGGACAAGGGCATACTTCTTCATGTTCATTACCACCAGTGCAGGAAATGGATGTAAATTGATGATACTACTCGCCGATTTTTGTTCAAACACGGCGATCGGCGGCAAATTCTAGAGATTTCCGGCAGGACGGGAAGGGGCTGCGATATACTTTTTATTATGTACATATGAATCAATGAGTTACACCCTGGCCTGCTTACCGCTACGATAGTCTGCGCGCGCTAAGTTCCTGATTCCCCGCGCTTTGCATTCGACAATAAGCCCATTCCTCATGAACGTTTCCTCGGACCTCTCCCCAGTCAGTGCCGCCGATCCAGCCCAGGCGATCCCGGCCCTGGCCCAAAGGCTTGCGCAGCAGGATTGGGCGTGCTGTCCGCAGTTCCTGCCGATACAGCGGGTCACTGCGCTGCGTCGTGAGGCGGAGATGCTGCGTGCGGACGGCCGTTTCCATCCCGCCGGCATCGGTCACGTGGCGGAGAGGCATGCGGACGTTCGCGGCGACGACATCCATTGGGTGGAACAGGAAGCACCGCTGGCCTGGGATCTGCAACAACAGGAACTGGCGCGCCTGAAGGACGCCATCAACGCCACGCTGTATCTCGGTCTGCATGACTTCGAAGGGCACTACGCTGCTTATCCCGCCGGCGCGGGTTATGCACGGCACGTTGACCGTTTCCGCGGCGACAACCGGCGCGTGCTCTCGGTGGTGCTCTACCTCAACCAGGGCTGGGACCCGGAGGACGGCGGCGAACTGTGCCTGTACGGCAGCCAGGAGGCTCCCGAACCGGTCGCGCGCATCAGCCCCGAAGGCGGCACCCTGATCTGCTTCCTCAGCGAACACGTGCCTCACGAGGTGCTGCCCACGCGCCGCATGCGCTGGAGCCTCTCCGGCTGGTTCAGGCGCCGGGCTTGAGCACTGCCGCAGGCTACGGCACACTGCCGGCTCGCTGCACCGGAGCCTAGCGTGTTCGAACTGCCGAGCCTGCCGCAGGAGATGGGCGAGATCATCATCCAGGGCCTGCGTCTGGGCCGTCTCGCGTACCGCCGCCTGCTGAATCTCACCACGGTCATCGCGTTCCTGGGCCTGATCCCCACGGTGGTGGAGCTGTGGGGCAAGGGTGACGACGTCTCCTTCGAGATGCCGGAGCCCACGGACTGGACGTCGCTGCTGGCGCTGCTGCGACAGTACTACAGCGCTTACGGTCTCGCGGCCCTGGCGGCCGGTGGCTTGGTGCTGTTCCCGCAAATACTGCTGCTGCGACGGCTCGCACTCGCGGTACGCGGCCAGAAAGACACGCCGCGCGAAGAGTTGCGCCAGGCGCTGCGGCTCTGGCCCTGGGCGCTGCTTGCGGCTGCCATCTATGTGCTGGCGGTGGGTTTCGGCCTATTGTTGCTCGTGCCCGGCGTCATCCTGGGCGTGAGCCTGATGTTCTCGGTCTACGCAGTGGTCCTGGACGGCATGCTGCCGCTTCCGGCACTGAATGCCAGCCATCACCTGGTGTGGGGCCACTGGTGGCGCACCGTCGGCTTGCTGTTGATCGTCTATGTGCCGCTGTTCCTGCTGTCGGCGACGCTGTCGTCGGCCTTGGGCTTCGATCAAGGCCCTGGCCAGGCGCTGCACGCCCGTGACATCTTCAAGCAGGCGGTGCTGGACATGGTGCTGGTGGCTTTCCTCTCGCCTTTCGTGTTCTCGATCCAATATCTCTACTACCGCGATCTCAAGCTGCGTAAGCAGGCAGCATGAACCGGAACCCCGACTCCCCCGGCGTCGGCCAGGTACTGGGTGAGGGCTGGAGCCTGTTCATCTCCAGGTTCACCACTGTGTTCCCCTGGATATTGGCCGCCGAGCTGACGGCACTGCTGCCCTTCGCCAACCCTCCTGGCGGCATCTTCAGCATGGACCTCGACCTGCTGGGTGACTCGGGCTTCTGGATCCGCGCGTTGCTGTCGGGCACCGTGCAGGCCTTCCTTTATGGCGTGGCGGTGCAGCGGCTGGCCGCCCAGACCGGAGCCGCCGGTGCCGCGCGCGCCACGGCTGCGGTGTTGGTCGGCTACATCTGTTACGAAGCGATGGTCTTCTTCGGCCTGCTGCTGACCTTCACCATGTTCATCCTGGGCATGTTCATCGCGGGGTGGCTGTTCGGCCTGGTGCTGTGCGTTCTCCCGCTGGCACCCACCGCTGCGGCCAGTACCGCCATGGCGCTGTTCATCTTCCCCGCGGTCTTGGAGAAGAAGGGGCCCTTCGCCTCCCTGAACGAGAGCGCGCGTCTGACCAAGATTTCCAGGTTCACCTGGGCGAAGGTGTCCTTGGTGATCTCGGTGCCGGCCATCGCACTGCTTGCGGCGGCCGTGGTGGGCGACATACCGGGCATCCGGCACGCGGTGACACTGGCCCTGGACTTGCGGCGACGCGCCCTGGAAGGCGGACTCTCTGCCGATCAGTTGCTGCCGGTGTTGCAAGGCTTGCAGCCACCGACAGCGCCGAGTCGCTACGAGCCCTGGGCGGTAGCGGGTGTGCTGATGGGGGCACTGGCCTGGTGGTACACCCTGGCGGTCTGCTATGCCCAATATCGGGACCTAAAAGCAGGGGATAGAGATTAGTTGTTAGCTCGCGGCCATGGCGGCGAGTTCTTCCGCCTGGTATTCGTTCATCAGCGGCATGATCACGTCGTCCAGGTGCCCCTGCATGACGTCGTCCAGCTTATACAGCGTCAATTCGATGCGGTGGTCCGTGACCCTGCCCTGGGGGAAGTTGTAGGTCCGGATGCGCTCGGAACGGTCGCCGCTGCCCACCTGCAGCTTGCGGGACTGGGCCTGTGCCGCCTGCTGCTTGTCGCGTTCGGCGGACAAGAGCTTGGCCTTGAGCAGGGACATGGCCCGGGCCCGGTTCTTGTGCTGGGAGCGCTCATCCTGGCATTCCACCACGATGCCCGTGGGCAGGTGGGTGATGCGGATGGCGGAATCTGTCTTGTTCACGTGCTGGCCGCCGGCACCGGAAGCGCGGAAGGTGTCCACCTTCAGTTCCGCCGGGTTGATCTGCACGTCCTCCACTTCCTCGACCTCCGGGAGGATGGCTACCGTGACGGCGGAGGTGTGGATGCGGCCTTGGGACTCGGTGGCCGGGACGCGCTGCACGCGGTGCGTGCCGGACTCGAACTTGAAGCGGGAATAGGCGCCCTGGCCCACCACGCGGCTGATGACTTCCTTGTAGCCGCCATGCTCACCGGGGCTCTCGCTCAGGATCTCCACCTTCCAGCCCTGTTCCTCGGCGTAGCGACTGTACATGCGCCACAGGTCACCGGCGAAGATAGCGGCCTCGTCGCCGCCGGTGCCGGCGCGAATCTCCAGGAAGATATTGCTGTCGTCATGCGGGTCCTTGGGTAGCAGGAGCTTCATGAGCTCCGGCTCCAGGGCCTCGAGGCGCGCTGCGGCGGCCTGACGCTCATCCTCGGCGAGCGAACGCATGCCCGGATCCTGGTCTCTGCCCATCTCGTCCGCCGATGCGAGGTCCGCCTCGGCCTGGCTGTAAACCTTGAACTTCTGCGCCAAGGGTTCCAGACGCGCGTATTCCTGGGACAGGTCCCGGAAACGATTGGAATCGTTGGCGGCAGTGGGCTGGGACAGGAGCACGCCCACCTCCTCGTGACGGGCGGCCAGGCGTTCCAGCTTGCGGCGGATGGAGTCTTTCACGGCGCGATTATATAGAGACGGGAGCCTCAGCTCTCGCCGCCATCCTTGTCATCGACGCCGAACAGGGCATGGATGTCGCGGATGAGTTCCGCGCGGCCCTCGTGCGCAGCCTGGCGCAACTGCGCGGTGGGCGCATGCATGAGGCGGTTGCTCAAGGTATCGGCCAGGAAGCGCAGCACCTGTTCCGGCGGCTCGCCCTGGGCCAGGCGCAGGCGTGCCTGCTCGAGGGTCTGCTCCTTGAGCAGGGCAGCGTGCTCACGCAGGGCACGGATCGCGGGCGTGGCGTCCAGCACCCGCATCTGTTCGTTGAAGCGCGTCACCTGGGCCTGGATCAAGGCTTCGGCTTCCTGGGCGGCGACCCGGCGCGACTGGAGGTTCTCCTCCACCACCTTGTGCAGGTCATCGATGCTGAAGAGGTAGACGTCCTCCATGCCGGCCACGTCCTCGGCGACGTCGCGGGGCACAGCGATGTCGACGATCAACAGCGGCCGGTGCTTGCGGCCGCGGAAAGCGGCTTGCACGTCGCGCCGGTGCAGGATGGGTTCCGGGCTGCCGGTGGAGGCGATCACGATGTCCGCCTCGCCCAAGTGCGCGGGGATCTCATCGAGGCCGATGGCGTAGGCCTGGAACTGTTCTGCGAGTTCCCGGGCGCGGCTCACGGTGCGGTTGGCGATGACCATGCGGCGTGTGCCCTGCTCATGCAGGTGCCGCGCCGCCAGCTCGATGGTCTCGCCGGCGCCGATGAGCAGAACCGTGAGGGACTCGAAGCGGGAGAATACCTGTCGCGCCAGCCGCACCGCGGCGTAGGCCACGGATACTGGGTTGTCGCCGATGTGGGTGTCGGTGCGTACCTGCTTGGCCACGGCGAAGGCGAACTGGAACAGGCGGTGCAGGCGGTTACCGGCTGTGGAGTGGTGGCGCGCCAGCTCGTAGGCATCCTTCACCTGGCCGAGGATCTGCGGTTCGCCCAGGATCTGGGAGTCGAGCCCGCAGGCCACCCGGAACAGGTGCTGCAGCGCGGCGTCGCCCTCGTGGGTGTAGAAGCGGTCCTTCACCTGGGGATCGTCGCCGCTGCGTTCCGCCGCGAGCCAGGCAGCCAGAGCCGCGCCGCCCTCGGCCGAAAGTTCGGCATAGATCTCGGTGCGGTTGCAGGTGGAGAGGATGACGGCTTCGCTGACGCCGGGCAGCGCGGTGACCGCGCGCAGGCTCGCCGGTATCTCTTCCGGCGCGAAGCTCAGGCGCTCGCGCACGGCGACCGGTGCGGTATGGTGGCTGATTCCGAGGGTGAAGAACGGCATGGGCCAGGCCGGGGTTTAGACGCGGATTTTCCGGTAAATACCCGGACATGACAAGCTGTCACGGCGGCAGCGCGGCGAATCGGATATAGTTTGAGTCTCGAAGCCCAGCGTCCCGCCATGACACGTCGCCACCTCCCCATCCTGTGCTGCCTGCTGCTCGCCGGCTGTGCCGCCGTGCCCCGCATGCAGACGGCCCAGGCGCCGGCTGCGGCGCCGCGTGCCTTCAGCGAGCCGGACCAGGCGGTCGCATACCACGTGTTCATGGGCGAGCTCGCGGGCGGTCGGGGCGACACCCGCACCGCGGTGCAGGAGTACCTCGCTGCGGCGCAGCTCTCCCGGGATCCGACCCTGGCTTCCCATGCGGCGCTGCTGGCCTATGGCGACGGCGACTTCGCCGACGCACTCAGCCTGGCGCAACGCTGGCAGTCCCTCTCACCCCAGAGCGCAGATGCGGTGCATCTCACCGCGGTGGTGGAAGCGCGCCAGGGCGACAGCGCCACCGCCGCGCTCGACTTCGCCCGCCCGGTGAAGGCGGGGGTGGACCGCAACTACATGGTGGCCGCGCGCTTGCTGGAACAGGAGGCCGATGCCGCGCACGGTCTGCCGGTGCTGCAGGCCATCGTGGACGCCACGCCGAAGTCCGCGGACGCCCACTACGCCCTGGCTCACGCAGCCATGGAGTACAAGGATTATGCGTTGGCGGAACAGCAGGCCCGCGCCACCCTCGCCATCGACCCTCACGGCGAGGACCCGCTGGTGTTGCTGGCGCGCGCGCTGGTGGCGCAGGGCAAGCCGGGGCAGGCGCTGCCGCTGCTGCAAGCCCGGGTACGCGCAGCCGGCGATGACGTGCCCCTGGACCTCGCCTACGCAGCCCTGCTCTCGGAAGCCAAGCGTGACGGCGAATCCAGGCAGCAGTTCGAGGCGGTGTTGAAGGGCCATCCGGACAACTCCGACGCGCTGTATACGCTGGGACTCATGGCCCTGCAGCAGAAGGATCTGCCGGCGGCCCGCGGCTACTTCCTGCGCCTGTTGAAGACCGGCCGCCGCGGCGACGATGCCAGTTACTTCCTGGGCGACATCGCCGAGACCGGCAAGCAGTATCCGGAGGCCCTGGACTGGTACCGGCGCGTGGATGACGGCGACCACTGGTTGGCGGCGCAAGCCGGTATCGGCCGCAGCCTGGTGAAGAGCGGCGAGATCTCGGCAGCGGGCGAATTCTTCGACGGCCTGGTGGCGGACGATCCGCAGGCGGCGGTGGACCTGCGTCTCGCGGAAGGCCAGGTGTTCAGCGACCTGGGAGAATCCAAGCGTGCGCTGGGCGTCTACAACGCGGCGCTGGCGGCAGCACCGGACGACCAGGACCTGCTGTATGCGCGCGCCCTGGTGCTGGAGCAGGACGGCGAGGCGGGCGCAGCGGAGGATGACCTCGCCACCATCCTCAAGCACGCGCCGGACGACGCGGATGCGCTCAATGCCCTGGGCTACACGTTGACCCTGCACACCAACCGCTACGGCGAGGCTCGCAGTTACATCCAGCGGGCCCTGGCGCTGCAGCCCGATGATCCCGCCATCATGGACAGCATGGGGTGGGTGGACCACCGGCTCGGCGACGACGCCCAGGCGCTCGACTATCTGCAGAAGGCCTATGCGGCCCAGCCGGATCCGGAGATTGCCGCGCACCTCATCGAAGTGATGCTGGCGCTGGGCGACCGGACCGGCGCGAGGACGCTCTGGCTCAAGGCCAGCGCCGCCGATCCGGATAACGCTGCGCTCACGGCGCTGGCACCGCGGTTCAAGCAATGAAGGCGCTGCTCCCCGTCGCCGCCGCTTGCGCGGCGTTGCTGCTCGGTGCCTGCAGCACCCTGCAGGAGCGCGCGCCCGTGGGCAACGGCGACGACGGCGCCTGGCAAGCCCATCTCGCGCAGCTCACCACCCTGCAGGGCTGGGAGTTGAGCGGGCGCGCCGGCTTCGTGGACGGCAAGGACAGCGGCAGCGGCTCACTGGACTGGACGCAGCGGGGGGATGAGTCCAGCCTCGACTTCCGCGGTCCGCTCGGCGCAGGCGCGGTGCACATCGAGGGGGACGCCCGTGCGCTGCACGTGAAGACCTCCCGCGGTGACGATTTCGTCACTACCGATCCGGAGGGTGACCTGGGTGCCCGCCTGCACCAACCGCTGCCGGTGTTCAGCCTGCGTTACTGGGTGCTGGGCCGGCCAGACCCGACGGATGATTTCACCAAGACCACCGATGCCCGGGGTGAGCTCGTGAGCCTCGACCAACTTGGCTGGCACGTGGAGTACCAGGAGTACGCGGAGGTGGACGGCTACAGCCTGCCGACACGACTCACGCTGCAACGGGACCAGATCCGCATCAAGCTGGCGGTGAGCGACTGGACGCTCCCCGCCAAGACGCCGTGACATCAGCCTCCATATGGCCGGCGCCGGCCAAGTTGAACCTGTTCCTGCATATCACCGGCCGCCGCGCCGACGGCTATCACCTGCTGCAGACCGTGTTCCAGTTCGTGGATCACTGCGACGAGTTGGAGTTCGACGTGCGCGCCGACGGCAGGATCTTGCGCACCGACGGCCCGGCTGAGGTGCCCACGGAGACCGACCTCTGCGTGCGGGCGGCACGGCTGCTCCAAGAGCGCAGCGGCAACCGGCTGGGAGCAGCCATAAAGTTGCGCAAAAAGCTCCCCCTGCAGGCGGGATTGGGGGGTGGCAGCTCCGATGCGGCCACCACCCTGGTGGCTCTGGACCGGCTATGGGGGACTGGCCTCGGGACCACAGGTCTCATGGCCTTGGGCGCCGAGCTGGGGGCGGACCTGCCTGTTTTCATAGGGGGACAGGCCGCCTGGGGGGAGGGAATAGGCGATATTCTGACCCCTCTGGAGTTGCCGGAACCCTGGTACCTGGTGATCGAACCGCCTTGTCGGGTAGCGACCCGGGAAATCTTCCAGGCCCCTGAATTGACACGAAATTCCGCTCCAATCACAATAGCGCGCTTTCGCTCCGGGGAATGCCGGAACGACTTCGAACCGGTGGTGCGTTCCCGCTATCCCGAGGTATCCGAAGCGCTGGATTGGCTGGAGCAGCATGCCCCGGCCCGTCTCACCGGCTCCGGCGCGTGCGTGTTCGCGGCGTTCCCGGACGAGAACAGCGCCGGGCGCGTCTACGCAGCGCTGCCGCAAGGCTGGCGCGGTTTCGTGGCCCGGGGCCGCAACCGCTCGCCGCTGATGGAGCGGTTGGAAGTGGAAGGATTACTTGGGGCGTAGCCAAGCGGGCGAGGCCCAAGGGCCGAGCGCCCGGAGCTGGATGCGTAGGGCTGGGCTTTCGCGCGGAGCCAAGGACGCGGAGCGCGAAAGGGCAGCGGTGTGCAGGCTGGCAACGAGCGACGCCTTGAAGATTTTGAAATTTGGGGCGTAGCCAAGCGGTAAGGCAGCGGGTTTTGATCCCGCCATTCCCAGGTTCGATCCCTGGCGCCCCAGCCAAGATTTTTGAGTTCGATCGGTTGACCACGAGCAAAGCGAGGGGACCGTGGCCACAGGCAAGATGATGGTGTTCGCGGGCAATGCCAACCCGCAACTGGCGCACAAGATCGCCGCCCGTCTCACCTTGCCGCTGGGCAAGGCCCAGGTCAACCGTTTCAGCGACGGCGAGGTCGCGATCGAACTGATGGAGAACGTGCGCGGGCGCGACGTCTTCATCGTGCAGTCCACCTGCCCGCCCACCAACGACAACCTCATGGAGTTGCTGGTAATGGCGGACGCCCTGCGGCGCGCGAGCGCGGGACGCGTCACGGCGGTGGTGCCGTACTTCGGTTATGCGCGGCAGGACCGGCGCCAGCGCGCGGCGCGGGTGCCGATCACCGCCAAGCTGGTGGCGAACCTGATGGTCTCCGCCGGCGTGAACCGGGTGCTGACGGTGGACCTGCACGCGGACCAGATCCAGGGATTCTTCGACATCCCTGTGGACAATGTGTATGCGTCGCCGGTGCTGCTGGGCGACGTGTGGAAGCAGAAGTTCGACGACCTGATCGTGGTGTCGCCGGACGTGGGCGGCGTGGTGCGCGCCCGGGCGCTGGCCAAGCGCCTCGACGATGCGGACCTGGCGATCATCGACAAGCGCCGTCCGCGTCCCAACGAGGCGCAGGTGATGAACATCATCGGCGAGGTGCAGGGCAAGACCTGCGTCATCGTCGACGACCTGGTGGATACGGCGGGCACCCTGTGCATCGCCGCCAAAGCCCTGAAGGATCAGGGTGCCGCCAAGGTGCTGGCCTACATCACCCACCCGGTGCTGTCGGGTAAGGCGGTGTCCAACATCGAGAACTCGGTGCTGGACGAGCTGGTGGTGACGGACACCATCCCCCTGAGGGGAGGCGCCGAGAACTGCAAGCGCATCCGCCAGCTGAGCATCGCGGAGCTCCTGGCGGAGACCATGCGCCGGGTGAGCGACGAGGAGTCGGTCTCCTCGCTGTATGTGGATTGAGTCTTCACCTGGGCCCGGGCCCGGGTGGTTTGGTAGCCGGCTTGGTCGCGAGTCCGGCATTTTGCAACTGTAGATGGAGTATCTGAAATGGCTATCAGCTTCAATCTGAACGCTGAGCTCAGGAACGACCAGGGGAAAGGTGCGAGCCGCCGCCTGCGTCGTCTGGGCCGCGTTCCGGGCATCCTGTACGGCGCCGGTGAGGGCGCGGTGCAGCTCAGCTTTAACCACAACGAGGTGCAGAACAGCCTGTCCCATGAGGCCTTCTATTCGCACATCCTCAAGATCAAGGTGGGCAACGAGGAGCACCAGGCGATCATCAAGGACCTGCAGCGGCACCCCGCCAAGCCGGTCATCATGCACCTGGATTTCCTGCGCGTTAAGGATGACATCGAGATCCGCGTGCACGTGCCGCTGCACTTCAAGAACGAGAAGGAAGCCGTGGGCGTCAAGACCCAGGGCGGCGTGGTCTCGCACAACATGATCGAAGTCGAGATCGCC
>Ga0070714_100003938_pt1 | contig 11164 bp, 14 predicted proteins | sample LARL83metaG_FD_65450 | JGI IMG/M metagenome (GOLD analysis project Ga0070714, IMG submission 65450) | Corn, switchgrass and miscanthus rhizosphere microbial communities from Kellogg Biological Station, Michigan, USA - LAR L8-3 metaG | ecosystem: Host-associated > Plants > Roots > Rhizosphere ... | reverse complement strand
GCCAGCAAAGCCTGGTGGGCCGAAGTACTGGGCATTCAGCCCTACTTCGACGAGGAGTTCTACGTCGGGTTCAATCCGGGAGGTTACGAGCTCGGCCTCAACCCGGGCGCCGATCCGGCAGCCGGTCCGCGTACCTACTGGGGCGTGCGCGACATCGAGGTTGCCGGAAAGCGCATGGTCGCGGCCGGCGCGGTCGTCGTCGAGGCGGTTCAGGATGTCGGGGAAGGCATCAAGCTCGCCGTATTCCGCAGTCCGATCGGTGATCTGGTGGGCTTGATCGAGAACCCCGCGTTCGAAATCCAGCCTCCGCCGGCCGCGGAAGGCGATGGTCCCGGCCGCTGAGGCAGCACACGGAGGTCACTGCCGTGGTGACATCGCCGCGCACGCCAGAAGGACCCCGGCCGCGGCCGCGACCGCGATCAGCACAGCCGGCCTGAGAACCTGCGCAAGCGAGGTCTTTCCCGTCATCACGTCCAGCGAGGCAGCGCGGCGCTCCGGCACCTCAGACCAGCCGGAGTGACCAGCGGCCGACGGCAGTCCTCAGCGGGTGCTGCCGCTGTGCGTCGCCGCAAGCCGTGCGGGTCCCCGGCCGGCGCAAGGCATAATGTGACTAGACGAGGTGGCGTTCCCGCCTCCCAGCCGATTTGCCGCGGATGGTGCGATCATGGCCGGCCTGCCAGAAGTGATCGGGTTGCTCTACCGGGCCGACTGGACCCGCTTGTCCCTGTCGGCCGGGTTGCGTTCGGAGACCGGCCAGGAGCCGCTCCCGCCCGTGCCGCGCGAGGGCTGGTCTGGCTGGTACCGCGGCTGGCCGGGGCAGCGGCAAGACGACGGCCGCTATGTGGGGCGCGGAGCGCTGCTGATCGGTCCCGGTGGCCGGTGGCGGCTGGAGTGCCCGGTTCCCGGCCGCGGCGCCGGGGGAGAGGCTGCCGAGGGTTACGACGGCGAGCACGGCTGGTCGTGGCGGCCGCAGGAAGTGGGAGGTGCCCCGCCGGTCGCGGCCGGGGAGAACGGCCCCGCTGCGCCGGTGCCGGAGCTGCTCTGCCCCTGCTGCCTGCTCGGCGGGTACACCCTGGAAGACCTGGGGCCGGTGACCGTCGCCGGCCGCGACGCGATCGCGGTCGCGGCCACGCCGCGCCGTGATGTGCTGGGCTCCGGTTCCGCCGAACGGCCCTATGACCGCATCGAGGTCGCCGTGGACGCCGAGCTTGGCATCCTGCTCCGCCGGATCGAGACGGCCGGGGGTGAGCTGGTCACCCGCACCGAGCTGACCGAGGTGACGCTGAACCCGCCGGAGGCGGCCGATCCTGCCCGGTTCGCGCCGCCACCGGGCAGCCACCGCCGCGGAACCCAGGGGGAAAAGGGGGTAACGTTCGACGGTCCTGGCTGGGCTGCCGCGGACCTGGCGGCGGATGGCCTCGGCGCGCTGATCAAACATGTGTCCCAGCTGCGCGGTCACGGCGCGGCCGGCGAGCAGCCGGAGGCGATGCCGTCGCCCGATCCGGCCCCGCTCGAGCCGGGCGGCGGATCACCGCCGCCCGAGGAGGTCCTTGAGCTGCTCTACCGCAGCGGCGAGCCGCGTGATCTCGGCGCCACGGCGCGGCAGTGGCACGACATGGCCGCCATGACGGCCTCGGGCCCGGAAGGATTCCGCGCCGCCGGGCGCGGTGGCCTCGGTGACCTCCTCGACACGATGACCCGCGCGATGAACGTGACCCGCACGGACGCACGGCTGCGCGTCAGCGGCCCGGACCGGTACCGCCTCGACTTCTCGCGCCAGCCGCGCGGCGCAGATCCGACGACGATCGCCTGCGACGGCGAGCGCCGCTGGCGGGTCTACCAGGACCGGATCATGACTGGCCCGGCCGCCCCCCTGCGCCACGACATCGCGTTCCTGGCCGACTCGTGCTGGCTGCTCCGCGCCCGGCTGTCCGGCGGTGCGGAGCTCACCTACCGTGGCCGGCCCGCCCGCCAGCTCCGCGTGCTCCCCGGCCCCGGCGGCGAGGAGCCGATCCTGGGGCTGCTGATGGCCTTCCCAGCCGAAGCGATCGTGGACGCCGCGACCGGCTGCCTGCTCCGCCTGATCTCCTACGCGGGCGACACGCCCGCGATCTGGTCGGAGCTGGACGACATCAGCACCGAGCCGGCCGACCCGGACGAGTTCCAGGTGCACGTCCCGCCCGGTACCCGCACCGTGGCGGAAACCGGCAACCTGATCACCGACGCCGCCGCTGTCATGCCCGGCGCGAAGGGAACCGCGGCCCGCGCCGTCTCCGCTGCCCGGAGCTTCCTGGACGAGTTGCGCGGCAATCGCTAAGCAAGGGTATGCGGCGTTGATTACCGTGGCCGAACCGGTTGCCCAGATGGCTGGCATGGGCGAACAAGGCCGGGCTGAACCGTGTCACCAGGAAGGTCGCGCCGCGGCTCCCGTTCCTGGCGGTGGTGACGCATCGCGGCCGGCGGTCTGGGCGGCGGTACGAGACCCCGGTCATGGTGTTCCGCGCCCCGGCCGGGTTCATCATCGCCCTTACCTACGGGCCGCAGCACACTGACTGGGTGCGCAACGTCGTGGCGGCAGGGGCTGTTTGGCTAGCTCTGAGCTCAGCGTCCCGTAGGGGCAGCCGTAGCGGGCGGTCGCGTCAGCGCGGCTCGGGCAGCAGATCGACGAGCGCCTTGAGCCGGGCTCTGGGGCTGCGATGCCGGCGGTCGAGTCGGCGAGCGTGGATTCGAGCTGCTCTCGGTGAGCTTGCACGACTGCGGCGATGATGTCGTCTTTGGTCTTGAAGTAGTAGTCAAGGTTGCCCACGAGCACGCCGACCGCGTAGCCGATGTCCGCCAGTTGTTCATGCTGCCTGGTGGTGGTCACACCCCAGTGCTCTACTCGTGGCGGCACTCGGCTGCGTCACGGACGGTGGCGGCGCGGTCGAGGGCAGCCAGACGGCGCTGGCCTCCGCGTCCACCCCCTGCCGGTTGTGATCACGGGTGTGCCTGCTTGACGCCGCCGCACGCGGGCTTGGCGGTCCGGTTGTCATGGGCGTGCCTGCCGCCAAGATCGAACCGGAACCAGTCGTCAGTGCCAGGGTGAAGGTACGGCCCAAAGCGCAGCTGACACTGCCCGAGGAGATCAGGCGGGCGCTGCACATCAGCGAGGGCGACGAGGTGGAGTTCGCCGTTCGTGAGGACGGGACGATCACGGTGCGCGGCTACGTGTCTATCCCGACCGATCAAGCCTGGTTCTTCACCCCGCAGTGGCTGGCCGGGGGACGCGAAGCGGACGAGGAGATCGCGGCCGGGCGGGGAACAGCGCACGAGTCGGCCGACGGCATGTTCGCGTATCTTGACGCGCTGGCAGCGGACGACTGATGCCGACGTTCGAGACGCTGCCGCGTTTCGAGAAAGACTGGAAGAGTCTCACGCCTTCACAGCTGGATGCGTTCCGCAAGGTGGTCAAGGAAGCCTTCGTGCCGGACCTGACGGCCCCGGACCGGCCGTTCCGGCCTGGTTTGCGCGTAAAAGGCGTGAAAGCTCACGGGAACGTGTTCGAGATGACCTGGGACAACGATGGCCGCGCCACCTTCAGCTACGGAGCCGAACGCGTGCCCGGGCAGCCGCACGTCATCTGGCGGCGGATCGGAACCCATGACATCTTCACCCCACCGCCCGGCCCGTAACGAGTGTTCTGCGCACGACACGCAGCTCGCGTGCTCGAAGGTAACCACGAGGGGGGTCAGCGTGACCAGCGGGAGCCGCGCGGCGGGCGCCGTCCCGCACGCCGCAGTGAGCTCATCAACGTCGTGGCCGTTGACCTCGACCAGCAGGGAGCGGTCACGCCGAACACCACCGGGGATCCGGTCAGGCCCGACGGCGCGGGTTAAATGCCAAGGTCAGCTGACGCGGCGATAGCGGATGTGGGTGGTCAGCGGTGAGTGAAGCACCTCGGCGGGCTCGAAGCCGAAGGATTCAGCCCCGTCGAAGATGCGCTCACCCGATCCGAGCAGGACGGGTGCGACGTCGAGGATGAGCTCGTCGATCACCCCGGCGGCCAGTGCCTGCCGGACGGTCGAGGCACCGCCGGCGATGTCCACCCCCTTGTCACCGGCAGCCTCACACGCTGCGGAGTAGGCCGCACCGAAGCCCTCGGTGACGAAGTGGAACGTCGTCCCGCCGTCCAGCTGGATCGGATCATGGCGGTGATGGGTCAGCACGAAAACCGGCGCGTGATACGGCGGTTCGGGGCCCCACCAGCCCGACCAGTTCTCATTCCAGTCCCCGCGGACCGGCCCGAACATGTTCCGTCCCATGACATACGCACCCCGAGGGCGCATGAGCCATTCGTTCGCGATCTTGTCAGCGTCGTTGGCCCGCGGGTCGCCGATGTGCCAGCCGTGCAGCTCCTGCCCGCGTTTCCCCATGGGGTCCTCCCGGCTCTGCGCCGGCCCGGCGACGAAGCCGTCCAGTGAGATTGACATGTGGCAGGTGGTGTCCGGCACCGCGGACCTCCTCAGTGATTGCGGCTTGCAAGCGGTCGTGCGGAAGCTATCAAGCAGGCAATCAGGCCGCTCTTGCGGATTTCTTCCAAATCGCTTTCACGGTCCGGCTGATGACGACTGCCCCTGGCCTGGAGTAGCGGCGCGGACGGGAGAAACCGTCGGCCGTTCGGGATAACGGGTGTTGATGTTCGGTCTTGACGCCTTTAGCGGCTTTGGTAAAGCATCAGAGCGAGCGCCGTAGTTTGGTGCCCCGGCGCCGCCGGAAGACGTGGAGGGCGTTCGTGAACAAGGTAGGACTGCTCGCCGTCACGTTCCTGGCAGGTGCCTGCACCTCCCTGGGCCTGGTCGTGCCGCAGGCGGCGGCCGCACCGCCCGGTGCGGGTTCGGTGACGAACGTGAGCAGCGACTGCGCCGGGCAGAACGCGGAGGTCGAACAGGCGACGGCCCCACCGCACTACGTCTACGAGGCATGGATCGGATGCGGCGGTGAGGGCTTCGCCCGGTCGGCGGATGGCGGCGCGCACTTCTCCAAGCCGATCACCCTGCCCGACTCCAGCCACTCAGACGACCCGGCCGTCGCCGTGGCGTCCGACGGCACGGTCTACGTTTCCTACCTGCGGTTCTTCGACCACCACGCCTACCCGGTGGTGGCGGCTTCTTTCGATCACGGGGCGAGCTTTCCCCAGGTGTCTTCCCTCATCCCGCGCGTTGCCGGGAACTGGGGAGACAGGGACTTCATCGCCGCCGGACGGGGCGGTACGGTCTACGTCACCTGGGACTACGGGCCGAGCGCGGCGGATGTGAAGGTTGTCTGCAGCGCCGCGGGGAGCTGCGCCTACTCCGCGGTGGACGCCAACGCAGTGGTCCAGAAGTCCACCGACCACGGGAAGACCTGGGGACCTATCACCACGATGCAGCCGGGCTTTCCGGCCGGCGGGGGCTACGATGCCGCAATCCTGGTCCAGCCTAACGGGCTGGTTGACGCCCTGATACTGGACCATCCCCTCGACAGGAAAACGTTCGCCGTGCATCCAGGGCACGAGCTGTTCACCTCTTCGTCCGACGGCGGCAAGACCTGGTCGCGCGCCGTCGTGGTCGGGAAGAGCGCGGGGACCACCTCGGACACCGAATGGTGGATCGACGGCGATCTGAGCACCGACAGGGCCGGTACCCTCTATGCCACCTGGGACACGCAGACGTCATCTGGCGACGTGGGCTGGCTCTCGCATTCCGCCAACGGCGGCCGAACCTGGTCCAAGCCGGTGCGGGTAACGCCCGGCACTGGCGGGACCATGCACAACGTGGAGGTCGTCGGCGGGCGCCCGGGCATCGCATACGTCGCATGGCAGACCGACGCCTCTCCGCGGGGATACGCAACCTACCTGCGCCCGTACTCCGTCACTCGCGGGTGGCTCGGTCCGGCCATCCGCGTCTCCAACCGGTTCGGCAGCAGCAAGGTCTGGCCGGGCGACACCTTCGGCATCACCATCCTGCATGGCGGACCGGGCACCGGGGTCGCCCTCAGCTGGGGCAGCGCCGTCGGGAGCAAGGACGCGGAGATCTACGAGTCAGCCGTTACCCTGTCGCCGCGCCCGTAGCCGTCCCGGTCCGCCAAGCAGCTTGACCGGCACCATCAAGCGACGCTACGGCGTGTACTGCCGCGGCGGTTGACGCCGGATGGCCAGGTTCGGGGCGGGTCCGGAGTGTGCAGCAGCGCGGTCGGCGCGGGAGGATGCTGACGGGATCTTGTGATTGGCGGATGGAAGGAGGCGGTAGGTGGGCGAGGTCGCACCCTGGCAGTGGGATGAAGCCACCTGGCGCGGGCATGCCGGGCGTGTCCGGGCGGGCCGTCCGCTGCTGGCTGGCTGGCCGGGCGGGGCGCGAGTGGCAGTGGCCCTGTCGTTTGATTCCGATCATGAGACCATCCCGCTCCGGGATGGGGACACCGGGCCGGGGAGACTGTCCCAGGGGGAGTACGGGTCGCGGGTGGGGGCGCCGCGGATCCTGGCGCTGCTTGCAGAGCGCGGGATACCAGCGACCTTCTTCATGCCCGCGGTTTCTGCGCTGCTGCACCCCGAGGAGGTGCGTCGGTACGTGACCGAAGGCCACGAGGTGGCGATGCACGGCTGGATCCACGAGCGGACCGCGACCCTGTCACCCGCCGACGAGCGGGAACTGGCGCTGCGCAGCGCCGAAGTGCTGGAAAGCAGCACCGGAAGCCGGCCCGTGGGAATCCGGACGCCATCGTGGGACTTCACCCCCGCCACCTTGGGGATCATCAGCGAGCTCGGCCTTAGCTACGACTCGTCGCTGATGGCTGATGACGAACCGTACGAGATCCTGCAGGACGGCGAGCCTACTGGCATCGTGGAGATCCCCGTGGAGTGGATCCGCGATGACGCGGTCTACTTCTCGATGGAGCGCTATTCCGCGCTGCGCCCGTATACCAGTCCGCGCAGCGTGCTGGCTATCTGGATCGATGAATTCGAGGGCGCCTACGCCGACCGGGGGCTGTTCCAGCTGACCATGCATCCGCACGTCATAGGCCACCGCTCCCGGATGGCGATCCTTGCCGAGCTCATCGATCACATCGCCGCCCGGCATGACGTGTGGTTTGCCACCCACGCGCAGGTCGCCAAGCATGCGCTCGCCCACTCCGCGGCACCGGGCAACCGTGACTCGGCATGACCAGCCAGCGCCCGGCGTAAAGGGATTGCGCTGCCGGTGCTGGCTTGCGATCGTGGCCAGGTGCCTCAGCCCGTTCTGCGGACGGCCCGCCTTCTCCTGGTCCCGCTTGCCGACCGCCATCTCGATCTGGAAATCCAGCTCGATTCCGATCCAGAGGTGCTCCGCTACATCAGCGGGCGAGCGCGGTCCGGGGCCGAGGTCGCCATGTCTCACGCGCGCAGGGTGGCGCTGACCGGCAAGGTGGATGGCCTCGGCTTCTGGATGGCGTTTGGTTCCGGCGGGGGCAAGCGCGGCTCCATGCCGCCAGTGTCGGAGGAGGAGGGCGAGTTCGTCGGGCTCATGATGCTCCCGCCCGCGCACGGACCCGACCAGCCTGATGACCCCGCCGTCTCAGACCTGGGTTACCGTCTCGTCCGCCGGTACTGGCGGCAGGGCCTGGCGAGCGAGGCATCCCGCGCCCTGCTGCGGCACGCCTTCGACACCGTCGGGCAGACCCGGGTCATCGCGCAGACCATGTCGGCGAATACCGGATCCCGGTCCGTGATGAAGGCCATCGGCATGCGGTACGTGCGTACGTACTTCCCCTCCTGGGACGACCCGCTTCCCGGGGCAGAGCTGGGCGAGGTCGAGTACGAGATGACCCGCGCCATGTGGGCGGCGCTCCGCACAGGCAGCGGTGCTACCACAGGACATTGACCCCGAGACTGAGGGCCGGACGGTTATGGCCGGCCAGGTGAGGCAGCGCCGCGGGTAAATCGATGGACGCGGCCACCGCACCCGAGCATGATCAGCGCGTGGAAATACGTATCCAGTGCCTGTGCATCGACACCGTCGACCCCGCCAGGATCGCCGGCTTCTGGCAGTCCGCGCTTGGCTGGCGCCGCACGTTCGAGGAGGAAGACCAGATCTGCCTCGAGCCGCCGCCGGGCAGCCCGGAAGACGGCATCGTCCCTGACTTGATCTTCCTCAAGGTCCCCGAGGGCAAGACCGTCAAGAACCGGCTCCATCTGGATCTGCGCCCAGCCGACCAGTCCGCCGAAGTCGCCCGGCTACGGGCGCTCGGCGCCAGCCAGGTCAGCATCGGTCAAGGCGATGTCAGCTGGGTAGTCATGGCCGACCCAGACGGCAATGAGTTCGACGTGCTGCAACCGCTCGCACCCCACGAACTGCCTCCCGGGCACGACGCTCTCGGCCGCCGCATCACGGCCCGTCCCTGAGCCACGACCGGACGCTTTGCGGTACGGGCCCGAGCCCGTAGGCGCCGTACGCCGAGGCCGTGGTGCCGGGTCCGGCTCACCTGGATCCGCTGCGGGCTTTCCTGGCCGCGGCTGCGATCGCACGGGTCATGGCCGGCCCGGGTGTCTCGATGACCGGGCCGTGGCCGCAAGCGAGGCGGGCTGGGTCCAGGTCGCGAAGGCGGCGGGCGCTGACCGACCGGCTCCGGGACCTGGAACAGCACGGGCTGGTCGAGCGGGTCAGCTACGCCGAGATCCCGCCGCGGGTGGAATACTCCCTTACCGAGCGGGGCCGCACTCTCGAACCCGTGCTCAGCGCACTTGCCGACTGGGGCCGCGCCGCCGACGTCGTGCCGGCAGGTGACGTCGTGCCGGCAGGTGACGTCGTGCCGGCAGGTGACGTCGTGCCGGGCAGGTGAGGCCAGCGCTGGCCGCGGCAGCAATGTGGTAGATCGGCCGTTCGTGGAAGGTTAACCTCCGCCCGCGGGAGTCAGTCCACCACAAAGAGGCAATCCGCCACGTTGTCCGGCCATTCGCCAGCCGGCAAACCTTAACCGGACGGCGCGGTGAGCGGAGCCAGCCGCGGCACGCTCCGACGCAACACGATCCGGGGGCAAATTCCGCGGTAATTTCCGGGTCAGGGCGATTACCCCAGGGTCTGCTGCCCAGCGTCGTAGACGAGCAGGCCGTCTTCGCGCAGCCGCAGGCCGGGGGAGAGCCGGTGCTCCTCAAGCCGCCCGTCATGCATCAGGTGCCGGACCTCGACGCCGCGCGCGGCTACCGCGAAATCGGCGACCAGCCGCCGGTGGCAGCGCCACCATACGCTCTCGGCGCACATCACCGCGGTGTGCTGCCGGCCGGCCTGGGCGAGCACAGTCGAGTCACGTTAGCGGCAGTCGCTCACCTGTGACGATGATCGAGGGCCAGTCGTTCTCCCGGGAATCGAGGCAGTCGCCGGGTATCAAGCCGGCGTCCTGATCCAGGAGCGCTACCCGGTCGGTAACCGACAGGTCCCAGCCGAGCTCCGCCAGGCTGCACAGCATGCCCTCGGACACTTCGCCTCGGTAGCGCCGCCGGCGCATCTTGCCTTGGGGAAGCCGGCATCCAGGTGGCGCCACCGGGACCAGGTCGCCCTGATCCAGGATCGGCACGCCGCCCCACACGATCTGCGGTTGGTAGTCTCGCCCGATTTCGACGTCGGCAAGCCAGATCCGGTCACCGTAAGGGTGGGGACGGATCTTGATGATCCGCCCCACGACCACGCCTCTCGTTACCACAAGCACGGGACGGTACCATCTGGCAGTCGGCGTGCGCGGGGGGTGCGCGCAATAGTTGTAAAGTCCCGTTTCGTGAGCGTTGCCGATGGCTAAATGGCTACTCCTGTCGACCAGAGGGCCTCGAATGAGTTCCGTGCCCGGTGAGCGTGCAGCGGATCCATGAGCATGTCACTGTTGGAATCATTGTTCGGCCTGATGATGCAGCCAAGCCAGCTGTCCTCGCTGAGGTAGTCGCTGATCTGCCAGTACAAGGCCGGTTCCTCTGCTTTCAAGCCGACGGTGTCGAGCCTGAGCAGAAGCACGCCGACCAGCGGCGGTGACGCTGTCCGGCGGAACATGCAGCTTTCCCGGACCTGGTCGCCGCCGACCTGGTCGGACAGCAGACGGCGGCACGCCTCCACCGTCTTTTCCATGTCGCGATCGGGCCCGGGGACGAGAAAACGGTATTCGGCACCCCGTTCCAGGTTCGCGGCGACCACGGGCAGGAAGCGGCCCGCGGCCGTCCCCTGCTCTCGCTGGATAACGTCGAACTCAAGGTTCAGGCTCAGGATGTCGGCCCTTCGGCAGTACCGCTCAAGGCGCAGCACCTCGTCGTCTTGCAGCAGTCCTTCGCGGGTCGCCGTCGGCGCGGCGGCGAGCTCGGCCGCGACCTCGTCGATCCGGTCCGCGAGCACTCGCCCGATCCGCGCCACCACAGCAGAATGCCGGCTGCCGCGCGCCTGCACATCGGCAAGCGCGTGATCGACGTACCGGTAGAGCGGTCCGTAGTCGATCAGGCTGCTGGTCGGCGTGCCGTAGACCAGGTAGTCGAGGCTGACGTCGAAAAAGTCGGCAATAGCGAGCAGCTTGCCGAAGCTGGGCCGGGTCTGTTCGCGGATGTACTGGGAGAGCGCCGCCGCACTGATATCCAGAGCGCTCAAGATTCTTTTTCGGTTGCGGTTGTACCCTCCTCGCTCAATCAGGCTCTGCAGCATCTGCCCGAACTTGACTTCCCGGCTGCGCCCTTCATTATTCGAGGCTGATGTGTCGGCTGTGCCCTGAAGTGATCCGGCCATCGTTAAGTCCTACTTACCTGGCTCCTACGGATACTGCACATATACCCCGAAGTCCGGACTAGAGAAGCGGTTGAGCGGGAATGTTAAGCAACAGCGAATAGCCCTTCGGCAAGGCTAGGATCACCACACTTCTATGGCGGGAGGAGGGTGTGACCGTGTCGATCGTGGCTATTTTGGTCGGCGCCTTCGGCGTGTGGGCGGGCTGGCACTGGAAGATCCTGCACCGGGCGATGTCGGACGTCGACAGGTACAAGGCGTCTGTGAAAGCAGCGCAGAAGGCGGAACGAGAGCAGTGGGGGCGGGCCCTGTTGTTCGGCGTCGCGGCAGTCATCGTCCTGGTCGCCGTGGCAAAAATGCATTGACAGAACCGCCCGGCTCGCTGTCTGGGTGAGCAGCGGGCCGGGCGGCAGGATTCGCGA
>Ga0070714_100003937_pt1 | contig 11164 bp, 9 predicted proteins | sample LARL83metaG_FD_65450 | JGI IMG/M metagenome (GOLD analysis project Ga0070714, IMG submission 65450) | Corn, switchgrass and miscanthus rhizosphere microbial communities from Kellogg Biological Station, Michigan, USA - LAR L8-3 metaG | ecosystem: Host-associated > Plants > Roots > Rhizosphere ... | reverse complement strand
TGTCGCCGCCCCAGCGCGGCACCACGTGCTGGTGCAGGTGGGCGGCGATCCCCGCGCCGGCGACGGTGCCGAGGTTCATCCCGATGTTGAAGCCGTGCGGCCCCGAGACGGCCCGCAGCGCCGTTATCGCGCGCCGCGTGTAGCCGCTGAACTCGGCGGCCTCGGCTTCGGTCAGCTCCGTGAAATCGGCCAGGTGCCGGTACGGGCAAACCAGCACGTGCCCACTGGTGTACGGGTACAGGTTCATGATCGCGTAGACGAGCTCGCCGCGGGCGACGATCAGCCCGTCCTCGTCGGTGAGCGTGGGCGCGATGCAAAACGGGCAACCCTCGTGCGCCCCAGGTCCCGTCGGCCTGCCCTCGCCTTTGATGTAGGCCATCCGATGCGGCGTCCACAGGCGCTCAAACGCGTCAGGGACCCCGGTGTCCGGGGTCGGCAGGTCCTGGCTGGGGCCGGCGGGTTCAGGCGACGATGGAGCGCTCACGCTTCTGATGCTAGTGCAGCTGCTCGTAAGTCCTTGACAGGTTGTCGGGGACTTGCGTGCTCCTCGCATTGCAGCGAGCGACTCCCCTCGTGCCGCTGGGTGGCAGCGCGGGGGGCGGGCCGGTGCCGGCCAGGTGCCTCCGGTGAGTCGGCCGTGATGAGGGCCGGCGCCGAGGTCACGCCGTGCGTTAGGCCCTGCTCCAGGGAGGTGGCTTCCGGCGCGACGGTGCGTGACCCCGGCCCCGTTCGGGACCGGGGTGATCTTCCCGCCGCCGGGTTTCCTGGCGGCGATGTTCGCGGCGCCCGCGAGGTCACGGTGGCCGCGCAGCCCGCAGTGCGGGCACGTGAAGTCTCTCCCTTTGGGCTTGGGCACCCGCCGAGAGCAGGTCGGGCAGGTCGAGGACGTGCCCCGCTCGTCCACCGACAATCCATGGCGCCCAGCCCGTAGTAATTACGAGGCGCGACAGCCTGGTCCGCACCGAACACTAAGAGGCCTACCGGCGAGCCGCTGCCACCTCGGCGACGACGACGTAAGGCCTAGCAGCGAAAACAGAGACTAGGGCCGGCCAACGATTAGTGCGCGGCGCACAGTCGTGCTCCGCCCATTACTGGCCTGGGTTCGCGTATACGCGCTCTGGGTGGACGAAGACCGCCGTGCGGCGCTCCTCGCGCATCACCCGGTCGTAGGTGTCGAAGTCCTCGTGGGTGCCGCCCGCCGCGGTGAAGATCTCCCGCAGCAGCAGCCGCAGGCGCTCCGCGTCGGTGCTTGGCTCCGGGTCGTCGGGGCCGATGAGGTCGACGCGGCCCTCGACCGCCGCCCACTGCCAGCCGGACCTGATGACCACGTTCGCGTAGGGGCGCTCGCGCCAGTTGGCGAGCTTCTTCGTGCCGCCCCTGGCCACCATGCCGACGACGGTCTCGCCGGTGACCGGGTGCGCGAGCACGCCTGCGTTCACGACCGACGACGAGATCGTCCCGTCGTTCCTGAGCGCCGACACGGTCACGAGCCCGTGGTCGCCGGGAACCAGCTTCCTGAAGTCCTCAATGTTCGCCACGAGACCTATTCAACCTCGCGTCCTAAGCGTCGAACGCCTGGGGCGGTCAGCGGTCCGGCCAAGGTCTCCTGGGTGTTCAGCTTTCCGCTGGCTGCGGGGCTGCGGGAAAGTCGCGCATCTGCCTTACTGGACTCAAGATGAGGATGAGCGGCGAGAGTGCCGTGGCAGCCGCCAAGACGATGAGCGCGGTACGCGGGCCCAGCCAACTGGCCAGGATGCCCGCGATCACGCCACCCAGCGGGACAGCGCCCCAGGACACGAAGCGCACGGTCGCCATCACGCGCGACAGCAGTTCCGGCGGTGACGCGATCTGCCGGTACGTGCGGGTGGTCGTGCTGAGCACCACCACCCCTGCCGCGAAGACCACGTTCCCAGCGCCAAACAGGATGAATGCGGCCCAGCCGCTCCCCGCGGGCAGGAGCAGCGCCCCGATGACCATGACAGCCGATGACCAAAGGCAGGCGCGGGCCGAGCCAATGGCCCGGACCAGCCATGGCGACAGCGCCGAACCTACCAGCGACCCGGCTCCCTCCATGGCCAAGAGGACCCCGACCAGTCCGACCGGGGCGTGCAGCACCCGGACCAGGTAGACCGTGAACAAGGCGAGCTGCCCCCCGCAGACGAAGTTGACGGCGGTGGCTTCCCACATACAGGGCCCGATTACGGGATGCCCCGTGACAAAGTGCCAGCCTTCCCGGATCTGTACACGGAGCGGGGTGGTCTGGGCTGTCTCGTTGTCCGAGCGGACCTCCGGCAGGGTGCGCAGCAGCCCTGCGGAGGCCAGGTAGCTGGCCGCGTCGGCGAGCAGCGTGGGAGCCGCGCCTAGGAGTTGCACGAGCAGCCCGGCCAGGGACGGGCCGCCGAGCTGGGTTGCGGCCTGCGTGCCGCTCATCAGGCTATTGCGGGCGTGCAGCCGGTCTTTGGGCACAACGCGCGGCAGGAACGTGAAGTTAGCGACGTCGAAGAAGACATCGGCGAATGAGACCACGAGGGCCACGGCAATGAGCTGCGCGAAGGTGAGTGCCCCGAGCCACCAGGCGACAGGGACCGACGCCACGGCGGCCGCCCGGGCCAGGTCTAGGGTCACCTGGACACTCCGCTGCGGCAGTCCGCGGACGATCGCGCCGGCGGGCAGCCCGACGATCAACCATGCGACATAGCTAGCGGCCGCGAGCAGTCCCACCTCGAACGTGGTCGCGTTCAGGGTCAGGACCGCGGTCAGCGGCAGTGCGACTGTCGTCACCGCTGACCCAAGATTCGACGTGGTGGACGCGGTCCAGTAGGTCCAAAACGACCGGTCCGCCGCATCGGCCCGCTCAGCCGTCGTCGCCGTCATGCGCGCTCTCCCTCCCGTGATCTAGTCAGTTCCATTTTGGTACTTACTGGGTTTCAGGATGAAACTTACTATGCTGGTACCGGGGCTGGCTACCGGGGAGGGGATGTGCGGCACGAGGAACTCGCCGACGCGGACTGCGGGATCGCGCAGACACTGGGAGTGGTCAGCGACTGGTGGTCATGGCTGATCATCCGCGACATCGCTGGCGGCGCGACCAGGTTTGACCAGCTACAGCAGTCGCTGGGGATTAGCCGCCGTGCGCTTGCTGAGCGGCTGGCGCGGCTAACGGAGCACGGGATGCTCCGCAAGGCCAGGTACTCGCAGCAGCCGCCGCGCTTCGACTACCTGCTCACCGCTAAGGGCGAGGGGCTGCTGCCTGTACTCATCGCGATGCAGGAATTCGGTGACCGGCACGTCATGGGCGACGGGTCCGTGACGGCAACCGCGGCGGCGGGCTCGCCGGAGGCGCAGCGCGTCCATGAACTGGCGGGCAAGACCGTGCCACACCTCACTCTTGCCGCCCATGACGGCACGAGCGTGGCGCTGCGCGGCAGCCCGAGATGGCGCGTGCTCTACTTCTTCCCCGGCGCCTTCGCCCCTGACAGCCATGGGTACCCGCCGAACTGGGGAGAGATTCCCGGCGCGGCCGGCTGCACCCTTGAGTCCGTGACCTACGCGGCGCACTACGCAAAGTTCGCCGAGGCTGGCGGCGAAGTGCTGGGGGTGAGCACTCAGCGTCCGGACCAGCTCGCTGGCTTCGCCACTTACGCGAAGCTGCCGTTCCGCCTTGCCTCCGACCAGGACGGCAGACTGGCGGCGACGCTCCGCCTGCCGATGTTCCGTGCGGCGGGGACTGACCGTTTCAAGCGCCAGTCCCTTCTCGTAGACCCGGCCGGGACCGTCCGCTTCACCCAGATGCCAATCACCGATCCAGCCGCGTCGGTATCAGAGATGCTCACCGCCCTCCGGCAGCAGACGGGCGACCAGGCGACCAGCGTGAGCTGATCTCCCGCAGAGGTATACCGAATTTGGGTGGGACAAACGCCCACGAACCGAGCGGGTTTCTGGCGAAAGCTCGGTATACCTTCCCGCGAGGGCGGGGACTGCGGGGATCAAGGCGGGGTGGCTCGGTCACGGGGTGGGTGCGCGGTGGGCGGGCTGAAACAGTTCGATGAGGTTGCCGGCGGGGTCCGCAAGCAGGATCTGGCGTCCGCCGGGGCCGGAGACCAGGTCACTGCAGAACGACACTCCCTCGCCGCGCAGGCGCGCTGTCTCGGCGTCGATGTCGTCGACGATCAGGTGGATGCGGTTTCGGCCGGGGGTGGCGGCGTTGGCGGGTGTGGCGCGGGCGCCGGAGCTGGCTGGCCCTGACAGCAGCAGCCGTAGCGGGCCGCGGACTACATCGGCGAAGGCGGGCGAGGAGATGTTGACTGTGAAGCCAAAATGGGTGGTGTAGAAGTCGACGGCCGCTTGGACATCGTCGACGACGTAGCGAACGCTTGCGTGCTGGTCTGCTGCTGACATGGCTGGATCTCCTTTAAGAGCGAGTGGCGGTGGGGGATGTGACGGACGGTCCTTCGATGTGCAAGTGAGGTAGGCGCCGCGCCATGCTGCGGGGCAGCCACCAGTTGCCACGGCCAATCAGGTGCATAAGGGCTGGCACCAGCAGCATCCGGATGACGGCCGCATCGACGAGGATGGCAGCGACCATGCCCACCCCGGCGATCTTGATGAAGACCTGGTCGCTAGGAATCAATGACGCGAAGACCACGATCATGATGCCCGCGGCTGCGGTGATCACCCGTCCGGTGCTGGCCAGTCCGGTGGTGATGGCCTGGCTGTTGTTCCGGGTGCGCAACCATGCCTCGCGCATCCGGCTGACTAGGAAGACCTCGTAGTCCATGGACAGGCCGAACAACAGCGCGAACATGATGACCGGGTTGAACGCCGCCAGCGGGGTGGGGGTGTCGATGCCGATCAGTTTGCCGGCCCAGCCGCCGTTGAGGAAGAACGCGACCACCCCGTAGGCCGCCGCCACCGACAGCAGGTTCATGACGGCCGCCGTGATCGCGATGACGAGGCTGCGGAACGCCACAAGCAGCAGGAGCATCGAGACGACGACCACGCCCCCGATGATCAACGGGAGCCGGCTGGCGATCGATGCGTTGATGTCGATGTTCGCCGCCGTCGCACCGCCCACGTGGACCTGGGCGGCACTGCCCTTGGTTGCGGCCGGGATTACCTGGTCGCGCAGCGTGTGGACCAGGTTTTCCGTTGCGGTCTCCTGCGGTCCCGTGCCGGGCATGACGGTGATCAGCGCCACCTCACCAGCGGGATCAAGTCGCGGCGGCGACACCGCCGCGACTCCCGCAGTCTTGCCGAGCCCCGTCTCCAGCCGCTGGAGGACCGCGCCGTCTGCGTGCGGCATGTCAGCCAGCAAGAGCAACGGCCCGTTGGCGCCGGGGCCGAATCCCTGGGCCAGCATGTCGTACGCCTGCCGGCTCGATGTATTCGCCGGGTCGTTGCCCTCGTCAGGCAGGCCGAAGTGCACGCCCAGGAACGGCGCGGCCAGCACCAGCAGCACCGCGACGCTCGCCGTGGCGGCGAGCACCCTGTGCCGCTGCACCACCCGGCTCCACCGCGTCCAGCCCGCGGCTGGGACCAGACGACCGTCGGCAGTGACCTGGGCGGAGCGCCTCCGGCCCAGCGGCAGCCTGAGCCTGTCGATCCGCCCGCCCAGGTAGCCGAGCAGCGCGGGGAACAGGGTGATGGCGGCGGCCATCACGACCAGCGTGGCGATGATCGTGACGACGGCGGTGCCGTTCATGACGGGGAGACCTGCCGCGAACAGGCCCAGCATGCTCACGGTGACGGTGCCTGCGGCCACAAGGACCGCCCGGCCGGCGGTGTCGAGCGTGGTTACGGTCGCGGCTTCCGCGTCGAGGCCCGCCGCCCGCAATTCACGGAACCGCGTCACCATCAGCAGGGCGTAGTCGATGCCGAGTGCGATGCCCAGCATCATGCCAATGGTGGGCGCGAACGATGGCACGTCCACCGCGGCCGCGGCGAGGCCGACCAGGCTGAAGCTAACCGCAAGCGCGCCGAGCGCCATGGCCAGCGGCAGCCCGGCCGCCACCACGGAACCGAACATGATAAGCAGGATCACCGCGGCCGCGATCAGCCCGATGAACTCTGTGGCGGGCTGGGTCTGCTCGGCGTTTTCCACTTCGCGCCCGCCGAGCGCGATGGTCAGCCCGCTGCGCTCGGCCGCGTGCGCGGCGGCGAGCATCCGCTGGGTGTCTTCCGTTGGCATGTCGTTGGGGTTGGTGACATCGAGATAGGCGTGCGCGACGAGAGTCCGGCCGTCCGGCGCGATGGCGCCCTTGGCGGCATAAGGATCGTCGACGGACGTGACGTGCGGCATGCGTCCCAGCTCACCGAGCAGCCCGTTGACCGCGCTCCGTACCCCGGCGCTTCTGACGTCGTCGGCGCGTGCCACCACGCCCACGCTATCGCCAGACTGGGCCGGGAACCGCTCCGTCAGCAGGGTCTGCGCCTGCGCGGAGTCCGAGCCCGGCACTCTGCCGTTGTTTACGTACGCGCCCTTGAAGGCCGCCGCCAGCCCGAAGGCGAGGGCGAGCACCGCGACCCAGGCGAGCAGCACGGTTCCCCGCCTGCGGTAGGCCAGGCCGGCGAGCCGGCCCAGCGGCCCCGGACGCGGTGTGCCGAGCGAGCCACGGCGGTCCTCGGCGGCGGGCGCCATGTCGGCCAAGGGGAGTTGGTTCCGTTCATTCATGGAAACGATGATCCGGACGTTGTCCGGGCGCGTCCTCGGACGAGGATCGGCAGTTCCTACGCAGATCTGCGTAGGAACTGCGTGCCAGGCCGCGCTCGTCGTCGTAGCCGCCGTTGACGCAGTATGGCCGCTAGGCCGCCATCCGGGGGCCGCGCTCGTGCGCGCGGGCTCGCGCTACGCGGTCACGTCCCTGGGCTGACCAGTCCGGTCTGGTAGGCGATGACGACCAGTTGCGCGCGGTCGCGCGCGCCCAGTTTCGCCATCGCATGACTGACATGGGTGCGCGCGGTGGCCGGGCTGAGGAACAGTTCGGCGCCGATCTCGTCATTGCTCAGGCCGCGGCCGACCAGGGCCAGCACTTCCCGTTCGCGGTCCGTGAGCACCGCGAGCAGGTCCTCCGCCGCTTTGGCGGCCGTCCGTCGCGCGGCGAACTGGCTGATCAGGCGCCTAGTGATACGCGGTGCGAGCAAGGCCTCTCCCGCCGCCACCACGCGGACCGCGTGCAGGAGCTCGGCCGGCCCAGCGTCCTTGAGCAGAAAGCCGCTAGCGCCTGCCTGCAGTGCCTCGAAGACGTAGGCGTCGGTGTCGTAGGTGGTCAGGATGATGATCCGGACGCCCTCAAGCCCGCGCACGGCCGTGATCTGGGCCGTCGCCTGGATTCCGTCGAGCTTCGGCATGCGAATGTCCATGAGGACGACGTCGGGCCGGGCGGCGCGGGCACGCTCGACGGCTTCTGCGCCGTTGGCCGCCTCACCCACAACGGTGATGTCATCTTCGAGGTCGAGCAGGAGCTTGAACCCCGACCGTACGAGCCACTCGTCGTCGGCGAGCAGCACCTTGATCGGAGCAGTGGCCGACGGGCTGTTCACAGGCTCGACCCGGCGGGCGCGAGGGGCAGCCGGGCGGTGACTTCGAAGCCGCCAGCCAGAGTCGGCTTAGCGTCGAACTCGCCGCCGAGCAGCTCACAGCGCTCGCGCATGCCAAGGATCCCGCGGCCATACCCGGCCGGGCCGTCGGCCTGGCTGCCGACTGGATGGCGGGCCGAGGAGCGCGGGCGGACAGGATCATCACCGGGGTCGGCACGATGGCCCTCGTCCGTCACGCGGATTTCCAGGACTTCGGTCCCGGGGTGCAGCGCGACCGTCACCCTGGTGGGGCCGACGTGCCGGATCACGTTGGTAATCGATTCCTGCACGATCCGGTAGGCGGCGCTGCCCACGGCGCTCGGTAGCGGCGGCGCGGGCGAGGTTGCCTCCACCGTGACGTCGAGTCCGGCTTCGCGTGCCTTGGCGGTGAGTTCGTCGAGCGCTTCAAGGCCTGGGTATGGCATCCGGTCGTCGTCGTCATCACGGAGCACCCCAAGGATGGCCCGCATCTCTTGCAGCGCCCGGGAGCTGGTCTGCTCGATAGCCCGCAGCGCATCGCGTGCCCGTTCCGGTCGCTTGTCCAGCACGTGCGCGGTGACCCCGGACTGGACGTTGATGATCGCTATGGCGTGCGCGACGGTGTCGTGTACTTCGCGCGCGATCCGGAGCCGTTCGGCGTCGGCCCGTGCCCGCGCTTGTTCCTCGCGGGTCCGTTCTGCCAGTTCGGCACGCTCCACGGCTTCCGCCGCGATGACCCGCCGGGACCGCACGGACTCGCCTAGGGCCACGCACATGACCGACGCACCGATGCGGAAGAACACCCAGCCGATGGCGGCGCGCGGTTGGATGTCGGCTGCCGCCAGCAGCCATCCCGTAGCGAGCGCTGTGATGCCCGCAGCGGCGATCACCAGTGACCGCCGCCCGTCGCCGTAGGCGGCGAGGGAGTAAAGGGCAACGAAGAGGCCCAGCCAGCCCCACCCGTCTGGGAAGCTCAGGCCGTAGTACACCAAGCTAGCGAGCGCGGCGGTGCCGGCCACGGGGATTGGCCACCGGCGGCGGACCGCCACGACCAGGCCGCTCACCACCAGCAGCACGTACCCGAGGTTTCCGAAGTCGGTGAGCGGACGCGCTGCCGCATGGTTGGCAACGAACGCGACTGTGCCCTGCACCCCCATCACAGTGACGAAGAGCGCGAGCACCACATCTTGCGCCACTACACGCAGGGGAAACGCGCCCGCGCGGTCTTCCATGGCGTGATCCTACAGTTTTACGCGCAGGCCAGGCTCCGCCCGAGGGCGCGGCCTGCTACGCGATTGGGCGTAGCAGGCCGACGCCCGTGTACGTCGAATTGCGTAGGCGCTGTCTCACGCGACGAGCGCGACCGTGTCCGGAGCGCTCGTGTGCTCACTTGGCTGGTGCTCGCACTGCGGCGACGAGCGTCTTGTCGTCGCCGCTCTGGTCGTCTAGGCCGGTTAGGAAGCGCGATAGCGCATCGTCGCTGGCGGCCGGGGACCTTGCGTAGGCCGTGAGGTCGTCGAAGAACGGGGTGAAGGGCGTGCTGACCGCGAGGTCGGCGAGGATCTTGAAGCGGAGCCCGTCGGTGGCGAGGTATACGCCGTCTACCCCGGCCGCGGGGCGCACCGCGATCCGCGCCTCGGCGAGCGGGCCGGGGCCGGTCAGGAACGTGGTCTCGTTGACGTACTCGCCGTGCGGCTCGGGCGCCAGCGTCTCGTAGTGGCCGGCCCGGCCGAGCACGGCGATGGTGTCGCCGACCTGGGCGATGGCGATGGACTCCGGGGCTAGCACCGCGACGGCTAGGGTGCTGGCATAGTCCCCCGGGTCCTGGCCCTCGGCGCTGGCCAGCGCCGTGACCTGCTCGCGGACCTGGCCGACGACCAGCGCGAGCAGCGCGGCCGGGTCATCGGCCCCCCTGTCGCCGACAGCGTCGACGCCGAGGCAGCGCTCAGCGAGGCCGACAGCCAACTGAAGAACCCGGCGAAGCTGAGCTCGTTCAGCGTGACCGGCACGCGCTGGGCCGACAGGGCGTGCAGCGTCTCCATGTTGGCGTCGGCGCCGATGCCGATGCCGAAGACGGACACGCCCCGGGCGGCCTCGACTTCTCTGACCCGCGCGGCCGCGGCGGTGAAGGCAGGGCCGTCGGTCGGCGCGCCGTCGGTCAGCACGAACAGCCAGGGCCGGTAGTACTCCAGGCCCGCCTCCCGGTAGGCCTGCTTCTGCCGGGTCAGCAGGTCAAGAGCCAGGTCCAGCGCAGCGCCCAGCGGCGTCCCGCCGCTCGTCGGCAGCTGCCGCGGCACCAGGTCCCGGCCCTCGGTGAACGGGATCTCGACCCGCGCCGTGCCGCCGAAGGTGATGACCGTGAATATGTGACGTCGACGGGGTCACCGTCACTACGGGCGGTTGGAGGGGCGGTCCTTGGCGGTCAGGCCCAGTCCCGACTGGCGGGTGCGGCGGACGGGGAGACGGTCACAGTCACGGTCGCGCCGGCCCTCATTAGGGCGGCGGCGACCTCGTTGGCGGCGGCGAGCGGCAGCCCGACAGTGATCACGACCGGACCGTACTCCGCCCCGTCCACCAGGTCCTTCGATGCCTTCAGCCCGTAGCCCGTCCATTCTTGGATTACCTTGACGACCTGTATCTTGCGGACCCCGGAGTCCGTCAAGACCACGTCGAACTGGCCGCCCGGCGAACCTGGCGGAAGCTGCCGCTGAAGGGCCGCCGACCACACCGCGGTCGGCGGCGAGTCGGCGGGCTGGGCCTTCCAGTCGAAGCCGCTCACTGCGGTGGACGGCTGAACCGCGCCGGTCGCGCCGCCCACGGTGAGGGCGGAGTTGACCCAGTCCGCGTCGTGGTGCGACAGCCCGGTGGCGATCATCACTGGGCCGTACGCCGCCCGGTCCACCAAGTCCTTGGCGTCCTTCAGCCCCATGCCGGTGCAATCCCGGAGGATCTTGATGACCTGGAGCTTCTTGTCCCCTGGGGCTGTCAGGAGCACGTCGAACTGGTCACCCGGCGGGCCCGCAGGGAGCAGGCCCCGGAGGCCCGCTGGGCCGACGGGCCTCGCCTTCGCGTCGGTGGGCCTTCGTCTTAGCCAGGACAATGAGGCCCGCCTACGGGCGGTTGGAGCGGCGGTCTTGCTTGCCGCCTTGAGTGTTCTTGTCGTTGACCAGGCCCGCGCGGCGGAGGGCCTCGGCCATCGCGCCGTTCGCTGGGGCTGCTGGGGCGTTGCCGCGGCCGCCGCCCTGGCCTCCCCCGCCCCGGCGGTCGCCGGAGTTGCCGGCGCCCCTGCGGTCGCCGCCTCCACCCCGGTTGTCAGCGCCCTGGCCGCCGCCGCGGCGGTCACCGGGGGCACCCCGGCGGTCGCCTCCGGGCCCGCCCCTGCGGTCGCTTCCCGCTCCGCCTCGGCTGTCATTGCCCTGGCCGCCCGTGCGACGGTCGCCACCCTGGCGGTCGCCCTGCCTTGGCGCGGGGCGGGAGCCGCCGGAGTCAGCACCGGCCGTTCGGGGGGAGGAAGAGCGGTCACCACGGGAGGGCCTGCCGCCGCCCGCGCTCGCGTCACCCTCGTCCTGCAGGCGCATGGTCAGGGAGATGCGGTGCCGCGGGATGTCGA
>Ga0070714_100003936_pt1 | contig 11168 bp, 7 predicted proteins | sample LARL83metaG_FD_65450 | JGI IMG/M metagenome (GOLD analysis project Ga0070714, IMG submission 65450) | Corn, switchgrass and miscanthus rhizosphere microbial communities from Kellogg Biological Station, Michigan, USA - LAR L8-3 metaG | ecosystem: Host-associated > Plants > Roots > Rhizosphere ... | reverse complement strand
GCTGTTCCCGGCGTTGTTCCCGGCGCCGTCCGCCAGCCCTTCCTGTCCGATCCGGACGATGTAGGCGTTACGCCCGCCGTTCAGGTAATACCCGTACACCGCGTGCGCGAGGTACGTTCCCGGCTGGAACTCGCCGAACGTCTTCGTGAACTCCGACCAGTTCGACACCAGCACCGGCGTGTTGAACGGCCCGCTGGCCGCCAGCCCGACAAACGCCGGCATCGACGTCCCCACCCCTTCGATGGGCTGCGACGCCGGCGGGATCTCCTCAACGTAGACCCCGGGCGAAAGATAGTTCGTAGGCATGCCTGTCCCCTCCATCCGCTGCTGAGGAACAGCGTGCCGGCAACGGGTCGCCGTGGGAACGTCCGCGGAGGCAGCGTGGGGTGCAGATTCCTCTGCACGAATGGGCGACGTTGATCGCACGAAACTGCTGGCATGCGCGGCTTCGCGTGCCTTACTTCTCGGTCTCCTCCATTTCCTCCTCGCGTTGTACGAGGATGCCCTGGGCGGTGGGTTCTTCTGGGTCCGCTTCCTGGCGCCGTAGTGGTGCAGCAAGGCCCGGCGGGAGAGAACTCATCACACGTTCGGCGTTATCGGCGGCTTCGCGCTCGAATCGGTCTGATGGGTCGCTGAGCCGGATTCCGCCCGGTGTCTCGGTGCCGTCGACCGGGCCGCTGCGCTGCTGGATGACGTGGGTGAGCTCATGCGCGAGGGTGATGCGGCCCGCATCGGATGACGGGTCGTAGCGGTCGCGTTGGAATACGATGTTCGGCCCCACCGTGTAGGCGTGCGCATTGACCGACTTCGCAGATTCCTCAGCGTGCGTGTCGTGGTGGACGCGGACGTCGCCGAAGTCGTGGCCTAGCCGCGCTTCCATGTCCGCTCGGACGGGGAGGTCGAGCGGCTCCCCGCCACCGGAACCGATCACGTGGTGAACGGGAGAGGCTTCCTCGTCTCGCATTGCAGCTGCCACTGCCTGATTGCCGGCCGAACGCTGCAGATCCAGCACTCCTCCGATGCCGACGACGTCCCATCGGCCAACTGCAGCCGCCGGTGCGACGACTCCGAAATCCCGGCCGTCAAGGCGTGCGGACTTGGGCCTCAGTTGCCCGGAGCCATCGTTTTCGTAGTCACGTGTGCGCATGGTGCACCTCCAAGCCCATCCGACGATCTCACAGTGCCACCAAGTACTGGCTCAGGTATGGGTCAGGCGTACGCACTTTCGTGCAGAGTTGTCTTCACTACTGATTCAGCAGGCCCCGTCGGACGCCAGGTAGCCGCGGTGACCACGATCGAGCGGACGCCGCCGCCGGAGAGTTCGAAGGCCCGGGCGCGGAAAGCCGGCGTCGAGGCCCGTACCGCGCGGCACGACGGGGCTCGCGGGAGCCGAAGGCGAAGACTGCCCGTTCGGGCAGTCTTCTGGCTTGACGCTTCTCACTCGTAGATCCCGCACTTTAGGCTTTGACCATGGCGCATTCGGTCCGGGCGGCGGTGACACTCGAGCCAAGGACCGCGGATTTGGGCCCGTCGGCACGTCGCGGGGCGACTCGTGGAGCGGCGGCGGCCTCGCGGCCCAACTCAGGCCCGGCCGGATTGCTGTGGTTGCAGCGGACGGGGGGCAACGCGGCAGCGACAGCGCTGCTCCAGCGGCTGAGGCAGCCCACCGCGAAGGCAGTAGGGCAGCCCAGCGATCCTGGCGCGCGACCTGTGACCCTGCAGCGCGAATGCGCGCGCGGTGGCGCGTGCGAGTCATGCAGCGAAAGCAAAGGCGCTGATGACGACCTCTCGGTCCAGGAAGTGCCCGTGGCACTTCCCGTTCAAAGAGAGGACGCCACTCCCACGGTATGCGACCCCGGCGGTGCGTCCTGTGAGCCCGGCACCGTCGCCCCCGACGGCACGCCGAACATCGCCCCGCCGTCCGCTGCCAGTCCGTCGGCTGATGTCGACCAGGCACCTGGCATCAGCCCCGCGCCCGATACGAATCCGGCGCCAAGCACAGACTCTGGAACCGGCATCCCGTCAGGTCAACCCAGCGACGCCAACCCTTGCTTCGCCAATTTTGACATTACCGGTGCGAGCGCCGTCGACAAGCTCTCGGCGGCGATGTGTTCCTCCAAGGGACAGATCCCTGACCAGATCTACGACAACCTTGTGTCTGCGGTGCCAACCATGGTCGGGCTGGGCATTTTCTTCGATGCCCTTCAGTTCGTCCCGGGCGCCAACGTAGTGGTGGACGGAGTGGCGGTCCTCGAGCTCATCAAAATAGGCGTCGAGGCCGGGCTCAATGCCGAAATGGCCAAATCGATCGTCGACAATCTGGGAACGTTCCTCGGCGCCGCTAACGCGACTTCAGACGAGGAGATCAAAGCGGCAGGCGACGCACTCGCCGCCGCGGTGGGCGAGTCCACCGTCTTCGTCCTGCTGCTATTGACCGGGGGAAAGGGTGAAGAGGGCGGAGCAGCCGAGAAACCCGTCCCCAATGGGGAGTACCAGTCGGCAACGAAGGGAAAGTGGATCACGGTCACCGTCGGGGATGCTGAGGGAGGCGAGGGTGGCGAGTCGACGGGGCCGACTCACTCGGACGCGCAGATGTCTGACGGTTCGCCCGTGGCAGGAGAAGCGGAGTCTCCCGACGGGACGGAGGAAGTCAAGGTCGGTCAGGATGGCAAGTGCGAGGTCTGCGCATCTCCGTGCAAGGACATCCGCGATAAGTATGCCGACGCCCTGAACGCCAACCCGGACCTTGAAGCACGGCTGGCGGATGCCGAAAGCATCCCGGACTGGCAAGAGAGGGCCGGGGCGATCGCGCGACTGCTCCCCGACCTCGAGAAGGCCTCGGGGCGACGTGGGAGCGAGTTGTCCGGGCTTGCGGAAGCCATTGTCGATGACCCAGAGGCGTGCAAGGACCTCAACTGGAAGAATCAGCTCCACGATCACCACTGGTATTCGCAGAAGTGGCGGCCTGAGTTCAGCTGGATCGATATTGAAATCGATGACTTCTGTATCACGATCATGGCAAAAGAGCACGTCGGGCCCGATGGAATCCATAAGGTATTCGACTGGGAGGGAGAGTGGGAAGACTTCTTTAGTGATTTCCCTTACCGGGATCTCTCTAAACAAGAAATCGCGCGATGGAAGAAAGGCGCTAAGGACTTGGTCAGTGACCTGCTTAACAAGGCTGACATGGCAGGCCTGCCGTACCACGCTTACAGGGCTAAGACATAAGGCGGTAACGGATCGCACTACTGGCGTCCCGAACAGTATTTGCTGCCGCAAATAGCGGCAACTAACTTAGTCGGACGCGCCGGAGGTGGAGACGACCAACAGCACGGCCAGGCACCCGACCGTCCAGTCCGTGGCTACCGCGCTAGCTCAGCTCTGAGTGGTCACGAGGGTGTGGTACGGGCCGAATTCGCGCTCCAGCAGGAGGCGGCCCAGCTTCCTGTACTCCCGCTGCACGGCGGTGATCAGCTCGGTCATGCCGACCGGGCCGGCCCGGTCCGCCGCCAGGTAGGCGGCGGTGACCGCGACCGAGCGGATGGCACCGCCGGAAAGCTCGAACGCCCGGGCGCAGAAGTCAAGGTCGAGGTCCGCACCGCGTGGCACGTGCCGGCCAAGGCACTGGTCCCAGAGGCTGCGGCGCAGGCCGGCGTCGGGGACGGGGAAGTCCACGATGGCGTCAAGGCGGCGGGTAAACGCCTCGTCGATGTTGGCCCGCAGGTTGGTGGCGAGGACGGCGAGGCCGTCGAAGGTTTCCATGCGCTGCAGCAGGTAGGCGCTTTCGATGTTGGCGTACTTGTCATGGGCGTCGCGGACCTCGCTGCGCTTGCCGAAGACGGCGTCCGCCTCATCGAACAGCAGGACCGCGTTCACGCCCGCGGCCTCGGCGAAGACCCGTTCAAGGTTCTTCTCCGTCTCGCCGATGTACTTGTCGACCAGCGTGGCGAGGTTGACCGTGTAGAGGTCCAGCCCCAGGTCGCTCGCGATCACCTCGGCCGCCATGGTCTTGCCGGTGCCCGAATCGCCGGCGAACAGGGCGGTGATGCCGCGGCCGCGTCCGCCGCCCGGGCGCATCCGCCAGTCGGCCAGCACCCGGTCGCGGTGCCTGGCGCGCGCGGCCAGCTCCCTGAGCTGGCCGGCGACCGCGGCGGGCAGGACCAGGTCGGCCCAGCTGACGGCCGGCTCGACCCGCCGGGCTAGCCGCTCCAGGCTGGCGGCGTTCTGCTCGCGCGCACCGCGAAGCAGCGCCGGGCCGGTGGGGCCGGTCCCGGTCGGGCCGGACAGCCGGGCGGCGCGCACCGCGCGGGCGATCTGGTCGGGGCCGAGCGACAGGTGCGCGGGGACGCCGTCGGCCTCGCCTGGGCCGCCGAGTTCGCCAGCGCAGCCGGCCTGGCCGGCGCCGTCGAGTTCGCTGCGCCAGATCCGGGCCCGGTCGGCGTGGCCGAGCTCCGGCGCGTCGGCCTGCCGCGGCACCTGCGGGCTCCAGCGCGGATCCCAGGTCTCTTCCCCGTGGAGCAGCACGGGAACGGGCAGTTCGGTGAGCCTGCGCAGCGCCGTGCCCGAATGGGCGGCCAGGCCGTCGACCGGCCCGGCGACCAGCCCCGCACCCCGGAGCAGCGCCTCGCGGCCGGCGACAGGGACGAGCCCGTCGGCCTCCGCCGCGGTGACCTGGCTCAGGTCAAGTCCGAAAACGGGACGCCCGGAAGCGAGCACCGCTGCCGCCGCCGCGGACGCGGCCGACCGGCGGCCGTGATCGCGCAGGTACACCAGCCGGACTTCGCGGCCGAGGGCCGGCCCGAGGTGGACCGCGAGCGGGCAGTCGAAAGGCCTCGGCTGGCACAGGACGCCAGCCAGGGCGGGGTCGCAGGCGTCGTCCCCGAGCAGGTACGAGGTCACCCGGTCGGGGACCCGCAGGCTCCGGGTGAGGAACGGGACCGACGGGTCGTCGATGACGACGAGCTGGTAGTCGGCCAGCGGAGCGCCCGGTGCCAGCCGGGCGCGGGCGCCCGCCGAGGTGGCCGGGACCCCGGCGAGCTCCATGACCAGGCCGATCGTGGCGCGCCGCCGGGTGACGTCGTCGTTGAGGTACCCGTAGAGCCGCTCGAAGCGGCTGTCCACGTCCGGTGCGAGCGCCGCCACCAGGAAGTCGACGTCCAACTCGGTGAGATCCGCGGCCCGGGCCAGCTGCCGCAGCCGCACGAGCTCGCCGCCACGCTCCGCGGTGTCGCCTGCTTGCTCAGCACGCCTCCGTTCCGTACTGGACAGCGGGGGCGGCGCGAGCGACGGCTCAAGCAGCCGGTCCACCGCCTCATCGGTCAGGTAAAGACCGCGAAACGGGTCGTCGGGGTTGGGGTCATCGAGCCGACGGCGCGTGATCAGGTCACGGACCCGTCCCTCCACCAGGCTGACCCGGGCCGATAGGTAGCCGAGGCCGATGCCGTTCACCGGCCGTCTCGCCGGCCGCGCGAACGGGCCTTCTGCCGGCTGTCCGGCTGGCTGTCCTGCTGGCCGACGGCGCCCGCGCGCGGCTGGGGGCCCGGTCGGATCTCCATGACCTGCCAGGGCCCCGGGCCGCGTGACTTGAGGGTGAGCGGGTGAGTCACCAGCGGCGCGGCGGGCTGCCGCTGGCCCGCGTCGACCGGCACGGAGACCACCACGTCCAGTGACGGCTTGAGCTCACCGCCGAGCGCTGACCAGACATCAGCGAAGCCCCGGTTCTCATCTGGCGGCAGGCCCACCGTGACCGCGACCGGCAGCGCCAGCTCGGCGAGTCTCCCGTCGAGCAGGTCGGCGGGAATGGCGTCTTGCCGCAGGAAGCAGGCCAGCATGGACGACAGCAGCCGGTGCTCGTCTTCCGGGCGCTGGGTCCAGGCGGTGACCAGGTAGGACAGGTTGAAGTACCGGGGCGGCAGGTGCCGCTCCACCACGCGGCCGGCCGCATCGTAGTCGTTGATCATGCCACGGGCGCGCCGCCGCAGGTCTTCCCTGATGTCGTACAGGTAGATGTCCACGGTGGGCGCGTTCCTGCGGCTGGCCCAGTCCCTGGTCGGCGCGTCGAACGCGATCTCCACGTCCATACCGGGAAGCGCGTCCCGGGAGACAAGTCCGCGCAGCGCCTCATCGACCTCGTAGATCACCGGAGCACCGCCGGTCAGATCAGGCCGGCCCGAACGGCGTACGCCACCGCGTGCGCCCGGCTGCGCAACTGGAACCGGGCGGTGACGTCGTGCAGTACCGCCTTAATGGTCCGCTCGCTGTAGGACAGGCGGCGGGCGATCTCGCCGGTGTCCAGGCCGTCCGCCAGCAGCTTGAGTACCTCGATCTCCCGCTCGCTCAGCCCGGAGATACTCAGCCCGCGCGGCGCGAGAACCTGTCGCTGCAGCCGGCCAACCTGGTCAAGCACCCCGGCAAGCAGGTCCGCGGGCACGGCCGCCTCGCCGGCGGCCACCTGCTTGATCACCGCAAGCAGCCGTTCCGCGGTGACCTCGCAGCGGCGGAGCAAGCCGGACACGCCGGCCTCCGCGGCCGCGATGACGGTCGACTCATCCATGGCCGACGCGATCAGGATGGTGCGCGGGTCACTGCCGCGCTGCATCGCGCGCAGTACCCGCAGCACGGTCTCGTCGACCAGGTCGGCCACCACGATGGCGACGTCCGCTTGGTCGAGCTCGGCCTGGCCGAGCACGGCCACCTCAGGGCTGTCACGAAGCTGGCTGCTCACGCCGACCTGCAAAATGGGATCATTAGCGTACACATAGACCGATATCCGGCTCCCCATCACCACTCCTTCGAAATTATCACTCCCTCGAACCCCTCGATCTCAGTTTCCCGCATTCATATTAACAACCATTCGACAACCACTTAACAAGCACTTTTCGCGACTATTTTCTTCGGTTGGAGACACGAATAAACTTGTTTTGCCCCGCATGCGGGATGACACTAATCGCATGCCAGTTACGTGCCCGAACTGCGGGCGTGAGATCGATGGCCGCGAGCAGTTCTGCCCGGAATGCGGCGCATTTCTCTGGGAGGAGCAGGGGGCGCCCGCCGAGACCCAGGTGACCCGTCAGGACATGCAGCAGCAACCAGAGGGGCAGCAACCGGAGGAGCACGCGGCGGTGCAGCTACGGCTCAAGAGCGACCTGATCAACGTGGCGCCGGGCAGCGCGGGGTCCACCGCGTTCAGCGTCAAGAACCTGGGCACCCAGGTCGAGGAGTTCCAGCTGCTGATCACCGGCCCCTCTTGGGTCAGCATCGAGCCCACGTTGATGTCGGTATACCCAGGCCAGGAAGGCACCGGGACCATCCAAGCGGCCCCGCCGCGCCTGCCGAGCACCATCGCGGGCGCCGCGCCCTTCCAGCTGACGGTCACCTCGGCCGTGCACGCACAGGTCTCCGGCAGCGCCTCGGGCCGGGTGGACGTCGCCCCGTTCTACGAGCTGGCCGCCGAGCTCACCCCCAGCTCGACCACCGGGCGCGGGACGACCCGCTGCCAGCTTCGCCTGGACAACCGCGGCAACGCGCCCGTCACCATCCCGCTCCGCATCGCCGACGTCGCCGACGGACTCCGGCTCGGCGTCCCCGCCTACGGCAACACGGGACCGGGCCAGGTCACCGAGGTGCCGGTCCAGGTGTCCGCGGTACGCCTCTGGTTCGGCCGGCCAGCATACAAGACCTTCGCGATCATCGCGGACGCGCCCGAGCCGCTGGCGGCTGCCCGCCTGTCGGGTACGCGGGTCGTCGTGCCCCAGTTCGCCGGCTGGGTTCCCAAGGCCGCCGTGGCGGTCGCAGCGGTCGCCGTGGCGGCCGTCGCGGTTGTCGCGGTGAAGCACACTTCCTCAACCACGCCGACGGGCGCCGTAGGGTCAAGCGCCGGGCCCGGGTCCTACGACCTGCTCGCGCAGGCGACGTCGGCCTCCTGGTTGTCGGTCGTTTCTGGTTCCTCCAGCGGCACCCCGTCGATCCCGACCCCCGTGGCGGCGGCACACGCCTGCCAGCCGGAACCCGGGCTGGTAACCACCACCAAGGGCTATGCCGAGCGGCTGGACGGCGCCACGATGACGAACGGCCAGACGGTTAACGGAGCGGTCGAGACCGATGCGCCCGCGAGCGCTAACGCCGAAATCGTCGGCGTCTACACGCTTACCTCCGCGACCAGCAAGCCCGAGACCTTCAGCGCCCAGATCGGCTTCTGCCAAGGGGGCGATTCGTCGAACACGGAGGTGCAATACCAGGTCATCGCGGGCCCGGCGGCCGTGGCGCCGTCAATGCTCCCCAGTGGAACACCACCCGTGACGTCCGGAACGCTCTCTCCCGCCTCCGCGGCGCTCGTGCCGGTGACCGGTCAGATCCCGATCGGTACGCAGACGGTAGAGCTAGTCGTGACAAACACCTCATCGTCACCACTATCATCATCATCGGTACCAACACCATCAACGTTTCCTGCGAGCGTGGTCTGGCTTGATCCCAACATCCACCCGTAACCGCAAGGCCTAAAACGTCCCCGCGCGTCTCATTGGTTCCGCTATTCGTTAGCCGGTCCGCTGGCGGGCGTGATATTGGCTATTTTTCGGTTGGCGGCGGAATCGCATGCCGGTTAAGAGCCCGAACTGCGGGCGATGATCGCATCGCCTTTCCGCGTGGCCTCGATGTCACGGACGGCGTGGCGCCTACAATCCTGCCCAGGTTGTCAGCCGCCCGCATCGAGCTGACCGCACACGGGGGACAACATGGAGAAGGGATATCTTCGCCTTTCCGCGAAAATGATTCCGGCGCTCAGCCAGATCTTTGCGCGCTGGAGGCGACCGTGATCGAGGCCGAGGTCGCGCACCGTCCCTGCTGGGCCCGGCTGGGATGCGCGCTGCTCGAGGCCGACGCCGGGCACCTGACCGCGCTCGACCGGCTGAGGGCGCAGGCCGAGGCGTCTGAAGACCGGTGGGGCGCGGGAATCATCGGGCTATTGACCGGGATGGTCGCGCGGGAAGCGGATGCCCTGGAAGCCGCGGCAACGGTGTTCCGTGAGCTTGAAGCCCCGGTCCTGCAACTATGGGCGCAGTGCCTGGCCGCCGCGGTGGCCGGCGAAGGAAGACCGGAGCTGGCCCGGCAGGCAGGCGTCACGAGCCGGGTCCTCGATGCTCAGGGCGTGCTGCCGGCGGCGCAGCGATGGGCCGGGCAGGCCGCCGCCGTGCCCGCGCTCGCTTCGCCCCGCCAGCGGGCGACTGAGCTGCGGGTTCTTGGCGGCTTCGAGCTGGCGGTCGACGGCGTGCCCGTTGACCAGTTCGCTGTCCGCCCGCGCGCTAGGAAGGCACTGCACGTGCTTGCGATGCAGGTGAACCGGCCAGTTCACCGGGACCTGCTGGCGCAGGCGGTGTGGCCAGACAGCGGCCCGGATACTGCCCGGCGCAGCGTTCACGTGGCTATCTCGAGCCTGCGACGTCTTCTTGAACCTCATATCGGGCGCGGGCAATCGCTGCTACTGCCCAGGATGGGCGACTCCTACGCACTTGCCCTTCCCGAGGGAAGCCGCTGTGACCTGCTGGACTTCCAGGCAGCGCTCGCCGAGGCCAGGGCGGCGCGCCTATCAGGTGACCGGCCAGCCGAGCGCCAATGCCTCCGCACGGCGCTGAACTGCTACCGCGGGGAGCTGCTGCCCGAAGACGGCGCTGCGGAATGGGTCGTGGCCGAGCGGGAAAGGCTGCGGCTGGCAGCGGCCGACGCCGGGGAGCAGCTTGCCCGCGCCGAGGCTACGGCCGACGATGTCAAAGCCGCGATAGAACAGGCCAGGCAGGCCCTGTCGTTCGACACGTACCGGGATAGCACCTGGCGACTGCTCATCCAGCTGCACGAGCAGGCAGGCGACGTGTCCGCCGCGCACGCCGTGCGCCGGCAATACGACAAGATGCTCGCCGAGCTCGGCCCGATCAGTCACCGCGGCGCTTTGTCCCCGCTGTAAATTCCTGACCGTGCGCCGCGGGTCAGTGATGCCCGTCAGCCTTGTCACGGCGGTGACCGTTCCGGCCGCGCAGGCCGGCAGGCTGGCCGCCCCGGCGGACATCCGGCCGCTGGACCTGCTCGGCGTCAAGGTGCCTGGCACCGCGCGCTGATGGCGGTGCTCCCGCGGAGACGTCCGGCGTACCGCTCGCCGGGAGCCGGCGTCTCCGCGGGAGATACGACGTATCGGTTGAAACCGGCTAGCCGGGCGGTGACGGGTGGCCCAGGCGAGTCGTCCGGAGCGCGCGGGGGATGATCCTGGCTATGTTGCCATGGAGCGCTGAGCTGGCCGGACGTATGAACGAGCACGCGATAAGCAGTGAGCTGCTGCGCGGCAACCCGCTCGGGGACCCGGACGAGCGGCCGCTGCTCGTGTACACGCCGCCGGGCTACTATCACGAACTGGGCCGCGAGTATCCCGTCGTGTACGTGATCCAGGGGTACACCGGGCACGTGGCGATGTGGGGGAACCGTTCCGCCTTCCGGCAGCCGTTTCCCGAGGCCGCCGACGCGATGTTCGCGCGGGGCGACGCGCCGCCCGCGATCGTGGTGTACGTCGACGCGTGGACCGCCTACGGCGGCAGCCAGTTCGTCGACTCGCCGGGCACCGGGCGCTATCACTCCTACCTGTGCGACGAGGTCGTGGCGTTCGTGGACGCGCAGTACCGGACGATCCCCGACGCCGCGCACCGGGCGATCACCGGGAAGTCAAGCGGCGGGTTCGGCGCGATGATCACGCCGATGCTGCGGCCGGACCTGTTCGGCGCGCTCGCGACCCATGCGGGCGACTCGCTGTACGAGTACTCCTACATCCCGGAGTTCCCCGTCGCCGTGCGGCACCTGCGGAACTATGACGGCGACATCTTCCGCTGGTGGGACGACTTCCGGTCCCGGGTGTCGTTCACTAAGAAGGAGGACATGTCGCTGCTCGGGCTGCTCGGCGTCGCGGCGTGCTTCTCCGCCCGGGAAGACGGCACGCCGGAACTTCCCTTCGACCCGGTCACCGGCGTGCTGCGACCGGAGGTATGGCAGCGGTGGCTGGACTGGGACCCGGTACGGATGGTGCCACGGCACGCCGCCGCCCTGCGGGAACTGCGCGGCATCTGGATCGACTCGGGGACCAGGGACGACTTCAACCTGGACGTGGGAGCGTCGGCGTTCCGCGCCGCCCTGCT
>Ga0070714_100003934_pt1 | contig 11170 bp, 8 predicted proteins | sample LARL83metaG_FD_65450 | JGI IMG/M metagenome (GOLD analysis project Ga0070714, IMG submission 65450) | Corn, switchgrass and miscanthus rhizosphere microbial communities from Kellogg Biological Station, Michigan, USA - LAR L8-3 metaG | ecosystem: Host-associated > Plants > Roots > Rhizosphere ... | reverse complement strand
CCGGCTGCGCGCCTACGACATCCGCCCGGTGATCGACACCCTGCTCGACGAGGGGAGTGGCCTGGAACTGTCCCCGGAGCACGGCCGGGCGATGCTTACCGTCCTCGGCCGCCTCGACGGCCGGCCGGTCGGCGTGCTCGCCAGCAACCCGCTGCACCTCGGCGGGGCGATCGACGCCGACGGCGCGGACAAGGCCACCAGGTTCCTGCGGCTGTGCGACGCCCGGGGGCTGCCCGTGGTGTCGCTGTGCGACACGCCCGGGTTCATGGTCGGCCCGGACTCGGAACGGCAGGGAACCGTACGCCGCTTCGGCGCCATGTTCGCCGCGGCCGCCGCGCTGTCCGTGCCGCAGGTCACCGTGGTGCTGCGCAAGGCCTACGGGCTCGGCGCGATGGCCGTGGCCGGCGGCTACCTGCGCGCCTCGGTGCTGACCGTGGCCTGGCCGACCGGGGAGTTCGGCGGCATGGGCCTGGAGGGGATGGTGCGCCTGGGTCACCGGAAGGAACTCGACGCGATCGCCGACCCGGACGAACGAGAGCGCCGCTTCGCCGACCGGGTCGCCCGGCTCTACGAGCGCGGCAAGGCACTCAACGCGGCGTCGCTCTTCGAGATCGACGACGTAATTGACCCCGCCGGCACGCGCTCAGTAATCGCCGCCGCCCTGACCCACGCGACCGGCATAATATGACTTATGATCGGGTCAAGAATTGCGAAGAAGCTTGGCTTCCCCGCGACGAAGGAAGCCAAAGGCGCGATTGGCGCTCATGGTAGTTCGCCCAATGAGGCAATTCTGCTTTACGCCGCCTCCCTGCTGAGCGGAGCCAGGGAAGAGATTGACCGCGCCGATGCGAAGGCGTCAATTCTGCTCGCGGCCAGCGGGGTTGCGGCGGGCGCCTTGGTGGCGGGCCTGACCGCTGGAACCTGGACCCCGCTCAAGCTTCAAGTGGCGACTCAGTGGATTTGGTGGCTCGGCGTGGCCGAATCGGCTGTGGGCATCGGCTGCCTCGCCCTCGCCGTCTACCCGCGCGAGCGGAAAAACGATTCCGGGGTTCCGTGGACCGTGCTGTACTACGGCGATGTTCTCGCTTATCGCACGACTGCCCAGCTGGTGACGGCACTGAATCGTTCCGCCGAGACAAAGATCGAACGGATAGCGGATCAGCTTCGGCATGTCAGCTGGATCGTGGACCACAAGTACCGGCTCATCCGATGGGGAATGCGGGCACTTTTCCTGGCAGCAGTGACTATCGCGGCCGCGTTGGTTATTAACTTGATTCTTTTCCGTCACTAACCTCGATCATCAGCTTGGCCGCGGCGACCCGGAGGTCCGCGGCGAGCGAGGCTGGATGGTAGTCGCGCAGACCGCAGAGGATCATCGCATCGAACGGGTCGATGCCGTCCAGGGGCAAGAGTTCGACATCGCCGGCTAGCAGGTTCACCAGGAGCTGCCCCGGATGGCCGGCGCCGGTGATCGTCACCGCGTACCGGTGCGCGGCTGCCGTCCACTGGCGCGTGTGATCATCGAGCAGGCTGCGGGCTCGCCCGTGCCGCGCCTTGAGACGGCGCGGAGTCCGGCGCGCGACCGGGGCACTGGCGGTCCGGGGCGCGATATCACCGGCCGGCGGCCCCCCGAGGTATGAGCAGGTCATCAGCGCCACGGCGACCGCGAGGGCCAGGCCGAGCGCGAAGACGGCGGCCGTCCAGGCCGGGGTGCCGCTGGTCAGCACGAGCCATAGCGAGGCCCAGGCGGCGACTCCGGCGGACGCCGCGATGAGCGGCGACAGCAAGGACAGGGTCCTCGCAAGTCTGATGTCGCGGCGGTGCCTGATCGAGTGCGTCGCGAACCGGGCCGCGCCTCCTGTCGCAGCGGCGAGAAGCACGCCAGGGAGCACGGCGACGTAGCCGGGCGCAGGCACCAAGCGTGCGACGAGACGGGCAGAGATCCAGCCCAGGAGCAACGTCACCCCCAGCAGCACCAGGCAAAACCAGATCACTTGCGGCCAGTCGCGCCGCATCGCCACGCGCTGCCGTAGCTTCGTCCGAAGCCGCCGGGTGCCGCGACCTCGCTCGCGGTGTATGTCGGCCGCCGCGTGCAGCGCGGAGATGGCCTCGGCTGCCTTGGCGTGACTCGTGGCGAGCCGGTTGACGTTCTCCCGCACCAGCCACCGGCTGTGCGGCACGGGAGCCGAAGCCGCGAGGTCATCGCCCGGCCTCCTACTCATGGTGGCTGGCCGGGGCTTCGTCGGGCCCGGTGCCGCGGGCGCCGGCTGGGCCGGCGTCTTCCTGGTCAAGGCCGGACTGAGCGTGCAGTCGCCCCTCGAGGCGACGGAGCTCTTGCTTGAGGCGGTCGGGATCGAGTTCCAGCACGGTGCGCACCACTTCCGCGAGCGGCCCGGGACCTGGCTGCGGCTGGCCCATGCCCTCGAAGATCTGGTAGCTGATCTGCACTTGCTCGACGGCCACGACGCCGCTGCCGTTGCTCAGGGCCGGGGCGACCTCGATCTTCACCCCGTATTCCGCGGCGGCCGATGTGGGGCCAGCGCGGCCGTGCCGGAGCCGGGCCGGCAAGATGACCTGCTGCCAGGGCCGGGCCAGTTCGGCGTGGACGAACGAGATCACCTCATCGCGAGCTGAGCGCAGGTCACGCCAGGCGTTCTCATGCGCTTCCACCGCCCGCGCGGCGGCATCGGCCTTGCCGGATAGCTGGCGCCTGGCCCTGGCCAGCGCCCGCTCGGCGTGTTTCAGCTGGGCGTGGTACGGGTTGTAGACCAGGATCTCGAGCACGATCACCGTAAGGCCCAGGCTCAGGAGCAGCAGCGCGATGCCGAGGGACGAGGGAATCACCGGCGGCTCGTTGTAGTGCAGGGTCAGCAACTGCTCGTGGACGGAGACCTGGCCGCGGAACGACGCCCACCAGCCGAGCACGAAGAAGATGGCCGCCGGCACCGCGCCGATCGCTGCCACCCGGACGGCGCGGGCGGCGCGACCCGGCGGGGGCTCGTCCGGGCTGTCGGGCCGCCGCCAGCGGTGCCCAAGCCGCCAGACCGGTTTGGCCAGGACCCGCCCGGCCGCGATCAGGCCGATCGCCATGACGACCGCGGCGAGCATCCCGATGTCCCGCTTCCACCACGGGTCGTTCGGACCCAGGTTCAGGATGTCCAGGAAGATCTGCTGGAAGAAGTAGGCGTCGAAGGTCACCATGCCCGCCACCGCGACGACCGCGACGGCCTTCAGCCAGCGCGGCGCGGGCTGGCGCTCGTCGGGCGTGAGGTCCGCGTAGACCCGGTCGACCCGGTCGAGCCCCGCCCGGGCTCGCCGCACCGCATCGCCGTTCAGCGCTCCGGCTAGTTCCCCGAGCGCCCGGCTCGCCTCGCGGTGCGACTGCACCGTCGCCGCGCGGAGCTCCTTGAAGTGGTTATGGAAGCCGTTCAGCATCCGAGTCGCGTCGCCGACCGCCTCCACGAGCAGGCCCATCTCGCCGTGGTCGAGGACGGTCGGCTCATGCAGCGGGACCCGGTCACCGTAGACGGTCTGCTGGTGCAGCCCGCAGGTGCAGCCGTGGTGGCACGGCGCGAGAATCGTGTCGGCCGGCAGCAGATGGGCGGGCCCGGAACTGGCCCGGCCGCCATCGCCGTCGTCGCCGTCATCGACAATCTCGGCGTCGACGGGTTCGTCGTCGTCCATGTCAGCCTCCGAGCAGGATCTGCACGCGCCGGTCTTGCGCCATGCATGACGGAATGGGAGCGCCGTTCGCGGTGAACTGAGGGCTGCAGACCGGGTCGGCCTCGCCCACGCCCGTGGCGGTCACCCTGGTGAACCCGTGGGCCGCCAGGTACGCGCTGACCGCGGCCGCGCGCCGTTGCGACAGGCCAAGGTTGTACGACGCGGTGCCCGCCGCATCGGTGTGCCCGATGACCTTGGTGATGCCGCGGCCCGCCGCTTTGAGCTTCTCGGTCAGCAGGGTCAGGTAGGCCTGGCCGCTGGCGCTGAGCGCGGCCGAGTCGAAGGCGAAGAGCAGGTCGGCGGGGACCGGGACCTCGGTCGTGTCGGGGGGAACGACCGGGAACTTGATGGCCGGGTCGGACAGGCGCGAGCCGGCCGCGGCCCGCGCTATGTCCTGGCCGGCGGCGGCCACGCAGGACGCGCGCGAGGCGACTTGCAGCGCGGCGCACATTTCGGTCCAGTAGCTCTGCACCCACGCTTGTTCCGCGGTGTCGAGCGGGGGTTGGGTCGCCTGGAATCCGATGCCGTCCAGTTGCAGGCGGATGCCGCGCAGCAGCGCCAGTCCGGCGCGCTCCGGGCAGGAGCTCAGCACGGTGGACGCGGACTGGCCCTTGCTGAGGACGTCGCTCAGGTTCAGGCAGCCCGTATTCGATAGGCCGTCGGTGATCAGCACCACGTCCTTTGCGGCCGAGGCGGGGGCGTTCTGCAACTGCTGTCCCGCCGCGGCGAGCGCGGCCATGACGTCGGTGCCCGGCGCCTGCGGGGCCAGGGTGATGGCGGACTTCACGGTGCTGGTGAGGCAGTCGCCGGCGATTTGCTGCTGGTTGGCGATCTGGGCGCTGTCACCGGTGGGAACGGGCAGCGCGGCGCCCGCGAGCTTCCAGTCCACCGTGGCGGACGAGCCGTCAAAGGTGCCGAACGACACCAGCCTGGTACCGGCCGAGCCGAAGTTCTGCAGCAGCGCGTCGACCGCGATCGCGGTCGGATCGCCGGGCAGGGAGGCCTGCTGGCCCGCCTTCGGCCAGAACGACCCGGTGATGTCGACGAGCACCACGGTGTCTGACGAATCCGGTGGTTGCTGTCCCGTCGGCGGCGCGCTCTGCCAGGAGCAACCCGATTGCGGGCTGGGCGGTCCCACCGGGGTCGTGCACGCCGCGCACGAGAGCGCGATCGCGAGCGTGGCCAGGGCAGCGCCCGTCGGCCCGATGCGGCTACGCATTGGAATCACCGGCGGCCGCCCCGCTCGGGGCCGGAACGGGGACGCCCAGGTACATCAGCAGGCGGTGCAGCGCGGACTGGCTCTGGAAGGCGAACTCGATCGCCTCGGCGCGCTCGTCGATGGCGAGCATGCCGAGGTCTGTCAGCAGCCGCTCCGCGTGGTCGACGCGCCCCTCAAGCGCGTCCTTCAGGTAGCCGGCCGCGTTGCTGGGAGCTTCCGCGAGGGCCAGCGCGTACGGTGCCAGCCAGCGCGTGTTCGCCTCGTCGACGGCGCCTATCCCCACCAGGCCGGCGACCAGGAGCTTGCGCCATTCCTCCTGCAACTCGCCGAGCTGGGTGACGTGCGCCTTCTTCAGGACGCTGTCCAGGTCGCTGGCGCTCTCCGCGACGAGCCGCTCATGCCAGATGGCCTGCAGGTCCTCACGGACCGGGTCGCTCACGTCGACCCAGGTCCGCACCGTGACCCGGACGTCGCCGTCGTTGAGGCAGTCGGAGATCGTCTCGTTCAGCGCCTTCTCGGCCTCGGCGGGGCGGTAGGGCGGGAACGTCCGCGCGATCGGGCGGACCCGCTCTTCGATGCGGTCCCGGGTGATGGCCCGGCTCTCCTCGATGAACTTGCGGATCTCAGCGATCTTGTCTTTCATCTCCTCTTCCGAGGCCGTCGCCTGCACGGTCCACGAGCAGCGGACCCGGACGCGGAAGAGGAAGGCGTCCCCGAGGGCGGGGGTCTCGAAGCTGAACTCCTCGCTCGGCTCGTGGACGTCAAGCAGGGTCGGCATCCTGGTTGATGGCGGGAAAGGGTTCCTGACCCAGCCGCGGCGGAAAACGCCGGTGAAACGCCGCCACGCGTTCGCCCACCGGGTCCGCGGCGAACCGCCACGCCAGCTCGACCGCGGTCTCGGCCTGTCCCAGGAGTCAGGGCTCGGGTACTCGTGACTCACCTGTCCATCTCCCCTTCCTCTTTGGTGAACCTGTGCATCTCCTCGTTCGCTTTGCTGAACCTGTCCGTCTCTTCGTTCGCTTTGGTGAAGCTGTCCGTCTCCTCGTTCGCTTTGGTGAAGCTGTCCGTCTCTTCGTCCGCTTTGCTGAACCTGTCCGTTTCTTCGTTCGCTTTGGTGAAGCTGTCCGTCTCTTCGTCCGCTTTGGTGAAGCTGTCCGTCTCTTCGTCCGCTTTGGTGAAGCTGTCCATCTTCTCTTCCTCTTTGGTGAAGCTGTTCCAGCGCCGGCGGTACACGCTCAGCCGGCCGCGGAGGTCGTCGCTGCCCGCTGCCTTTTCGAACTCTTCGGCCAGGTTGTTGAAGGTCCGGCCGAGGCCGCGGTACCGGCGGCAGCTCTGCGCCCAGTGGCCGAGCCTCCGCCAGGCGAGGTTCCTGGATGGTTCGTCCTCGTCGGAGCAGGCGAGCAGCCAGAGTTCCGCCAGCTCGGCGATTGACGCGCCGACCGTGTCCGGTTCATAGACCAGTCGCCATAGCAGGTCGTAGGGGGCGTCCGGCTCGCCCTCGGTGGTCAGGCGAAGCTCCGCGATGCGAACCAGGGCCTTGCCCGCCCGCTGCCGCATCGCGGGAAAGCCGTGCCGCCACTTCGGTAGTTCCTCAGTCACTTCCTTGGTAAGGCCGAGCCGGTACATCTCACCGAGCGCCGCCTCGGGTAGCGTGCCGAGGCCCACCGGCAGCACGGCGGCGATCCGGACGCCTTCAATGGCGTCGCCCGGCATCCTGGACGCGATGGCCGTGGCGTACGCGCGAACCGCCACCGTCAGCTTGCCGATTTCCGCCCGCGACCAGCCGGCCTCCGCCCGTGACCAGCGCCGTAGCAGCTTCGCCACCTCGTCGGTGACGGCGCCGTCCAGCACCATCGCCTCGAGCAGGAGCGCGGCAGCAAGGCGCTCGACGTTACGGCCGCCGGCCTTCGACCACACGTCGAGCACGCGCTGCTTGATGAGCGGGTAGTCATGCGCGGCGATATAGGCGAGCGCTTGCACCGCGCGGACGTTAACCCGGGCGTCGGTATGGTCGGCCGCCAGCGCCATCAGCCAGTTGAGTACCGGGATGCGGGCGGCGTCGTATTCGCACCAGGCGAGTTCGATCACGGCTCGCGCCAGCTCCCTGCTCGGCATGTTGACGAGCACGGCGCCGTCCCGGTCGTCGCGCTTCGGCTTCGGCGAGGCCATTTCCACATGACGTAGCCAGTGGACGAACGGCTGCGCGAAGACCACGCGCTTCCCTGGTTTTCCTGGCCGCTCCACCTCGAACAGCAACGTGGCGAGCTGGGCGGCGCCGTCGATCACCTCACTCAGAGCCAGCCCGTCGAGCACGGCGGCCGACAGCGCGAACGACTGCCTGACCGGTGAGTCGGTGACGTCGCTGCGGCGCAGCAACCGGGCGGCCTGCTCGTAGCGGAGCCGGGCGCGCGCCTCGGCGACCCGCGGCCTGGCGCTCGGGTCGAACTGCCGTCGCCGGTGCCAGTCCGCGACCACGTCCGCGAACAGGACGGCTTCGGCCGGACCGACCGCGCCGGCCCGGGTGAGTTCCTCGAACCAGTCCCGGGTCTTGTCGTCCGCTTGGCGGGCCGCCGTGATGACCGTCCTGGCCTCCGCGCGCGCCTGCGTCAGGTTTCCCTGGTCCGCTGGCAGCTCCCCATCGAGCAGCCGCACGGCGAGGTGATAGACCGCGACCTCGCCAAGCTCCGGGCCAGCCGGGCCAACGTGGTTGACCGCGGGTCCGGCCAGCGGCATGCCGTCGTCCGCACCGACGAGGATGACCAGGAATCCCGACGTGCCCAGGGCCGCCCGGAACCGGTTGACCTGCGCGCGGCTCAGCGTTTCCGCCCACGGTACGTCCGAGCCGTCGAGCACGTGCCCGCAGCCTGCTTCCAGTTGCCCGGCCAGCCCGTCGGGCCCGGACGTGGTGTCGAGTTCGATGATCTTGCTCGCCGAACGGTCATAGCCGGTGAGGCGGTCGAGCACCACGGTCGCCGACTGGTTCCGGCCGGTACCGGGCATCCCGCGGCAGAACACCACCTGGTGCTGCTCGAGCAGTTCCCGGAGGTCCGTATCGGACCGCATCGCGACGTGCACGTGGGATGCGCGCACCAGGTCCCTGACCGGGACCCGGCCGGGCCCGCGCCGCTCTTGCCTGGACTGGTAATAGTGATAGTGGACTTCCCCGAATACCGCATCGCGGAAGGAGCTGCCCGCAGGGATGTCCGCCCGCATCCGGTCCGTTTTCTTATCGTTCGTGAGCCACTCGTCCTGCGGGTCCGCCGGCTCCTCGCCGTCAGGGGCAGCGGAACGGGCGCCGTCGACCAGCGGGACCCGGGCCGCGTTGCCGTCCCAGCGACCTGACCCGGTCCCCGCCGGCGGGTCCGCCGGGCCGCGGTTCGCCGGGGCGTCCTGCTCCGGCTTACCTTCCCCGGGCCTGTCCAGCGCGGGCCGCTCGGCCGGCCCTCCCGCCGCGGCGGGCTCCTCGCTGTCGCTCAAGGCCGGTCCTCGTAGTGATGGTGCACGACCCCGGTGACGACATCACGCATCGTCGGATTCGCGCCGCTGATGACGATCGATCCGCCTGCCGCCTTATCGCTTTGCGCCCGATCGCCTTGCCCCCGCTTATCCGGGGCGCCGCGGTCGGGGCCAGGCGCGTCCTCGGCCGGCGTCACGCCGGCCGGCTGGTCCCGTCGCGCGGCGTCGCCGCTGAAGATGTACGCGACGGCACGGAAGTCCTTGTCCGGTATGTCGACGGGTGTCTTGACGAACGCCTGCGCAGGAAGGTCAAGGGTCTCGTAGCCATGGATGACGTCGTGAAAGATGCGCTCGGACACGATCAGCACCAGGTCGCCCTCGGTCGCGCGCAGCGCGTCCTTCGCCTCGTGGCAGTCCCGCAGGCGGCAGACCGTGTTGATGGCGGTGCCCGCGAAGCCGTTCTCGCCGATGTAGACAACGCCCTCATGCACCGCGATCCGCATCCGCAGTCGCGCCCCGGCGCTGGCGCGGTGGTTGTACCCGTACAGCCCCTCACGGAACTCGCGCCAGAGGGCCATGATCACGCGGGCCTCGTCGATGCCCGGCGGCAGCACCGCGAGCTCACCGTCGCCCTGCCCTTGCGTCAGCCAGTGGGCCCGTTCAAGCGCCCCGCGTTCGCACGCCGCACGCACCATGCTCATCATGGCGCGCTGCTTTTCGATCTGGTCCGCGTCGCTTCCCGCGCTGTATTGCTCCAGATCGAAGGCGAGGCACATCCTGCGCACGCCCTGTCCGGTCGATTCCGCTGTCATCGCTGCCCCTTCGCTGGTCGGCACCGTGCCAGCATGACAAGGAGGCCAGATGACTCACGTTGTACAAATACAAAATGCATCGGCTAACGCGACTTTAGAGTCGGATTGGCTGATGCGGAGCGAGCGGCCTGCCCGTCCGATGGGCGGCCGAGATGGTGTACCTGGCCAGTTAGTCCCCGCTGGTCGTATCCGCGGCCATCCGCCGGAGCAAGGCGATGTCCTTGATGGCCATGCGCCCGTAGCCGGTGCTGATAATCCCCGAGTCGCGAAGCGCGCGGAGCGCCTTATGAACTGCGGGCTCAGAGGCCCCGATCAGGCCGGCGAGCTCCGATTGCGTGATGAGGACGGCCATTGTCCCGTCACGGCGGCTGGTGGCGGAGCCATAGTAGAGGTCAACGAGGACTTGGGCGAGGCGGCTCTTGGTGTCCCGGCGAAAGTCAACTTGCCGGCGCGTCGCCTCGCGCAGTTTGGCGGCGACCGCTTGGTTGAAGGCCCGGGCGATGCCGAAATTCTCCCGGAGGAGCCGGTCAAGCTCCTTCTTCATGATCACCCGGGCGAGTACCGCGTCGGCGGCGCGGGCGGTAGCCGAGCGAGGCCGGCCATCGAAGGCCGAGAGCTCCCCAACGATGTCGCCGGCCGTGCGGATGGCCACGAGTGATTCGATACCGCTCTCAGACACTGCCGTGATCTTCACGTAGCCATCGATGATTATGACTACGAAGTCCGACGGGTCACCTTGATTGAAAAATACCTCGCCGCCATGATACTGGCGGACGCGTCCAAGGGTCAGAATCGCGTCGCGCTCACCTGCGGAAAGCGCTGCTAGCAAGCTTTCCGGCGCCCACGCGGCCCTGTCGTTGTGCTCGGGAACTGACATGAAATTACGCCCGCCCTATAGCCGATGCCGCCATTGACGGCATCATTAACAGTTCTACGTTCACCAATTCAAACAAGCTGAGTGAGCGGGAGAATCAGCTTGTGTCATACCTACTGGTGTTGCCAATGTGAAGATACTACATCTGCCAATCCGCCGCACCCATGTGACTTGATACCGCACCCATGCGACTTGATACAGTCGTGGACTCCGCCAGCTCCTGTTGTTTGAGTGGTAATCGTATTTCCGAGAGCGCGTGTTACCGGCGGGCCCACTCCTGCGCGAGCAGCCGGTAGGAGCGGACCCGGTCGGCGTGGTCGTGGGTGATGGTGGTGATGATCAGCTCGTCCGCCTCGGTGGCGTCGCGCAGTCGTTCCAGCTGGTCGGCGACCTCCGCTGGCGTGCCGGTGAACTGGGTGTCGACCCGGTCGGCGACCAGGGCACGGTCGGCGTCGGTCCACGGGTAGCGGCGGGCCTCCTCGGGCGTGGGGAACTGGATGGCGCCCTCGGCGGTGCGGATGCTGCGCACCCACGGCCCGTAGCCGGCGGCGAGCTCGCGGGCCCGCGCCGCGGAATCGGCGACGACCACGTCGGCCGACACGCTGACGTAAGGGCGGCTGAGTTCGCCCGTGTCCTTGAACGCCGCGCGGTAGCCCTCCACCGCCTCGATCACGGTGGCCGGGCTGACGTGGTAGTTCGCGGCGAAGCGCAGGCCGCGCTGGCCGGCCACCTCGGCGCTTTCCCCGCCGCTGCTGCCCAGGATCCACACCTGCAGGGCCGCGCCCTCGCCCGGTACCACGTGCGCCTCCTCGCCGTCTGCGGCGCGGTAGGTGCCGGCGATCAGCGCGAGCACGTCGCCGACCTGCTCGGTGTAGTCCTGCGAGTGCGCGCCCGGCAACTGGAGCAGGTGCTTCTGCAGCTTGAACCGCGGCGACTTCCGCAGCTCCGCGGTGGAGAAGGGCGGCGGGATCAGCAGGCCGTTCGCGGTGCGGCCGTCCACCACGGCGCTGATGCCGCCGGAACCAGCGCCGCCGGAACCAGCGCCGCCGGAATCGGCGCCCCCGGAACCAGCATCGTCCGCGGGCG
>Ga0070714_100003933_pt1 | contig 11171 bp, 7 predicted proteins | sample LARL83metaG_FD_65450 | JGI IMG/M metagenome (GOLD analysis project Ga0070714, IMG submission 65450) | Corn, switchgrass and miscanthus rhizosphere microbial communities from Kellogg Biological Station, Michigan, USA - LAR L8-3 metaG | ecosystem: Host-associated > Plants > Roots > Rhizosphere ... | reverse complement strand
GCGCGACCGAGATCGAGGACGCGACGCGCGGCGCCGAAACCGATGGCGCAAAGGTCGCCGAAGCCGGCCTTGCAGTGAAGGCGCTGGTCGACAAGCTGAAGGCGCGTTGCGCCATCCTGCTGCGGCGGAACGATGGCCAGACCGGCGAGGCAATGGAGCGGCTGCCGTGCAACGTCGCAATCGAGATCAAAACGGCGCGAGGCTCGATCAAGGCCGAGGTCCACGAGATCGCGCGCAAGGGCGTGCTGATCACCGGCCCCGCGGCAACGACACTGCCGAAACAGACCATCCTGCAGGCACAACTCGCCGGCATCGGCGACTGCAGGCTCCGCGTGATCGAGCAAACGACACTCGGCGCACGCGCCGAGTTTACGTCGGTCGACGCGGAAAAAATCGAGGACGCGCTGTACGCGATCCATGACGAGAACAGCGAGGCGGTCGCGCGGGCGATGCAGACCGGCGAGGCGCTGAACGCGCTGTTCGAGAGCGCAGTCTCACGCGGCGAGATTTCGCTCGAGGCGCTGTTCGACGAGAATTACGTCGCGATCGACGGCACCAATCCGCAGCAGCATCGCACAAGATTTCTCGAGTGGGCCGAGCGCGCACTGCCGGAGATCCAAGAGCGTTTCAAGGCAGCCGACGCGCGGCTGGCGTTCTGCGCCTGCGTCGATCGCAACGGCTATCTGCCGGTGCACAATGTGGTTTACTCAAAACCGCAGCGTTCGGGCGATGTTGCCTGGAATACCGCGAACTCGCGCAACCGCCGTATCTTCAATGATGCCGCGGGTCTTGCCGCCGGTCGCAACACCCGCGCCTATTTGATCCAGAGCTATCCGCGCGACATGGGCAACGGCGTCACGGTGTGGATGCGCGAGATCGACGTCGCGATCAAGGTGCAGGGCCGGCATTGGGGCGGGTTCCGCACAGCCTATAAGCTGTGACCACCGGCGCCGCGCAAGCACTTAAAATCGAGTTCAGATTTCGGATTTTTCGCAGGGTTTTTGAGCACAAAATATATCCGTCACGGTAATATCCGTGGCCGAATATTCGGCTACGGATATTACGGTTGCGGATATAGCGCTCAGCCCCAGAATGGCGGCGTGACCTGCTCCAGATTGCCGCCGAGGCGCACCGGCGAAATCTTCAACGCAAGGCCGGTCTTGTCGTCGGTCTCGACCGCGACGCCGCTCAAGCAGGCGATGCCGGCGGCGGGCTCATAGCGGGCCGAGGTCAGCCCGGTGACGAAACGCGCGATCGGCTCCTCTTTGTCCATGCCGATGACCGAGTCGTAATCGCCAGTCATGCCGGCGTCGGTCATGTAGGCGGTGCCGCCCGGGAGAATGCGGTGATCGGAGGTCGGAATGTGGGTGTGGGTGCCGACCACGAGCGAGACCCGGCCATCGCAGAAGTGACCCATCGCGGTCTTCTCACTGGTCGCCTCGGCATGGAAGTCGACGACGATGGCATCGGCCGCCTCGCCGAGCTTGCAGACCTCGAGCTCGCGATCGACGGCGCCGAACGGATCGTCGAGCGGCTCCATGAACACGCGACCCTGCGCATTGATGACGAGCACTCGCGCCCCCTTTTTGGTCTCGACCAGCATCGCGCCGCGGCCGGGCTGGCTCTTCGGAAAATTCAGCGGGCGGATCATCGCCGGCACACGCGTGATGAAGACCAGCGCCTCCTTCTGTCGCCAGGCATGGTTGCCGAGCGTCACCACGTCGGCGCCGGCGTCGACAAAATCCTGATAGATCTGCTCGGTGATGCCGAACCCGCCGGCGGCATTCTCGCCATTGACGATGACGAGATCGAGCGCGAAATCGGCGCGCAGCTTTGGCAGGTGTTCGGCAATCGCCGTCCGCCCGCTCTTTCCCACCACGTCGCCGACAAAAAGGATTCGCAAACTCTGTCTTCCCCGAAAGATCGATCTTGCTTCGTTAGCACAAGATCGGGCTAACGGGTAAAGCCACCACCCTATTTGATGGATTCGCCGAGATAGGCACCGGCCCGCAGCAGCTCCTGATGCAGTTGCGGGACGGGAACTTGGCCGGAGCTCTACAACACATTCCGCGCCAACGACGACGGCTGCATCAAGGTGGTGTTGCGGCCGTAACGGCGAGCAAGCTGCTGCAGAGGTTTTTTGGTACGATAGCCCCTGGCCACTACCACACGACCAGCACCGGCACGCTTCCGTCCGCCAGAACCTCAGATGTTTGACTGCCCAGGAACAGCTTCCTGAGACCGCGACGGCCGTGAGAGGCCATGACGATCAGGTCGCAGCCTCTGGATCTTGCTGTTTCGATGATCGCCGTGGCTGGGTGCGCATTCGGAACATGCAGGAGGTCTGCAGATAGTCCGATCTGCTGCGCCATGGCGCGAGCTTCATCGAGCACTTTGCCCGCACGCTGCTTGCAGGCTGCGTCGAAGCGATCGATTTCTTCCTGCGTTGGAATCCATCCCGCCGCGTGTCCGCTGCCATAGTCAACCGGCAGCGATTCCGTGACGGTGATAATTGTCGCCTTCGCGTTCAAAGCCTTTGCCAAAGCAATCCCGTGTTCAACGCCTTTTCTCGCGACATCCGATCCATCCGTGCTCATGAGAATATTGGCGTACATTGGATACTCCCTTGCTCGTCGAGCATTTCGCTGAACCGCGGCGCCCTATTCTCCGGCCATTGCCACAATTAAGTCCTCGCATCCGAGGATACTGTCACGGGGCGGCATTTTCAGGTGTTCAAAATGCGTCCTCGTCTTTCCCTCTTTGGTTTGACCATTGCGTGTGTCGTCGCTTCGGCAGTACCGGCTCATAGCCGGAGCTTCGCCTGGTTCTTCGCTCATTCGCGTCCAAGCGGAAGTTGTTCCGGGCAGCATGTCGTAGCCACTTTCTATGGCTCTGGCCGCAGAACGGCGAGCGGTCAGATATTTGACTCCAACGGGTATACGGCTGCACATCGGACGCTGCCATTTGGATCACGCGTGACCGTCACGAATCCCGAGAACGGCATGGCTACCACGGTGGTGATCAACGATCGTGGCCCATTTACCCATGGCATTACACTCGATTTGTCTCGCGGTGCCGCCCGCGCGATCGGTATGAACCGAACGCAGTGGGTGTGCATGCTCTGACTGCGATTGATCAGGCGTCAGGCAATGGCGGAGCCGCGCTGCGATTTGCGCTTTGCCGGACTCGACTCCGGCGCGGTCGGCGGCGCACCGGTCAAGCGAACCATGTCGGAGCCGAAAATCCGGTAATCATTGCGGCCGGCGCCTTTTGCCGCGTAGAGCGCGATATCGGCGCGCTTCATCAGCTGGTCCGGGTCTTCGCCGTGCTCCGGCGCAAAGGCGATGCCGATCGAGATGCCGATCGAGACCTGTTGGCCATCGAGATCGAACGGCTTTTCCAACAGGTCGATGATCTTCAAGGCCACCGTGACCGCCGCCGCGCGCTGCTCGACTTCGCCCTCCTGAATGATCGCGAACTCGTCACCCCCCAGTCGCGCCAGAATATCGGTCTCGCGCAGCGACGATTGCAGGCGCTTCGCCACCTCCTTCAGCAGAAGATCGCCCGCCGAATGGCCAAGCGTGTCGTTGACAGCCTTGAAGCGGTCGAGATCGAGCATCAAGAGGCTGAAACCGGCGCCGTGCCGGTTGTGGCGTTTGCTGATCTCATCGAACTTCTCGGCGAACAGCGCGCGATTGGCGAGCCCGGTGAGAATGTCGTGCTGGGCCATGTAGGCGATGCGGCGCTCGCTCTGGGCGCGGTCGGTGATGTCCTCATGGGTGGTCAGCCAGCCACCGTCCGAAAGCATGCGCCGCGAGATCGAGACGATGCGGCCGTCGGCCAGCTCCTGGACCTCCTGCTGCTTGCGGATGTTGACGCTGCGATAGGTGTCGGGCGCAACGGTAAAATTGGTGCCGGTCTGCAGGCGATAATCGAGGATCTGCTGCAGCGTGGTGCCAGCCTTCACCTGCTCCGCCTTCAGATGATAGAGCTCGGCGTAGCTCTTGTTCGCCACCACGATGCGCTGGTCGGCATCGAACAGCGCGACGCCCTGCGACATGTTGTTGATCGCGACCTCGAAGCGCTCGTTGGCGCGCTTCAGCGCCGCGGCGTTCTCGGCAAGCTTGCGCTCGGCCTCGCGCCGTTCGGTGATATCCTCATGCAGCGCGATCCAGCCGCCGCCGGGGATCGCGCTTCGCCAGATCGCAACGGTGCGGCCATCGGGGCCGATGACCTGCTGGCGTTGCCGTCGCTCGGCGACCTCCTCGAAGTCGTCGACCCTGGTATCGTCGGGCACAAAGCCGCGCGCAGCGACCTCGCGGAGCAGATCGTGTGCGTACAGGCCGGGCTTCACCAGTCCCTTCGGCAAGCGATAGACCTCGTTGAAGCGCGCGTTCGACATCAAGAGCCGCCGGTCCGCGTCGAACAGCAACAGCCCTTGCGCCATGTTGCTGATCGCAGCGTCGAAGCGCTGGTTCAGCGCGTCCAGCTCGGCTGCGCGCTCGGCGAGCAACCGCTCGCTGCGCTTCTGGTCGGTGACGTCCTCGTGGGTCGCGACCCAGCCGCCGTCGGCGGTCGGCGTGCGGACGATCGAAATGATCCGGCCATCGAGATTGAAGAACGTCTCGTTGTGTTTGTTTCGGAGGTCGTTGGTGTATTCGTCGACGGTCATGTCGCCCTGCCGCACCCCGCGCGCGACAAGATTCGCGAGAATTGCCTTCAGCGGTGTGCCCGGCTGCACCAGCTCCGCGGGATAGCCATAGATCTCGCGAAAGCGCTCGTTGCAGATGACGAGCCGCTGCCCGGCATCGAACATGCACAAGCCCTGCGACATGCTGGACAGCGCGGCATCGAAGCGCTGATTGATGTGCTCGAGCGACGCTGCGCTGTCCGCCAGCGCATAGGTTTGCGCGGCGAGGCTCCGGGTCTGCCGCAACAACAGCCACGTCCCGATCATGATGCCGAGCACGATCAATCCGGCGACCGGCGCCATCGCGCGCGCGAAGCTGTACCAGGCAGCCAAAACTTCGGCCCTGGCCCGCGTCACCACGACGACAAGCGGCAGGTTCGGAATCGCCCTGTAGCTGACGATGCGTTCGAGTTGATCGATCGGGCTGACCGATTCGAATGAACCGGCCTCGGCTCTCGGCACCCGCTCGGTCAACAGCGCCTTGTCGCCCAGCGACTTGCCGATCATGTCGCCGACCGCCGGCTCGCGCGCCAGGATCGGACCCTCGCGATGCAGCAGCAGGATCGAGCCGGCGCTGCCGAGGTCGACGGTGCGATAGAAGTCGTTGAAATACGACTGATCGATCGGCGCGGTGACCACGCCGGCAAAACTGCCGTCGGGATTGTTTAGCCGCCGCGACACCGCGCTGAGCCAGCGGCCGTCGGCGTCCGAGCGATAGGGCGGCGCGATGTAGAACCCGGCATCGGGGCGATCGCGCTGCACGATGAACTGCGCCATGTCGGCGATGCTGGTGCGCGGCAGCGGCTGGTCATCCGAGTACGCCTGCAGATTGCCTTGCGAGTCGGTCCAGCCGATTGCGATGATGGCCGGCGAGGCTTGCGCGACGTGACGCAGCGCCCTATGCGCCGCATCGGGCTGGGTGTAGGCGCCATGCAAACTGTTCTGGCGGATGGTTTCGGCCTCGCGCAGCGCGCGATCGATATTGCCGAAGATCAGCGCGGTATGCTGGGCGAGCATCTCGGCGTAGTTCTGGGTGTCCTTCTTCGCAGTCTCGATCGCCGCGTCGTAGCGGAGCTGGAGATCGAGCAGGAACAGCGCGGCAATGATCGTGCCGAACAGGAATCCGGCAAGACCGATCGAGAGCCGTGCGCCGAGCCCATAAGCTTGTGGTTCTTCGCGCATCGTTGCCGATCATCGGCAAAGAGATTTGTGTTTCCCTAAGGCGGTCGGTTCAGTTGTACCGATAGGGTTAACGAGGGCGTGAGTTCCCGCAAAAGCCTCGGACTCTTCCGGGGTTACAACCCAGGATGCGGCGGTGCGGGTGAGCGGTTAAGGCGCAATTCACGATAACCGCTCGAACGCCTCGCCCGATAGCCGTTCGAAGAACGGCATCGTGAAGCCTGTCATCGGGCCGCGCGTTCGCGCGGACCCGTTGGCTCGCCCAATAGCCGTTTGAAGAACGGCGTCGCTTCGCTCGCCTATGCCCGCGGGTCGATGACCTCGCGCTCGGTCAGCACCAGGTCGAGACGCTCGTCGTGCTCACCGGCGACCACTGCGTCGATCTCCTGGGTCGCAAACGCGATGCCGACCGCGATCACCGGCCGTTTTGCCCGCAGACTTTTCAGCGCGCGGTCGTAATAGCCGACGCCGTAGCCGATGCGGTGACCGGAGCGATCGAAGCCGACCAGCGGCACGAGGATGATGTCAGGCTCGACATCGAGCGCGCTCGCTCTCGGCTGCAGGATGCCGAACGGCCCGGCGGCGAGCTGCTCGCCCTGCCGCCATTCGGCGAATGACAGAGTCTTGTCCTTCGGCTCGACCACCGGCAGCGCGAGCTGGGCGCCCTTGCCGGCGAGGCTGCGCATCAGCGGCACCGGATCGCACTCGCTGCGCACCGGCGAATAGCCGGCGATGATGGTGCCCTCGCCGAACGGCACCGGAAACCGCCGCTGCGCGATTTTTTGGGCCGCGGCGCGGCGGTCGGCCACGCCAAGCGCGTCACGCCGCGCCAGCGCCGCCGTGCGCTGCTGGGATTTCGTGGTGACGAGGGTGACGGCCATGCGGGGCACTGTAGCTGGCGCAGGCCGGATGACAAAGCCTCTAAAGCACGGCGCTAGGTCGCGGCTTTTGCGGTCGAAGGTAGACATCTGCCGACCGCGTCGAGCAGGTCGGAAGGACGAAATGGCTTCTGCAAGCTGGCGTACGCGCGCGGTTCCAGCGCCAGGAAATCCGGGCGCTCCGCGGCGGTCGCTTCGAACGCATGACCCGACAGCACGAGGATCGGCAGCTTCGGATGGCGCAGGCTGATCTGGGTGATGGCTTCGAGGCCGTCCATCTCCGGCATGAACAGGTCGACGATCACGAGATCGAACGCGCCGCGCTCGAGCTGCTCGAGACCCCGATAGGCATTGATGGTGGTGGTGACGCCGTGCCCGGCCCGCTTGAGCACGAGGTCGACGGTCACGAGAACGGTCGGATCGTCGTCGATCACGAGGATTTTGGCCATGGTTCGCGCTCCAGCAACAGTGCGCCGGGTCGAACGGATATTTGTCGATTCGGAGCGCCTCGCAAGGTGGCGGGACAGCGTTGCGCAATTGAAAAGGCTGTCAACCTTACCAATTCATGGCCTAGACTATGGCAACTGATCGCGAGCGCCAAAACAGGGAGATCACGCATGATCCAGAGCCGCCGACTGGCCTATGCCGTTCTGTCCACCACCGATGTCGACAAACAGGCCCGCTACTTCGAGAGCGTGCTCGGGTTGCATCGCGAATCAGCGGACGCGAGGCGCGGGGTGCTCGCCACCCAGCACGGCCTCGAATGCATCGTGCTGGAGCGCGGCGATCACGCCGGGCTGACCGGGCTGGCGTTCGAAATCTCGCCGCGGCTGTCGCTTGACGAAGCCAAAAGCGACCTCGAGCGCGGCGGCATCAATGCGGTGATCCGCTCAGGCCGCACCCCGGGCGTCGACAAGGTGCTCGCCTTCAAGGACCCCAAGGGAACCGAGATCGAGCTGTTCAATGCATTCCGCTTCGCCGGCGCGACGTCGACCGAGGCCGGCATCAGTCCGCTGAAGCTCGGGCACGTCGCCTATTCGATGCCGTCGGTCGACGCGATCGCGCAGTTCTATATCGGCGCACTGGGCTTCAAGAAATCGGACTGGCGCGAAGGCGCCGCGATGTTCCTGCGCTGCTCGACCGATCATCACACCGTGAATTTCTTCAAGGGTGACCAGAAGCTGCACCACCTCGCCTTCGAATTGAAAGATTTTCCGGAGCTGGTGCGCGCCTCCGACATCCTGGTACGCAACGACCATCCGCTGATCTGGGGGCCGGCGCGGCACACCATCGGCCACAACTGCGCCTCCTACCATCACAGTCCGGACGGGCTGATGATCGAGCTCTACGCCGAGATGGACCAGATGCTCGACGAGGAGCTCGGCTATTACGATCCAAAACCGTGGCACGAATTCCGCCCGCAGCGGCCGCGCGCCTGGGGACCGAACGATTCGCCGCGCAACAAATGGATTCCCGACGCGCCCTGAGCGGCGCGGACCGCCCGGATTTCAGGGTGCAGGCGGGAATTGCACGCCGCTGCTGACATCAGCTGGCGCGGCGCGCCTCTAGGTTTCGTGGCAACGGCGCGATGCGTCGGCAACGAACGCGAGAGCGGAATGCCCAGCGCACACGGCCAACGAAATTATGCGATGTTGCTCGTGGTGCTGGCGGCGACGGCGTGGAGCACTGCGCCCTATTTCGTCCGCGTGCTGGCGTATGACAGCTGGACCATCCTGTTCTGGCGCGGCGTGTTCGGCACCACGCTGATCATGATCTGCCTGTTCGCGATACAGGGCCGCGCGCTGTTCGGCGATCTCGCGAGACTCGGCGCGCGGGGTTTTGTCGTCGCGGCGCTGTCGACGCTCGGCATGACGGTGTTCGTGCCGGCGCTGCAATATACCAGCGCCGCCAATGTCGCCGTGATCAACGCCACCGGGCCGTTCGTCACCGCGGCTTTGGCATGGATATTCCTGAAAGAGGCCTCGCGGCCGCGCACGCTGATCGCCAGCGCCGTGGCCCTTGCGGGCGTTGCAACCATTGTCGGCGGCGCCCATGGCAGCGGTGATTTTCGCGGCATCGCGCTCGCGGCGCTGATGACGGTCGCGATCGCCGGCATGACCGTGATCGTGCGCCACCATCGCGAGACGCCGATGGCCGCGGCGTCTGCGCTGTCGAGCCTGCTCGGCAGCGTGGTCAGCATTCCGTTTGCGCAGTCGATCACCAGCGTGACGCCGCACGATCTATTGGTGTTCGTCGGCTTCGGCTTTCAGATCGCGATCGGGCTGACGTGCTTCATCGTCGGCTCGCGGCTGTTGCCGTCGGGTCAGGCCGCGCTGATTGCGACCTTGGAGACGCCGCTGATGCCGTTCTGGATCTTTTTGGCCTTTGGCGAAGTCCCTTTCCTGCATCAATTGATCGGTGGCGCGCTGGTGCTTGGCGCCGTGATCGCAGACATCCTCGGCGAACTGCGCAGCACGCGGCGCGTTCCGGCGCCGGCGGTGGCGGCGGGATAGCGGTGGGATAGAGAGAAAAAAGAAAAGTGCGAAGCCACAGTGGCCGTTGGAGCGCTCGATCCCGGGTTCCCTACGAAAGTAGGTGGGCGCCGTGTGTCCGGACCCACGGGCCCGGTCAGGGACAGCTCCCTGAAGGATCGATAAGGCCCCGGGGATAATGTCTCCTGACGCACCCCGCAGCTTCGCGAAAGCCAATGTAGCGATGATTGCACGGAGGCGCCAGCCTGTCGCGCAGTTTCTAAAGCGTTGGTTGGCGCGCTAGGTAGTCGTCACAGTAATAGTGTGCCAGTCGCTCCACAGCATGCCGTCGTAGGCGCGCTCCGAAATCAAGCTCGTTTTCTGCGTGTCCAGTGTTGCGAAGCGGGTATCCTGAAACGACGTCGCATCGACAAAGAACGCCTGGCCGTAAGATGCGGGGGGACCCGTTGTTAAGAACTCATTCAACCTCGAGTCGCCGGACTGCAATAGCTCATAGGTCTGGATCGAATCCCTGTCCGCATCAGTGACGCCGAACAAGCTTGAAACCAACGGATTGGCGCCGAACGCAAGAGCAACGTCATTGCCAGTGACCACCGGCGCGTGATCGACCGGCGCGTTGACGTTGAACGTGGCCCAGCTACTCCAGAGCACGCCGTCGCTGGCGCGAACCTCCAACTGATCCGTTCCCGAGCCGCTCTGGAAGCTCGCGCTCGCGAGCTGCGCCGGCGTCACATCGATTGGCTGGCCGGCCGATTGCGTCACGCCGCCGACGACCCAGGAGCCGCTACCGGCGTCGGCGGTCAAGTCCTCGAACTGGTAGGCGGTGATGGGGTCGTTGTCCGTATCCGAAACGCTGAACAAGCTGGTGGCCGCGATATTCTGACCATGGCTCGCCGAGTAATCCGCCGCGGTCACGACAGGCGCATGATCGGGAGGCGTGGTGAGGTAAAAGTCCTGCCATGCGCTCCACACTGAGCCGTCGTTGGCACGGACCCACAAATGATCGGTAGCGCCACCGGACGCGCCCTGGAACGTCGCACCGGCGAGCTGCGCCGGGGTTACATTGATCGCCTGACCTGACGGCTCTGCGACCCCGCCAACCACCCAGTGCCCCAACCCGGGTTGGGATTCCCAGAACTGATAAGCCGTGATCGCGTCGTTATCCGCATCGGTGACGCTGAACAGGCTGACCGCCGCAACCTGATCGGTGGTCGGTGTAAAATTCGTCGCGCTCACCATAGGCGGATGATTGATCGGCGCGTTGACGTAAAAATCCTGCCACGCACCCCACTCTGTGCCGTCATTGGCGCGTACCCAGAGGTGATCGGAGCCGGAGCCGCTCTGGTATGTCGCACTGGCGAGCTGTGCCGGCGTGACGTCGATTGCCTGTCCCGCCGGCTGCGCAAGCCCGCCGACGACCCAGTGCCCATTTGCCGGAATGGAATCCCAGAACTGGTAGGCAGTGATGGTGTCGTGGTCGGCATCCGACACAGTGAACAGGCTGGCGACCGGGATGTTCTGGTTGTGGGTTGCCGCGTAAGTCGCCGTCACCGGGACCACTACCGGTGCATGATCGACCGGCGCGCTGACGTTGAAGCTCTGCCAGTTGCTCCAGAGCACGCCATCCGTGGCGCGCACCCACAACAGATCGGTGCCCGAGGCGCTTTGGAAACTCGCGCTCGACAGTTGCGACGGCGTGATGTTGATCGCGCGACCCGCCAGCTGCGGGACACCACCGACGATCCAGTATCCGCTCGACGCATCCGCTGTGGAGTCCCAGACCTGGTAGGCCGTGATCAGGTCGTTCTCGGCATCGGTCGCGCTGAACAGGCTGGTCGCCGCTACGTTCTCGCCGTGCATTGCACTGTAGCCCGGCGCGGTGACGGTCGGCGGATGCTCCGGCGGCGCGTTGACCGTGAAACTCTTCCAGTC
>Ga0070714_100003932_pt1 | contig 11172 bp, 10 predicted proteins | sample LARL83metaG_FD_65450 | JGI IMG/M metagenome (GOLD analysis project Ga0070714, IMG submission 65450) | Corn, switchgrass and miscanthus rhizosphere microbial communities from Kellogg Biological Station, Michigan, USA - LAR L8-3 metaG | ecosystem: Host-associated > Plants > Roots > Rhizosphere ... | reverse complement strand
TTGGCCAGGTGGTTCCTGCTGATCATCGGACCGATGAGCGTCGTGTCATCGAGCGGATCGCCGACGCGCAAGCGCCGCGCACGCTCTGCGAACTGCGCGGCGAAGTCAGCATAGATCGATTGCTGCACCAGGATGCGCGAGCCTGCGGTGCAGCGCTCGCCGTTGTTCGAGAAGACCATGAAGAGCGCGGCATCCAGCGCGCGTGGCCGATCGGCATCTGCAAACACCACGAACGGGCTCTTGCCGCCGAGCTCCATGCTGAACTTCTTGAGCCCGGCGCTCTGGACGATGCGATTGCCGGTCGCCGTCGAGCCGGTGAAGGAGATCGCGCGTACGTCCGGGTGCCGGCACAGCGGCTCACCTGCATCCGGGCCGTAACCGTGCAGGATGTTGAGAACGCCGGCCGGAATGCCCGCCTCGAGCGCTAGCTCGCCGAGGCGCGCCGCCGTGAGCGGTGACAACTCGCTCATCTTCAGCACTGCGGTATTGCCGAAGGCAAGTGCCGGGGCCACCTTCCAGGTGGCCGTCATGAACGGCACGTTCCACGGCGAGATCAGCGCGCAGACGCCGACCGGATGAAACAGCGTGTAGTTGAGATGCGTGGGGGTCGGATAGGTATGGCCGTCGACGCGCACGCACATCTCGGCGAAGTAATAGAAATTATCGGCGGCGCGCGGCACGAGTTGCTTGCCCGTCTGCGCGATTGGCTGGCCGGTGTCCTGAGTCTCGGTGCGCGCGAGCGCCGCAACCTGCTGCGCGATCAGGTCACCGAGCCGGCGCAACAGTGCGGCCCTTTCGGTGGCGGGCTTACTTGCCCAGGACGGAAAGGCCGTCTTCGCGGCAGAGACGGCCGCATCGGCCTCGGCGGCGCCGCCACTTGCCACCTCGGCGAGTATCTCCTGCGTCGCAGGATTCACCGTCTCAAAGTAGCTGCGGGCCGCGAGCGGTTTTCCGTTGATGAAGTGCTCGATCTTCATGATGAGCGGGGGTCAGCGTCCGAAGAGCGCATCGGCTACGATGGTATTTTGCAGCCGACCGAGTCCCTCGATCTCGCAGATCACCTCGTCCCCGACCTCGACATTCACGGCGCCCTCCGGGGTGCCCGTCAAGATGACGTCTCCGGCGGTGAGCGTCATGAAGGAGCTCAGGTATTCGATCAGCGCCGGCACATCACTGATCATGTCGCGGGTATGGCCCTGCTGCGTCAGTTTTCCGTTCACGTAGGTACGCAATTCCAGATTGCCCGGTTCGGGAACGTCGGATGCGTCGACCAGCCAGGGACCGAGCACCGTGGCACCGTCGCGGCTCTTGACGCGCAGATTGGGACGGTACCAGTTCTCCAGGTAGTCGCGAATCGCATAGTCGTTCGCGATGCAGTATCCCGCAACGTGCGCCATGGCTTCGCCGCGGCGCACGCGGCGGGCGGTGCGGCCAATCACGACTGCCAGCTCGCACTCATAGTGCATGAACTTCACGCCCGCCGGCCGGCGCGTGACGCCACGGTGACCGATGAGTGCTGCTGGACCTTTCAGAAATACCAGCGGCTCCTCCGGCGTGCTGAACGCCAACTCCTTGGCGCGCTTGGCATAGTTCAGGCCCAGCGCAATGATGGTGCCGACTTCGAGTGGAGGAAGCCACACCACTTCCTCCTCACCCAGGGTGCGCCCATCGGTAAGCCGCACGCCGGCGCGCCCATCGGCGAGCTGCTGTGGTTGCGCCGCGTGAATCGCACCCGTGCAGGCCACGCGTGCGAACCTCATGCAGCGCCTGCCACGAAGGGATTCTCGAGCCGGCCGAAGCCATCGATCTCGATACGCACACGCTGGCCCGGGCGTACTCGCGGTGCGGGCGCGGCGACACCGACTGCCAGCACGTCCCCGGGCAAGAGCGTCATGAAGTCGGTGATTGCGGCAAGCAGTTTCGCCACCGGACGCACCAGCTCAGAGGTGCTCATGGTCTGCTTCAGCTCATCGTCAACGCAGACGCGGACGGTGAGCGCGTCGGGGTCGGCAATGGCCGCGCGCGGCACGACGCGCGGACCGAGCGGACAGAAGCCATCACGTGCCTTGAAGGGGATCGATGGCCGGTAGTACTGCGCGTGCGGCACGCTGACATCGTTGACGATGAGGTAGCCCGCCAGCTGCCCGAGCGCCTCGCCCTCCGTGAGACGACAGCACGGCCGGGAGATGACGAGTCCCAGCGAGGCGCCAATTTCCAGTTCCGCGACGCCGCTCGGCACGATGACCGGTGCGCCGTCCGCGGCGAGAGTGTTGCGCGGCTTGATGTACAGCACCGGAGCCTGAGGGGGCGAATTGTACGGAGGCCGATTGACGGCATCGCCCAGCGCGCGGAGCGCCGTCTGGTGGTTGAGCAACGTACCGTACACCCTTCCCGACAGACGGTAGGGCGGCACATCCATCGTCACGTCGCTGCACGGGCCGAGGGGCATCTCCCGCCTCGAGCGGCTGGGGAAATTCGCTAATAGATTAGCAAATCATTCACTGATATGTGAGTATGTCCCGGTGAGGCTCTTCCTCGGGGAGTGGACGAGCCGGCCTATGATTCCAAAATCAACAAGGCTGCACCATCGCAACTTGCCGCTGTTATTGCTGCAGGCGCGCGAGCGTGTCATCTCGCATTTCCGCCCGATCCTGAACGCCAACGGCGTCACTGAGCAGCAGTGGCGCATCGTGCGCGAGCTCTACGAGGTCCCATCGCTCGAACCGCGCGAGATCGTCGAGCTCTGCCGCATCTCGAGCCCGAGCATGGCCGGGGTGCTGGCGCGCATGGAAGAGCTCGGCCTGGTCGCCCGCCGGCGGCTGCCGCACGACCAGCGGCGCGTGCGGGTGTCGTTGACCCCACGCGCGCGCGCCATGGCCGCCCGTATGGCGCCGCAGATCGATGCCACCTACCGGCGCATCGAGCACGACATCGGCACGGAGTTCAGTGCGCGCTTCCAACAGGCGCTCGATCAGCTGCTCGCGACGCTCGAGACGCACGCGCCCCGCGGCGCGCGGGCAGCGGCACCGAGGGCGCTGCGAAGAGGAAGACGAAGAGGCGCTGTCGAGCGGCGTAGCCGCGGCGCAGTGCGACAAGAGCTATCAGAGGGGAGAAGCTATGAGCAGGCATGAGCCGGGCATCGGGTTGATCGTAGCGGTGTGGCTGGCGGGGGCTTCCGCAGCGTACGCAGCGGCTCCAGAGTCGACGGCGCCGTCGGGAGGCCTGCAAGAGGTGATCGTCACCGCGCAGAAGCGCTCGGAGAATGAGCAGACGGTGCCGATGTCGATTACGACCTTCACTGCAACCGCGCTACAGCAGAAAGCGATCACTGACTTCTTCGATTATGCCACCAAGGTCCCGAACCTCGCCTTTGCGCCCACCGGCGATGGCGTCGGCACGGCTCGCACGATAGCGATCCGCGGCATCACGGGTATCGCCGGCGATGGGACCACGGGCTTCTATATTGACGATGTCCCGCTTCCGGACTCGCTCGATCCGCGTGTGCTCGATATCGATCACATCGAAGTGTTGCGTGGACCGCAGGGCACTCTCTACGGCGCACGCTCGATGGGCGGCACGGTGCGCCTCATCACCCAGACCCCGGACCTGGAGAAGTTCTCGGCGACCGTTCACGGCGGCGTGTCAGACACCGATCACACCGACCGGCCGAACTACACCGTCGATGCCGTCGTCAACATTCCACTCGTCCAGGACCAGATTGCGCTGCGCGTGAGCGGTTTCTACGACGACGAAGCGGGCTACTTCAAGCGCAGTTGGTGCACGGATCCGGCGACTGCCGGAGTGACCTGCTTTCCGTTATCGACCACCGGACGCACCAGCGTGGGTAATGTCGCGGCGATCGATACCTACGGCGGGTCGGCGAGCCTCACGATCAAGGCAGGCGATGCCGTCACGATTACCCCGCGGATCATGATGCAGCGCGCGGACTACAACGGGCTTCCGCTCGGGGATTTCAATGTAAGCCCGGAGAACGGCATTGGCTTCCCCGTGCCGCCGAGCCAGTTCACGTTACCCTCGCCGTTGAACACGACCGATTTCACCCAGGCGCGCTTCTTCGACGTTCCGGAAGGAGGCTCCGACTGGTGGGACCTGTATTCGCTGACCGTGCACTGGAAAACCGGCGTGGGCGAGCTCGTCTCCTCGACCGCGTACTTCGACCGCAAAGTGGATGAGACCGAGGACGAATCGGAATTCGTGTGGGCCGCGCTCTATGAGGGCGGCGCTCCGCCCGCCCCGGCTCCGATCGAGGAAATCAAGGACTACCAGAGCTTCGTGCAGGAAATCCGCTTCGCCTCAACGCTATCCGGTCCGCTGCAGTTCGTGATTGGCGGGTTCTATTCAGATTTCCATGGGCGCATCCCGTTCGCCTCACTGTATCCGCCCGCCATATATCCGGGTGTCGATAACGTGTTCAACGGTGGACAGCCGGGCAACGCCCTGGGCGTTCCCGACCTGATATTTGAGCAGGACTACCACACCGACATCCAGGAGCCGGCGGTGTTCGGCGAGTTGTATTACAACATCACGCCCGCCCTCAAGGCGACCGTGGGCCTGCGCTGGTATCAGATCAAGGCCACCTCACACGGCTTCGAGGCAGGGTACGCAACCGGCAGCTTTGATACTGTCATTGGTCCGGAAGCGACCACCAAGGAGAACGGCACGAACCCGAAGTTCGAGCTCGACTACCAGTTCGCGCCTGACCAGATGGTCTACGGGCTGGCCTCCAAGGGATTCCGGCCGGGCGGCGTGGTACCGATCGTGCCGCCGGGAACACCCGGCACCGCCAACGACTGCGTCGCGTCACTCGCTGCCGTGAACCCGAGCCTCAAGATCGAGGATACGCGCAGCTATGAGTCCGACTCGCTGTGGAACTACGAGCTCGGCACGAAGAACACCTTGCTCGACCGCCGCCTCATTCTGAATGCAGCGGCGTTCGACATCCGCTGGAAGAACATCCAGCAGCAGATTCTCCTGCAATGCGGTTTTCAATTCATCTCGAACGCCGGTGCCGCGGAAAGCAAGGGCGGCGAGCTGGACCTGCGCGCGCGTGCTACCGATCGACTCGAGCTGTCATTGGGAGTCGGCTACCAGGACGCGAAAATCACCGAGAAGGGCAACTCGCCGCAGCTGGTGGGCTCGCCCGTATATCAGGTACCCGACTGGACCGGCAACGGTGCAGCAACGTACACCCTCCCACTTACCAACAGCTGGAATCTCGTAAGCGTCGTGGACTACTCCTATGTGGGCAGCAGCTACAGTGCCAACAATAGTCCCACCGAACCTCGCAAACGGCCCGCCTATCACCTGCTGAACGCTCGCTTCGCGTTCGGCAACGGCACTACCGAGTTCGCGCTGGTCGGCAAGAACCTGACCAACGAGGTAACCAACCTGGCGGATAACCGCTCGCTCGCTGCCGAGGTGCCCGGCCGGCCGCGGCTGTTCCTCAACCAGCCGCGCACGATCGGCATCGAATTCACGCAACGCTTCTGAGGAGCGGATGGCGGGCCGTACTAGCGTGATCAAGCCGCGGCGCCGCGCATGGGTGGGTGCGGCGTTCGCTGTGGCGGCATGCGTCTGCGGCACGCGCGTCGGGGCGCAGCTGCGAGCCGAGCCTGAAGGCGTCGTCGAGCAGCTTCCCCGGCCCGGTGCACATTGGGTGTGGGTCAACGATGTCTCCTTCTTCGCTTTCCCGGACGGCCGTGCGTTCGTCGTGGATGGCGACCGGGGAAAGCTGCTCGGAATGCTGAGCACCGGGTACGGATTCACCGGGGTACTGGTGCCGAAGGCAGGCGGAGTGGTGTATTCGCCCGAGACTTATTTCTCGCGCGGTACCCGGGGCACGCGCACCGACGTGGTGACGATATACGATGCGGCGCGACTCCTGCCGCTCGGGGAGATCGAGATCCCGCCGAAGCGTGCGTCCGTCATGCCCATGCCGGGCGCACAGGCATTGACGGACGATGACCGGTTCCTGCTCATCTACAACTTCACGCCGGCTCAAACCGTCACGGTCGTCGATACCCGCTCGCGCAAGTTTGTCGGCGAGATCGAGACCGCCGGCTGCGCGCTCGTCTATCCCACAGGTCCACGACGGTTCTTTTCCATCTGTGGCGATGGCGCGCTGCTCGAGACTTCACTCACCGACACGGGCACCCTGGCGCATCGCGCGCGCACCGCCGAGCTCATCGACGTACTGAACGACCCGCTCAGCGAAAAGGGCGTACGCCGCGGCGACACGTGGCTGTTCGCTTCGTTCGAGGGCATGCTTCACCCTCTGCACGCGACCAACGCGGGAGTGAAGGCCGAGCGGACCTGGCCGCTGTTCACGGCGCAGGAGCTGGCGCAGCACTGGCGCACCGGAGGTCTGCAGCACCTCGCCGTGCATGCGGGCAGCGGCCGCTTGTTCGCGATCGTGCACCAGGGCGGCCCGGAAACGCACAAGGATCTCGGCGAGCAGGTGTGGGTCTATGATCTCGCCTCACACAAGCACGTGCAGACCATCGCCACGCGCAACAAGATTGGATCCATACAGGTGTCGCAGGATGGGCAGCCGCTGCTTTTCACCTGCTCGCTGGAAAGCAACCGCCTCGACATCTACGATGCGACCTCGGGGAAGTATCTGCGAAGCGTGGAACAGCTCGGTCAGACTCCGACCATGCTGGTGCTTCCCTGAGCGGCCGGACTGATATGCGCAGCAACATCGATGCGTTCGTGGAACGGATGGCACGCGGTCTTGCACGACGCGTCTCGCGACGGGGTTTCCTCGGTAATGTCGGCGCGCTGCTCTTCAGCACGGCGGGCCTGCCGCTCTTGCCCGTCGCACGCGGTGCATCGCCGCAGCCAGCGCAACCTGGGAGCGCTACGGATCCGGGCGATCCCCAGACCTGCGAATACTGGCGCCACTGCGCGATCGATGGCTTCCTGTGCGCCTGCTGCGGTGGCTCGGCCCACAGCTGCCCCCCGGGCACCGAGCCCTCGGCCATCACCTGGGTCGGTACCTGCCACAATCCGACCGACGGCCACGACTACATCGTCTCGTACAACGATTGCTGCGGCAAAAGCGAATGCGGCCGTTGCCTCTGCAACCGCAACGAGGGCGACAAGCCGCTCTACATGCCGTTCAAGTCGAACGATTACAACTGGTGCGCGGGCAGCAAGGTCGGAATTTCCTACCACTGCTCAACGGCGCGCATCGTCGGCGTAGCGAAGTGAAGCGCGGCGCAGCCCGTGCAGCTATGTGCGCCGCGGCCTGCGCGGCCATGGCATTGCCGTCATGGGCTGCGCAGCCCGTCGCGCTGACACCGCCCGCGCAAGCCAACTACATGCTCAACTGCATGGGGTGTCATCTCGCCGATGGCTCCGGAGCGCGCGGCAAAGTGCCATCCGTGCGCGAGTCGCTCGTGATTCTGTCAGGAAGCCGCGCCGGCCGCCGTTACCTGGTGCAGGTACCGGGTGCCGCACAGTCGCCGCTCTCGGATCTCGAGCTCGCGCAGGTTCTCAGTTGGATGGTGCGCAACCTGAGCGCTACCAGCGTGCCGCGCGTTTTCTCCGACTTTACGGCAGCGGAGGTCGGTGCCTATCGACACTCGCCGCTCATCGAGGTGCGCGCGACCCGAGCGCGACTACTGGAGGACGGCGCGGATCGCACCACACGCTGAGCAAGGCCCGACCTACAGGGCTACATTCACCACCTGGACGGTCGTGTACTCCTTCAGACCGTCGACGTTGAACTCGACCCCGATCCCCGAGTGCTTCACGCCACCGAAGGGGGCGAGCGGGTGCAATGCGCCGTGCTGATTGACCCAGGCGGTGCCGCATTCCAGGCGACTCGCGTACCTGGCAGCGTCGTTCGGATCATTGCCCCAGACCGAACCCCCGAGCCCGACATCGAGCGAGTTGGCGCGCCGTATGGCCTCCTCGACGGTGCGGTACTTGATGATCGGAATCGCGGGCCCGAACTGCTCCTCCTTGACGATGCGCATATCGTCGGTCGCGTCCGCGACCAGCGTGAGCGGATAGAAGTAGCCGGGACCTTCGCTGCGTGTCCCGCCGGTCACGATGCGTGCACCACGGTCCCGCGCCTCATCGACATAGGCCACGACCTTATCGAGTTGCATGCGGTTGGAGAGCGGGCCAATGAGATTCTTCGGATCAAGACCGTTGCCCACCGGGATCTTGGCGACGTAGGCCGCAAACTTTTCCACCACCTCATCGTACTGGTCGGCATGCACGTACAGTCGCTTGAGCGCGGCACATGTCTGGCCGGCGTTGATGAAGCAGCCCCAGAAGAGCCTCTCGAGCAGCGGCTCGATTTGCGTCCCCGGCAATAGGATGCCGGCATCGTTGCCGCCGAGCTCCAGGGTGACGCGCTTGAGCGTCTGCGCAGCGCCGCCCATCACCTTCTTACCGGTGGGAATCGAGCCGGTGAAGACGATCTTGTCGATCCCGGGATGCAGCGCCATGTGATTACCGACCTCGGCACCGCCGGTGACCACGTTGGCAACGCCAGGTGGCAAGACCTCGTTCATGAGCTCCACCAGGCGCAGGGTCGAGAGCGGTGTGAACGGTGAGGGCTTGATGAGGACCGTGCAGCCCACGCGCAGTGCCGGCATCACGTGCCACGCCGCGATTATCAGCGGCCAGTTCCAGGGTGTGATCGAGCCGACTACACCTACCGGCTTACGACGCACGACGATCTTCTGCTTGGCGTCGTCCTGGATCGTCTCCTCTGGCAGCGACAGCCCGGCCGTGACGCGCGTCCAGGCGGCCGTGCCGTGGACCTCGAAATTCGCGCCCGGGCCGCTCTGCGGCTTGCCTTGCTCGCGGGTCACGAGCTCTGAGAGCTCGGCGTGATGCTTGTCGATGAGATCAGCTACCGCCATGAGCTTGCCGACACGTTCGGTATCCGGCAGCGATGACCAGGCTGGAAACGCGCCACGTGCGCTCTCGACCGCGGCGTCGACCAGCGACGGGCTGCCTTGCGGACAGGCCGTGATGACGTTGCCGTCGGCCGGATTGAGCACATCGAAGGTGCTGGAGACGGCTGCGGCTTTTCCACCGATGATGAGTTTGTAGGCTGACATGCTGAGCTCCGCAGGTGACATGGCTCGATTGTAAGCGCATGCGCCCGAGTGGCGTATCCTCGCCGATCTATGGCTTGGTACGAGAGCGGTGGAACAGGAGCTCGCACGGTGCTCCTGCTGCATGGCTTGGGTGCAACGGCGGCGGTCTGGAGCGGTGTCGAGCGGGCACTGCAGGAGCGCGGCGGTACGCATTGGGTCGCCGTCGATCTGAGTGGGCATGGCGGCTCGGGCTGGCGGAGCTTGTACAGCGTCGGGCAGCTCGCCGCAGAGCTCGCAGAGCTGGTGCGGGACTCCGCCGAACTGTGGGTAGTCGGCCATTCCCTCGGCGCGTACGTTGGCCTGGCGCTCGCCAGCCGGTGGTTCGCAATCCAGGTCCGCGGCGTCCTGGGCCTGGGTCCGAAAATCACCTGGACGGCAAGCGACCTGCAAGGCGCAAAGGAGCTGGCGGCGCGCCCGATCCGTTGGTATCAGACGGAAGAGGAAGCGTGGGTGCGCTATCGGCGGGTCTCGGGTCTGCGGCCGGATACGGCTTCGCCTTCCACGTCGGACGAGCGCCTGCTCGCGCGCGGCGTGGTGCGCGCGGAGGAGGGGTGGCGACTCGCGCAGGACCCTCGAACCTTCGCCGTTGGCGGGGCTCCATTCGCCACGCTTGCCGCGAGCTCAACCGCCCCTGTACTGCTGGCACGCGGCGAACATGACTCCATGGTGTCGCTGGATGAGTTGCGCAGGTACGACCCGCAGGCGCGCGACATCTCCGGCGCGGGCCATAACGCACACGTCGAAGACCCCTCCGCGGTGGTCGCGCTTCTCGAGCAGCTCAGCGCCCGAGTTGCACTGTGACTATGTCGTGACCGGCGCGGCGGCGCGCGCCGCCGGAGCGACGCTCGCTCGTGACTCCGCCTGCTCAGCCTCGATGAGCTTATCGAGCACACGCCTGAAGTGTGCCAGCGGTGCATCCGCGAGGATGGCGAGCGGCTGAAAGCTCGGATCCTCTTCCAGGGTCTTCTGCTGGCGCTCGATGATGGCTTTGTCCTCCATGAAGCCCTCGATGAGACTCTTGAGCAGCGAGCGCGAGACATTCGGGTCGTCGCCTTCGAAGTTGTTGAGGTACGCCCAGAAAAAGTGCGTGCTGCGCTCGGTCTCGGGCGTCATGTACTGGCAGTTGCGGTACTCTCTGGCGTTCTCAAGGTTGCCCTCCTTGGCACCCTGGCCGGCGGGCGCGAACGTCGTCTCCATGTAGAAGATACCGGGGACCAGCATGATCACATGATTGCGCCGGTCGACGCGCGCATCCTTGTCGGGAATGACTCGCTTGTGAAAGGGCGGAGACTCGCTGTTCATGTGCCAGCGCTCCACGCGAAAACCTCGCTCCTGCTTCTCGACGACCACCGGCTTGGTGACGTATGCATATTCTTCGGTGCCGCCGAGCGTGTTGGTGTGAACGAATGCCAGGTGCGCGAAGTCGCTCAAGTTGTCGACGATGAGCAGATAGTTGGCATCGTAGTGGAGGTAGGCGGGCAAGCCTTTCCACTTCGGATCGTGCAGCGGTGCGAACTCCGGGATCAGCGTGCGATCGGCGCGCGCCGGATCGCCCATCCAGATCCAGACCAGGTGGCCGCTCTCCACGATGGGATACTTCCGCACTCGCAGCTTCGGCGGGATCATGTCCTGCCCGGGGATCTGAACGCACTTGCCGGTGTGGTCGTACTTGATGCCGTGGTACATGCAGCGCACGGCGTCGCCTTCGCGTCGGCCCTCGGACAGGAGTGCGCCTCGATGCGGGCAACGATTGTTCATCGCAATGACCTGGCCGCTGTCGCCTCGATAGAGCAGGACATGCTCGCCAAGCAGCGTGCGAGCCAGCAACTTGCCGTCGATCAATTCGTAATCCCAGGCGGCCACATACCAGCAGTTCTTCAGAAACATGGTGCCTCCGCGACTCTCTGACACTCTTTAGACACGCGGCCGACCGCCGCTGGAGCCGCCCCGCGCGGCCGTGAGCCTTATGATAGAGCAGTTGCCATTAGGCAGCCGTTCCCCGCGCAAAAACTTGAAACTTAAAGGGTTT
>Ga0070714_100003929_pt1 | contig 11176 bp, 9 predicted proteins | sample LARL83metaG_FD_65450 | JGI IMG/M metagenome (GOLD analysis project Ga0070714, IMG submission 65450) | Corn, switchgrass and miscanthus rhizosphere microbial communities from Kellogg Biological Station, Michigan, USA - LAR L8-3 metaG | ecosystem: Host-associated > Plants > Roots > Rhizosphere ... | reverse complement strand
TGCCACAGTCCGGTAATGCCGGGGGTCACATCGAGGCGGCGCAGGTGTTCCAGGTCGTAGCGCGAGTAATCGTCCACAGGATGCGGACGCGGGCCCACCAGGCTCATATCGCCCTTGAGCACATTCCAGAACTGGGGCAGCTCGTCCAGGCTGTACTTGCGCAGGAATCCTCCTAGGCGCGTGATTCTGGGGTCGTCGGTGAGCTTGAAGGTCGCCCCCTGGCGCTCATTCAGCTGCCGCAGGCTATCCTTCAACCTGTCGGCATTGGCCACCATGGTGCGAAACTTATAGCAGAGGAAGTGGCGGCCCTTTTTCCCGACCCGCGGGGCGCGGTAGAAAACCGGCCCCGGCGAATCCAGCTTGATGGCCAGGCTGATCGCCGCCCCCAGGGGACTAAGAAGCATCATGGCCAGCGCCGAGCCGGCGATGTCCATGGCTCGCTTCACCAGGCGGCCCAGCATGGGGATCGGTTCGCGGTAGAGCGACATCACCGGCAGGCTGCCCATTCTCTCGACTACGGCCCTGCGCCCGGAGCTGCCGTAGAGATCGGGGATGATCTTGACGTCCAGGTTATTGAGCCGGGCCTCTACGATGGCTTGCCGGACCAGGTGGCGCATGAAGGGGATGGTGATGATGACTTCATCGGCGAATTGGGCGCGCGCCACCCACGGCAAATCCTCGATTTTTCCCAATACGCGCGGATCGCCGTGATGGTTGTGGTCAAGGAAGCCCTTAACTACTAAGCCGAGCTGCTTGTTTCTCTCCAGATAGCCGGCTACCTCCTGGCCGACCTTGCCGGCGCCCACAATCAGGACGTTTTTCACCCCGATGCCGGTCGCGACGCGCCGCTCGACAATGGCGCGTTTCCACACTCGCCAGCTGCTCAGCGCGGCGGTAATCAGCAGCGCGCTCGCAGCCACCGCAAAGCGGGAGACGTTCCGTATTCCCGAAACATAGATAAAACCCGAAAGCAGCAGAGTGCCAACGACTACCGCCCTGGCGACCGCGCTGGATTCCTCCCAATTCGAGCGAGCCCGCGCCGTCCGATAGAGCCCCTGTGAATGGCAGAGAAGCACGACGAGAGAGCCGTAGATCAGCAGAATGCCGGGATAATGATCGGGGAGCGTTAGCCGCACGCGAGAAGCATCGAAAACGCCACCGAACCGGATATGCACGGCCGTTGCAAAAGCCAGCAGCACAAACGAGAAGTCAACCAGCACATAGGCAAATTGAAGCCATCTGCCCCCGGTGATGGATACGGCTAATGGACTGCGCGATCGGGCCAATTGCATGTACCGTTCGCTTTGTGCTTGGGTTCGTGTGCTCGAGTCGGGTTTGAGATCCAGCCGAACTGAGTCGAACGATATCCTGGTCTTATCTTGTGCATATCCGGGCAGCGGCGGCGGCTGAGGGGTATTTGTGCTGCGAGGATAAGGATGGGAGCTCAAGATGTCGTGGCTAGTTAAGGTGCAGCGTTGCCTTGAGGATTGCTACAGGAGTTCGATGTCGTATCCTTCGACTTGAATGGCAAGGGTCCGCTCAATCGCGTCAATCGAGATCAACACTGTCTTGTCCGAACTGCGGTCAACCAGGAGACCCTCAAGCCCATCCAGGCATCCTCCTCGAATGCGCACCTTCTGTCCGGCTTTCAAGAATGGATACATGGCACACGGTACGTCTTTGCTGAGGACCTGCTGGATATCTTCGATCTGCTTCCGAGGGACCGGCGGCGCTTCTCCATTAAAACTTACAAAACCGACCACTCCCGCGGTTTGCAGCGCGCGCATCCGGGCCGCTGGGTCACGATCAAGATGAACAAATGCATAGCCGGGGAAGAGCGGGAGATCTACTATCTGTCGACGGTCGCTCCAGCGGTGTACTTGCTTGATCAGCGGGAGGAAGATCTCGATGCCCTTTCTCTGCAGCTGTGCCGCGACCTTCTTTTCGAACCGGGCGCGCGTCTGGATCGCATACCAGGTGTATTCCGCAGCAGCAGGGAGTGGGACCGGTTGCGGTTCGGCTCTCCAGTTCAGTTGTGCGCTCGACATGGCTCCGCCAATTGAGTCACATCCGGTCTTTTCCACAGGTTCATTCGCAGTGCGCTTCTATCCGCTTGGCGTGTGGGTGGTCCGAGAACCAACCCGGTGTCCATGCGGTCTTGCAATCGTCCGTCACTACAGCAGGCGATAAATCTTTTCCGGTATCGGGAAGGTGCGATTATTCAGCACTGTCCCCAGGACCCGTACATTGGCGGCTTCCAGTGCCTGCTTAGCCTTGCGAGCCGCCACCCGACGAGTGGAGTTTGCTTCCAACACCAGCACCACACCCTCCGCCCTTTGTCCCAGAAGAACGGCGTCGTTGTAAAGGCCAACTGGCGGCGCACTTATCACAACGTAAGCAAATTCCGCCGGCAGATCCTTAATGTGGCAGCGCACCTGCTCGAGCGAAGCCGTCACTCCGCCGTTGGTTGCCGCCAGATGGCCAGAAATCAGCCACAGATTGCCGGCCACCTTCTGCAGAAGCTCAGGTTGAGTCGCAGCTTGGGGTGAAGCCTCCCCGTTCGACCTCTCTATCCGCAGCAAGCGGTGCAGGGCTGGAGCACGCACATTCGCGTCGACAACGCAGACATGCGCCGAAACCTGTGAGGCCAAGATTCGGCCAAGTTCGGCACATAACGCACCCGTGCCGTCCGCAACATCGATGCCGCAGAACACTACCTGACGCATGCGGCCCTCGGCCTGACTGTCTCCTGCCAGAAACAACCGTTGTGCCAATCCGAGAAGCTCCTCGTGCTGGAAGCCGTTGTTGTCAGAGATCGCAGGACGGGATGCGGCCGACTCGCAAGAGACTGGCGCTTGCTGGGTCACGGGGTAAACTCGGAAAAGCTCCTGGTCCTGGTGTACCTGCTCGAGAATTTCCAAATTCCTGCTCATAGCTCCTTCACTTTCGGAGCGCGGCCATGTTCGCCTGTGAGCCGTCGGTCGATTGCTTTGATGGCACGCTCTGCCTGCTCAGGGGCAGCCGAATCTCCTGCCCAACCTCGATATAGTTGGGGTTTATCAGCTGGGGGTTGAGTGCCTGAATCTCTTGCACGACCCGGGTACTGTAGCGGCCCAAATGGTGCAGGCAAATGCGTCGTAGATCATCCCCGGCTTGGACTATGACTATGTCCGGGTCCGAAAAAACAGAGGGCGGGTGCGGCTCGCTCCCTTCCGCCCCGGCCTTCTCGCTTGCAGCATTACGAGTAGGCCCGGGTGAGGTCCCCCCGGGACTGCTTTGAGCCAACGCATGACTGGCGAGTCCCGGCTTGTAGCTGTGCGCGAATGGACCCGCTACTACGAGTAGCCCAGCCATGGCCGCCAATGAAGCAATGCGCCGCACCTGCCGACTGGCCCAAAGGGAAGGGGGAGTCCTCACATTTGTGAAACCACGGGTCGACTCCTGCGCTTCCGCCTGCTGTTGCTCGATCCGCTTCTGCCAGGTCTCCAGGTTCTGCTCGGCCGCAACCTCCTGCACGAGTTTGTCGTCAATGGTCTTTCGCTGCAGAGCGAAGCCGGTGGAGAGAGCACCAAAGCAGAGATTGTTGATGTTGCGCGGGATCCCCTGGCTATCGCGTGCGATCACTTTCAAGGCTCGGTCCGTGAATAGGAACGCACCCCGGAATCCGGCGACCGCCAAACGATGCTTAACGTATAGCTCCACCTCCTCCCGGCCCAGCGGCTCAAGCGAGGTGGTCACGGAGATTCGTTGCCGCAACTGCAGCATCTCCGGTTGGACCAGGGTGCGGATCAATTGCGGTTGCCCAGCCAGGATGATCTGCAAGAGCTTTCCTTGCGGAGTTTCGAAATCCGACAGCAGGCGCACCGTTTCCAGCACGGATGGGCTGAGGTTCTGCGCCTCATCGATGACGAACACAAACTGCTTGCCTGCCTGCGCCTCGCGTGCCAAAGCATCGTTCAACTGCTGGTGCATGGAGGCGACATCGGGAGCAGGGAAAATGCTCAGGTCCTGCAGCAGGTAGCGGATGAGGTCGAGCGAGTTGCAGCAAGTCTGAAACAGGAACACCGTTCGCGCTGAGTCAAACCTCAGTTTCCGGAGTAACTGGAAGAGCAGGGTGGTCTTGCCCATTCCCGGATGGGCGACCAGGGTCATGAATCCGCGGCCCTCTTTCACTCCGTACCACAACGAAGCCAGGGCTTCGCAGTACATGCGGTTGAGATAAAGAAACCGCGGGTCGGGCGTGACTCCGAAGGGCTGCTCGACCAGATCATAGTATTTGAGAAACATGCGTTATTTACCGCCCTTCAAGAACGACGCAAGTACAGGTGCTTCCAAAGACGCTGTGACCTCATCCGGCGTACGGAATGAGGGATCGAGAAAATCTGCAACAAACACCAGCCCTAGGCTGGCGGTCCCCGCAAGAAACATGCTTAAGAATCCATAGAGCAAACGCGAGCGGGCGGGCAGCGCCGGCACCGTAGGCGCCTCGGCGATGGCCACATTCAGAATGCCGCGCCGGTCGAGCGCATCATTAATGCGGGCCTCTTCCTGCTTGCGCAGATAAAGCAGATAGTTTTCTTCTTCAATCTTGGTGGCCCGCAGCAAATCCTGTTGCACGATCGAGGCCTCCTGCAGGCTGCGCGCTCCGCTTCTGTACCTGGCCAGGGTCGCCTGCTCGCTGGCGGCGCGGGCTTGCAGGCCACTGAGGTCGGCTTGCGCCTTGACCAGTTCTGCCCGGGCCCATTCATGGGTCGGGTCCCGGTCGGTTGTCTCGTCGCGCAGCGGCGCGCTTTTCTCTCCGGCAATCGACGCACGCGTGTCGTGGATCTGCTTCTCGACCTCCTGCACCAGAGGAAAACTAGGATCGAACTTGGTCAGCAGTTCCGTGCGCTTCAGCTCCAAGTTCAGCAGCGTGGACTTCATCTGCTGCAGCAGTTGCGGGTTGTCGGCGGTCCGCTCCTGCGTCACCATGCGCGGAGGGAGGGACGCGATCTGCCGGCTCAAGATGGTCATGCGCCGCTCGGTATCCGCGATAGCCGCCCGCGTCTGGCTTACCGAAGCTTCGAGATCGCTCGCCTTCTGCAGCGTCAGATCCCGTTCCAACTGGGCCGACACGACTCCCTGATTGCGGGTAAAATCCGCCAGCCGCGTTTCCGCGCTCTCCAGGCCGCGGTGCAGTTGCGCTGTCTCCTGGTCAAAAAAGGTGAATTCGCCCGAGGGCCGGTGTACCTCAAGATGCTTCTGCAGGTATAGATCGGAAACCGATTTCAGAACCCGCGCCGCCAGTTCCGGATCGGCCGACTCATAGCTGACCGAAATGACGTTGGTCTTGCGCAGCGGCTCGACTTTCAGATCCTTGGTCAGCCGGCGCACCGCTTCCGCAGCCGCCAGCTTCTCATCGGGCGCGCCGAACAATCCGGCGCGATATTTCTTTAACAGTCCGGTTTCGACGGCGACTTTGCGCAGCAGGTCCCGGCTGTTCAAGAGCTCGACTTCGGAGTTCAATTCCGATTCGCTGATCTCCTCCTGCACCATCTGAGGGGGAGCATTGGGTTGCGAGGTCACGACCGGGTCCACGCGCTCGCGCCGCACTAGAAATTTCATTTCCGCTTTGTAGCGGGACGACAGCACACCGGAGAGCAACACCGCAACCAGGATGGCGACGAAGGAGATGAGCAGAAGACGCTGATGGCGAAAGAGTACCGCAGCCACATCGCGCAGGGTCAGCGTGAACGGCCGCTGGTATTCGACGATCTCAACCTGCTCGCTCATATCCATCTCCCTGCTCTTTCAGAACGGGTTGGGACTGGCATACACTCCCATGCTGGAAGTGGGCAGATACCGCCGGACCTTTGACCACGTGTTCTGCGGCACATACAGCATGTCGCCGGGCACAAGTTGCGGATCTTCCTCGAGGTTTTTTGACTGCAGCATGTGCTTGACGTTGAACACGCGGGCTTCAACTGTATCGCTCGAAACCCGTCGGAATAACACGACCTGGGAGTGTTTTGCTCCCTCGTTGAACCCCCCGGCAATGGCCAAGGCCTCGGTCAGCGTCGTATCGCTGCGAAGCTCGTACTTGCCCGGCCGCCCGACCTGCCCGGAGGCGAGAAAAAACGGCTTGTCAAAATCCTTCAGCGAAACCGTAATAACAGGATCGTGGAGAATGCCGCGGTAAGCGTTCCGGATTACGTTGGTCACCTCGTCCAGCGTCTTATTTTTTGCCTGGACCGCTCCTGCCCCCTTCAGACTGATGTAACCATCCGGCTGCACGGGCAGGGTCTGGTTGAACTCCGGGGATAACGTGAATTCCACCTCGATCACGTCACTCATGTGCAGGCGGTAGCGGGTATTTCTTTGCTTTAACTGGGTGGTGGCCGGGGTCGAAGAATCCGCTCCGGCGGCGCTTGATAGGCCATGCGCCTGCGCAACGCTGAACGCCATGATAGCTAGCGCCGAGAGCAACACGGCCTGCAATCTTCTGCGGTTCATTCGCAATCCTCGTGACCTCTGTTTTGCCAGCTCATTGGATCCCCGCGTCGTCGAGCGCAAAGCGGCTGCTGACCGCAAAACCTGCGCGCCCTCCCGCGCCTTCCACACGCAACATTCGGCCCGGGGCGCGCAAGCGCGTCCCCTGGCCATGTTCTGAAATTGGAAGAAGAACTTCGAGTTCCACCACGGCGTCGGTCGGAGGCGCGATGGCGGAATACACGAAAATCCCCGCCGTACTGATGTCGCGGGTGAACCCCGCTTCCTGTCTTGCGGCGCCTTGCTCGTCCTTCCAGCGGAAGATAACGGGCACTCGGATGGAAAATCGGGCTCCTTTTCGTGAGTGCACGGTGCCCTCGATTGGCTGTGCCCATGCGACGTCCGCCATGATTGCATGATGTTTCACGAAGGGAAACGATAAGAGCGAAACGGCCCGCCCACAAGGCGCAGAAAGTCTCCGGCCGGTTTCATCCGTTTAGTCAACGGGTGCACACCTGAACGGCTTAGCCATTTGGGTGACTCGATAGGAGAATAAGCTCACCCAAATGGGTGAAGACGGCTCACCGCATGCCATCAGATTTCAGCTGATTCGGAAGTCAGTCCGCGGTATCCCCGGATTGGAGGTGCTATTGCGAAAATCGAGTGCGCTGGCCCGTTACCCCAGTGCGTGAGGACAGTGTTCTGCACTCGGACAGACGTGGCAATGGGAAAATTCAGCAATGTCCAACATATCCGAGGACCGTGCCCAGGCGAACCACCACTTCTCGCTCAACACACACGTGGTGACCAGTAACCCGGGCCACGCTGATGCCGGTTCACGGACAAAGCCACCGTGCTGCACGGTGTAGGGATCTGGAGAAATCATAAGTGCTCCAGTAGTGCGATGTGTGATTGTCGCCGCACCGGCCGGCGATGGCAGTGACGGACGTCACCACGGTCGTAATAGCAACTGTGGAAAATACAACCTGAATCCGAGGTTAGGCTAACAACGTAACCTTTGTGGGAACTGCGCCCCCCTTATCAATGGCGGCTTTATGCCGCTTTGCGCGCCCCTCGCCCCCGGCAAGCAAGCAACCTCCTGCCGGCCGCTTTCGGCTTCGTGACGCCCTCTGCTCTGCCTCGGCAACCTCTTCCTCGCTCATGATGGAAGTTAAGGATTGCCGATAAGCACTGCTTCTTTCCACGACCTCATTTGCATTTTCCTCCGCCAATAAAAGCCAAGCGTACGCCGCCACGTGGTCCTTGCTGGTGCCTCGGCCCTCGAAACACATTCTGCCGGCGGTTAGTTGGGCAAAGGGAAACCCGCACGCCGCCGCTCGGGCATACGACTCGAATTGCACGCGGCTGTTGGACACGCGGCCGGCCCGCATCTCCAGCGCCACCGGGTCTGAGGCTTCCGTCAGCACCGAAGCTGCAAAGACCATTTCCGCCCGGCTGGATACATCCAGTTTGTCGAACAGGTGTTGCAGGCTGCTTTTGAGGGTATGTTCGTTTAGGCCCAGCTGTACCGCAATCTGGCGGTTGGTAAGGCCCTCGGCGACGAGGCAGACAATCTTCTGCTCCCGCTCTGTCAGCGAGCAGACGTTGCCTCCATCCACGACTCGAACCGGCGGGGAACTCGCCAGTTCTTCGAGCACAAATTTCAGTGCCTCATCGCTGGCCCAGACCTTGCCGCGATGGACGCTTTCAATGCATTTCCACAGCCTCTCCAGCGGTTCGGCACGGCAGAAGATGCCGCTCGCCCCGGCGCGAAAAGCCTCGACCACGGCGTTGCGCTCAGGTCGTTCCAGCAGCACCAGCACGCGTAATCCCGGTCGTGCCGCAAGCAAGCGCCGGGTCAGATTTTCACTCGGCGCGGCCTCGGCTAGATTCGCGCTGACCACCACGACATCCACCGAATTGCGCACCGCGGCCAGGGCTGTATCCGGGGTTTCCGCCGTGCCCACCACAAAAAACCCTTGATTTCTGTCCAGGGCCTCAGCCAGTAGCTGATTACCCATCAGGCTGCCATCGACGACCAGGATCCGAATGGCATCTCCATGTCTTTCAATTGGAAAAGTCTCTCCGGCCATCTACTATTCCCCGTTCCCAAGATTGCTAGTTGCTAGCAGGTGTTGGTAGGAGGACGCCGGGATTCAGCGGACAGGAATGGTACCGGCGACCAAGTCTGACACCGTGGGCCTTGCCCGGGAATCCGTGTGGAGCCCTTTTAATATGGGGTTGCACTCTACCGGGTGCCTTGTTTACCCGGCAAATACCTTACAGCAGCAAAAGGTAAGGCATTCCACCTTTGGAAAACTGTGACAATTATCACATGATCGTGTGACTGTTCTGTTAATGGGTTCTAATCCGGGACCCATCACACCTGCCCGCCGCTCACCGCAGGCCAGCGCTGCTTTGTTCGACCCGAAGTGCCTTACACGTATGCCAAAATCCGCCTCAACGTGCCCGGATGTGCGCTTAACAGCCACGAAGATCTTTGAGGTTTCTGCTGGGAGAGTGCAATAATCGCGACTAGTTGACGGCCGGCTAGTCGAGGACCGTTCCTTCGCCGACAACCACCGCCTCGCCCCCGACGCGAACTTCCTCGAGAACTCCTGCACGGCTCGAGAGCGAAATGCAAATACGACCGGGACGGCCCATGCGGACGCCCTGAAGGTTCATGAGCCTCGATGCATTGTCGGCTGACACTGCATTGTGCTGGAGGAGATACGCGCCCAGCGGCCCACTCGCGGCGCCCGTGGCCGGATCCTCCGGAATTCCGATGCAGGGCCCGAACATTCGACTGTACACGGTAGCATCATCGTCCGCCGGCTGGCACGAGAATACAAACACAGGGAGCTCTTCGAGATCGACGGACCGGAGTAACGCGCACAATCTCCCACGCTCGATGGATGCCGCATCGACCGCCGCGCGCGAACGCAGCGGAACATACAGAAATGGAACCCCGGAGGACGCGACTTGCACCGGCAGGTTTCCGTCTGCAAGGTCGCACGGTTGCACGCCGACTGCCGCGGCAACCGCAACGCTGTCGGTGACGATGGGCCCGAATGTCGGAATCGGTTGCGTCATCCAGGCAAAGCGCAAGGCGTTCTTACCCCATTCGAGTCCCACAGTCGTTGGTCCTATGCCGAGGCCGAGAACCGTCTTATCGGCGCTCGCACGCAGTCGGCCCGCGCCCGCGAGCGCAAAAACCGTCCCAATGGTCGGACTCCCGGCCATCGGTAGCTCTCGGGTTGGAGTGAAAATGCGAACCCGCCCGTCGGTCTCGGGAGCCTCGGCAGGAAACACGAATGTGGTTTCGGGGAGAGCCATTTCATTTGCGATCCGCTGCATCCGCCGCTCGTCAATTCCCGCCGCATCGGGGAACACGGCCAGCTGGATGCCGGCGAACGGCTGATTCGTAAAGACATCGAGACGCACATACCGAAGAACAGACATTGGCCTCCTACTCCTTCTCTTTCATCTGAGCGAATCTAAAGGCAAAGAACCTGATTGCCGCATCTGGAAACCGGCAGAACGGTCGGTAGATGTGCGGACGGGCCGTAAGCCGGCCAGCTCATGCCTCGCGAAGGGCAATAATCGGGTTCACTTTCGTCGCGCGGCGTGCTGGGAGATAGCTAGCCAGCGTGGCCACTGCAAGTAAAAGGAGAGGCACGATCAGAAACACAGCCGGATCATGCGGGCGAACACCGTAGAGCAAACTTGCCATGAAGGACGCAGTGAATGCAGAAAAGACCAATCCGGTAACGATGCCCACACCAGCAAGCGCAACCCCCTTGCGTAAGAACATTCTCAGAATGTCGTCCCGCCGCGCGCCCAGGGCCATGCGGATACCGATCTCGCGCGATCTTTGGCCGACGATATAAGCCAATAGGCCGTAAATTCCGATGGAGGCCAGAAGCACCGCCAGTCCAGCAAATCCGCCCACCAGATCGGCAGAAAAACGGCGTGAAGCCAGCGACCGATCAAGGACGTCGTTCATAGAAGAAACACTAAATATCGGCAGGCTGGAATCAATGCTCTGGATCTCATGCCGAATTTGTGGTTCGAGCTGGGTCGCGGGCAGAGACGTCCGCAACACCACGCTCAGTTTCTTGCTGTTGTCTTGATAGGTCGAAACATAGATGTGGGGAACGCCATCGATGTCGAGACCGTCACTCTTGATATCCTTAACAACACCCACGACGGTCGTCCAAGGCTTGGTAGGGTCTCGTCCGAAACGCACTCGGCGGCCCAGCGGATCTTGGGTTGGCCAATACCTACGAGCGGTGCTTTCATCAATGATGGCCACCGGCGGTTTGCCGTCTTCATCGCCCTCGGTGAATGAGCGGCCGCGAAGGAGCGTCGTCTGTAACACCTTAAAATAATCGGAGCTTATCCGGATTCTCTCGGCGCTCAGATTCTGCGAGGACTCGACCGGTCTATCTTCAATCGCAAAGCCTTCACTCGCTACGCCACCGACCGCGTTGGGGTTGGTATTGGTGGTCGGTAGAGCTGAGGTAATTGCGGCGAGTTCCACCCCCGGAATTGCCTTCATACGCCGCAGCAACTCACGATCAAAGGTGGCTCTGCGAGGAATATCGCGATACGGATCCGCCTCCGATTCGTTGGGATTCGGAAGCTGTATGTTTGCCGCGACAACTTGAGTCGGATTAAAGCCTGGATTTTCCTGCAACAGATCCCT
>Ga0070714_100003928_pt1 | contig 11178 bp, 9 predicted proteins | sample LARL83metaG_FD_65450 | JGI IMG/M metagenome (GOLD analysis project Ga0070714, IMG submission 65450) | Corn, switchgrass and miscanthus rhizosphere microbial communities from Kellogg Biological Station, Michigan, USA - LAR L8-3 metaG | ecosystem: Host-associated > Plants > Roots > Rhizosphere ... | reverse complement strand
CCGCCCGACCACAGGACCGCCGCCAGCGGCACGTTGCCGATCGAGCACACGAAGCTGAGCACTGCGATGAGGGGACCCACGAGAGCGTTCTCGAGCGCGGGCAGCGGCGCCGGCGCGTCGTGGATGAACAGGCTCTGGAACACGTGGTTGGGGACCTGGGCGATGTAGCCCGCCAGCAGGAAGCCGATGGCGATCTCCTTCCACAGCATCTGCCAGTCGCCACGGAAGTTGTGGGCGACGTCTGACCAGGCCGCGACGCTGCTCAGACGCTCGCGCCAGCCGAGCGCGCCGCCCGCGGAGTGATGCTGGTGTCCGGGCTCGGCGGCGGCGGCGTGCTCACGCGCCACCTCCTCGTCGCGCCGGCTGACCAGCAGGCGCAGGCCGACGACCATGAGCGCGATCATCACGATCCCGCCCACGTACTCGGCCACGGCGAACTGCCAGCCGATGAGGATCCACAGGACCAGGCCGAGCTCCCAGACGAGGTTGGTGGAGGCGAACTGGAAGGCGAGCGCGCTCGCGGCCGAGGCGCCCTTGACGAACAGGGACCGGGCGATGGCCACCGCGGCATAGGAGCAACTCGACGAGGCGGCGCCCAGCAGCGTGGCCCGGGTGGCGGGTCCGCTCCCGCCCCCGCCCAGTGTCTGCTCGATCCGCGCGCGCGGGACCCACGCCTGCACCACCGCGGAGATGGCAAAGCCCAGCACCAGCGCCCACCACACCGCCCATGCCATGAGCAGTGCGTCGCGCAGGCCGTGCCACAGGACATCGAGGATCGCACTCACCCTCCTCACTATACCCCTAGGGGGTAGTGGTATGCTGGCGCATCATGAGCACCACACCCACACGCGGCTACACCGCCACCAAGGACGATCTGCTGGCGCGGCTGAAGCGCATCGAGGGCCAGATCCGCGGGATCGAGGGCATGGTCGAGGAGGACCGCTACTGCATCGACGTGCTCACCCAGATCTCCGCGGCGCGCGCGGCGCTGGACAAGGTCGCCCTGGGCCTGCTCGACGACCATGCTCACCACTGCGTGATCGGCGCCGAGACCGCCGAGGAGCGGGACGCCAAGACCGCCGAGCTGATGGACGCGGTCGGCCGGCTGATGCGCCGCGGCTGACTATCCGGCGGACGGCGCCGGCGCCGCCACCAGGCGCTCGAAGAGCGCCTCGAGCGTCGCCTCGGGATCAGCGCTCAGCCCCGTGTGCACCTCGGAGGCCTGCACGATCGTCGAGGACGGCGCGGCCAGCCAGCCGAAGCGCTCGGAGGCGGGCAGCGCCGCGATCTGGCCGGCATCGGGGGCGCCGTCGGCCACCCGCACGAGCGCGCGGAGATGCTCGGCCACCTCGAACACCTCGGCCGGTGACATCGCCGGCGCCAATGCCGACAACCGGACCGAGTCCAGCGCCACGCGCGCGGCCAGAAAGCCCCTCTGGCGGCAGAACAACACCACCCCGACGTTGAACCGCTCCCCGCGCTCCACGCTGGGAACCACCCGCAGGATGAGATAGGTGAAGGGGCTAGCGTCCGGCTCGGGCACGCTCGGCCTCCTCCACGAACCCGCCGTCGGCCAGCCGCCGCGTCAGGTACTCGACGTACACCTCGGCCGGATCGGCGCCGTCAAACCACTCCGATGGCACGAGGTCCACCGCCGCCTGAACGAAGGCCCCCTCCCCCAGCCGCGCGCGCATCCGCTCGTCGGCGTCCACGATCGAGCCCGCGCATCCCATCAGCACGTGGTCGGCGATGAGCGGGAACGGCCGCGTCGCGTGCGCCTCGGGGTCGAGCCCACCGTGCTGGAGGTACAGCGCGGCACCGTGGTCGATCAGCCATAGCCGCTCGTGCCACAGCAGCAGGTTGGGATTGCGCGCGGTGCGGTCGACGTTGGTCGCCAGGGCGTCGAGCCACACCACCTCGGCGGCCAGCTCGCCCGAAGGCTGCCACGCGCCGGCGGGCGTATATGGCAGGGCGCCGGGGAGGAAGTCGACCCCGAGGTTGATGCCATCCGAGGCGGTGATGAGCTCCTGGATCTCCGGGTCGGGCTCGGCGGCGCCCAGCCGGCGGTCGATGGCCACCGTCACCAGTTCGGGCACGAGCAGGCCGGCGCCCCGCGCCAGCTCGCCGATGATCACCTCGGCCACCAGCGCGCGCAGCCCCTGCCCCGCGCCGCGGAACTTGGCGACGTACAGCCCGTCGTCGTCGGCCTCCACCAGTCCCGGCAGGGAGCCGCCCTCGCGCAGGGGCGTCACGTACCGCGTGGCGGCAACCTCGCGCAGCGCCTGCGTGGTGACGGGCATGGCGCTGCTTTCTAGCAGCCGCTATCGACCTTCTCGCGCGCGAGACCGACCCGCGAGACCCCCTGATGGGCCCACCACAACGTGCCGGTGGAAACCACTACGCGCCCGACAGGCGGGCGTTGAAGCTCCACAGGTATTTCACCTCGCCGACGGGGGACTGCCGGGAGCCCTGGTCTGTCAGGGTGGTCTTGTCGGGCGTCATCGAGGGAGCCCCGTTGCTTCCGGTGAAGGTGGTGAGGTCCTCCCAGCCCAGCTGAACCGGAATGCCGAAGCCCGTGCCCGGGCACATGGCAGTGAACATGAGAGGCGGCTGGCTCTTCGTCTGGACCCCAGCGGAGTACGACGTGAGCTTGGAGCTGATCCTGAGCTCGCTCCCGGCCCCCGGCCATGGGTTCTGCGTCTTGTTTGCCGTCGCCCGCCCCGTGCAGGTGCCGGCGCTGTAGCTGGCCACGTTGGTGACCTGGCCGTAGGCCTTGTAGACGAACTCCTGGGCGGACTGGTCCAGCCGGGAGAAGCGGTACATGAGCTTGCCTTCTGCGTACGTGTCGGTGCTGGGGCCGACGCCGTTCTCGTTGACCTTCGTGTGGAAGTAGCTGACGTTCCAGTCGCGAGCGATGACCGCGATCGGCTTGGCGGAGTCAGAGTCCGTCTTCTGGTGCGTCGCGTTCGTGACCCACTTGACGGTCGCGGTCGCCGTCAGGAATCCCGGGTCGGCTTCGAGGTTGTCCACGACGAACTTGACGAGCTTCGGCTTGCCCCGGCGCGGCGTTGGGGGCATGGGATCGATGAACTTGTCGTCGAACCACTTCTGCTTGTCCTTCTCCTCCAGCTTGAGGGCGACGACGGACTTCCCGGACCTGGATCCTCCGGTGTTCCGGATCGAGACCCAGACGACGAAGCCTGAAGCACGCGAGGACTCGTCGAGCGTGATGTAGGGCGGTCTGCCCGGCAGATCCGCGAGGGTGACCTTGGTGACCGCCAGCTCCGGCGGGCCCGCCGCCGCGGCCGCGGCCGCGGAGAGCCCCAGCGCCAGGATTGCACCTGACCCAGCGAGCACGCACCTGCACAAACGACCCCTCATCTCGACCCCCCGGTCTCGGAACTAAGCGCGGCGTAGCTTCGCCGATCCCGCAGGCCACTGCAACCCCGGAAAAGGCTGACCGGGCGACGTACGAAACCCATCGAACTAACATCGAGGGCATGCTCCTCTCCGTCCTCGATCAGTCCCCCATCGCCGAGGGCTCCACGGGCGCCCAGGCGCTGCACAACACGATCGACCTCGCCCAGCACACCGACGCCCTGGGCTACCACCGCTACTGGGTGGCCGAGCACCACGGGGGCCCGATGCTCGCGGGACCCAGCCCCGAGGTGCTGATCGGTCCCATCGCCGCGGCGACGCGCGAGATCCGCGTCGGCAGCGGCGGGGTGATGCTGCCCCACTACAGCCCGCTCAAGGTCGCCGAGTCCTTCACGATCCTCGCCGGCCTCTTCCCCGGCCGCATCGACCTCGGGATCGGCCGCGCCGCCGGCACCGATCCACTGACGACCTTCGCGCTGCAGCAGGACCGCCGCCAGGCCGCGCCGGATGACTTTCCCCAGAAGCTCGCCGAGATGCTGGGCTACTTCGAGGATGATCTGCCCGAGGAGCACCCGTTCCGCCATCTGGCCGCGACGCTCCCGGGCCGTCCCGAGCTGCCCGTGCCGTGGCTGCTGGGCTCCTCGGAGCAGAGCGCCATCTGGGCCGGCGAGCTCGGCCTGCGCTACGCCTTCGCGGACTTCATCAACCCGCAGGGCGCCGACATCGCCCGGATCTACCGCGAGCGCTTCACGCCCGCGCGCGATCTCCAGGCCCCGCGGACGGCCGTCGCGGTGTGGGCCCTGGCCGCCCCGACCGACGAGGAGGCCCAGTTCCTGGCCTCCAGCAGCCGCATGAGCTTCACGCTCCTGCGCCGCGGCAAGCTCATCGCCGTGCCCCCGCCCGAGACGGCCGCGGAGTTTCTCGCGCGCGAGGCGCGGTTGACGCCGTCGGGCGACATCCCCGGTCGGCGCGGGGTCGTCGGGTCGCCGGAGGCGGTGCGCGCCGGGATCGAGGCCGTCGCGAGCGCCTACCACGCCGACGAGGTCATCGTGGTCACCATCACCTACGACCACGACGTGCGCCGGCGCTCCTATGAGCTCATCGCCGAGGCGTTTGACCTCGAGCCCCGGGCGCTGGCCTCGCAGACCGCCTGACCAACCGGGTCCCACGCGACCCCTGATGAGGGGTAGGATCGCCCCGTGACGAAGTGGGTCTACGACTTCGCCGAGGGGTCGAAGGAGATGCGGGAGCTCCTGGGTGGCAAGGGGGCGAACGTCGCCGAGATGACCCGCGTTCTGGGGCCCGAGCGCGTCCCCGCGGGCTTCACGATCACCACCGAGGCCTGCGTGGAGTACATGAAGGCTCAGCGCTCCGAGCCCGAGGGCATGGCCGAGCAGGTGGCCGAGGCGCTGGATCGCCTGCAGGAGATGGCCGGCAAGACGCTGGGAGATCGCGATGATCCGCTCCTGGTCTCGGTCCGCTCGGGTGCGCGGGAGTCGATGCCGGGGATGCTCGACACCGTGCTCAACCTCGGCCTCAACGACGAGTCGGTGAACGGCCTGGCCGAGAACACGGATAACGAGCGCTTCGCCTGGGACTCCTACCGCCGCTTCGTGCAGATGTTCGGCAACGTCTCGCGCGGGATCGCGGGCGAGAAGTTCGAGGATGCGATCAAGGCGGCCAAGGACCAGCGCGGCGTCTCCGAGGACACCGAGCTTGACGTCGACGCGCTCAAGGAGCTCACGCAGACGTTCAAGGACATCTACGCGCAGGAGACCGGCGAGGACTTCCCCCAGGATCCCCAGGAGCAGCTGCGACACTCGATCCGCGCGGTGTTCGATTCCTGGGTGGGCAACCGCGCCCGGGCCTATCGCCGCCAGAACCACATCCCCGACGACTGGGGCACCGCGGTCAACGTGCAGCAGATGGTGTTCGGCAACAAGGGCGACACCTCAGGGTCCGGCGTGGCCTTCTCTCGCGACGAGGTGACCGGGGCCCCCGAGCCCAGCGGCGATTTTTTGCCCAACGCGCAGGGCGAGGACGTCGTCTCGGGCGTGCGCACCCCGCGCGATATCTCCGAGATGCGCGAGTGGATGCCCGAGGTCCACGAGCAGCTGATGGAGATCCTGCGCAAGCTCGAGGCCCACTACAAGAACATGCAGGACACCGAGTTCACCGTCGAGGAGGGGCAGCTCTACATGCTGCAGACCCGCAACGCCAAGCGGCCGGCCCAGGCCGCGGTGCGCTTTGCGGTGGACGCGGTCTCCGAGAACCTGCTCGACCGGGCGCAGGCGCTGATGACGATCGACCCGGGCACACTGGACGCGCTGCTGCACCCCACCTTCGATCCCAAGGCCGACTTCGATGTCCTGGCCTCGGGGGTCAACGCCTCACCCGGTGCCGCCAAGGGCGAGATCGTGTTCACCGCGGCGGATGCCGTGGCCGCGGCCGAGGACGGTCGCGACGTCATCCTCGTGCGCCCGTTCACCGACGCCGAGGACGTGGCCGGCTTCCACGCCGCGCGGGGCATCCTCACCTCCGAGGGCGGCAAGGCGTCGCACGCCGCTCTGGTGGCCCGCGGGATGGGGCGCCCGGCGGTGGTCGGGGCCCAGGCGCTGGAGATCGACCTCGCCGCCAAGACGGTCAGCGTCAACGGCACGAAACTCCACGAGGGCGACCGGATCGCCATCGACGGGACCAAGGGTCAGGTGACCACCGACGACGTCCCGCTGGTGGAGGCCCGGGTCGACGAGAACTTCGAGGAGGTGCTGCGGTGGGCCGATGAGCTGCGCCGCCTGGACGTGCGCACCAACGCCGATACCCCCGAGGACGCGACGCGGGCACGCGAGCTCGGCGCCCAGGGCATCGGCCTGTGCCGGACCGAGCACATGTTCATGGCCGAGGACCGCCAGCCCAAGATGCGCGCGATGATCATGGCCGACGACCGCGACTCCCGCAAGGAGGCGCTGGCCGAGTTGCTGCCCCTTCAGCAGGAGGACTTCGAGGGGATCTTCAAGGCCATGGCCGGACTACCGGTCACCATCCGGCTGCTCGATCCCCCGCTGCACGAGTTCCTCCCCAACGCCGAGGACCTCGCCGCGGCCGTGGAGCGCGCGCGCCTGGAGGACGCCCACGACCTCCCCCGCCTGGAACGGCTGCTCGAGCGCGTGCACGAGATCTCCGAGGAGAACCCGATGCTCGGCACCCGCGGCTGCCGGCTCGGGATCCTCTACCCCGAGATCTATGAGATGCAGGTCCACGCCATCCTGCGCGCCGCCAAGGCCGCCGCGGAGCCGCCCCACCCCGAGATCATGATCCCGCTCGTCGACTACGAGCATGAGATCGAGATCATGCGCGAGCTCGTGAAGTCCATCGGCGACCAGGAGGGCCTGGAGATCGGCACCGACTACACCGTCGGCACGATGATCGAGCTGCCGCGCGCCTGCTTCGTGGCCGACCGGATCGCCCGCTTCGCCGACTTCTTCAGCTTCGGCACCAACGATCTGACCCAGACCGCCCTCGGCTTCTCCCGTGACGACGTCGAGTCCAAGTTCGTGCCGACCTACCTGGAGCGCAGCATCATCGACCGCAGCCCCTTCGAGACGATCGACAAGCCCGGGGTGGGCTGGCTGGTCCGCCTCGGCGCGTGGGTGGGCCGTGAGGCTCACCCGGGCCTGCAGCTCGGGATCTGCGGCGAGCACGGCGGCGACCCCGAGTCCGTGGTCTTCTTTCACCGCGCCGGCCTGGACTACGTCTCCTGCTCGCCGTTCCGCGTGCCGATCGCGCGGATCGCGGCCGCTCAGGCCGCGATCCGCTATCCGATCGGTCGCTGGGACTGACGCCCCGCTCCGCCCCGCTCAGGCGGCGAGGACGGGCTCACCGTTGGTCTGAGGCTGGGCGGCCCCGCCGGTGAAGAGCAGGCCGGCGATGACAGCCGCGACTGCGAACACGCCCGCGGACACCGTGAACGCGGTGGTGTAGCCGTGGATCGCGGCCCGCGCCAGCAGCAGCGGCGTCGGCCGCTGCCCCGCCAGGAAGCTGGTCGCGGCGCTGGCGGCCAGCGTCGAGAGCAGCGCCGTTCCCAGCGAGGCCCCGACCTGCTGTGCGGCGTTGACGGTGGCCGACGCGACGCCGGCATCCTCCTGGGCGACTCCGAGCGTGGCGCTGTTGAGCGCGGTGCTGAACACCAGCCCGAGCCCCATGCCCATCAGGACCAGCCCCGGCATGACCGCGCCCAGGTAGCTCGTGTCGAGCCCGATCCCGCGCAGCATCAGCATGCCGATCGCCCCGAGGGTCATGCCGGCCACCATCAGGGGCCGCGGGCCGACGCGGGGGCGCAGCCGGGTGGTGGCGACGACCGCGGTCACCATGACCACGAGCGTCATCGGCAGGAACGCCAGGCCAGTCGTGACCGGCGAGTAGCCGCGGCTGACCTGCAGGTAGTAGGTCAAGAACAAGAAGACGCCGAACATCGCGATCGCGGCGAGGCCCATCGAGATGTAGGCGGCGCCGCGGTTGCGGTCGCGGACCACGCGCAGCGGAAGCAGCGGGCTCGGCACGCGGCTCTCGATGCCGACGAAGGCGACCAGCAGCGCGACCCCGGCGGCGAGGCTGGCGATCGTCTCGCCGTTGCTCCAGCTGGTCGTCTGGGCGTGGTTGAAGCCGAACACCAGCGCGAACAGACCGAGCGAGACGGTGAGGACGCCCGGGATGTCCAGGCGCGGCTTGGTGGCGGGTGCCTGGTTGTGCAGCAGGACCAGCGCGCCGGAGACGGCGACGATCGCGAACAGCACGTTGACGTACATGCTGAAGCGCCAGTTCAGGTACTGGGTGAGAAAGCCGCCGAGCAGCAGCCCGACGGAGGCGCCGCTGCCGGCGATGGCCCCGAAGATGCCGAACGCCTTGTTGCGCTCGCCCGGGTCCGTGAACGTGGTCGTCAACAGCGACAGGGCGGCGGGGGCGAGCAGCGCGCCGAAAGCGCCCTGGAAGGCGCGGGCGGTGGCGAGCATCGTGAACGACTGGGCCGCGCCGCCCACGGCGGACGCGAGGGCGAAGCCGCTCAGGCCGGTGACGAAGGTCCACTTGCGCCCGAAGATGTCTGAGATCTTGCCGCCGAGAAGCAGCAGGCTCCCGAAGGCCAGGGAGTACGCCGTGACGATCCACTGGCGATTGTCGTTGGAGAAGTGCAGCGCCTTCTGGGCCGAGGGCAGCGCGATGTTCACGATCGTCGCGTCGAGGACGACCATCAGCTGCGCGAGGCCCAGGATCGCCAGGATCGCCCAGCGGCGCTCGTGGTGAGGGGTGGGATGAGACATGCGAGAGCTCCGGGGTCAGAGGGGTTGCAGAAAGTGGATAGTCCAGATCCAAGTGGATAGCTCATATCCGCTTCTGCGGGAACCGTAACACAAAAACGGATACTGTCAATCCACTTCTTTGCTACCGTGCTCGCCATGACGCTCGCGGACCCGGACAAGCCGCTGCGACGCGATGCCGAGCGCAACCGCAAGCGCATCCTCGACGCGGCCCGCGAGCTGTTCGCCGAGCAGGGGCTCGGAGTGACCCTCAACGACATCGCCCATCACGCCGGCGTGGGCGTGGGGACCGTGTACCGGCGCTTCCCCGACAAGTCGCACCTGATCGAGGACCTCTTCGAACAGCGGGTCGCCGAGGTGGTGGCGCTCGCCCAGCAGGCCCTCGAGGATCCCGATGCCTGGCGCGGCCTGAAGACCTTCCTTCAGCAGGTCCTGCAGCTGGTGGCCGCCGACCGGGGCGTCAAGGACCTGCTCACGGCAAACACCGATGGACTGGAGCGCATCTCGCTCGTCCGACAGCGCCTGCTTCCCATCGGACGGCAGCTGGTGCGGCGCGCCCAGGAGGCCGGACAGGTGCGCGAGGACGTGTCCGCGGCCGACCTCCCCGTGATCCAGCTCATGCTCAGCACGCTCGTCGACGCCTCCCGCGACGTCGCTCCCGACCTGTGGCGTCGCTATCTTGGAATCATCACCAGGGGGCTGGCGGCGCATCCTGAGCAGGAACCAGGGTTGGAGGCGCCTCCGCTCGCGCCCGACCAAGTTGACCACGTGATGTCGTTTCTCAAGCCCGCTCGCCGCTGACCCACGCCGTGATGACCTGGTACACCCGCACTGGAAATCGTGCGCGCTCCCGCCACGCCGCCGCGGGGGCGGTGCTCCTGGCCGCCACGGTGGTGGTGGGCCTCACGCTCGCACTGCTCGCCACCGGAGCCGCCCCGCGCACCCAGGCCGCCGTGCCCGTGGCGCCGGCCGGTGGCGGCGCCGCGGGGCCCATCGACGTCGCCGCCGGCCCACGTCACCCCAACATCGTCTTCGTCCTCACCGACGACCTGTCGATGGACCTGCTGCCCTACATGCCCCAGGTGCGCGAACTCCAGCGCCGCGGCCTCACCTTCAACAACTACTTCGTCTCGGACTCCCTGTGCTGCCCATCGCGGGCCTCGATCTTCACCGGGGAGTTCCCCCACGACACCCGCGTCTTCACCAACGCCGGACCCAACGGAGGCATCAGCGCGTTCTTCGCCAACGGCGATCAGAACCGCACGTTCAATCTCGCCCTGCAGCAGACGGGCTATGACACGGCGATGATGGGCAAGTACCTCAACGGCTATCTCGACGGTCCGGCCCGCTCCCCACTGAGCGCGCGCGAGGTCCCCACGGGCTGGACGCAGTGGGATGTCGCCGGGTGGGGCTACCCGGAGTACGACTACCCGATGGACATCAACGGGCACGTCCGTCGCTTCGGGCACCGGCCGCGCGCGTACCTCACCAATGTCCTGGCGCGGCGGGGCGTGCAGTTCATCGATCGAGCGGCTCGCAGCGGCCGGCCGTTCTTCCTCGAGCTGGCCACGTTCGCGCCCCATTTCCCCTACACCCCCGCACGCCGTTATGCCCATGCCTTTCCCGGGCTGACCGCGCCGGAGCCGCCCGGCTTCAACACGCTGCCGGTCAACGCGCCAAGCTGGCTGGCCGGCCATCCGCCGCTCGATGCCGCGCAGGTGTCCCGGATCGACTGGGCGTTTCGCCGGCGCGTCCAGGCCGTGCAGTCGATCGACGACCTCATCGCCACGGTCCGCGCCGCGCTGGACCGCGATCACCTCTCCGGCGACACCTACGTCGTCTTCAGCTCCGACAACGGGCTGCACACCGGCGAGTACCGCCTGATGCCCGGCAAGCTGACGGCGTATGACACCGATATCCACGTGCCGCTGGTCGTCGACGGCCCCGGCGTCCCGGCGGGGGCGGCGACCAACGCCATGACCGAGAACGTCGATCTCGCCGAGACCTTCGCCGCTCTCGGCGGGACCTCGCTGGCAGGCGACGGCCAGAGTCTGGTGCCCCTGCTGCACGGGGGCGCCGGCACTGGATGGCGCAACGCCGTCCTCGTCGAGCATCACGGCCGCTCGCTGTCGGCCGAGGGTCCCGATCAGCAGTCGCCCCTCAGCGGGAACCCGCCGACCTATGCGGCCATGCGCACGCGGCGGTTCCTCTACGTCGAGTACGCCGACGGGGAACGGGAGCTGTATGACCTGCGCACCGATCCAGACGAGCTCGACAACCTGGCCGCCAGCCTGTTCCCCGCCCAGGTCGATCAGCTCCACGCCGAGCTCATGCGCCTCCAGGACTGCCACGGCACCGCCACATGCTGGGCGGCGGGTCACGTCGACGGCAGCCCCTGAGCAAGCGCGCCGGCGCCTCCTAACAGTACGATCCCCGTTCGTTAACCCGATCTACTTATTCAGGTCTGACGGCCGGGGGCGTACTGTGC
>Ga0070714_100003925_pt1 | contig 11181 bp, 7 predicted proteins | sample LARL83metaG_FD_65450 | JGI IMG/M metagenome (GOLD analysis project Ga0070714, IMG submission 65450) | Corn, switchgrass and miscanthus rhizosphere microbial communities from Kellogg Biological Station, Michigan, USA - LAR L8-3 metaG | ecosystem: Host-associated > Plants > Roots > Rhizosphere ... | reverse complement strand
CACCACCTGCCCGCCCGTCGGGTTGGCCAGGGCCAGCATCGGCGTGAAGGCGCCGATCCCCAGTCCGACTTGGGTGCCCCGCTTCAGCAGCATCTGGATGCCGGCGTTGAGGGACTTCTTGGTGGTCACAGCGTGGTACGACATGGCAACTTCCTTAGTAAGGAATAAGGGCTGCGAGTGATCAGTCTGGAAATCTGGGAACAAGAGGCTGCCGCAGCCGCGGAGACGTGGCCGTGGTCGATCTTTGTCATGCGGGCTGGACCCATCCCCATAGGCACCCTCATAAGACACAAAACGAATCCCGAATGGATCAATGTCCAGTCGGCGAGACGTTATTTCCCTCCGCGCAATCTAACACAGCAATTTGACAGTTGGCTTGACCTAGCTCATTTTTAACGTCTAAAGGTGGTCACAGAATGCGAGGATTTTTTGTCCAACAATTTTTTGGGATTTTTTTTCGGACCGGGGAGATGGATGAGCAAGCTAAAGTGAATTATTAAGAAGCCGACCTTAAGTTGACCAGACCTTCGCCCCTTCCGTACAATGCGCTCCCCTTGATCAGGGCGGTTAGCTCAGCTGGTAGAGCGCTGCTTTCACACGGCAGAGGTCACAGGTTCAAGCCCTGTACCGCCCACCATCCCCTTCTATATATAGATAGCCAGGCCCTACCCCCTGATTCCAGAGGGGTCAGACGGCGCCGGTCAATAGCGTCAGTACCACTGCCCCCAGGGCCGGCAGGGCTTGCATCAGCAGGATCCGGCGGCTGGCGGTGAGGCCACCGTAGATCCCCGCCGCCAGCACGCAGAGCAGGAAGAAGATGCGGATCTGGGTGCCGGCGCCGCCCAGCCAAAGCCCCCAGATGAGGCCCGCTGCCAGGAAGCCGTTGTAGAGACCCTGGTTGGCGGCCAGGACCTTGCTGATGGCCGCGGTCTCGGCCGTGAGACGGAACACGCGCCGGCCGTAAGGCGTCTCCCAGAGGAACATCTCCAGGACCAGCGCGTAGAGCTGTATCAGCGCCACCAACACGGTCAGGAGCGTGGCGAGCAGGTTCATGGCGCGCCCATCTCCACTTCCGCATGGCCCTTGGCAGTGAGCGCGGCGTTCAGGGCCGCGAGGTCGTGCAGGCGCAGGTCGTCCCAGCTCTTGAGGGCGTCATCCAGGGCCTTGCGGTATTCCTCGAAGGACGCGTAGTACTGGGCCGGCGGCGAGCGGTCGCCATCGTCCACCGCATTCACCAGGTCCGCGATGGCGCCGTTGATGGCCGCGAGACTGGCATGCTTGGGCGCCTTGTCGGCCAGTTGCTCGGCCTTGGCGTCCAGGTCCTGCACCTGCTTCTGCAGGTCCGCATCCGAGGCGAGCTGCGGCTCCAGCGCCGCGAGACTGGCGCGCAGTCCCTTCAGCGACTGGTGCGCGGCGAAGCTGCGGGCCAGGGCGGAGTCCATCTGCTGCTCCAGGGCGAGCTGCTGCGGCAGCGCCTTGCGCGCCGCCTGGGACGGCACCCGCGGATCCAGCACCACCTTGAGCGGCTGGCTCAAGGTCTTGCCGCCCACGCTGAGCTTCACGGTGTAGTTGCCGGGCAGCACCAGAGCGCCTTGCGGCAGGATCGCCCCGCCCTTCTCGAACACCGCGGCGATGGAATAGTCGTACTCCAGGGACGGCGGGCGCGGATAGCGCAGGTCCCAGACGAAGCGGTGCGCGCCGGGCGTACCATCGAGTCTCTCCGGTGCGGCGAGCCAGGCGTCGGTGAAATACGGCTCGGTCTTGAGCTGCTCATGCGACGCGTCGCTGGCGAAGCTGCGCACCAGCCGGCCGCGGGCATCGTACACCGCCAGCGTGACCGGGCCGCTCACATCCTTGCCGAGCCAGTAGTCGAGGACCGCACCCTCCGGCGGGTTCGGCGCGGCCGCGACCTCGGGTGGCAGCGGCGTGTCCTTGTTCTCGTTGCGGCGCACCCGCACCGCCGTGGCAGGCGCAAACAGATGTGCCGGCTCGCTGCTGATGGAGGCTTCCAGGCGGCGCAGCGGCGCCACGTCGTCCAGCACCCAGATGCCGCGGCCGTGGGTGGCAGCGATGAGGTCGTCGCCATGCACGGTAAGGTCCCGCACCCGCACGTTGGGCAGGCCGCCCTGCAGCGGCTGCCAGTGGTCGCCTTCATCGAAGGACACGTACACGCCGACGTTGGTCCCGGCATAGAGCAGGCGCGCATCCTTGGGATCCTGGCGCACCACGTAGACGAACTGGTCCGCCGGGATGCCGTCGGTCACCGACTCCCAGGTCGCGCCGTAGTCATGGGTCTTGAAGATGAAGGGCTGGAACTTGTCCTGGCGGTGGATATCCACGGCCACATAGGCGGTGCCGGGGTCCGTAGGCGAGGCCTCCACCTGGTTCACACGCCCGTAGAAAGGCATGCCCGGCGGCGTCACGTCCTGCCACTTCTTGCCGCCGTCGCGGGTGAGCTGCACCAGGCCGTCGTCGGTGCCCACCCAGATCACTCCTGACTTCATCGCCGAAGGGGCGATGCTGAAGATGGCGCCGAAACCGCAGTAGCGCGCCTGCTCGAGAGTGAAGCTGGTGGTGCCATCGCAGCCGCTGGCCTTGCTGGAATCAGGACCGGTGAGGTCGCCGCTGATGCGATTCCAGTGCATGCCGCCGTCGCTGGTCTTATACAGGTACTGGGAGCCCACGTAGAGGGTGTGGCCCTTGCGCGGATCCGTCACCACCGGATAGAACCAGGTGTAGCGGTCCTTCACGGTGGTGGGCTGGCGCGCGTATCCCGCCAGCGGCGTGGCGCTGATGTCCTGCACCTGGTGGGTGCGGTCGTCGTAGCGGGAGATGTGGCCGCCCAGGCCGCCCACATAGACGATGTTGTTGTCGGCGGGGTCCGGCACGGCGTAGCTGCGCTCGTCGCCGCCCACGGGATGCCACTCGCGGAAGCTGATCTCACCGAAGTCGCTGGCGCTCTCGGTCTCCACGGTGCCGCTGTCCTGCTGGCCACTGTAGATGTGGTAAGGGAAACGGTCGTCGGTGGCGACGTGGTAGAACTGGCCGGTGGGCTGGTTGTACCAGGGCGACCAGCTCTTGCCCGCGTCCACGCTGACCGCAGTGCCCTGGTCGCTCGCCACCACCATGTAGCGGTGGTCCTGGGGATTGATCCACATGAAGTGGTAGTCGTCGCCGCCCGGCGCACCCTTGAACCAGTCGAAGCTCCTGCCGCCGTCGGTGGACCTGGCCACGGAGCGGTTCATCACGTACAGAGTGTCCGGATCCTTGGGATCCACGGTGAGGCGCTCGAAGTAGCCGCTCGCGAGATCGGCGCTGCCCATGTCCTTCCAGTGGGCGCCGCCGTCGTCGGAACGGTATAGCCCGCTCTTGTCATCGTCCTTGGCCTCGACGATCGCGTACACGCGCTGCGCGCCGCTGCCAGGCGCCACCGCCAGGCCGATGCGGCCGAGGGGACCTTCCGGCAGGCCGTTGCCGCTGAGCCGGGTCCAGGTCTTGCCTGCGTCACCTGATTTCCAGATGCCGCTGCCGGGGCCGATCTGGGGCATGAAATAGGAGAGCCACGGCCAGGAGCGGCCTTGCCAGGTGGCGGCGTACATCACGCCGGGGGTGGCAGGGTCCGCGGCCAGGTCCACGGCGCCGGTATCCGCATCTATATATAGAGTCTTGGTCCAGTGGGCGCCGCCGTCCTCGCTGCGGAACACGCCGCGCTGCTCGTTGGGGCCGAACACATGCCCCAAGGCCGCCACCACCACCACGTTGGGGTCCTTGGGATCGACCCAGATGCGGCCGATGTGGCGGGTATCCTTGAGGCCGATGGACTTCCAGGTCTCGCCGCCGTCGTCGGAGCGGAACATGCCGTCGCCGTCCACTACGTCGTAACGGGACTGCTCCGGCTGGCCGGTCCCTATATAGATGATCTCCGGGTTGCTGGGGGCGACCGCCATGGCGCCGACCGAGATGGACTCGCCCTGCTGGAACAGGGGCTTCCAGGTGAGGCCGGCGTCCACGCTCTTCCAGAGGCCGCCATCGACGGCGCCGGAATAGAACACCTCCGGCTGGGAGGGCACCCCCTCCACCATGGACGACCAACCGCCGCGGAACGGCCCCACCAGCCGCCACTGCAACTGACTGTAGAGCGAGGTGATGCCTCCGTCAGCGGGCGCATCCGCCGGCGATGCCGGTGCGATCAGGGCGATGCAGAGACCCAGGCTGGAGAGGAGGACATATCGGCGAAAGGACATGGCGGACTCCTGTATGAAGCCGCCACATTAGAGCAGCCGGCTTGCAGGCCCGCAACCGGGCTCAGGGAGGCGAACTCGCGCCCGGTTGCGGTGTGCGCATCACCAACGGGAAGCCGGCGGCGAAGATCAGGATGCTGCCCACTACGCAGGCGAACACCACCGTGGACAGATCGCCCATGCCGGGCAGGCCCGCCGCCACCGGCAGGGTAGCCAACACGCCCGCGGCCACGCCCCGCGGCACGCTCATGAACACCACGTGCCGCGGCCGGGGTTGCAGCGAGGAATGGAGCATGGCGAGCCAGGCCGCAGGATAACGGGCCACCAGAAGCCCTGCCGCCAGGATGGCGCCCGCGGTGGCCAGCGACCAGGGCGGTCCCAGCATGGCGCCGACGAAGGTGAAGAAGAACGACTTGATGATGAAGAACATCTGGCTGTGGAAGCCGCGCAGGTCGTCGTGCAGGCGCAGCTCGCGGGTGATGTTGACCTGCCGGCCGATATGGCTGGCGTTGCCCACCACCACGGCGAAGGACAGCACACCCAGCGCTCCGGAGCCGCCTACCGCCTCCACCACCACGTACAGCAGCAGCAGCGCCGAGAGCGTGATGGGGTAGGCATGCTCGTTGTCTCTCAGCCACTCCAGCAGCAGCAGCCAGAGCAGCCCGCCCGCGGCGCCGATCAGGATGCCGAGGCCGAAGGAACGCAGCAGGTCCAGCCACGGCCCATGGCCGACCTCACCGCTCTTGAAGATGCCGATGACCGAGCTCACGGCCACGATGCACAGCACGTCGCTGAGCGCGGATTCCAGGCTGATGAGGTTGGCGGCCTCCGGCGGCACGCCGGCGCGGGCGATGGCGGCCATGATGACGATGGGGCTGGTGCCGCCGACGATCAGGCCGATGAGCAGTTCCTGGTGCCAGTCCCAACTGCGCGGCAGCAACCCCGCTTCCACCATCACCCGGCTCAGCAAGGTTACTGCGGTGGCGGAGAACAGGAAGCTCAGGACCGACAGCAGCACCGAGCGCGCCGCGGCGCGGTAGAGCTGCACCAGGTCGAGGCGCGAGCCGCCTTCGAACAGCACGAACACCAGGGTCAGGGCCGAGAAATACGGCGCGATGCTGAGCAGGGTCTCGCGGGTGACGATACCCAGCACCGGTCCCATCAATATCCCCACCAGGATCAGCCAGATCACGTCCGGGACCTTGGTGCGGGAGAACACCACTTCGCCGAAGGTGCCGATCAAGAAGATGGCGGCGAGGCAGATGAGGAACAGCGTGACCGGGGACATGCCCTCTCCCTGGACGGTGAGAGCATCCATTAGAACATGGAAAGCGGCGGTCCGGACCCTTGCCTAGAGCGGGAGCTTCTGCCTGACCTTGAAGAAGCGCTTCCAGGGATCGCTGCGCAGGCGGCGCAGGGTGTCGGCCACGCTGAAGCGGTCGGCGGACTTGAGGCGCGCCAGTTCCTCCCAGCGCAAGGGTACGGCCACCGGAGCATCGGGACGGGCGCGCACCGAATACGGCGCCACCGCACTGGCGGTGAGGCCGTTGCGCAGGTAGTCCACGAAGATCTTGCCGCCGCGCACGTCCTTGCGGCTGTTGATGGTGAAGTGCTCCGGGTCATGCTGCGCCAGGGTGGCGGAGAGCGAACGGGAGAACTCCTTCACCGCGTCCCAGCCCGGCCCCTTCTCGAAGGGCACCACCACATGCAGGCCCTTGCCGCCGGTGGTCTTGACGAAGGATTCCAGCCCGAGCTCCTTCAAAATGCCGCGCAGGGTGCGGGCCGCCTGCTTGACGGCGGCGAACTTCACGTCCGGCGCCGGATCCAGGTCGAACACCAACCGGTCCGGCTTGAGCGGGGTCCTGGCCTGGGAGCCCCACACGTGGATCTCCAGGGCATCCATCTGCACCAAGGTGACGAGCCCGGACACGTCCTTGATGCTGATGTACGGCTGGTCGTCGCCATGGCCCTCGATGGGGACTGGAGTGAGATGCGGCGAATCCACCTCACCCGCGTGCCGCTGGAAGAAGCAGCTATGGCCGACGCCGCCGGGGCAGCGCATGAGGCTGATGGGACGGCCCGCCACGTGGGGCAGGATGCGGTCCGCGACCTTGGAGTAATACTCCGCCAGGTCCCGCTTGGTGATGCCCGCCTCCGGGTACAGGACCTTCTCCGGGTGCGAGAGCTTCACGCCGGCGATCTCCAGCTTGACATGCTGGGTGGTACGGGTGCCGCGGGACGCCGCCGGCCGCGCGGGAGCGGGTCGCGGGCTGCGGCCGCCGGCGGTGCGCTTCTTGCCAGTACCGACCAACTTCTTCTCCTTCTCCCTCACCACCTGTTTGGCGGGCTTGTCCTCGCGCAGTCCCTGGAACGAAGGATGGCGCATGCGCCCATCGGCGGTCCATTCGGAGAAATTCACCTGGGCCACCAACTCGGGCTTGACCCAGCATGCCCCGCGCCGCGCCTCGGCCGGCACCGAGGCGAAAGGGCTGGCATGGGCCTTCAGGCCTTGCAGCCGCTTCAGGGTCTTGCGGGCATCGTCCTGGGAGAAGCCGGTGCCGACCTTGCCGGAATACACGAGCTTGCCATGCTCATAGTAGCCGGTCAGCAGCGAGCCCAAGGTGCCGGGATGCTTGGGTTGGGTGGTGTAACCGCCGATCACCACCTCCTGCTCGTGGACACACTTGGATTTGATCCAGTCCAGGTCGCGGCCGGAATGGTAGGGCCGATCCGCACGCTTGGACACGATGCCTTCCAGGGCCACCTCGCAGGCATGCGCGAGGACTTCCTCGCCCGGCGCGGCGAAATGCTCGCTGTAGTGGACGTGCGAGGGGGCGCGGCGCAGCAGCCGCTGGAGCGCGGCCTTGCGTTCCAGCAGGGGCCGCATGCGCAGGTCTTCGCCATCCAGGAACAGCACGTCGAACACGTAATAGTGGAGATGCTGCTGGTCGCCGGTGCTCAAGGCCTGCTGCAGGCCGTGGAAGCTCATGTCCCCTTCCGGCGAGCGGTTCACCACCTCACCATCCAGCAGCGCGCTGCGCACCTTGAGGCGCGCCAGCGCTGCCGCCACCGAGTCGAAGCGGTCCGTCCAGTCGTTACCGGCGCGGGTGATGAGCTTGACCTCGCCGTCCTGCAGGTGTGCTTCCAGCCGGTAGCCGTCGAACTTGATCTCGTGGACCCAGTTGTCGCCTTTGGGAGGGTGCTCTGCCAGGGTGGCGAGCTGGGGCTCGATGAAGTCTGGCAATGCCAGCTTGCTGCCGCCGGTCTTGCGCCTGGCGACGGTCTTAGGCTTGGACTTGGGCTGAGATCTCGACTCCGCCTGCTTGGAGTGCCAGCGCTTGGAGCGGTCATGGGCGATCTCGTCCATGTTGCGATCGCTGACCACGCTGGTGAGCTCGTGCTCGATGGCATAGTCACCTTTGCCTTCCTTGGCGAAGGCATCGTGGCTCTTGATGAGCAGCCAGTTCTCTTTCTTCTTGCCGGAGGCCTTGCCGCCCATGCGCACCAAGTGCCAACGGCCCTTGAGGCGCTCGCCCTGCAGGTCGAAACTGAGATGCCCTTTCGCGTATCCCCGGTGCGGATCGCCGACGGGGCTCCAACTGCCCCGGTCCCACAGCATCACGGTTCCGCCGCCGTACTCACCCTGGGGGATGATGCCTTCGAACTTGCCGTAGGCGAGCGGATGGTCCTCTACGTGCACGGCCAGGCGCTTGTCCGCGGGGTCCAGGCTGGGACCCTTGGTCACCGCCCAGCTCTTCAGCACGCCGTCCAGTTCCAGGCGGAAGTCATAGTGCAGGCGCCGCGCTGCGTGCTTCTGTATGAGGTAGGAATGCCCGGCGCGGCGCGCCACCTTGCCCGCGGGCTCGGGGGTCTTGTGGAAATCGCGCTTGGAGCGATAGACCCCCAGGCGCCGTGCCACCACCTTCATCGCGCGGCCCTGCGCTTGCGGTGCGGCTTGCTCGCCGCATGCCGGCGCCGGCTGCCGCCGCCACCCTGCTTGTCCAGGCTGCGGCGCAGGGCATCCATGAAGTCCACCACCTTCTCCGGCTGCTTCGCCGCCTTGGGCAGGTTCGGCTTGCGGTGCGCCTGTTTGGCCTTGATGAGCTCCAGCAGCGCCTCATGATAGCGGTCATGGAAAGCGGAGAAGTCCGCCTCGGTGGCATTCTTGCGGATGAGTTGCTCGGCCAGTTCCACGTAATCGCCCTTGAGCTTGCGCTTGCCGAGATCGGGGAAGATATCGGTTCCATCTAGCAGCTCGCGGTCGTACCGCAGTGTCTCCAGCATCAGGCCGCCCTGGCCGGCCAGCATGGCACAGAGTTCCTCGCGGCCGCGTAGGGTGATCTGGCCGATGCCGGCTTTCCCGGAATCCGTCAGCGCCTCGTGGATGACGGCATAGATCTCCTCCGCGTCCTTGCCGTCCGGCAACACGAAATAAGGCCGCTCGTAGCGCTCCACGGGGATCGCAGCCACATCGACGAAGGTGTTGAGCTCCAGCCCGTCGCTGGAGGGAAGCCGGATGGACTTGATCTCGTCCGGTTCCAGGAATACCTGCTGGTCGTCGTCCGCGTCGTAGGCGCGGATGATGTCGGAATATTCGACTTCCTTGCCGCTCTCGGTGACGTTGAGGTGGCGGATGCGCTCGCCGCTCTCCCGGTCCACCTCGTGCAGCGGGATCGAGCTGCCGCGCTTCAGGGCGCTACGTAGGCTCACCGGGAAGGAGACCAGGGAGATGCGGACTTGGCCGCTCCAATAAGGACGTCCTGCCATGACGGCGCCCAGCTAGCGGCGCGAGCTACGCTTATGGCGGCCGCCACCGCGCTTCTTCTTGCGGCCACCAGTCTTCTTCTTGCGGCGCCCGACCGCCTTCTTCGGCACCTTCTTGCCTTCCTTGCGGGCCTGCGAGAGGCCGATGGCGATGGCCTGCTTGCGCGACTTGACCTTGCCGCCTTTGCCGCCGGGACCGCTCTTCAGCTTGCCTTCCTTGAACGCGCGCATCTCGCGCTCTACGTCCTTGCTCGCACTCTTCGAATATCGACGGGCCATGACCGCCTCCTCGTACCGGGTAACTGGATTCTCCCAAGCCCATCGGGGGCGGGATGCGAAACAGCCGACAGAACCAGCAACCAGGAGAGTATGTGCAGGGTTAAATGGATGACATGACTTGGGTCAATTACGAGACACAATCACAGTCACGATCAAGGTTTTCATGACAGGAGTCCCGGTCGGTAGCGCCCGACTTTCCTAGGATGGTCCGACTGTGTAGATGATCGGCGAACATGGCGCGACGAACGGACGACACCGGGCCACGACCGGAGCTTCGGATCGGTATCTCGGGATGGCGCTATGCGCCCTGGCGCGGCGTGTTCTATCCGAAGAAGATGGCGCAGCGCCTGGAACTCCACTATGCGAGCCGCGCCCTCGCCTCCATCGAGATCAACGGTTCCTTCTATTCCCTGCAGCGGCCGGAGAGCTACCAGGCCTGGTACGCAGACACCCCTGAAGGCTTCGTGTTCTCGGTGAAGGGCAACCGCTATATCACTCATATCCGACGGCTCAAGGACGCCGGTCCCCTGCTGTCGAACTTCTTCGCCTCCGGAGTGCTGCACCTGCGCGACAAGCTCGGGCCGTTCCTCTGGCAGTTACCGCCGAGCCTGGTGTACGACGGCGAGAGGCTCGAGGCGTTCTTCCGCCTGCTACCCCGGAGCTTCGCCCAGGCAGCACGCCTGGCGGCGGCTGCCGATAGGGTGGAACCCGACCTACCGGATCCCTTGCCCCGCCGGCGCTTGCGCCATGCCCTGGAAGTCCGCCACCACAGCTTCGAGGTCCCGGAGTTCGCCGAGTTGGCGCGCAAGCACGACGTGGCGATTGTGTTCGCTGACACCGCTGGCAAGTGGCCGTACATCGAAGACCTGACCTCGGACTTCGTGTACGCACGCCTGCATGGTGAAGAGGAGCTCTACAAGAGCGGCTATGACGATGCGTCGCTGCGCTGGTGGGCGCGACGCATCAAGACCTGGCAGCGGGGCAGTCAGGTCAAGGACGCCGCGACGCTGTCGCGCACGCGGGATCGCCGCCCGAAGCGTGACATCTACGTGTATTTCGACAACGACGTTAAAGTGCGGGCACCCTTCGATGCCGCGCGCCTCTACCGGATGTTGACGGCGGAGCAGCCGCGCTAATCGCCGCCGGGCCTCATGGCCGCCATGCCTCAGCCCGGCGGGACCGGTGTCGGCGCTGTCCGTGCAGCTGGCGCAGCGGTCGGTGCCTTGCCATCTGTAGAGTCGGCCCGGAAGTAGACGTTCAGGGTCGGTGAAGGGCCACTCACCGGAGCCGAGAAAATCTTCAGGTTCGGCAGCAGCGTGAACCACAGGCGCAAGGTGTCCGGGCCGGTGATGCCGGCATGGATCACCATCACCCCGGGAGGCAGCGGCAGGTTGCGGGGGAAGGTCCCCAGGTTGCGCACGCCTACGATGTCCACTTCTGCTTCACCGTGGCCGCCGTTGTCCTTGGTGGTCCAGGACACTGGCCGGTCGAACTTCAGGGTGAGCCCGCCGCTGCTGCCGGTCCCCACGCTCACTTCCCGCAACCCGGTGCCGGACCCGTGTCGCAGGGCAGCCACCTTGGCCTTTATGGACGCCACCAGCGCCGACATGGCGTGGGGTTTCGGTTTGGTCACGGCGATGGGCGCAGCGACGGGAACGGAGGTCGCCGCGGGTGTGGTCGCGGTCGGCGCCGCGGGAGCGGTCGGAGCCGTATTCGAGGCCATGGCCGGGCCCTGGAAGTCCACGGCTGCGCCGGCGGGCCGATAGCTCAGGCGCCCCAGCAAGAAGCTGGCCGCCACCAGCAGCAGGACCACGAACAGCAGGAGCCAATCATGGCGGCGCGAAACCGGCTGCGGCGCGGCGGGCTCGCTGACCGTCAGCAACCTGCTCTGTCCCGT
>Ga0070714_100003924_pt1 | contig 11182 bp, 14 predicted proteins | sample LARL83metaG_FD_65450 | JGI IMG/M metagenome (GOLD analysis project Ga0070714, IMG submission 65450) | Corn, switchgrass and miscanthus rhizosphere microbial communities from Kellogg Biological Station, Michigan, USA - LAR L8-3 metaG | ecosystem: Host-associated > Plants > Roots > Rhizosphere ... | reverse complement strand
AGGTGGCGGAGCGGGAGGGATTCGAACCCTCGATACGGTTTTGCCGTATACTCACTTTCCAGGCGAGCGCCTTCGACCACTCGGCCACCGCTCCGCAATTGTCCCGGAAGGCGGCCCTCTAGGGGGCTCGGCGAAGCTGGGCAAGGTTGCCGGGCGTAACGACCGTCCCTAGTTCCATGGGCGATGACCCCCGCCGAGCGCCACCATGGCCGGATCCCCACCGAAGCTGAGATCGACGAGATCGCCCGGCGCACGCTCGAGCGGCTACCTTCGCCGTTCGCTGACAGCCTGCGCGACGTCGTGCTCCAGGTGGTGCCCGTTGCCGATGCGGAGACGGCGAGCCGCGTCGGCCTTTCGAATCCGATGCAACTGAGCGGACTCTACCAAGGCATTTCGCTCAACCGCCAGAGCGTGAACTACTCGGGTACGCTTCCCGAGCGAATCACCCTCTACAGCCGCCCCATCATCGCGGAGTGGCAGTCGACCGGCGTGAGCCTCGACCAACTGGTCAGTCACATTGTCATTCACGAGGTCGGGCATCATTTCGGCTTCTCGGATGATGACATGCGCGCGCTCGAGGACGGCGCTGAGTGACTCCATTGCTTCGGTTCCAGGGAGTGACGCTTCGACGCGGCGGACGGTTGCTGTTCGAAGATCTCGACCTGCTGCTCGGCCCCGGCGAAGCGCTGCAAGTGACCGGAGCGAACGGCAGCGGCAAGTCGAGCCTGATCCGCCTTGCGGCGGGACTGCTGGCCGCGGAACGGGGACAGGTCGAACGCCCTAAGCTCGCGCTGGCGGATGACCAGCTCGCGCTCGATCGCGAGCTGCCGCTCGGAACCGCGCTCGCCTTCTGGGTCCAGTCGCCGGCGGCGGCCATGGAGGCGCTCGGACTGGCCGAACTCGCCCAGGTGCCGGTGCGGCTATTGTCCTCCGGACAGCTCAAGCGCGCCACGCTGGCGCGGGTTGCGGCATCGGGCGCCCCGCTGTGGCTCCTCGATGAGCCGCTCAATGCGGTCGATGCGGAGGGAGCGGCTCGGCTCACCTCGTTGATCGAACAACATCTGGGCGGCGGCGGGGCCGTGCTTGCGGCGTCGCACCAACCTTTGCCAGGGGATTGGCGAAAGCTGGAGCTGCGATCGTGATCGGCGCGCTGATCGCGCGGGATGTGCGCCGTGGATTCACCGGCGCTGCCTGGTTGCCAATCGCCTTCTTCCTGCTGGTCGCGGCTCTCGTCCCGTTCGCTGTCGGGCCTGACGCTCGATTGTTGAGCCGGGTAGGATCGGGGATTCTATGGATCGCGGCGCTGACCGCCGCTCTGCTGCCGATCGAACGCTTGATAGAGCCGGACCGTGCCGATGGCGTGCTCGATCAGCTGGCGCTGCACGGGCTCGCGGAGGAAACCGTCGCCTTCGCAAAGGTCGCGGCGCACTGGCTGACTTTCGCGCCGCTGCTACTCATTGCCGCAATCCCCGCATCGGCGCTGCTGGCGATGGATGGGCATTCGCTGCTTCAGACGGAGATCGCCCTCGCAATCGGAACGCCGGCGCTCGCCGGCCTTGCGGTCGCTGTGGCGGCGGTGACCGCCGGTTTGCCCCGCGCGGGTTCACTCGCCGGACTGCTGCTTCTGCCTCTTTGCGTGCCGTTGCTGATCTTCGCGGTCGCAGATGCCTTCCTCCTGGAAGCCGCCGCTTCTCTGCTGCTCACGGTCGGCGCACCGTTCGTCGCCGCCGCGGCGATGAGGGCGGTTAGGACCTAGACCATCTCGCGAAGATCGCCGTTGGGAGGAGCAGCCCCCGCGCCTCTTCGCGTACGGCCATCTCGCCCATCTCGACGCGGCCGCCGAGACTGCCGAGTGTCTGCTTCACCAACTCGCCGATTGCGAGCGCCGACATTCGCACCGCGTAAACCGTGAGGACCAGGAAGCGGCTGTTCTCATCGAGCAGCTGGCGGCAGGCGGCGAGGAGGGGAGCGAGATTGTCCTCGAGCCGCCACACCTCCCCTTCGGGTCCTCGGCCGAACTTCGGCGGATCGAGCAAGATGCCGTCGTAGCGCCGCCCGCGGCGAACCTCGCGCGCCGTGAATTTGCTGGCCTCGTCGACCATCCAGCGGATGGGACGGTCCGAAAAGCCTGAAAGCCTCGCGTTCTCCTTGCCTTGCTCGACCGACTTTTTGGAAGCGTCGACATGGACGAGCCGGGCTCCCGCCTCGCTCAGTAATAGGCTGCCAACGCCGGTGTAGCCGAACAGGTTGAGGACCTCGCCGTCGTTCGCCCTCGCCCGCATCCAGTCCCACTGCGGCGCCATATCGGGAAAGAAGCCGAGATGTCGAAAGGGCGTCAGCGAAGCGTTGAACTTCACGCCATCGCGCGACAGCTCCCATTGTCGCGGGACCGGACGATGCTGGACCCAGCGCCCGCCCCCTTCTTCGTCCGAGCCAGGCACGAACGTCGCGTCAGGGTCCCATTCCTCGCGCGCGGGGGCCCACATCGCCTGCGGTTCGGGCCTAACGACCGTGACTGGTCCGTATCGCTCCAACTTTTGTCCGTTTCCGCAGTCGATCAGGCCCCAGTCGTTCCAGGGCTGGGCAACGATCGTGGTCAGGCCGGTCACGCCGCGAGCGCGAGCCTTGCGCCGACTGAGGCGACGGCAACCGGGCCATCGAGCAGCGCCGCTCCCGCGCTCCGCGCCGACTCCGCCGTCACTTCGCGGATTTGGGCGAGCATTTCGTCGAGCGGCACAATCCGTCCGAACACCTCGATCGAACGCGCCATATGATCGGCGCGGCCCTGCGCCGTCTCGAAGGACATGAGCAGCCCGGCCTCGATCTGCGCGCGGGCGCGATTGAGTTCGGGCTGGGTCAAGCCCTCGGCGGTCGCGCCAAGCACATCGCGCGCCAGCTGCACCGATTCGGCCGCCTGCCTACGTTCGGCCGCACAGCCGATGCCGACGATCCCGGTATCCGCGAATGCGTGGCTCCACGCGTAGATCGAATAAGCGAGCCCGCGCTCCTCGCGAAGCTCCTGGAACAGCCGCGACGAGGTGCCCCCGCCGAGCGCCTGCACGAACAAAGCAAGCGCCGGATTGCGCGGGTCCGCCGCCGCCGATCCTTCGAAAGCGAGGCACCAATGGGCCTGCTCGAAGCTTCGACGATCGTTCCGTACGCCGCCGGTGAAGTGCGCAGGTTCGACTGCCGGAACTTCGCGAGGCGCGAGGTCGCCGAACAGGCTTTCAGCGAGCTTCGTCACTTGCTCGGGGTCGACCTTGCCGCTGGCGGCGAGCACCAGCCGCACCGGCGCGAATTGCTGTTCGAGCCAATCGCAACAGTCGGTGCGGGTGACGGCGCGCACGCTCGCTTCGGTGCCAAGCACCGGGCGGCCGATTGGCTGGCGATCGAAGGCTGCTTCGAAGAGATGGTCGTGGACCAGGTCGTCGGGTGAATCGACGCTTTCGCCGAGCTCGGACAGGATCACTTGCTTCTCGCGCTCGAGGTGGGCCTCGTCGAAATGCGGGTGGCGCACCAGATCGGCGATCAGTTCGGCCACGAGCGGCAGGTCGCGCGCCAGCGCCCGGCCGTGAAACACCGTCTGATCGCGGGCGGTCCAGGCGTTGAGCGATCCGCCCACATCCTCGATGACCTCGGCGAGAGCGCGGGTGTCGCGCCCGCCCGCTCCCTTGAACACCATATGCTCGACGAGATGCGCAAGGCCGCCAAGCCGAGCCGGCTCGGAGCGCGAACCCACCGACGCGTAGAGGCCGAGCGAGACCGATTCGGCTCCGGCCAATGGATCGACCGCTACCGTCAGACCATTCGAAAGGACGTGCCGCTCGCCGCTCACGGTTTGGGCGCCTCGAGATGTTTCCGCACGGCGATCGCGTAGACCGCGGCGGCGACCACCGCCAGCGCGAACCACGTCGCGGCGTACCCGCGGTGGCCCGCGGGAGTGATGGGGCTGGCGGTGCTCACATCGGGCGTCTTGCTCGGTTCGAGACCCGGTGGCGCGCTCGCAGCGACCAGCCGCATTCGGGCGACACGATCGGGGACGATGATCCCGCTGACGAGGCCGCCGGGCCAGTTGAACTTCGCGTTGGGATCCTTGGACCAGCCGACCTCCACGCTCATGCCCGGCCCTTCGGCGCCCGTCGCGCAATCGACGATGTGTGCGAAACCGGGCTCGCCATCGCGATTCTCGCCCGCGGTCGCCCGCCGGCCGACCGGACGCACGCAAAGACCGGTCGCATAACGGAACAGCGGCAGCTGATCGTTGCGGAGCGGCACCGTCGGGAATGTGATCGGTGGCAGCTTCTGCGCCGCCGCGTAGCGCTCGAGCAGCACTTCCTTTTCCTTCGCCCGATGCAGCTGCCAGACGCCGAGCGCTACCAGCAGCGCAACGGCGAGCGCGACCACCAGCGTCGGGACAACAGGCAGCCGGCGAATCATTCGGCAATCCGCCCTTCGCGCGCTCGGTGCTTATATTCCTGGGCCAGCAGCCAGGCCTTGGAGACGCGCAAGCCACCAATCGTCAGCGCGGCGGCTACGGGCACCCAGACCAGGTGCACCCACCAGGGCGGCGAAAATTCACCGTCGACCACCAGCGCGGCGACCACGACGATCGTCCCGACGATGAAGATCAGGAACGCCGCTGGCCCGTCGCCGACATTGAAGGTTGAGAAGTCCAGCCCGCAGGCGCGGCACCGGTCAGCGAACTTCAGCCAGCCGCCGAACAATGTGTGAGATCGGCAGCGCGGGCAACTGCCGGCAAGCGCTCCCCTACCGCTTGCGGGAGGGGCGATTTCGGTCACCCGGCGTGCGGCGCGCCCCAGCCGCCCCAGACGTAGATCGATGTGAACAGGAACAGCCACACAACGTCGACGAAGTGCCAGTACCAGGCCGCCGCCTCGAACCCGAAATGCTGCTTGGGCGTGAAGTCGCCTTTATAGGAGCGGATCAGGCAGACGATCAGGAAGATGGTCCCGACGATGACGTGGAAGCCGTGGAAGCCGGTCGCCATGAAGAAGGTCGAGCCGTAGATGCTGCCTTTGAATGCGAACGGCGCGTGAGCATATTCCCACGCCTGCACCGACGTGAAGGTCAACCCAAGCAGGATGGTGCACCACAGCCCTGTCTTGAGCCCCTGCCGGTCGCCATGGATCAGCGAATGGTGAGCCCAGGTGACGGTGGTCCCCGAGCAAAGCAGGATCAGCGTGTTGAGGAGGGGGAAGCCCCACGGATCAAGGACGTCGATGCCCTTGGGGGGCCACTGACCGCCTACGGCAGCCACCGCGCTCGGGAACAACGCGCTGTCGAAGAAGGCCCAGAACCAGGCGAGGAAGAACATCACCTCCGAGGCGATGAACAGGATCATGCCGTAACGGAGATGAAGCTGGACGACCGGCGTATGGTCGCCGGAGTGCGCTTCGCGGATCGTGTTCGACCACCAGTTGAACATCGTGACCAGGACGCCGAGCATCCCGAGCGCCATCACGAACTTGCCGTACGGATTCGCGTGCAGCCACATGACGAAGCCGCCGAAAAACAGCCCACCCGAAGCGGCGCCGATCAGCGGCCATGGATCCGGCTCGACCAAATGGTAGTCGTGGTTCTTCGCTCCGGCCATCTTGCGCTGCTTCCCTCTTTGTCTTGGGTTTAGGCTCTAGCGGCCCGCGTTGCCGGTTTCCACCGGGTAAAATGTGTAGCTCAAGGTGATCTCGTCGACATCCTTGGTGTCAGGGTCCTGCTTGATCTTGGGATCGACGAAAAAGATCACCGGCATGTCCACCGTCTGCCCGGCCTTCAGCGTCTGCTCGGTGAAGCAGAAGCACTGGATCTTCTTGAAGTATTTGCCGACCTGCTCGGGAGAGACGTTGTAGACCGCCTGGCCGGTCCATGTCCGGGCGCTGAGGTTTTGGGCGCGGTAGTAGATCTTGGTCTGGGCGCCGGGATTGATCCGCACCGTCTCCTGCTCGGGCTCGAACCTCCATGGCAGGCCCGGATGGATGTTGGCGTCGAAGCGAACGCCGATAATGCCGGCGACCGCGCCGGGCGCCTTCTTGGCGCGCAGCGTCGTCCCGTCGAAGCCGGTTGCCTCGCAAAATGCCCGGTACAGTTTTGGAGTTGCCGCAACCAAAGCCACCATGGCCGCGATGATCAGAAGCAGGATCAAAAGGGTCTTGCCGTTCCTGTTCTGCGCGACTGCGGTGTTCACCAGTTGATTCCCGTCTTTGCTATCGTGATGAAGAACAGCAGGACCACGAAGGCCCCGAGCAGCAGCGCCGTGACCCGCGCCCGCTCGCGCTGTCGGCTGCGGATGATCTCGTCTTCGGGAGTGGTCATGCGAGGAAGTGATCGGCGACGAGGACTGCGAACAGCGCGAACAGGTAGAAGACCGAATAAGCGAACAGGTGCTTCTCCGCTGTCATATCCTTCGGCTCGGTAGCGCCGCTCGCCGCCACCCGCGCCGCAAGCACGAGGAAGACGAAGCTTAGGACAGTAGCCGACGCGCCATAAAGGACGCCGGCCAGCCCGAGCGCCCACGGCGCCAGCGCCGACGCGGCCATCGGCAGGCTGTAGAGCAGGACCTGCCGGCGGGTGCTTTCAAATCCGGCGACGACCGGCAGCATCGGAATCCCGGCGGCCGCATAGTCCGAACGGACGAACAGCGAGAGCGCCCAGAAATGTGGCGGCGTCCACAGGAAGATGACTGCGAACAGGAGCAGCGGAAGGACCGACATGTGACCCGTCGCCGCGACCCAGCCGATCAGGGGCGGAAACGCACCGGCGGCACCGCCGATGACGATGTTCTGGGCGGTCCGAGGCTTCAGCCACACCGTGTAGATCAGCACGTAGAAGAGGATCGACGCTGCGAGCAGGATGGCCGCGAACCAGTTGGTGGCGAGACCCATCAGAAGAACCGAGAAGAAACCGAGACCGACCCCGAAGTGAAGCGCGGACTCGGGCACCATCCTTCCGGCAGGAAGCGGCCGGCTGGCGGTACGGCGCATCTTGGCGTCGATGTCGGCTTCGTACCACTGGTTGAGCGCTCCGCAGGCCCCGGCGCCGAGCGCGATGCACAGGATCGCGCTGAAACCCAGGACGAACGGCAATTGCACCGGCGCGACGAGCAAACCGCACAGGCCAGTGAAGACCACCAGGTACATCACGCGCGGCTTGGTCAGCGCAAGAAAGTCGCGCCAGTCGGCTGGCAGCGCGGCCGGGTTGCTCATCTCCAGGGTGGACATGGCGCGGCCTATAAGAGGTTGGCCAAGAGAGGAAAACCCCTCTCCCGCCAGCGCGCGGGTCAGGCTAATCTTCCCCGATGCTGATCCGAATCGCCATGCTCCTCACCGCCTTCGCGGCCGTCCCACTACTCGCGCAGCCGGCTCCCGCGACTCCTCCCCCTTCGGCACCCGCTCCGAAGGAAGACCTCGTGCCGGTCGCCATCGACACCAGCCTCGGCCGAATCGTCATCGCGCTGGACCGAACTCGGGCGCCGATCACGACCGCCAATTTCCTCCATTATGTCGATACCCACCGGTTTGACGGCCAGAATTTCTACCGCGCCATGCACATGACCCCGGCGGAGGGCGGTGGCGGACTGATCCAGGGGGGAATCACGACCGACGTTCGCAAGCTCTATCCGCCGATCGCTCACGAGCCGACCACCCAGACCGGCCTTCATAACGTGACCGGCGCTATTTCAATGGCCGCGGCGGGTCCGGGAACGGCGCGAGCCGACTTCTTCATCCTGATGTCCGACATGCCGGGCCTCGACGCCGGCGGTCCAGGCGGAGACCCCAATGGCTTTGCTGCGTTCGGCCACGTCATCGAGGGCATGGACGTCGCCAAAAAGATCTGGGACTCGCCGCTGTCGGCTACCAAGGGCGAAGGCGCGATGAAGGGCCAGATGCTCGATCCGCCGATCAAGATCATCAAGGCGGAACGCGTCAAATAATGGCCATGAGCTACATCCCGAGGCGCTGCTTGGCCTCGGCAAGCATCGTGTCGAAGCGCGGATCGTCGCGAAGCGAGTCGAGATCGGTGTCGGTCTCGGCAATACGCACCTGATACTCGCCGGCCGTTACCAGCATCGATCCCAGCATCTTCAGCGCCTCTTCCTTGTCGTTCAAAAAAGCGGCGAGAATGCAGGTGAAGTTGTAGCGCATCGTCAGGTTGTCCGGGTCGACCAACAGCGCCCGTTCAATCCATTCGCGGCTTTTTTCCTTCTCGCCGAGCAACGCGTAGCCGCCGGCGAGGATGCCGAGCGCGGCACCGTTGCTCGGGTCCTGTTGAACCGCGGTCTGCGATTCGGAAATCATTTTCTTGCCGGCCTCGCGAAGCTTCGCGGAGTCGCCCGTCGCCATGTAGCAAGTCGACAGCATCGCCCAGGCGTGGAAATCACCTTCCATCAGCTCAACCGCCTTTTCGTAGTGCCGGGTCGCGCGGTCGAGGTCGCGCTGCGAAAGGAAGAAGCGTCCGGCTTCCTTGTTCACCTCCCATGAATCGGCGCCAAGGCGCAGCGCCTTCTCCATCTCCTGAGCCGCGTCGCCGTCGCGCTTTCGCCGCAGCAGCCGCTTGACGATCGGGAGGCGGGCCCAGGGAATGTCCGGGTCGATCGACAGCGCGGCGTTGGCGGCGGCGTAACCATCATCGATGTCGCGGCCGAATTCGTAGCGGAGGTTCGACTGGGCCAAGGCCAGAAGCGCCCACGCGTCAGCGTAATACGGATCGAGTTCAACGGCGCGGCTGCAGATGCGCATCACCCGCTCTTCGCGCCGGGCATCCCCGTGATTGCCGGTCACCCAATATTGCCGGGCCAGCAGGTAGAAATTATATGCCTCGACACTCTCGGTCCGGCGCTTCGCAATCGCCTCTTTCTCCGCCGGCATCAGCTTCAGCTTGAGCGCGGCGACGATCGCGTTCGAAATTTCGTCCTGGATCGCGAAAATGTCGGTGAGATCGCGGTCAAAGCGCTCGGCCCAGACGTGCCCTCCGGACGCGCCGTCGATCAGCTGGGCGTTGATCCGCACACGGGCAGCGACCTTGCGAACGCTGCCCTCCAGGACGTGACTCACCCCAAGCGTCTTCGCGACTTCGCACACATTCACCGATCGGCCTTTGAACGTGAAGGCGGTATTCCTGGCGATGACCTCGAGCGCGGAGACCTGCGACAAATCGGTCGTGATGTCTTCGCTGATGCCGTCGCTGAAATATTCCTGCTCCGGGTCGCCGCTCATGTTCTGGAACGGCAGGACGCAGATCGAAACGTCGCGCGATGCAACCCTCGGGGCCGCCTCAGGCGCCCCTGCGAGCTCGGTAACGCTGGCGAGCAGCTTGCGCCAACCGGTCGAAGTCCGCTGCCCGTCCCAGGCCTTGAGGTCGGCGCACTGTATCTGATTGAACGGCATCGGCGGCACCGTTCCGTCGAGACTAGCCTGAACCAGCGTCAGCGCGGCACGGGCGCTGTCCGCCTCTGCTCGCACCCAATGCGATTTAGCGGCCTCGGCGGACCACAGCACAACGACCGCTCGAGCGCCGCTGAGCCGCTCTTCAATGACCTCGGCATAGGGGCGATGCGCCGGAAGCTGATCGTCGCGCCATACCTCGAATCCCTCCTCTCGAAGCACATCGGCCATGCGGCTGGCCAACTGCTCGTCCGGTCGAGCATAGGAAATGAATATATGCGCCATAGCTGCGCTGCCCGAGCGCCGCGCCGACTATTCGGCGGTTGTCGGGTCGATCGTCGCTCTCACCTGCGAAATCTTGTTGGCCGGGAATCCGCCGCGCTTTGCGTGCTCGCGGACCATTTCCTCGTTGGCCGCGCGGTAGACGCAGTAGATCTTGTTGTCGGTGACATAACTGTGGACCCACTGAATCTGCGGCCCGAGTTCGCGCAGCACTGTGCACGAGGTTTGCGAAGCGGCTTTGAGGTCCGCGACGTCGAGCTGCCCCACGCCGGGCATGTCGCGTTCGATCACATATTGAGGCATGACAAACTCCCCTGTTCGCCAATTGACGGACGGCCATAGCATTTGCCGCGGCGAATGTCCGCAGTCCGGCGTCCGCGCCGTTAACCTGGCTGTGCCAATGAAAAGGCCGGAGCCGTCGCCAGCCCCGGCCCTCCCCTTTAGGTCGTTGTCCGGTGAAACTAGTCGATTCGGGGAAGCGTCGAATATTGATGGAACGGCGGCGGGCTGGACAGAGTCCATTCGAGAGTCGTCGCACCTTCGCCCCAGGGATTCGCCGGAGCCTGCTTCCCCGCCGTGAAGGCGTAGATCATGTTGACGAAGAATACGGCAACCCCGGCGATGGTGATGAAATAGCCGATCGTCGAAATGTAGTTCCAGTGAGCGAAGGCCGGAGTGTAGTCCGGAATACGCCGCGGCATGCCGTCGAGCCCGAGAAAGTGCATCGGGAAGAATACGATATTCACGCCAATGAACATCAGGAAGAAGTGAAGCTTCCCGAGCGTCTCGTTGTACATGCGCCCGCTCATCTTCGGGAACCAGTAATAGAAGCCTGCGAAGATCGAGAAAATGGCGCCGAGACTCAGCACGTAGTGGAAGTGCGCCACCACATAATAAGTGTCGGTCATGTAGGTGTCGACGCCGCCGTTCGCGAGGACGACACCGGTCACCCCGCCGACGGTGAACAGGAAGATGAAGCCGATCGCCCATAGCATCGGCGTCTCGAACGTGATCGAGCCGCCCCACATGGTCGCAATCCAGCTGAAGATCTTCACGCCGGTCGGCACCGCGATGATCATCGTCGCCGCGGTGAAGTACATCTTCTCGTCGACGCTCATGCCGGTGATGAACATGTGGTGCGCCCAGACGACGAAGCCGATCACGCCGATCGAGACCATGGCGTAAGCCATGCCGAGATAGCCGAACACCGGCTTGCGGCTGAAGGTCGCGACGACCTGGCTGATCATGCCGAAGCCCGGCAGGATCATGATGTAGACCTCAGGGTGGCCGAAGAACCAGAACAGGTGCTGGTACAGCACGACGTTGCCGCCACCCGACGCGTCGAAGAACGCCGTTCCGAAATTGCGGTCGGTCAGCAGCATGGTGATCGCACCGGCCAGGACCGGAAGCGACAGCAGCAACAGGAAGGCGGTGACCAGCACAGACCACACGAACAGCGGCATCTTGTGCAGGGTCATGCCCGGGGCGCGCATGTTGAAAAT
>Ga0070714_100003923_pt1 | contig 11184 bp, 6 predicted proteins | sample LARL83metaG_FD_65450 | JGI IMG/M metagenome (GOLD analysis project Ga0070714, IMG submission 65450) | Corn, switchgrass and miscanthus rhizosphere microbial communities from Kellogg Biological Station, Michigan, USA - LAR L8-3 metaG | ecosystem: Host-associated > Plants > Roots > Rhizosphere ... | reverse complement strand
AAGTTCTCCCGCGCGTGCAGCCGGGACTGCGACCTGGAGCATCTCGCCTGGTGGGCCGGGCGCAAGGGGATCGGCGTCGTCGGCACCGGCGACTTCACCCACCCGGTGTGGCGGGAGGAGCTCGGCGCGAAGCTGGTGCCGGACGCGCCCGGGCTGTTCCGGCTGCGGCCCGACCTGGAGCGCGCGGTGCACGACACGCTGCCGCCCGCGTGCCGCGCGCCGGTGCGGTTCATGCTGTCGTCGGAGATCTCCACCATCTACAAGCGCGACGAGCGGACGCGGAAGGTGCACCACCTGCTCTACGCGCCGTCGCTGGACGCGGTCGACGCGATTACCGCCGCGCTCGCCCGGGTCGGCAACCTGGCGGCCGACGGGCGGCCGATCCTCGGGCTCGACTCGCGGAACCTGCTCGAGATCACCCTGTCCGGCGGCGACGGGTGCTACCTCATCCCGGCGCACGCCTGGACGCCGTGGTTCGCGGTGCTCGGCTCGCAGTCCGGGTTCGACCGGGTGGCGGACTGCTACGCCGACCTGGCGGACCACATCTGCGCCATCGAGACCGGCCTGTCCTCCGACCCGGCGATGAACTGGCGGGTGTCCAGCCTCGACGGGTACCGGCTGGTGTCCAACTCCGACGCGCACTCGCCGCCCATGCTCGGCCGGGAGGCGACGGCGTTCCGGCTGGCCGACGTCGACTACTTCAGCATCTACCGGGCGCTGCGCACCGGCGACGGCTTCGGCGGCACGGTCGAGTTCTTCCCTGAGGAAGGCAAGTACCACCTCGACGGCCACCGCGCCTGCGACGTCCGGATGACACCGGAGGAGACGCGCGCCGCCGGCGGCAAGTGCCCGGGCTGCGGGAAGAAGCCGACGATCGGCGTGCAGCACCGGGTCGACGCGCTTGCCGACCGGCCGGACGGGTACCGGCCGGAGGGCGCCGCGGGCTTCGCCTCGTTCGTGCAGCTACCGGAGATACTCGGCGAGATCGCGGGCGTCGGACCCAAGTCCAAGTCCGTCACCGCCCAGGCCGGCGCCATGGTCGAGCGGTTCGGGCCGGAACTGGCCATCCTCGGCGACGTGCCGCTCGATGACCTGGCGGCGGGCGCGCCGTCGGTCGTCGCCGAGGCGATCGCCCGGCTGCGCCGCGGCGAGGTGCGCCGCGAGGCCGGATACGACGGCGTCTACGGGACGATCCGGCTGTTCGACCCGGGCGAACTGGCCGGCGCCGCCCTGTTCGACCTGCCCAAGGCGCCGCGCGCGGCGCGCGGCGCGGCCAGGCGCGACGCAGACGGCGCGGTCGTGACCGCGGGCACCGCGGCGCCTGACCCAGCGGCCCCTGATCCCGCGGCGGGCACGCCGGCCGTTGGCCTGGACCCCGAGCAGCACGCGATCGTCACCCACGAAGGCGGACCGCTGCTCGTGGTGGCAGGCCCGGGCGCCGGCAAGACCCGGGTGCTGACGCACGCGATCGCGCACCGGATCGGCGCGGGCCTGCCGCCCGAGCAGTGCCTGGCCGTCACGTTCACCCGCCGCGCCCGCGACGAGCTGCGCGACCGGCTCGCCGCGCTGCTCGGCCCGGACACCGCCGGCCGGGTCACGGTCGCCACCTTCCACGGCCTCGGCCTGCTGATCCTGCGCGAGCAGTCCTCGCTACTCGGCCTCAATGCCGGGCTCAAGGTCGCCGACGAGAAGACCCGGCTTGAGGTGCTGCGGTCGCTGCTATCTCCCGGGGGAGCGACCGCCCGTACCCCCCGAGGCCTGCCCGATGAAAAAGCGAGAGTATCGGACAGGCGGGCGACGGGCAGTCCCGCCGCGCTCGGTGCCCGCATCGCGGAAGCAAAACGGAGGCGGGTCTCCGCCCTCGCCGACTTCGGCTTCGAGCCGGGCGGTGACGCGGGCGACGAGTTCTCCGGCCTCGCCGACCCGGAACTCGACGGCCTTACCGCCCGCTACGACGCGGAGCTGCGCAGACGCGGCATGGTCGACGTCGATGAGCTGGTCACCCGTCCGGCCGAGCTGCTCAGCGCGGACACCGCGCTGGCGGCGGCTTACCGGGCGCGGTGGACGGACGTGTTCGTCGACGAGTACCAGGACGTGGACGAGCAGCAGTACCTGATGCTGCGCCAGCTCGCCGGCCCCGGTTCGCGGATCTGCGCGATCGGTGACCCCGACCAGGCGATCTACGGGTTCCGCGGCGGCGACGTCGGTTACTTCCTGCGGTTCAGCGAGGATTTCGCCGGCGCGGCGGACCGCGCCGGAATACCGGGCTCTAGCGGAGCGGATGCGGGCGCGCCAGACCATGCCCTCGCCGGCCCCGCCGCCGCCCCGCGCCGCGCGGCCACGGTGCGGCTCTCGCGCAGCTACCGGTCCGCGCCGACGATCGTGCGCGCCGCCATGCAGCTCATCCGCCCGGGAACGCTGGTACCTGGGCGGGAGCTGATCCCCGCCAGGTCCGACATTCCCGACGCCCAGGTCGTGCTGCACGCGGTCGCCGACGAGCGGGAGGAGGCCGAGGCCGTCGCGGCGGAGGTCGAGAAGCTGCTCGGCGGTGCCTCGTTCCACGCGCTTGACCGCCGGACGGTCGACGGGCGCGACCGGGCCGAGCACGAACTGTCGTTCGCGGACTTCGCCGTGCTCTACCGGACCTCATCCCAGGCGGCGGCAATTGGCGAGGCCCTGGCGCGGCGCGGCTTCCCGTTCCAGCGCCGCGCGCACTCGAGGCTTACGGAGATGCCGGGTGCCGCCCCAATCCTGGCGGCGCTCACCCCGTCGGAGGCTCTCGCCCCAGCCGCCCCCGCGCCGGTCCCCGCACCAGTGCGCGGATGTGACGTTGGTGTCGCTATAGCAGCACCAAAGCCACATCCACCCACGCCGAGTGAGGGGGACAGTGTTGCCGAGCGGGTTGCGGTTGCGGTTTCTGTGGCGCTGGCCAACACGGAGAACGCTGGTACCGAGTCGGCCGACCGCGCGGCGGCCATCATGGCGATCCGCGCGGCCGCCGAAGTGCTCGGCCCGCTCGCGGCGCGGTGCGGCACGGACCTGGACCGGTTCCTCGACGAGCTGGCGCTCGGCGCCGAGGTCGACACGTGGGACCCGCGGGCCGACCGGATCTCGCTGCTGACGCTGCACGCCGCGAAGGGCCTTGAGTTTCCCGTGGTGTTCATCGCCGGCTGCGACGACGGGCTGCTGCCGCTCCGCTCCTGGCGCGGCGCCGAGGTCGACTACGCCGAGGAGCGCCGCCTGCTCTTCGTCGGGATGACCAGGGCCACCACCCGCCTGACACTGCTGACGGCGGCGAAGCGGACGCTGCGCGGCGAGCTCACCGAGTGCGCGCCGTCGCCGTTCCTCTCCTCGGTCGACCCGGCCTTGCTCGACCGCCGCGGCGGCGATGCCGCTGAGCGCGGCCGTCGCCGGCCGCGCATACAGCAGCCCGCACTGTTCTAGATACGGGGACGCGAGCATTAGGTGCCCGGGTGCGGGGTTGTCGCTACTTCTTCACGGTGAGGTTGTAAGCCGTGACCCCGCCGACGGTCTGCGACTGAAGTGGGCGGCCACCCAGGAGGCGATCGACGATGAGCCGGTCCCGCCGCCGAAACTGCTGCCGCGAACTTGCAGTCGACCTGTGAGTAACCGGGTAACTTCTGAGATTCCCATGACCAGGTCAGGACACCGCCTGATGCGACTGGCTTCAGCAGGCTCCCTAGTCCGCGTTCGCGGAGTGCCTGCCCTCCCAGCCCCGGTGCCGGGCGGGAGTCAGCACCTGGGAGGCGGCGCGCGCCTCGGTAAGCGCGGCCGTCATCATGTCCGCTGCCTGGCCGGCCGCCGCAAGTGCCTCGATGACCTCGGTCACCGAGCCGTCCGTGTCGTCCCCCGATTCATGGCTGAGCTGGCCGTCCTCGTGCTGGACGACAAGGAACCTGGCGAGCTGCTCGTAGAGCTGGGGCAGGCCTTGCCCGATGAGCTCGAGGCTGGCGACGATGGCACGGACGTCGGTCGAGTTCGACAGTTCGCCGCCGCCGTGGGTGAGCTCGTTCAGCACCGCGATCGCGTGCGCCGCCTGCCTGGCGATCTCACGCGGGGTCATGGTGCTCGCAAGCTCGGTCACTGGCCGGCCTCGGCATCGCTGGCGCACGACCGCGCCACCTGCTCAGGCATCCATCTCCTTGGGGGGCTCGGGGTCAAATCGCGGGCCTACCGCATGGTGTGCCCACGGAACGCTCATCTATACGATACGTCGCCGGTAACGCCTGGTCAGCCGGAGCGGCAGTGCAGGACCGCGCGGCGTCCGCTGAAGGGCTCGTGATGGCGACCGCGCGGGGCTAATGTGATGACACATGTGGGTAGGGGCCGAAATGGGGGAATTCCGCGTCGAGCGGCACCGGGCCATGCAGCCGCCCGGGGCCGTTTTCGCGCTCGGCTGGGTGATGGCTGAGCTGTTCGACCCGAGGCGGCGGGAGCGCGTCACGGAGCGCCAGCCGCCGTTCAACCCGGACGTCCAGCTGCCGCTCGCTGATGACCTGGCGCCGGACCCCAAGCTCGTCTTCCTCGCCGCCGAGCTGGCCGAGTACCTCCACTGGTACCCCGCCCTGGCCGGGCAACTGCGCCTGGTCACCGTGCAGACGAATAAGCGACGGGCCGCCATAGCGACAGAGAACCTCGCCACCGGGGAGGCTGCGGTGGAGGCCGCCGGTCCGGCGGTCAGCGCCGTCGACGGGTCCGGCGACGGCGCTTACCAGGACGCCGCCGTCGCCGCGGCGGCCGCCGTGGACACGCCGTTCTCAGAAACGGAGCTGCTCGCGGCGGTGGCGGCCTTGAACCAGGCCATCCTCGACCACTTCGCCGACGAGCCGCAGCGGCTCAGCGCTTATCAGCTGGGCCTCGCGCTCAGCGACTTGGTCTGGCTGCCCTCCATGGACGCGCCAGGCAAGTCGCCGGCCAGCAGGCCGAGCGCGCTGTTCGGCCTGTTCGGCCGAACCTCGATGACCGCCGTGCACACGCTGCTCAACGGCACGGGGTCGCAGTTGCCTGCCGGGGTCGCCGCCATCGTGTCCAAGTCCCTCGACAACTGGGCGGACTGGGTCGACGCTCATAGCGGCCGGATCAAGTCACCGGATACGGACACGTGGTTGCCGGAAGCCGACACCGTGCTGCGCGCGCTGCGCGTCCAGGGCTGGGTGTGGCGGTCGGCGCTCGTCGCCGACACGGAGGTAAGCGTGCAGCCGAGCATGGGAGCGTGGGTGGAGGCGGGCTCCGCGATCGCCCGCGCGGCCGCCAAGGTCAGCGCCGTCGTCCTGCGCCGGTTCTGGCCGGTCGTGCTGATCGCGCTCGCTGCGCTGGCCGGCCTCCTCACTTTGGTCATCGTGAACCTCAGCGGAGCCAGCCAGGTGTGGGCGTCCCTGGCGACGGTGGCGGCGATCGTCGGTACCAGCGGCTGGGGGCTGGGCAGCGGCGTCTCCTCCTCGCTCGGTGGCGTGGGGTACGAGATCTGGAACGCCGCCAAGGCCGACGCCGCCGCCTGGAACATCACCTGGCTGCCCGCCCTGTCCGCGACCCGGCTTGAGCGGGCCAAGATGGACCAGCGCGGCGTGCCCATGCCGCGGGTCAGGAAGAGTCTGGACATCGCTTAAGAGCCTGCTCGCGGCGGCGATACGATCTCTAGCATGCCGGACACCGAGGACGCCGCCAGCGAGGACACCAACGCCGCCATCTGGAAATCGGATATCGGCGTGAGCTACTGGAAGTCCAGGGAGAACGACCGGGTCCGGCGCGACGCCGAGCGCCGCGTGCTGATGGCGGAACTGCTGCCGTTCGCCCCCGACGAGGAGTTCACGTTCGTTGACCTCGGCGCGGGCACCGGCGCCGCGGCCCGGACCGTGCTCGACCATTACTCCGCCGCGCATGCCGTACTCGCGGACTACTCGCCGCAGATGATGGCCCAGGGCGCGGTCGAACTCGAGCCGTACGCAGGCCGCTACAGCTACGTCGAGTTCGACCTGACCGCCGCGGGCGACTGGCCGGCCGGCCTGCCCCGCCAGGCGGACGCCGTGATCAGTTCGCTGGCCGTGCACCATGTCAACGATGAGCGCAAGCAGAGCCTGTTCGCGGAGATCCTCGCGCACCTGGCGCCCGGCGGCTGGTACCTGAACTACGACCCGGTCAAGCCGCCGGACCCGGTGGCCGAGGAGGCATGGCTGCGGGCCGGCGACCGGCGCGACCCGTCGGCCGAGCACCGGCGCAAGCACATGACCGACGAGGAGAAGCTCCGGTACGCGAACCATGTGCGGTACATGATCCCGCTCGAGCCGCAGGTCGGCTTCCTGCGGGCGGCGGGCTTCGAGGGGATCGACGTCTTCTGGAAAGAACTGGACTTCGTCATCTACGGCGGCCGCCGCCCGCTGTGACCCGCGGCTGACGGCCAGCGCATGATGGATGGTGTGGATAACCCCCTGCCGTGGTGCCCGCCGCTGACGGTGTAATGCCGTTACGGGAAAGGACGGACACCAGTGAGGCAAGCTGACGGATTCGATGCGGTGGTGGTCGGGTCGGGGCCGAACGGGCTGGCCGGCGCGGTCACGCTGGCGGACGCCGGGCTGAAAGTCCTGCTGCTCGAGGGGGCCGACGAGTTCGGCGGCGGGCTGCGCAGCGGGCCGCTCACCGGGCTGGACGGGTTCACCCACGACTGGTGCGCCTCGGTGCACGCGCTGGCCAGGGCATCGGCGGCGTTCCGGAACCTGGACCTGGGCGTGACGTGGGCGTACCCGGCCGTCCAGGCGGCGCACCCGCTCGACGGCCAGGACGCCGTGCTGGTGCACCGGGATCTCGCGGCGACCGCGCAGGGGCTCGGTTCCCGCCGGGACGCGATCGCCTGGCGGCAGTCGGTCGGCGTGGCGGCGGGCGGCGGTTTCGGCCTGATGGACAGCCTCCTGTCCCCGCTGTCGGTACCGCGGGCGCCGCTGCGGCTGGCCAGGTACGGCGCACTCGCCGGGCTGCCCGCCACCGTACTCGGCCAGGCGATCTTCGGCGGCGAGCGGGCTCGCGCCGCGCTCGCGGGGATGGCCGCGCACTCGATGGTCGACCTGCGCAGGCCCATCACCGGTGGGTACGGGCTGCTGCTCGCCGCGCTCGCGCACAAGGTGGGCTATCCGGTCGCCCGGGGCGGGTCGGCGCGGCTCGCCGCGGCCCTCGTCGCCCGCGTCATCGCCAACGGCGGCGTCGCCGAGACCGGGCAGCCGGTCAAGGACCTCGGCGACCTGCCGCGGTCGCCGGTCGTCCTGCTTGACCTGACGCCCCGGCAGGTGCTCGCTGTCTGCGGCGAGCGGCTGCCCGCCGGCTACGCGCGCAAGCTCCGCGCGTACCGGTACGGGCCCGGCGTCTTCAAGCTCGACTGGGCGCTGTCCGGCCCGGTGCCGTGGCGTGACCCGGCGGTGGCCGGCGCGGGGACCGTGCACCTGGGCGGCACGCTCGGTGAGATCGCCCGTGCGGAAGCGGAGGTGGCGGCCGGCCGCCACCCGGAGCGGCCGTACGTGCTCGCCGTCCAGCCGTGCGCGGCCGACCCGACGCGCGCGCCCAGCGGCGCGCACGTGCTGTGGGCGTACTGCCATGTGCCGAACGGCTCGACGACGGACATGACCGCGGCCGTCGAGGCCCAGATAGAGCGATTCGCACCCGGCTTCCGGGACCTGGTGCTCGCGCGGGCCGTGCACGACCCGGCGGCCATGGAACTGCACAACCCGAACCTCGTCGGGGGGGACATCGCCGGCGGCTACTCGGGCCTGTCACAGTTCGTCCGTCGCCCGGTCCTCTCGCCGCACCCGTGGCGGACACCGCTGCCCGGTGTGTACCTGTGCTCGGCGAGCACGCCCCCCGGCGGGGGTGCGCACGGCATGGGCGGCTACAACGCGGCCCGGCTCGCGCTGGCCGACCTGCGGGTCGGCCAGGGACGCCGGCGCAGCCAGCGCAATCGGGCCCGGTCTTAGCTGCGCGCTGCGGGCAGCGAGTACTTGCCGAGCGCGGGGCAGGCAGGCGGTCGAGGCCTGCGGGTTGGTTGCCCTGCCTTACCAGTGGCCGTGGCGGACGACCTCCGCCAGGGGAAGGCGGTCCGGCTTATTGATGGGCTTGAGCGGGCGGTCGGCGGGCTGGCCGATGCCGATGAGGTAAGCGACATCGTGGTCACCGGGGACGCCGAGTATCTCGCGGGCCCGCTCCTGATCGCCGACCGAGGAGTGGCCGGTGCCGATGCCGAGGTCGGCGGCGGCCAGCATCATCGCGTACGTGGCCTGGCCGAGGTCGTAGCGGCTGGTGAGCTTGCGCCGCTCGTCGTCGTACTGCGGAACGACGAGCGCGATCGCCGCGGCCGCGCCGGCTATGTGCCGCGCGCCCGGCCAGACGGTCGACAGCGCCTGGAGCTGGTCCCGGTCGGTGACGACGATGAAGTTCCACTCCTGCCGGTTGCTCGCCGACGGTGCGCGCCAGGCGGCCTCGGCGATCCGGTCCAGGTCGGCCGGGCTGACCGGGTCTGGCAGGTAGGTACGCACGTTGCGCCGGGCGCGGATGGCGTCCCAGGTCTCCATGGGTAAGCTCCTTGCTTTTGTGGTCCGGCAACGATCAATGCCACACGGTGGAACGAGTGAGCCGCAATATCATCTTCGCTCATGCGCCCTACCTGCGGGGTCTATCCCCAATCGTGAGTAACGAGTGACTGTTGCGGGGGACGAAGGGCGCGTCCCAAATTCGGGGTGATTCCACAGCGACAAGGGGCACGACTGGGTACATCATGGTCAGCGGGCCGCCGACTGGACGCCTTACCCGGCCGGCTTGGTAGCGCACAGTAATCGGAAAGGTAGGAAACCTATATGACGCAGCGAAGCCTTGAGGATCTGCTGCAGACGGCCAACCCCGTCGAGCTGCTGCGGAACTCACAGGAGGGCGCCTACGTCTATCCGGTCGTCCCAACTGAGTTCTCCAACTGGAAGGCCGAGCAGGTCGCGTGGCAGAAGACCGCGGTGCTGTTCGACCAGACTCACCACATGGCGAACCTGTACATCAAGGGCCCGGACGCGCTCAAGCTGATCTCCTACCTCGGGATCAACACCTTCAAGAACTTCCCGCTGAACATGGCCAAGCAGTTCGTGCCCTGCACTTACGACGGCTACGTGATCGGTGACGGCATCCTGTTCCACCTTGAAGAGAACGAGTACGAGTTCGTCGGCCGCGTGCCGACCGTGAACTGGATCCAGTTCCACGTGCAGACCGGCGACTGGGATGTCGAGCTGGTCCGTGACGACCGCTCGCCGTCCCGGCCAATGGGCCAGGCGGTCACCCGGACCCAGTACCGCTTCCAGATCCAGGGCCCGAACGCGGCCCAGGTGATCGAGAAGCTGAACGGCGGCCCGATCGCGGACATCAAGTTCTTCCGCACCGACCTCATCAACATCAAGGGCCGCAAGGTGCACGCGCTGCGGCACGGCATGTCGGGCCAGCCCGGCCTCGAAGTCTGGGGGCCGTACGAGGAGTACTTCGAGATCCGTGAGGCGATCCTCGAGGCGGGCGCCGAGTTCGGCATTACCCCCGTCGGGTCGCGCGCCTACGCCTCCAACACGCTGGAGTCCGGCTGGATCCCCTCGCCGCTGCCCGCCATCTACACCGGCGAGAAGCTCAAGGCGTACCGCGAGTGGCTGCCCGCCCAGGGCTACGAGGGCTTCGCCGGCACGCTCGGCGGCTCGTTCGTGTCCTCGGACATCGGTGACTACTACCTCACCCCGTACGAGCTCGGCTACGGTCACATGGTCAGGTTCGACCACGACTTCATCGGCCGCGAGGCGCTTGAGGCGCTCGACAAGCCGTCGCAGCGGCGGAAGGTTACGCTCGCGTGGAACGCCGAGGACGCGGGCCGGATCGCCGCCTCGCTGTTCACCGACGAGATCCCGGCCAAGGGCCTGGACGTGCCGATCTCTAACTACTCCTCGTCGAACTACGACGCGCTGCTGCTCGACGGCAAGGTAGTCGGCCTTTCGCTGTTCACCGGCTACAGCCACAACGAGCGCAAGGAGCTGTCGCTCGGCGTCATCGACCCGTCGATCGAGGTCGGTGCCGAGGTCACGCTGGTCTGGGGCGAGCCGGACGGCGGGTCGCTCAAGGCGTCCGTGGAGCGCCCGCACAAGCAGGTCGAGGTGCGCGCCACCGTGTCGCCGGTGCCGTACTCGAGCGAGGCCCGCGAGCACTACGCGGAAGGCTGGCGCCTTACCGGCCGCGCCTGACGGCGACGCGAGCCGCCCCCGGCACCGGTACCCGGAGGCGGCTCGCGTTTACTTGCCGTCCTTGCTCAGCCAGCCGGCGGACTTGCGGCTACGGGCGCGCCGCCACGCGCGGCGCGCCTCGCGCTGGCAGGCGAGCACCTGGTGGTGGGCGCGCTCTTGGAGCAGGCCGAAGCTGAACGCGTTCTCGCCCGCCAGGTGGGCTTGCACGCCGATCTCCCTGGCCGCCGCCCTCGCGATCACCGCGTCCTGGTGCGCGCCGAGAACCGACTGCACGCCCTTCATCCGCCGGGCGAGGCGGCGTGACTTACCACGGCGCTCCTTGCCCAGGCCGGGTGCGGTCGCCTCCGCCGCGTACCTGGTGCGCTTCGCCGCCTTGCGCGCCTCGTGCAGCGCCTCGTCGCGTGCGCGCCCGGCTGGCGCCCGCCGGGCACGGCGCATCCGGCGGCTGGTCCGCTGGTACGCCCGGGCCACGGCCACCGGAAGCACCGCGGCCGCCGGCGAGGCCGCCGCGGAGGTCAGCGGCGGGGCATTGAGCAGCCGCGCGAGAGCGGCGCGCAGGTCGCGGTACCGCTGCGAGTCGAGTGCGTCAAGGACCTCGCGCCTGGCGCTTGCCTCCCGCGGCGCGAAGTGCGCGGTGACCCGTGCCTGGGCGGGCCCGATGACCAGCTCCGTGGGCAGGGCGGTCAGGCCGGCGTGCAGTTGGCCGGCGAGCACCTCCGTGTCCCGGGCCGCGCCGAGGACGCCGCCGAGCCACTTGAGCTCGTCGCGCAGCTGCCCAGTGTCTTTATTCGGCAGGATCTCGGGGAACGACTGCAGCGCGGCGCGCAGTCGCCGCACCGTCACCCGCATCTGGTGCACGGCGTCCGGCTCGTCGCGCCGGACCGCCAGGTCAAGCTCGTTGAGCCGGGCCGCCTGCGCGTCGAGGTAG
>Ga0070714_100003922_pt1 | contig 11188 bp, 8 predicted proteins | sample LARL83metaG_FD_65450 | JGI IMG/M metagenome (GOLD analysis project Ga0070714, IMG submission 65450) | Corn, switchgrass and miscanthus rhizosphere microbial communities from Kellogg Biological Station, Michigan, USA - LAR L8-3 metaG | ecosystem: Host-associated > Plants > Roots > Rhizosphere ... | reverse complement strand
CCGACGATGCCGCCGCAGCACACCTCCATGCCCGCGTCGCGCACCATCGTCAGCGTGTCCCAACGCTCCTCCCACGTGTGCGTGGTCACCACGTTCGGGAAGTAGGAGCGCGCCGTTTCCAGGTTGTGGTTGTAGCGGTGCACGCCCATCTCGGCCAGCTCGTCCACCTGCTGCTGCGTCAGCATCCCGAGCGAGGCCGCGACGTTGATGTCCACCGCTGCCTTGATCGCCGCGACGCCCTCACGCATCTGCGCCATCAGACGCTCGTCCGGGCCGCGTACCGCAGCGACGATGCAGAACTCCGTCGCGCCCGTGGCGGCCGTCTCCTTCGCGGCCTCGACCAGCGACGGGATGTCCAGCCAGGCCGCACGCACGGGGGTGGGGAAGCGGCCGGACTGCGAGCAGAAGTGACAGTCCTCCGGGCAGCCGCCGGTCTTCACCGACACGATGCCCTCGACCTCTACCTCCGGGCCGCACCAGCGCTGCCGCACCTCGTGCGCGAGGGCCAGCAGTTCCTCGACCCGCTCGTCGGGCAGCTCCAGGACGGCGAGCACCTGGGCCTCGTCCAGTCCGCGGCCCTGCTCCAGCACCTGCTCGCGCGCCACGGCGAGGATGTCGGGCCCGGGGCCGGGGTGCTTCCCGGGGGCGGCTTCAACGGTGACGGTCATGCTTGGCCCTTCCTTGCGGCGTGGTCGTCCTCCGGCAGTCTGCACTATTCACGCAGACGGAGCCGGAGCCGGGCTATAGCGGGTCGATCAGTGCCGTCCAGCGCCTTGCGCGCTGCGCGGAATTGTCATCGCCATCGCCATCGCCATTGTCAGCGGGCGAAACGTGTGCGGAAGGCGCCCGGGTCGAACGCGCCGCCGAACGCGGGGGACAGGCCCTCGCGCGCGGCGAGCAGGAACTCCGGCGGGTCGAGGGCGCCCGCCCCGGCGGGCAGCGCCCCGGCCAGCGGGCGCGCGGCCAGGGTCTCCAGGTCACGGATGTTGCAGCGCATCGCCAGGTCCGGCTCGCCGTGTGGCGGCGTCGGCCAGGAGCCGAGCACCACGCCCGCCAGGTCCACGCCGCGCAGCGCCATCGACTCGAGCGTCAGCGCGGTGTGGTTGAGCGTGCCGAGCGCCGGGTCGGCGACCACCAGCACCGGCGCGGCCAGCTCCCGGGCCAGGTCCGCCAGCGTCGCGCCGTCCTCGTCGAAGCGCACCAGCAGCCCGCCCGCGCCCTCGACCAGCACCAGGCGGCGCGACTGCGCCAGCTTGCGGATGTCCGCGGCGGCGTCGTGCAGCGAAAGCGGCGGCAGGCCACTGATACGCGCCGCCGCGGCGGGGGAGAGCGGGTCGGGATAGCGGGCGTACTCGTGCGTGTCGGTCATGCCCGCGAGCCGCGCCACCTCGGCCAGATCGCCCGGCTCGCCGTCCGCGACCCCTGTCTGCGCGGGCTTGACCACGGCGACCGGCGCGCCGCGCGCCGCAGCGAGGGCCGCGAGCGCCGCAGTCGTCACCGTCTTGCCGACACCGGTCCCGGTGCCCGTGACCACGAGGATGCTCATGCCCGGGGAGTCTACGTGTGCGACACCGAGCCTCGGTCAACCTCCGCTCAGCTGCCTGCGGGCCACGGCACCAGCGGCGACTTGTAGTAGTTGAGCCCCATCGCGTTCCACCGCGGCCCTTGGGAGGCCAGGCGGAGCCTGAACGCGGACCAGTCGTGCGTGGCCGGGGGCGACCAGCCGAGTTCGGCGATGGCGGGCAGGCGCGGGAAGGCCATGTAGTCGATGTCGAAATCGAACACGACGGTCTCGGTCCACAGATCCGCCTCGACGCCCAGCACCGAGGAGGCGTCCACCCCGGGCAGGTACGCGCCCGGATCCCAGTCGTACGCGTTCTCGACCTCGACGTATCCGGCCCAGTGCAGGCCGAGCGCGGTCGTGTTGTCGTACTTCTGGTCCAGGTAGGTGTGGCTCGCCGGGTCGAGCACGAGCTTGGTCCCCGCCGCCGCGGCGCGCTTGAGCGGCGCGGTCGGGAATCCGGTGCTCCAGTACGTCGCGACGGCCGGAGTCCCGACCGACGCCGATGCGATCTCCTGCCAGCCCCACGGCGTCTTGCCCTGTGCGCGCACGTCCGCGGCCGCGTGATCGACGATCTTCTTGTAGTCGCCGGCCGACGTCGCCTGAGCCTCGTCACCGCCGATGCCGATGTACGGCCCCGGCGTCAACGCAGCGAGTTGGCGGATGACGCTGTCGAGGAACGCGTACGTCGTCGGCTTGCTGGCGCATAGCGAGCTGAAGCCGGTGTCGATCCCCGTGAACACCGCGCGCGCCTTCCCGTCGCAGCTGAGCGCCGGGTACGACGCGAGGGCAGCGGTCACATGTCCGGGGACGTCGACCTCAGGAATGATCGTGATGTAACGCGCCTGTGCGTACGCGACGAGGTCTCGGTACTGCTGCTGCGTGTAGTACCCGCCCGCGTGGCCGCCGACTTCCGTGGCCGCGCCGACGGATGTCAGCTTCGGCCAGCCGTCGATCGCGAGCCGCCAACCCTGATCATCCGTCAGATGCAGGTGGAGGTAGTTGACCTTGTACAGCGACACCTCGTCGATGTACCGCTCAACCTGCGCGACGGTGAAGAAATGCCGGGCGACGTCGAGGCCGGCGGCGCGGTAACCGAACTGCGGATAGTCGGCGATGTGGCCTGAGGGTACGGTCCACGCGACTTGCTGCGTCGGCTTGGCGTGCTGCGTCTTGCTGTTTTCGATCTGAGGCGGGAGGAGCTGGCGCAGCGTCTGCACGCCGTGGAACAGGCCGGCCGGCAGATTGGCGCGGATGGTCAGCTGATCGTCTGATATGTCGAGCCGGTAGCCCTCGTCTCCGAGCTGCTTGTCGGGTCCGCCGTCGGCCGCGTCCGCCAAGACGAGCCGGATGCCGCTGCCGCTGTCGCCGCCCGTGGCCACCGGCAGTGCGTAACCGGTCGCCGGGCGCAGCAGCGCGGCCAGATAGTCGGCCACACCGCGCGCTGCGGATGAGCCGGTCGGCGCGTAGATGCCCGTCGAGTCGGTGATCGTGAACTGGCCTCCGGTGGGCACAGCGGACACGGGTGCGGGCACGACGTCCCGGTAGTCCGCCCTCTGCGCCGCGGTCGGCGGACCGTCCGAGTGCGCTCGCGAGCCGCGCCCTATCGCGACCCCGACCCCGATCCCGGCCAGGGCGACGACGGCAACGACGACGGTGGCCAGAAGCGGCAGTCGTCGTGGTTTCGGCGCGTGGGTGCTGCGGCGGTGCGAGGACATGGGGAGCCAGCGTATCCCGCCGCGTGAGGCTCGACCGCCGCCGTTAAAACCATGATTTTATGTCTTGCAGTAGATATGAAAGCGGGGCCGGTCGATGCCAACCCTCAGCCCGTCACGCCCCCGGCCTGGTCAGCCGGGCGAGGAACTTGTACCGGTCGCCGCGGTAGACGGAGCGCACCCACTCCACCGGCTCGTTGTTGTCGTCCTTGGAATGCCGGGACAGCAGCAGCATCGGCAGGCCGGTGTCCGTGCCCAGCAGCGCCGCCTCGCGCGGGGTGGCCAGCGCGGTCTCGATGGTCTCCTCGGCCTCGGCCAGGTGCACCCCGTACTCCACGCTCAGCGCCGTGTACAGCGAGGTGTACTTGGCCAGGTGCTTTCGCAGCCCCGGGAAGCGCTTCGCGGACAGGTGCGTGGTCTCGATCGCCATCGGCTCGCCGTTGGCCATGCGCAGCCGCTCGATGCGCAGCACCCGCGACCCCGGCTTGATCACCAGCCGGTCGGCCAGGTCGTCGTCCGCGGAGACGTACCCGATCTCCAGCAGCCGGGAGGTGGGCTCCAGGCCCTGGGCGCGCATGTCCTCCGTATAAGAGGTCAGCTGCAGCGCCTGCGCGACCTTCGGCTTCGCGACGAAGGTGCCCTTGCCCTGGATGCGCTCCAGGCGCCCCTCCACCACCAGCTCGGCCAGGGCCTGGCGGACGGTCGTGCGCGAGGTGTCGAAGTCCAGCGCCAGCGTGCGCTCCGGCGGCACCGGGGTGCCCGGCGGCATGGTCTGGGTCATCTCCAGCAGGTGCCGCTTGAGCCGGTAGTACTTCGGCACGCGCGCGGCCGGCTCGGCGATCGCCAGGGCGCTGTCCTCCTGGGCCTGGCCCGGTTCCCCCGGCCCGACGAGCGGGGCACGGACCTCCACCGCGCTGTGCTCGACCGTCACGGCACCTCCTGATGTTGTGGCCACAAGGTGTCATGGTCCCACGGCGCTGTAAAGGACCTCCAGCCTTCCCGGTTCGCGTCGCGAACCAAGACAGGTCTAGACCAGTATGCACCATCCCCGTGCTCTGCCCGCGGCCGGTGAAGCCTTGATAACGGCTTCGGCCCGCGCCCCCCGGAACCCTTGACGGTCCATATTGGTCTATGCCACTCTCCCAACTGGTCTAAACCATTGAAGCGGTCGGCGCGAGCGGCCCGGCGCACCCGCCGCACGCCGGCCGGGCAGTGGCAGCACCGCAGCAAGCACCGCAGCACCACGCAGCTCAGTCTCGAAGATCAGCCTCGAAGATCAGTTCCGTGCGGCACCCGCCCCGGTTCGGCGAAGCCCAGGGTCGCCGGGCCGGCACCGCGCCGGCGCCGACCGGGCCCCCAGAAGCCTTGGCATCCACAGGAGGATGGCTTGAAGCGCAAGTTCGCAGCCGCCGCCGCGCTCGCCGCGGCCGCGCTGACCGCGTCGGCGTGTTCCTCGTCGTCGAGCGGCACCGCCGCGACGCCCCAGGGTGCGCTCAGCACTCAGGGCGCAGGGAAGACCGTCACCGTCTGGCTCATGCAGGACGCGCAGAAGGGCTGGCCGGACGTCGTCAACGCGGCCAAGTCCGCGTTCGAGAAGGAGACCGGCGCCAAGCTCAACATCCAGTGGCAGACCTGGTCGAACTACACGACGAAGCTCGACACCGCGCTGCTGTCCGGCAACGCCCCGGACGCGCTGGAGCTGGGCAACACCCAGACCGCGAAGTACATCAACGCGGGCTCCTTCGTCGACCTGACCAGCGTCAAGGACAAGTTCGACAACTCCTCGCAGTGGCTTGACTCGCTGGCCGCCTCCGGCCAGAGCGCCGACGGCACCAAGACCTACGCCGTCCCGTACTACGCGGGCGCGCGGGTGCTGATCTACCGCAAGGACCTGTTCACCGCCGCGGGCGTCGCCGCCGCGCCGACCACCCTCGCCGAGCTGGACGCCGACCTGGCCAAGGTCCAGGCCAAGAACTCCGGGGTGGCCAACTTCTCCGCGCTCTACCTGCCGGGCAAGGACTGGTACACCGCGCTGTCCTTCGGCGCCGGCACCTACGGTGTCAAGGGCGTGATCGCCAAGGCCAGCGGCTCCAGCTACACCGGCACGCTGACCGACCCGACCTTCGTCAACGGCGTCAACACCTGGTACAACCTGCAGAAGAAGTACTCGGTGGGCGGCACCACCGTGGACGAGTCCGACCAGGACGCCCGCATGGCCAAGGGCAACATCGCCGCGATCATCGGCGCCGGCTGGGAGGCCGGCTCGGTGGTGGACCCGAAGACGGGCAACCCCAAGCTGGCCGCCGACCTGGCCGAGATCCCGGTCCCGGGCACCGCGGCCGGCTCGCCGACCCCGGCGTTCCTGGGCGGCTCCGACGTGGCCGTGCCGAGCCACGCCGCCAACCCGGGCCTGGGCGCCGAGTTCGTGCGCATCTTCACGGACACCGCCAACCAGACCGCGCTGGCCAAGTTCGCCATCCCGAACAACAAGACCCTGATCTCGGCCTACGAGGCGGCCAGCACCGCCAACCAGGCCACCGGTGAGGCCGCGAAGGCGTCGACCTGGTTCATCCCGAACTCGCCGAACTGGTCCGGCGCCGACGAGACCGCGCTGCAGACCGCGTTCTCCGCGATCGCCACCGGCACCGCCCCGGCCAGCGCGCTCGGCACCGCCCAGACCACCATCCTGGGCGACCTGAACACGCAGTAGCAGTAGCCGCCAACCCCGCGGGCCCGGACGCCGCACTGTCCGGGCCGGCGGGCACCAGAAAAACCGCCGCACCGTGCTCCGGGCCCGACCCCGTCCGGAGCGCGGTGCGGCGACCCGGCAGAGCAGCAGTTCACCGCGGGCTCCAGGGAAGGAACCCTCCGACACGATGAGCGCGATTCAATCCGAGCGCCGCGAGGGCGGCGTCGAACGCCTGGAAGGGCCCGTCCCGCCGCCCGCCGCGTCCCGCCGCCGCGGCGTGAAGATCCGGGGCGGGTACATCCCCTACGTCCTGATCCTGCCGGCGATCGTGGTCCTGCTGGCCGTCATGGCCTACCCGCTGGTGCGGGTGATCCTGCTCTCCTTCCAGAACGTCAACAGCTACCTCAGGCTCGCCGTGCCGGGCCTGGACCGGTGGATCGGCTTCGACGGCTTCAGCCGGGTCTTCTCCGACGCGCAGTTCTGGCAGGTCGTCGAGCGCTCCTTCCTGTTCACCGTCGAGGTCGTCGCGCTCTCGATCGGTCTGGGCCTGGCCTTCGCGCTGGTGCTCAACCGGGTCTCGCCGTGGGCGAAGATCTTCGTCGTCACGGTGCTGATGTTCGTCTGGGCGATCCCCGCCCTGGTCACCGGGACCGTGTTCCGCTGGCTGTTCGCCGGCGTCGGCGGCGTGATCGACTACATCTGCTACCTGTTCGGCGGCAGCGGCATGAAGAACCACGACTGGTTCGCCGACCCGACCGAGGGACTCTACGTCGTGGTGGCCGCCTGCGTGGTCTGGGGCGCGCTGCCGTTCCTGGTGCTGGGCCTGAACGCCGCGATGACGCAGGTGCCCAAGGAACTGGTCGAGGCGTCGAAGGTGGACGGGGCCAACCCCTGGCAGAGCTTCCGGCACGTGGTGCTGCCGATCATCCGGCCGTTCCTGCTGCTGTGCACCTCGCTCAGCTTCATCTGGGACTTCCAGGTGTTCACCCAGATCTGGGCGCTGCGGCAGAACTCGCCGGAGCCCGGCTACTGGACCGTGGGCGTCTACCTCTACGAACAGGGCTTCACCAGCTCCCACTACAGCAACAGCTCGGTGATCTCGATCGCGATGATCCTGCTGATGCTGGTCGTGCTGGTCGCCTACATCCGGCAGGTCGTCAAGATCGGAGGCCAGAGCTGATGGACGTCGGCTTCACCACCGCCCGCGCGACGCCCGACCGCCTGCCCGCGGCGCAGCCGCGGCGCGGCAACGGACGCCGCCCCGGCCAGAGCCGCGCGATGACCGGCCTGTGGAACACCGTCGCCGTCGTCTTCGGGCTGGTCATGGCCTTCCCGATCTACTGGATGATCCTGACCACGGTCAAGTCGAACCACGACCTGCTCGCGCAGAACCCGACGTTCTGGCCGACGCACTTCGACTTCTCCAGCTACAGCACGGTCTTCAACGACCCGGACTTCCTCAACAGCATGCGCAACACCGCGATCATCACCGTCGGCTCGGTGCTCGCGGGCCTGGTGGTCGGCTTCCTGGCCGCGGTGGCGGTGGCGCGCTTCCGCTTCCGCGGGCGCAACCCGTTCATCGTGGCGATCCTGATCGTGCAGATGGTCCCGCTGCTGTCGATCGCCATCCCGCTGTACATCGTGCTGAACAAGGCCGGGCTCTACGACCAGTACCTCGGCGTGATCGTCGCCTACCTGGTCTTCACGATCCCCTACGTGGTCTGGACGCTGCGCTCCTTCATCGTCAACATCCCGGTGGAGCTGGACGAGGCCGCGATGGTGGACGGCTGCACCCGGTGGGGCGCCTTCTTCCGGATCATCCTGCCGCTCTCGCTGCCCGGCCTGGTGACCACCGGGGTGTACGCCTGGATCCAGGCCTGGAACGAGTTCATCCTGGCCAACACCCTGCTGAGCAGCAACGACAAGCGCACCTCGATGGTGTGGCTGTCCTTCTACTCCTCCAGCCCGACGCACGGCGCCGACTACGGCTCGCAGATGGCCGGCGCGCTGCTGGTCTCGCTGCCGGTGATCATCCTGTTCGTGGTCTTCCAGCGGAAGGTCGCCTCCGGGCTGACCGCGGGCGCGGTCAAGGGCTGAGGGGCGGGCGACCATGGCGACACCGGGCTCCGACTCCGCCCAGCTGCTGCGCGACGCCGGAGCCGTGCTCCAGGCCGGATTCGAAGGCGCCGCCGCGCCGGACTGGCTGCGCCGCCGCCTCGGCTCCGGGGAGCTGGGCGGCGTGGCCCTGTTCGGCCGCAACGTGCGCGACACCGCGCAGCTGGCCGCGCTCACCGGCGAGCTGCGCGGGCTCCAGCCCGGCGTGCTCGTCGCCATCGACGAGGAGGGCGGCGACGTCACCCGGCTCGAGGTGGCTCGGGGTTCTTCGTATCCGGGCAACCACGCCCTCGGCAGCGCCGACGACCCGGGGCTGACCGAGCAGGCGGCCCGCGCCATCGGCCTGGACCTGGCCGCCGCCGGGGTGAACCTGAACTACGCGCCGGTCGTCGACGTGAACGCCAACCCGGACAACCCGGTGATCGGCGTGCGCTCCTTCGGCTCGGACGGCGCCCTCGTCGCCCGGCACGCCGCGGCCTATGTCAGGGGTCTGCAATCCGCCGGGGTGGCCGCGTGCGCGAAGCACTTCCCCGGACACGGCGACACCAGCGCCGACTCGCATCTGGGCCTGCCGCTCGTCGACTTCGACGACGCGAAGGTCGCCCTGCACCTGGCTCCGTTCCGCGCCGCGATCGCCGCCGGCGCCAGGTGCGTGATGACCGCTCACATCCTGTTCCCGCGTTACGACGCCGAGCTGCCCGCGACCATGTCGCGCGCCGTGATGACCGGCCTGCTGCGCGACGAGCTCGGCTTTGACGGACTGGTGATCACCGACGGCATCGACATGGGCTCGATCTCGGCGCGCTGGGGCATCGCCGAGGGCGCGGCCAAGGCGATCGGCGCCGGGGTGGACGCGATCTGCTTCGGTGGTGGGCTCGCCTCCGAGGACGCGTTCCTGTACCTGCGCAACGCGCTGGTCTGGGCGGTGCGCGAGGGTCGGCTGCCTGAGGAGCGGCTGCACGAGGCGGCCGAACGGTGCCGCGTGGTGGCCCGCTGGTCCGCCGAGACGCGTCCGTCGCCCGGCGAAGCCGCGGTCGCCGAGCCCGCGATGCGCGCCGGCATCGGCCTGCAGGCGGCCCGCCGCGCGCTGCGCATCCGCGGCGAGCTCAAGCCCTTCGCCGCGCCGGCGCACGTGGTCGAGCTCTCGCCGCTGGTGAGCATCGCCGTGGACACCGCGACCCGCTGGGGCGTGCTCGAACCGCTCAGCGGCCTGATGCCCGGTACCACCGGCGTCCGCATCGACGCGCCCACCTCGGGTACGGAGTCGGTCGGGCTGATGACGGTGCCGGTGGTGGACGAGGACGCCCGCATCGACACCGCCCCGGTCCTCGCGGCCGCGGCCGGCCGCCCGCTCGTGCTGGCCGTGCGCGACCTGCACCGCAACGCGTGGATGGGAAGAGCAGTCGACGCAGTGCTCGCGGAGCGGCCGGATGCGATCGTGGTGGAGTTGGGCGTGCCCCACGGCCGGGTGGACGAACTGGCCGCGCAAGGGGTCACCGTCCTGGCGACGTACGGCGCGTCCCGGGTGTGCGCCCTGGCCGCAGCCGAGGCCCTCGCGAATCGCTTAAGCGCTTGACGCAATGAGAGGAACCACCCGGACGTGACTGGCGAACAGAGCACCGCCGCCCCCGGCCGCAGCGATGGTTACGGCGGCAGCCGCAGCCAAAGCCGCAGCACCGAGCCCGGCGCGATCATGGCCCGCGAGATCGCCGAGCAGCCCGCCGTCCTGCAGCGCATCCTGGACGAGGGCCTGCCCGCGATCCGCGAGACCGCCGCGCGGATCGTGCGCGCCAAGCCCCGCTTCGTGCTGCTGACCGCGCGCGGCACCAGTGACAACGCCGCCTACTACGCCAAATACCTGATCGAGATCGGACTCGGCCTTCCCGTCGGGCTCACCTCCATGTCCACGGCGACCGCGTACGGCGCCCGGCCGGACCTCGCAGACGTGCTCTCGATCACCGTCTCGCAGTCCGGCGGCTCGCCCGACCTGGTCGCGTACACCGAGATGGCGAAGGCCGCCGGGGCGCTGACCCTGGCCGTGACGAACGTGGACGGCTCCCCGGTCAACCAGGCCAGCGAGCTCGCTCTCGACGTGCTGGCCGGCCCGGAGAAGGCGCTGCCGGCCACCAAGTCCTACACCGCAGAGCTGTTGACCCTCTTCCTGCTCGTGGACGCGATGCGCGGCAGGGACGGCTCGTCGGCCAAGGGCCTGCCCGAACTGGCCGCGGCGGTGTTGGAGCGCCGCGACGAGGTGTCGAAGCTGGCCGAGCGCTACCGTTTCGCCGCCCGCCTGGTCATCACCTCGCGCGGCTACGGCTATCCGACCGCGCGCGAGGCGGCGCTGAAGGTGATGGAGACCTCGTACCTGCCCGCGCACGCCTTCTCCGGCGCGGACCTGCTGCACGGCCCGCTGGCGATGGTGGACAACGTCTCCCCGGTCATCGCGGTCGCCGCCGAGGGGGCGGGCGGCACGGCCCTGGAGCCGGTCCTGGGGCGCCTGCGGGAGCGCGGTGCGGACCTGGTGGTGGTCGGCTCCCGGGAGCACGTGGCGGGGGCCTCTGCGGGCTTCGTGCTGCCCTCCGGGGTCGCCGAGGAGGTCTCGCCGATCCTGGAGATCCTGCCGCTGCAACAGCTGGCCTACGAGGTCACCACGGCCCGCGGACTGAACCCCGACGCCCCGCGCGCCCTGGCGAAGGTCACCGAGACGAAGTAGCGGCCGGGAATCCAAGACGAAGGGCCCTGATCCGCGAGAGCTTCGCGGATCAGGGCCCTTGTCAGTTCCCTGCGGCTGTCCCTGCTCCTCCTGCTACTGCACGACCGAGTCGGACTCCTGCGCGGGCAGCCGCCCCTGCGCCGGCAGCGAGACCGGCGCGGTGGCCTTGCGGCCCAGCCGGCTCGGCCACCAGATCCGCCGGTCCAGGTCCATCGCCAGCGCGGTGACCAGGATGGAGCGCACGACGAAGGTGTCGAGCAGGACGCCGAGCGCGACCGTGAACCCGATCTCGGCGAAGCCCACCACCGGCAGCGTGCCCAGCACCCCGAAGGTGCCGGCCAGGATCATGCCGGCCGAGGTGATCACGCCGCCGGTCGCGGCCAGGCCGGTCAGCG
>Ga0070714_100003921_pt1 | contig 11188 bp, 11 predicted proteins | sample LARL83metaG_FD_65450 | JGI IMG/M metagenome (GOLD analysis project Ga0070714, IMG submission 65450) | Corn, switchgrass and miscanthus rhizosphere microbial communities from Kellogg Biological Station, Michigan, USA - LAR L8-3 metaG | ecosystem: Host-associated > Plants > Roots > Rhizosphere ... | reverse complement strand
CCCCACGTACCGCGACACGCTCTACGTCGACGAGCTGATCGGGCCCGAGACGATCACGACGATGCCCGAGGAGACGATCGCCGCCTTTCAGGATCACGGCCGCGTCGAGGGACGGCTCGAGACGGAGCTCGACGCTGCGCAGCAGGTATTCAGGGACTTATATGCCGCCGGCGTCGACTACGACGACGTCGTCGCCACGCTCGAGCGGGAAGGTATCGAGAAGTTCAATGCCGCATTCACCGAACTCCTGAAGGGGATCGCCGACAAGCGCCGGCCGCGCGCGTCGGTCTGAGAGCGCCCAGCGCAAAACGAAACTAGCTCGACAGTGTCAGAGAGGAAGCTCGACGGCGAGCCGAGTGCCAACGCCGCCTTTCGATTCGATCTGGAGAGCCCCGTTGACCGATGCAACTCGCTCGCGCATCCCGACGAGCCCGAACCCGCCATCGGCTTGTCGCCTCTGGGAGAAACCGCGCCCGTCGTCCTCGACCGTGAGAGCCACAGATCGCTCGCGGTAGGCGATGGTGACGCGCACGGTTGTCGCCTCCGCGTGCTTGACGACGTTCGTCAAGGCCTCCTGCGTGATCCGGAAGATGGTGGTTTCGAGCTTTGAGGGCAGCCGCGTACCAGCGGGAAGCTCGATCTCGAGCTCGACCTTCGGTCCGCCTCGCTCCTCCAAGCGGTCGCTCAGGTCTTTGAGGGCCGGCGCGAGGCCGAACTCATCGAGCGCGGGAGGACGAAGCGCGAATGCCAGCCGGCCGACGTTTTCGAGCGCGCTGCGCGCGTTCGTCCGCAGGGCTGCCGACGCTTGCCGGGCCTCCGGGAGCGTCGCCGCTCCATCGATCGCCGTGAGGCCGAGCAGGACTGCCGTGAGCGCGGAGCCCGTCTCGTCATGTAACTCTCGTGCGATCCGAGTCCGCTCCGCCTCCTGGGCTTCGAGGATCGCGTCTACCGTTTCGCGCGCCACGCGTTCCGAGAGATGAACAGCGAGGGCGGCGCGCGCACTAAATGCTTCACCGAGGCGAACATCATCGTCGGTGAACCGGAGGTCAGGCCCGTCCTTGTTGAACGCCGAAATGATCCCGATTGCCCGCTCGTGAAAGACGAGCGGGATCAGTAACGCCGTCACACCACCGACGCGGCCGGCAAGGACTTGATCGATCTCGGGATCCGAGAGGAGCGCATCAACGCGCTCGCTCTTGCCGCGTGCGAAGGCCCGCGCGTGCTTCGATTCGGAAGGCACGTCGTAGCCCACCAGATCGGCGAGTCCCTCGCCCTCGGCGACGACGACGCGAAGACCTCCAGAGGATGCGGGGAGGGCGATAAGCACTGCGCGGGCGCCGACTAGTTCGCGCAGGCGACGGGCAACAAGTTCGAGCAGGCGGGCGAGATCTCGCTCCTCGAGCACGCTACGCGTTAGCTCGTCGAGCGCCTCGAGCTGCCGGATCCAGTGGGTTGCCCCCTCGTGGATTTGCACCTTCTCGATCGTGAGGCCCGTCTGGGCGGCGAGAAGCGTCACGATCTCCTCGTCGCCTTCGGTGAACTCACCATCTTCCTTCTCGGCCAGGTAGAGGTCCCCGTACACCACCCCGCGCACGAAGATCGGGACACCGAGGAAGCTCCGCATCGGCGGATGGGCCGGCGGGAAACCCAAGAACTGCGGCTCCTTGGTCACGTCGGCAACGCGTACCGGGCGCGCCTCTCGAAGCAGAACCCGGAGAACGCCGTGGTCGCTGGGTAGCTTGCCGATCCGCGCTCTCGTCGTCTCGTCGATCCCGGTTGTGATGAGGCGTTCGAGGTGTGTCCCTGTGCGGTCGAGAACGCCGAGCGCGGCATAGCGCGCAGTGACAAGCCTCGCCGCCACGACTGCGGTCATCCGCAACACGTCCTCGAGCGATGCGGCAGAGCCGACGGCGACATTCGCCGCGGCGAGCTCACCGAGACGCCTTTCTCGGTCAGCAATTTTGGGCATGGCCAGTGGCCGTGATTTTTTCAGAGCGGCTCCGTTTTGTCGACCTGGACAGCTGGGGTGTGCAGGCGCCGAAGATGGGCCGCGGCCCCGATGCCATCCTCCAACGATCCGCCCGAAGCTTGCATCGTGGAGACGATAACCAGGCACGAGGCGACCGGAGCAGGCGGATAGGCCGTGGAGCAGCTGAGCGCGACTCGCAGCGAGCTGATCGCGCGGCGTCTGCAGATCGGCCTTGCGACCCAGGGCCGAGACCTGCTCAAGGAGAAGCGCGCCGCGCTCGTGGTCGAGTTCGGGCACCTGAGCAGCGGTGTCCTGGAGGCCGTCGAGACGCTCGGGCGGCGGGCCGCGGAGAGCGCCGGTGCCTTGAGCAACGCGGTCGCGTTCGATGGCCCGGAGGCGGTCGGCTCGGCCGCGCTTGCGGCGTCGGGTGATATCGGCACACGCCTGTCGCTCCGGATCGTCGCTGGTGTCCCTGTGGTCGAGCTGGAACACGATCGGATCTCGCGCGGGCGCACGAGCCGCGGTTACGGGCTCGTCGCGACGAGCCCGCGCATCGACGTCGCCGCGGCGTCCTTCGAGCGGTTGCTCGATCTTGTGCTCGACGTCGCGGCGGCCGAGCTCAGCCTGCGGCGGCTGGCCGGCGAGATCTCGCGGACGACACGGCGCGTCAATGCGCTTGAGCATGTTGTCGTGCCCCGTCTCCAGCAGGAGCGCGACGCGATCGAGATGGTGCTTGCCGAGCGCGAGCTCGAGGATCGCATCCGGCTGAGGCGGGCGCGAGCGGCGGGACGCCGAAAACGGCAAAAAGAGGCAGTTGCGTGAGCGACATGCACGAGTCGCCCGTCAACGGTGCGCTTGGCTCCGTCCGTCAACTGGAAGGGGCGCTCGACGCCGTCTCAACGACGCGTGCCGCGTCGAAGGTGCGCCTCGAAGAGGCTCGTGCGGACGCGTCGCGTCTGCTCGTCGCCGCCCGGGACGACGCCGCGGCCGCGGTCGCCGAGCGACGACGGGTCGCGCTCGCCGCAGCGGAGGAGGACGCGGCCGAAATCGCGCGCCAGGGAGAAGAGCGCGCGGCTCGCGTGCTGGCAGACGCGCGGGCCGGCAGCGCGGCAGCGGTCGAGGCCGCGCTGGCGCTTATCCTGCCCGCCGCCGGCACGAGCGAGGCATGAGCCGATGCTCGTCGCGATGACGAAGGTGCAGATCGTCGGCCGGAAACGACACGTCGAGCCGGTATTGGAGCGGCTGTACCGGATGGGGTTGCTCGAGCTCGTCAGCGCCCTCGAGGAGCCGGCCCTCGAGCTCGCACCGTTCCCCGGCGAGAACGAACGCGCCGAGCGCGGCCAAGAGCAGCACCTGGTGCTCACTCAACTCGACGGCCTGCTCACGCTCGCGGGCGAATCCGCCGCAAGCATGACGATAGGCGAGGCGGCGTCCTTGGACGAACTCAGCCTCGAACTGAAGACGGTCATTCCCTCGGTCGAACCCCTGGCCGCTCAGATCGAAGATCTCCGAACCGAGCTAGCCGTCCTGCCGCGCTACATCGAGCCCCTTCGGCATCTGCTCCCACTCGTCCCCGAGCTCGCAGAGCTCGACGAAAGCGAGATCCAGGCCCTCCAGCTCAACGCGATCGCGCTCGTTCTCAACACGACTGAGGAGACCGTCGTCGACGTGCTGCGCGACGCTCTTCACACAGAGCTCGGCGAACGCTTCGTGCTCGTGTCGGTACGTGTCTTCCCCGACGCAATCGGGTGCGTGATCGTGACGCCGGCAGGAGCCGCCGAAGGGGTCCAGGCGGTCCTCGGCCGCGAACGCGTCCGCCCCCTTCCCTTGCCATCTCGATACGAGAACCTCTCGTTCCGGGGTGCGGTCACAGCCATGGAAAGCCGGCTGCGCGAGATTCCAGCCGAGCTCGACCGGGCGCATGTCGATCTGCAAGCGCTGCTTACGCCGCGTCTAGCGGCGTGGAGAGCAACGCGCCAGCGGCTCCTCGGCGACATCGAACAGCTGGAAGCTGTGGCGCAAGCGGGAGCGACAGAGCGCACGTTCGTCATCGTCGGCTGGACACCGCGCGACCGAGTGCCCGAGCTGCGCCGTGAGCTCGAACAGGCTGCCGGCCGCGAGCTCGCGCTCGACGAGCTCTCGCCGGCGCCCGAGGCCGAGCCGCCGGTGTTGATGCGGAACCGGACGCTCGCGCGGCCGTTCGAGTTCCTCGTGCGCTTCCTCGATCTGCCACGCGCAGGAACGCTAGACCCGACGGTCCTGATGGCGCTCTTCCTACCGGTGATGGTCGGCGTGATGGTGGGCGACGTCGTCTACGGCACGCTGCTGCTTGCCATCGCGCTCTTCGTCCGGCGGCGCTTCGCCGGCGATTCGGCGGCGGTTCGCGATCTAAGTCGAGTGTTCGTCGCCGGAGCCCTGTGGGCGATCGTCTTCGGCGTTCTCTTCGGCGAGGCACTCGGAGACGTCGGCCACAAGCTCGGGCTACCCGCGCTGTGGTTTTACCGGGGCGGTACGCACGCCGTTCAGCCGCTGCTCCTGTTCTCGCTCGCCCTCGGAGCTGCGCACGTTGTGCTTGGTCAATTGCTCGGCCTATGGCAGTCGGCGAGCGCACACCGGACGGTGGAGTTCGTCAATCGCTTCGGGTCGCTGCTCGCCCTTGGCGGGGTCGCCACCCTCGCCGCTGTCGTCGCCAACCGTGTACCCGGTGGAATGCTCGCATCGTTACTCGCCGGGGGAGTCGTCACGATCGGCCTGGTGCTTTTGATCGCGGGACGCGGCGCGCTCGGGTTTGTGATGGGGCCGCTCGAACTGGTCGGAACGCTCGGCAACGTCCTTTCGTATCTGCGTCTCGCCGCCGTTGGCCTTGCCTCGACCTACCTGGCAATGGTGGCCAACGAGCTGTCCGTGATCGGCCCGATCTGGCTCGGTGTATTCGCCGGGCTCTTCTTCCATTCGCTGAACCTCGCGCTCGCCGCCTTCAGCCCGATGATCCAGGCGCTCCGCCTGCACTACGTCGAGTTCTTCAGCAAGTTCTACGAGGGCGGCGGGAAACCGTTCCGACCCTTCGGCGCACAGGTCACACCGTAATCGTCACTGACCCAAGGGAGGATCACATGACACAACACGGACTGATGGCACTCGGCGCTGGCCTCGCCGTCGGCCTCGGCGCAATCGGAACGGGCTTCGCGCAGGCACGAATCGGCGCGGCCGCAATGGCCGCGATCGCCGAGAAACCCGAACTGACCGGGCGTGCGATCCTGATGGTCGCGATCCCCGAAACAATGATCATCCTTGGATTCGCCGTCGCCGCGATGATCATCGTCCTCCTCTGAGCCGGCCGATGGCGCTCTCGGATCTCCTGGCGGGATTGAAAGCCGAAGCGGCCGCCGAGGATGCACGGCTCGACGCGGAGACCCGCGCAGAGGCGACTCGCATCGACAGACAGGCGCACGACGAGGCGCGGATTCTCCAGGAAGAAGCGCTTCGCGCGGTCGAGGACGAGCTTCGCGAGGCAGCGGAGGCGCGGCGGGCGCGTGCGCGGCTCGACGCCGCGGCCGCCGTGCGCCAAGCACGCGAGGACGCGTTCCGCGAGTTTCTCGCCGAGGTGCGCCGACGGCTAGATGCCATTCGCGAGAGCCCCAGCTATCCCTCGGTGCTGCGAGCACTGCTGCATGAAGGCCTGGCCGCGTTGCCCGCCGCAGGCCTGCTGCGCGTCGACCCGCGCGACGAGCGGGCGGCTGCGGATCTGCTCGCCGAGCTCGGGGCCGAAGTGGAAATCGCCGGCTCGTTGGAGACCGCGGGCGGGGTGGAGCTGGCACGCGGCGAGGATCGCATAGTGCGAAATACCGTCGAGGAACGATTCGCGAACGCCGAGCCCGCACTGAGACTTCTCTTCGGCCGGATAGAACCCGCCGAGGAGCCATGATCCTGCTGGCGCCCGCAGGAGACTTCGCCTACGGGAACACACGTCTGCGCGCGCGCAAGGGCGAGCTCCTCGGAGCGGGGGCGTACGAGACGCTGCTCGGCCGCGACGTCGATGCAATCCTCGAGTTCCTCGCGGGGACGGCCTATCGTGCCGAGATCGAGGCCGCACTCGCCGTCAGCGACGGCAAACGCGCGCTGCACGCCGCGCTCGGCCGACACCTGGCGCGCAGCCTCGGCGACCTGCGCACCTTTTACGAGGGCGGGAGCCGGGAGCTTGTCGACCTGCTCCTCTCCCGCTTCGATCTGCACAACCTGCTCACGCTCCTGCGCGGGCGCGCGCGCGGCCAGACACCGGAGCATGTGCTGGCGAACGTCGTGCCGCTCGGTGCGCTCGGCGGGGCGGCGGGACAGGAGATCGCGAGCCAACGGGAGCTCGCGCGCGTCATCGACCTGCTCGTCTCCTGGCGGTTGCCCGATCCCGCCGCAGCGCGGGCGCTGGCCGACGCCTGGCCGGAGTACGAGCTCACCGAAGATCTCGCGACGCTCGAGCACGTTCTGACGGAACACCACGCGCGCCGTCTCGACGAGGCCCTTCGCGTTGCGGGGCCGAGCGCCGACTCGCTGCGCGAGCTGGTCGCGCGCGAGTACGACGCAATCAACGTTCTCGTCGTGCTCCGCCTGCGCTTCGCGCTGCAACTCGACGAGCTCGCCGACCTGCCGCCCGCGCTGGGCGCCGGCCGTTTCCTGGCCGGCGGAAGCATTGGCGAAGACGCGCTCGAGAATGCGCTGCACCAGGCGACGCGGGGTGAGGCGGTTGCGAAGCTCGTCGCCGCGGCACGACGCGAGGACTGGCGTATGCCCCTGCAGCGCATCGCCGCCGGCGGCGACCTGTCGACGCTGCAGCGCGAGCTCGAGGTGAGCCGAGTCCGCTGGGCCGTCGGACTGTTCCTCCGCGGCGACACGCTCAGCTTCGACGTGCCAATCGCCTTCACGGTGGCGAAGGAGAACGAGGTGCGGAACCTGCGACTGCTCGCCGAGGGCGCCGGCGTGCCTGCGGCGGTGCTTCGTGCAGAGCTCATCGTGCCGTGGGGCGGGCGATGGGACACTTGATCGTCGTAACGACACCCGAGCTCGAGCCCGGCTACCGGCTCGCCGGTGTCGCAACGCGATCGCTCGACTCTGCCGGCAAGGCGGCGGAGCTGCTGTACGAGCTACTCGAGCAACCGGGCGAGGGAGACGTCGTCGCGGTGCACGAGCCCTTCTTCAACGCGCTTCCCGCAGCGCTCCTGCGCAGGATCGACTCGCTCACCTCGCCGCTCGTCGTCGTGCTCCCGGGCGGGGAGGGCGCAAACGTCGAAGCGGAGCGGCGCGCGCAGCACCTACGGATTCTCTGGGAGGCGGTGGGCTACCAGATCGCCTTCGACCCGACCGACGGCTCGACATGAACGGTGCAATCCACGGTGTTGCCGGCCCCGTTGTGGTCGCGAGGGGTCTGCCTGACACGCGCCTCTACAACGTCGTCGAAGTCGGGCATGCCGGCCTAGCGGGCGAGGTGATCCGGTTGGACGGCGGCGACGTCGTGATCCAGGTCTACGAGGACACGTCGGGGCTGACTGCAGGCGAGCCCGTGACCGACACGCGCGAGCCGCTTCGCGCAGAGCTCGGCCCAGGCCTGCTTGGCTCGATCTTCGACGGCACGCAACGTCCACTGACGGTACTCGCGCGCGCAGGCGAGAATCCGTGGGGACGGCCGATGATCGCCCGCGGGATGTCGGCGCCCGCGCTCGACCGCGAGCGAGCGTGGGAGTTCGAGCCCGCCGTCGGCACGGGTGACCCGGTAGAACCCGGAGACACGCTCGGCACCGTGCAGGAGACCGCACAGTTCACGCACCGGATCCTCGTTCCGCCCGGCGTGTCCGGCACCATCACAGACGTCCGCAGCGGGCCGGCGCGCGTCGACGACCCGGTCGTCTGGATCGAAGGACAGCCGGTGACGATGCTCTCGCGCTGGCCGGTGCGCCATCCGCGGCCGGTGACGAGCAGGCTCGGTCTCGACGTCCCGTTCGTCAGCGGCCAGCGGTCGATCGACACGCTGTTTCCGCTGGCGCGCGGCGGGACCGCGACGATCCCAGGCGGCTTCGGCACAGGCAAGACGGTGCTCGAGCAGTCGCTCGCCAAGTGGGGACACGCCGACGTGATCGTCTACGTCGCGTGCGGCGAGCGCGGCAATGAGCTGACGGAAGTGCTCGACGAGTTTCCGCAGCTCGTAGATCCACGCACGGGCGCGCCGCTGATGGAGCGGACGATCCTCGTGGCGAACACGAGCAACATGCCGGTCGCCGCGCGGGAGGCAAGCATCTACACGGGAATCACGATCGCCGAGTACTTCCGCGACCAGGGCTACCACGTCGCGTTGATGGCCGACAGCACGAGTCGCTGGGGGGAGGCGTTGCGCGAGGTGTCGAGTCGGCTGGAGGAGATGCCGGCAGAGGAGGGCTACCCCGCGTATCTGGCGACACGGCTCGCCGAGTTCTACGAGCGTGCGGGCGCGGTCGTCTGCCTTGGTAGCGACCGGCGCTCGGGCTCGGTCTCGATCGTCGGCGCCGTCTCGCCGGCGGGAGGCGATTTCTCGGAGCCCATCACGCAGCACAGCCTGCGCCTCGCGGGAACGTTCTGGGGGCTCGATACCGCGCTTGCGCGCCAGCGGCACTTTCCTTCCATCAATTGGAACCGCAGTTACACCTTGTACGAGCTGGACGCATGGTTCGACCGTGAGGTCGACGGCAGCTGGAGCGCGCAGCGTGCGTGGGCGCTCGACCTCTTGCAGCGTGAGAGTTCGTTGCTCGAGATCGTGCAACTCCTCGGCGCCGATTCGCTCGCGCCGGCGGAGCGCGTCGTCCTCGAGAGTGGCCGGATGCTGCGCGAGGACTTCTTGCAGCAGTCGGCGTTCGACCACGTGGATGCGTACTGCGCGTTGAGCAAGCAGTACACGATGCTACGTGTGATCCACGCGGCGCACGAGGCGATGGGAGACGTCGTAGCTCGCGGCGTCCCGGTCGACTCGTTCGCCGACGCAGCGTCGCTGCTCGAGGTCGCCCGCATGCGCTCCTGGTCAGATGCGGAGGCGGCCGAGAGCGCCGACGGCCTCATCGAGCGGATTCGGAAGGAGCTTGGAACGCTATGAGCGGCGCGAATGGAACAGGCTTGCTGACGGTCGAGAACCGGACGGTGACCTATGCGGCGGGGCCGCTGCTCTTCGCGCAGGCGGAGGGAGTCGGCTACAACGAGCTCGTCGAGGTGGTCGCGCCGGACGGATCCGTGCGACCTGGCCAGGTGCTGGCCATCGACGGGGACCGGATCGTCGTCCAGGTATTGGCCGGCACGTCCGGGCTGAACCTGCCCGGCACGAGCGTCCGCACGCGAGGCGAAGTCGCCCGTACGGCCGTCGGACTCGATCTGATCGGCCGCATCCTCGACGGCTCCGGCCGTCCCATCGACGGTGGGCCGCCGGTGCAGCCGGACGCCTACCGCGACGTCAACGGTTCGCCGATCAATCCCGTCGCGCGCGACCACCCGAACGAATTCATCGAGACCGGGATCTCGGCGATCGACGGCCTCAACACGCTCGTGCGAGGGCAGAAGCTGCCGATCTTCTCCGGCTTCGGCCTCCCGGCCGCCGAGCTCGCCGCGCAGATCGCGGCGCAGGCGACCGTGCCCGGGAGCGACGCCGCCGACGATTTCGTGGTCGTCTTCGCCGCGATGGGCGTGACCCAGCGCGAGGCTGGTTTCTTCCGCGCCCGCTTCGCCGAGAACGCAGCGCTCGAGCGAACGGTTCTCTTCCTCAACGTCGCCGAAGATCCTGCGGTCGAACGACTGCTGACGCCGCGTGCGGCGCTGACCGTCGCCGAGCACCTTGCGTTCGAGCGCGGGCTTCACGTGCTCGTCATCCTCACCGACATCACGAGCTACTGCGAAGCCCTGCGCGAGCTCTCGGCCGCGCGTGAGGAGATCCCGGGGCGTCGCGGCTATCCCGGCTACATGTACACGGATCTCGCGTCGCTCTTCGAGCGGGCCGGGCGCATCCGCGGCCTGCCTGGCTCGGTGACCCAGCTGATGATTCTCTCCATGCCCGACGACGACATCACGCATCCAATCCCCGACCTGACCGGCTACATCACCGAGGGACAGATCGTGCTCTCGCGAGAGCTCGAGCGGCGCGGCGTCAACCCGCCAATCGACGTCCTGCCATCGCTGAGCCGGCTCATGAACGCAGGCATCGGCGCAGGCAAAACCCGCGAGGACCATCGCGCCGTCGCCGACCAGCTCTACGCGGCGCTGGCGCGCGGGCGCGACCTACGCCGGCTCGTCTCGATCATCGGCGAGGCGGCGCTCTCCGAGCGAGACCGCAGCTACCTCGCCTTCGCTCACGACTTCGAGCACGAGTTCGTCAACCAGGGCGGTCATCGCCGAAGCATTGAGGAAACGCTCGAGTTCGCCTGGCGACTTTTGGGTGGCCTGCCTCCGGCGGACCTGAAGCGGCTCGACCCGGCTCTGCTCGCGCGCTACGGGCAGGCAGCCGATCAGCCGGAGGTTGTTCCCGGCGCAGCGCTCGGTGCGCACTAGCAGGTTAGGGCTGCGCGCTGACCAGGGCACGCAGGCTCTCGTAATCCTCCCTGCAGGCAGGGCAGCCATGCAGGTGGGTGCGCAGACCGGGAAGAGCGGCGTCGGCATCCTGTCCGGCAACCTGGAGATCGACATAGCGGTCGAGTTGTTCGAAGCATTCGTCGCAGCCGATCTCCGCCTTGGCCGGGCCGAGCAGCCGTCCGAGCATGTGCTTGAAGTCCGGGGATTGCATCAGTGATTCTCCTCGAAGGAAACGAGCGGGTCGAGGCCTCGTTTCGTCAGGTAGGTGCGCAAGTTTCGGCGTGCGTCGTGCAGTGTTTTATAGAGCGCGCCGCGGTTGGTGTTGAGCCGGTCGGCGAGCACGTCGATCGGGACGCCATTGATTGCGAGAGCGATAAGGATGCGCCGCTGGTGCGGTGTGAGAGCGGCGATTCCGTCTTGCAGGGCGGCGAGCAGCTCCGATTGTTCGGCGGCGTCGGCGGGGGCGAGGCCGGCGCTCGAGAGGAGATCCCAGCTTTCCTGCTCGAGCGGGATCTCGCGGCCCTGCCAGGCGCGTTTGCGCAGCTTCACGGCAGCCTCGAGGAGCGCGAACTTGTAGACCCAGGTTGAGAAGCGGCTGGCGCCGCGGAAGTCGTCCAGCCGGGCGAGCACGCTCATCAGCGCGTCGTCTGC
>Ga0070714_100003920_pt1 | contig 11188 bp, 13 predicted proteins | sample LARL83metaG_FD_65450 | JGI IMG/M metagenome (GOLD analysis project Ga0070714, IMG submission 65450) | Corn, switchgrass and miscanthus rhizosphere microbial communities from Kellogg Biological Station, Michigan, USA - LAR L8-3 metaG | ecosystem: Host-associated > Plants > Roots > Rhizosphere ... | reverse complement strand
GACCTCGACGCGCTCACCAGCATGCTCATCGGCTCCTTCTACGGCCGCTACGTCACCATCGCCGGCATCCCCGACGACTGGCCAGATCGCGTGCTAAGCGCCGTATGGCCACAGCAACGGTGACGTCATCGCCTCGTAAGGGATGAACCGGGTCGGCGAGCTTAGCCTGAAATGCGATGCCTGTACCAAGTGACGGCGACCTGCCGAAGAGACACCCCGGTGCCAGCCCTATGGCGGCCGCGGGTGCGAAGGCAAGGGAATCGGCCGCGGCCAGTGCCCAGTACACGATCAAGCGCCTTGGGCCCCGGCCGCCGCGGCCAAGCCACCGGTCTATCGTCATCGCCGCGGCGGTAGTCCTGGTCGCGGTCGCCGGGGTGGCACTGGCCGTCGTGGGCGCCGACCAGACCGGCAGTCGCAGCGGACGTCCCCGGGCAATGCCAACGCAGGCACCGCCTCGGCACAGCGCCGTGCCCGTCCCGGTCAAGCCGGCCTCGCCCGCGCCATCGGCGCGGGAGCGCCCCCGTGCCGCACTGGTCGACGTGGTCGGCGTGGGCTGCCCAGGCAACGGCAGTGACGCCGTCATCCCGGACAACGCGCCGACCGGCCCCGGGTGGGCCTCCGCGGGCGGCGGCTGGACAGGCAACGGGTGCGACGGCACGACGCTCTGGACCATGGATCCGAACGGCAACCAGCCAGTCCCTTCGTTCTTGACCTGGCGGTTCGTCCCGTCGCCAGGCACCACGCGGTGCACGCTCGCGGTCTTCATCCCGACGCAGAATGCCCTCGGGGTGAGCGACTACTCGGTGTCCGTTGGCACTGGCGTCGTCGATGCGGTCCTGATCCGCCAAGGTGCCGAGTCCGGCCGTTGGCTCACGCTCGGCACCTTCACCGCGGCTGGCGGCGCGCTGGAGATCACGACGGCTCCAGTGCCCGCCGCGTCGGGCCGAGGGCACCACAGCGCGATTGCCGCGTCGGCGGCCAGTGCCCTCTGCACCTGACCGTTGCGTGCTCGAAGGCGCGGCGGCTGGGCGCTGATGACAGCGCAGACGGTGCCCGTTATGTTCGGCGTGTGAGCGAAATCTGGGATGTCGCTGTCATCGGAGCTGGCCCGGCGGGGGCAATGGCCGCGCACGCGGCGGCCTCACTGGGCAAACGGGTCGTCATCCTGGAGCGATTCCGCATCCCCCGGTACAAGACCTGCGCCGGCGGCCTGATCGGTGCTTCGCTGAAGGCGCTTCCGGAGGGATTCACGCCGCCCGTAAAAGCGACCGCCACCACGTTTACCTTTGCCATGCGCGGTCGTCGGGGAAAGACCAAGGCAGCGGAGATACCGCTCATTACCATGGTGAGCCGCGACGAGTTCGACGCGCGGCTCGTCGACGCGGCGGTCGCCGCCGGCGCGACAATCTACGACGACACGATAGTCACGCGCTTGACCGCCGACGACGCCGCGATGCGCATATCTACTAGGAACCAGGGCGACCTAAGCGCGCGCGTGGTCGTGGGTGCGGACGGCAGCGCCGGCCGCACCGCCGCCTACGTTGGCGTGGTCGCCGAGCAGGTGTACCTGGGACTTGAACTCGAACTGGTGACACCGCACGACCAGGCCGCGGGGTGGGCGAACCGGGTGCTCGTCGACTGGGGAACGATCCCCGGCGGCTACGCCTGGGTCTTCCCCAAGGGGGACACGCTCTCCGTCGGCGTCGTCGCCGAGCGCGGCAACCCCGAGCAGACGCGAGCCTATCTCCACGACTTCCTCGCCCAGCGCAACCTGGACCGGCAGGAGATCGTGGTGAACTCCGGCCACCTGGCCCGCTGCCGCACCCAGGACTCGCCCCTGTACCGGGGCCGGGTCCTGGTCGCCGGCGACGCCGCGGGCCTGCTGGAGCCGTGGACCCGCGAAGGCATCTCGTTCGCACTCCGCTCCGGCACCATGGCCGGCCGTGCAGCGGCGAAAGCGTCCGAGGTGACCTCAGCGACGGACGTCGCCGCAGCCATGGCCATCTACGCCGAAGAGGTCACCACGACGCTGGTCCCGGAGATGCAGGCGGGCCGCCTGTTCCTCCGGGCGTTCACCCGTCACCCGCGGCTCTTTTACGCCGCGATCGTTCTCTTCTCGTGGACCTGGGACTTCGTCGTGAACTCCATCTCAGGCAACCTCAGCTTCGCCGAAGTCACGAAGTGGCGCTGGGTCAGGCTTCTCCTGCGGGCGCTGGGCGGCAAGACCACGCCTGCCGCCGCTTAGCGGGATCGTGGCTTGAGGCGGGCGTTGGGGAGGGGCGGGGCGGGCAGGCGCTGTGGCGAGCCTTCGTAGCCCTGAACCCGGCCGAACTGGTCCGACTCGCGTTGCCAGGCTTCGCGGAAGGCCACGATTTCCTCGTGGCTGCGGCCGACGAAGTTCCACCACATGACGATGTCCTCTTCGAACGGCGTGCCGCCGAGCAGCAGGACCCGCGTCAAATCGTCCGTGGGGTTGGCTAGTTCCACCGTGGCCGTGCCCGGGGGCAGGTAGCCGAGTTCGGCCCGCTGCAGGGTGGTGTCTGCGAGGCGGACCGGGCCGACGTCTACGAGGACGCCGTGCTCGTAGGCCAGATCAACGGGCAGGGAGAGCCGGGCGCGGGGCGCGAGCACGATCTCCGCGCCGAGCAGCGGGGAGTACGTCGGCACGGGCGACTCCAGGCCGGCGAGCGTGCCGAGGAACACGCGGGCGGTCGCGCCGCCAAGGTCAGCCGCCGGGGGCGCGTAGTGCTGGAAGTCCCGCGCCCCGTTGCGGTGGGCGCCCGGGAGCGCTATCCAGAGCTGCACGCCGTGCAGAAGGATCGTGCCGGGAGTGGACACCTCCGAGTGACAGATCCCGTGCCCGCTGGTCATGAGGTTCAGCTCGCCCGGCCGCACGAGCGCGTGCGAGCCGAGGCTATCGCGGTGCGCGACCTCCCCGGCGAACAGCCAACTAGCGGTCTGCAGGCCGGTGTGCGGATGCGGCGCCACGTCCATGCCGCCGCTCGCGGCGACGTCGTCGGGACCGTAGTGGTCGGCGAAGCACCAGGCACCGATGAGCGACCGTTGCCGCTGCGGGAGCGTCCGCCGCACTCGCATCGCCCGCGGCCCCCCAAGCGGCACGTCCCGCGGGGTCACCACCTCGACCCCAGCGGTGGCCGGCGCACCGCCACGGCACTCCACCTCCGTCGGCGCCACTTCCGTGTTGCTCATCGCCTGCCCTCCCTGTCGCCCTCCGGAATTATGCCCGGCCCACGATGTCGGCGATCTTGCGGTGCAGGACCGCTTGCTCGCGCTGGTTGCCGCACAGTGCTATCGCGCGCTCCAGTTCGGCGCGGGCCTCGTCGTCGCGTCCCAGGCGGCTGAGTAGTTCCCCGCGCACGCTCGGCAGCAGGTGCGACCCGGGCAGCGCGTCGGCTGCTTGCAGGTCGTCCACGATGGTCAGCGCCGCAGCCGGGCCCTGGGCCATAGCGACCGCAACCGCCCGGTTGAGGTCGACGACCGGCGACGGCGCCAGCTGGCCGAGCGCTTCATAGAGGACCACGACGCGCTCCCAGTCGGTCGCCGCGACCGACGGGGCGATGGCGTGGCATTCCGCGATTGCTGCCTGCAGACCGTACGCCCCCAGGCCGCGGCCCGCCGCCTCAGCCCGCGCCAAGGCGGCGCGGCCCCGGCGGATCGCCGCGTGGTCCCAACGGCGGCGGTCCTGCTGTTCCAGCAACACAGGTTCACCGTCCCGCCCTGTTCGGGCGGGGAAGCGGGCTGCCGTCAGTTCAAGGAGCGCCAGCAGGCCGTGTACCTCTGGCTCGTCTGGCATCAGCCGGGACAGCACCCGGGCGAGACGCTGCGCCTCGCCCGCGAGATCGAAGCGGATCAGTTCATCGCCGGAACTCGCTGAGGACCCCTCGGTGAAGATCAGGTAGATGACGCTGAGCACCGAGCCAAGCCGTTCGGCTCGCTCCGCCGTGGATGGCACGCCGAACGGGACGTTGGCCGCCGCGAGGGTTTTCTTCGCCCGGGTGATCCTGGCCTGGATGGTCGCCGTCGGCACGAGGAAGGCGCGGGCGATCTCGTCGCTTGTCAGGCCGCCGACCACCCGCAGGGTGAGCGCGATCCGCGCTTCCCGCGACAGCAACGGGTGGCATGAGATGAACACCAGCGCGAGCACGTCGTCGTCGATCTGATCCGGATCCCACAGCAGATCCGTCCCATCGTGGTCGGCGGTGCCGCCCTCGCCCATGTCGCGGGCGAGGGCGGCGTACCGGTCATCGAGGGTGGCGCGGCGGCGGAACGCGTCGATCGCGCGGCGGCGGCCGACGGTGAGCAGCCATCCGGCTGGATTGCCGGGCACGCCGTCCCGCGGCCAGGTCACCAGCGCCTCCGCGAGCGCCTCTTGGGCGAGGTCTTCTGCCAGGGCGAAGTCGCTGGTGTACCGGGCGAGCGCGCCGACGATCCGGGCCGACTCGATCCGCCAGACTGCGGCGACGGCCTCCCGGCCGGTCGGCTCAGCCATCCCCGGCTGGCCGCCTTACAGCTGGCCGGTGGCCTCGCGCCACGCCCGCTCCTTCTTGATCCACTCGTTGTCCTGCGGGAACTCGTCGATGGTGGTGATCCGGCGGATCTCCGCCTTGAAGCCGGGGCTGTTGGCCGGCAGCCGCTTGGCCCACTCGACAGCTTCCTCCTTCGACGCCACGTTGAGGATGTAGAACCCGCCGAACAGTTCCTTGGTCTCGCCGTACGGGCCGTCGGTGACGACAGGCGGCTCGGATGCGAAGTCGACGACCACGCTTTCTGCGGGGTCGAGCCCTTCCGCGGCGAGCAGGACGCCGGCCCGGATGAGCTCGTCATTGAACTTCCCGACGGTCTCGATCATCTCGTTCATATCGGCGTTCGCCAGCGAGGCGTAGCCCTCATCGGTGGCCCGCATAACCAGCATGTACTTCATGACCGTATCTCCCTGTGCTCACCGGGCCCGTGTCTGGGCCCGCTCACCCCAAGGTCGAGCGGGGCAGTTGCGGATCGACACGCCAGCTTAACTTTCTCAAGAAAAGCAGCCCGCTGGTCCCGACGGCCACCTGGGTCGCGGGCACAGTCCCAGGAAACTAGGGCAGCAGCAGGCAGCTGTCGCCGAATTCGTGCCACAGGTACTCCTGGCGGACGGCCTCCGCGTACGCGCGCTCGACCAAGGCGTCCCCGGCCACGGCCGAAAGCAGGGCCAGGTGGGATGCGCCAGGCGCGTGCCAGCCGGTCACCAGGCCGGTAACCACGCGGGCCGGGCGCGGCGGGCCGAGGACCAGGTCCGTCCAGCCGTGCCGGGCCTGCACCGCGCCGTCGGAATTGGCAGCTGACTCAAGCGCGCGGGTCACGGTTGTGCCCACCGCGATCACCCGCCCGCCTGCCTGTTGGGTGACGTTGACGAGCCGGGCGGTGGCCTCCGGCACGCGGAACCGTTCCGGCTGCGGAGGTTCGCCCGGCTCCTGCGACGACACCCCCGTGTGCAGGACGATGGGGGCGACGGCCACGCCCCGGGTGACCAGGTCTGTCACCACGTGCTCAGTGAACGGCCGCCCGGCGCTTGGCATCTCCGCGCTGCCCGGCTCGCGGGCGAACACGGTCTGGTACTCCGCGAGCGGCCACGCGTGCGGCACGTAGGTGTACCGGATCGGCCGCCCGTGCCGCGCGAGGAACGCGGCGACCCCGCCGTCGATGAGCGCCCGGGCCTGCCACAGCCGGGTCTGCCCAGTGGGCGCGGGCCGGTTGACGACCAGGGTGGCCCCGGCGTCCAAGGCGATCACCTCGCCAGGGCGCAGGTCGGTGACCGGCCCCGTGGCCGCTCCGCCAGGCCGCACTTCGACGACCCAGGAACAGTCGTCGAGTTCCGCGGAGAAGTGCACCTCCACCGGAGCGCCCGCCCGCCGCCCGTCCACGGCTGCGGCGAGCGTGGCGGAAGTGTTGACCACGACGAGGTCCCCGGGGGCGAGAAACTCCCCAAGCTGGCTGAACCGCGCGTGCGTCAGCCCCTCCGGCCGGGCGACGAGCAGCCGGACGCCGTCCCGGGCAGTCGGCGGCTCCGTCGCCTCAAGGCCCTCGGGCAGCACGAAGTCGAGTGTCCTCATGCCGAGGCCCCCGCGAGGTCGGCGGCGCGGACCCGGCCGCTTGGCGGGCGCGTCGCGATCAGCTGGAGCAGCGCGGGCACGACAGTCTCCGGCTCGGGCCGGTCGGAGATGTCCTCGCCGGGGAACGCGGCCTGGTGCATCTCCGTGCGCATGTCACCCGGGTCGACCGCGTAGACGGCCAACTCTGGCTCCTCGGCGGCGAGCACCGCGGTCAGTTGGTCGAGCGCGGCCTTGGACGAGCCGTACGCGCCCCAGCCTTCGTAGGCCTCAACGGCGGCGTCGGAGCTGACGTTCAGCACGGTGCCGTGCGCTGCGCGTAGCAGCGGGAGGAACACCTGGGTAAGCGCCAGCGGGGCGAGCACGTTGGTCTCGTACACGCGCCGCACGGCCACGAGCGGCGCGTCGGCCAGCCGGGGCAGCGGGGACGGGCCGAGGTCGCTGGCGTTGTTGACGAGCAGGTCGAGGCGGTTGACGGACGCGGCAAGCGCGTCCCGGTGGGCTGGATCGGTGACGTCGCCGGGCACGATTAGGGCCCCAGGAAGGGCGGCGGCGAGGTGGCCGGCGCGGCGGGCGTCGACGACGACGTGCCAGCCGCTGGCGAGCAAGGCGCGGGCCAGCGCCAGGCCGAGCCCGCGCCCGGCGCCGGTGACGAGAGCAGTTGGTTGCGGTGTGCTGGTCATGGCACCTAGTGTTGTAGTTAAAGTTAACTTCAAGTCAAGGCCAGCGATAGGGCAGTAATGCGGACCACCGATCAGCTCACCGTCAGCGACGTAGCAGAACGCAGCGGCTTCGCCCCGTCCGCCCTGCGCTTTTACGAACGCGAGGGGCTCATCCACGCGACCCGGACGACGGGTAACCAGCGCCGTTACCAGCGCAGCGTGCTGCGCCGCCTGGCGTTCATCCGGGCGGCCCGCAACGTCGGGCTCACGCTCGACGAGGTCGCCGCCGCGCTCGCCACGCTGCCCGACTCGCGCACCCCGACCAAGGCCGACTGGACCCGGCTGTCCCGCTCCTGGCGCTCCCGGCTTGACGCGCAGATCGCCGCGCTGGAGAAGCTGCGCGACGGCCTGGACTCCTGTATCGGTTGCGGCTGCCTCTCCCTGCAGCGCTGTGCGATCTCCAACCCCGCCGACATCGCCAGCGTCGACGGTCCAGGCGCCAGCTACCTCCCCGCCCCGTTGCGCTAGGTTCCACACCGGTCAATCCAGGTTTCGCGTCCGCACCACAGGGAGCCCTGTGGCTAGATAGCCTCACTACGGGAAGCCAGAAGACGAGCGTAAACGTACAAAAGGGAACAATTTAGTGACGGCATCGGTCAGCCTCCATACGTGGTTCACGGCTGCGGCCTACCTTGGGGCGGGGGTCGTCGCGGTCTTGGCGCTGCGCGCGGTCCTCGCACGGCTCCACCACCAGGCGGAGCACACCAAGTGGCGCGCGATCGTTACTTCTTTCCTGCGCACGAACACCCCGTGGTGCGTGGGCGTGGCCTTCGTGTGGGGCGCGGTGCTCGCCCTCCCGTTCGACGCCACGTACCGCCACGACTTGAACCATGCGCTGGTCGGCGTGATCATCGTGGTCGTCTCCATCGGGAGCGCCAGGGTCGCCGGGGAGGCCGTCCGCGCGGGCGCCGTATCGCACGCGGGCACCTCGGGATCGGCGACGATCTTCGTCAGCATCACCCGGGTCGTCGTCTGGACGATCGGGGCGCTGGTCCTGCTGGACAGCCTCGGCATCGCGATCACGCCGCTGCTCACCGCCCTGGGCGTCGGCGGCTTGGCGGTTGCCCTCGCGCTGCAGGACACGCTGTCCAACCTGTTCGCAGGCATCCACATCCTCGCCTCGCACAAGGTCCAGCCCGGCGACTTCATCGAGCTCGACAACGGCGTGCAGGGCTATGTCGTCGACACCAACTGGCGCAACACGATCATCCGCCAGCTGCCGAACAACATGCTGGTCGTCCCGAACGCCACCCTCGCCTCCTCCATCGTCACCAACTTCCACCTGCCCGAGCACGAACTGTCGGTGACTGTTGCCGTCGGCGTCGCCTACGAAAGCGACCTGGAGGAAGTCGAGCGGATCACGGTCGAAGTCGGCCAAGAGGTCATGCAGGAGGTCGACGGCGCGGTCGAGAACTACCAGACCACGGTCCGGTTCACTAACTTCGGTAACTCGTCGGTCAACTTCAACGTGGGCCTGCGCGCCGCCGGGGTGGCCACCCAGGCGATGATCACCCACGAGTTCATCAAGCGGCTGCACCGCCGCTACCAGAAGGAAGGCATCGACTTCCAGTCCGCGAACGAGACGATCGTCTACACGGACGCAACGCCGGACCTGAAGCCGCGCGGCAGCAGGATCCGGTCAGAAGAGCTTTCCGATTCGATCCCTTCCCCAGTATGAGGAACGGCCGGTTGTGTTACCCGGTCGGCCACCCTCATCCTTCCAGGATCGCGGCGAGGTCCGCGAGCAGGCGCCGCTTGGGGCGCGCGCCGACGGCCTGCCAGATCACCTCGCCCTCGCGGAAGACCGCAAGGGTCGGCAGGGCGAGGACCCGGTACTGCTGGGCCGTCGCCGGGTTCTCATCCGCGTTGATTTTGGCGACCGTGAGCCGTCCCGCGAGTTCCCCGGCGATCTCGGCGAGCACCGGGGCGATCATGTGGCACGGCGGGCACCACTCGGCCCAGAAGTCGACCAGGACCGGCACAGGCGAGGACAGCACGGCATCGTGGAACGAGAGGTCAGTAACCGTGACGACGGTCCCAGTCGAGGTTGCCTGCTGAGTCATTTCCCTGCTCCTTTGCTTCACTTTCCGAGGTCGCTGCGCTGGCGGCCGGCCAGCATCTCGCAATGAGGCTCGTCGATCTCAGCCAGCCTGCCGGTCAGCCGGGCGCGGGCTTCCTGCAGTTGCCCGATGCGCTCGTCCAGGAAGGCGACCTTGCTCCGGTAGGCGTCGACGGACGCCGGGCACTCATCGCCCGATTCGTGCCCGGTGAGGAGGCACTCGACGAACGGCCGGACTTCTTCCAGCGAGAAGCCGATCGCCTGGAGCGACCTGATTTCCCGGACGAGCCGCACGTGGAACTCGTCGTAGCGGCGGTACCCGTTCGCCGTTCGGTCCACGGGCAGCAAGCCTTGGGCTTCGTAGTAGCGAAGCGTCCGCGTTGTCGTCCCGGCCCGCACGGCCAGTTCCTGTATCCGCATTGCCATGGCTTGCTGCACCTCCGATGACTCCAGGCTAAACATTGACGTCCACGTCAACGCCAGCGCGCGTGATCGATATTCAGCGGACCTCGCGGCGGACGGTCCGGAGCGTGCCAACGGCCAGCGGCAGCGCGATCCACACCACCGCGGAGACGGCGATCTGGGCGGCGTGCCTGGACCCGCCCCCGTTGAGCAGCCAGCCGAATGTCTGCCCGGTGTTGATCCAGTCGCCGACCTTCTGCAGCGCCGGGATCATCAGCAGGCTGAACAGGCCAGCCAGTACGAAGTAGCTCACGATGGCCGCCGCCGTGTTGTGCAGCGCGGCGCCGATCGCCATGCCTACCGCGCTGACGCCCGCGATGAACAGCGCGAATCCGGCCAGCTGAGCCCAACTCCAGCCGCCCGTGATGTGTCGGCCAGCATGGCCGGCGACGAGCACAGTCACCGTTGCGACGGCGAAGGCGAACAGGACGGCGAGCACGCTGATTATGAGCGCGGCCGCGGCCTTGGCGGCTAGTACCCGCCCGCGCCGCGGCTCGAGGGTGAACGTGGTCATCGCGGTGCGCTGGCTCCACTCGGCGGTCATCGCCATCAGTAGCACGAGCGGCAGTAGCCGGGAAATGCCGAGTGCGGCCCAGCTGAGGTAGCTGGACCGGTCCTGGGTCACGTTGTGCGGGAACACCAACGGGATGGCCTCGGCGGCGACGGCCAGCAACGCGGTCGCGAGCAGCAGCCAGCGGGCGGCCCGGGCGTCGACGGCCTTGTGGAGTTCGGCGCGTACCAGGGTGGGGAACGGGATCATCGCGGGTCTCCTGAGGTGAGGGCAAAGAACATCTCTTCGAGGTTCTGGCCGGTTCCGCCGAGCAGTTGCTGCAGCGTGCCCTGGGCGACGATGCGGCCGGCGGAGATAATCACCAGCCGGTCGGCAGTCGCCTGGACCTCGGCCAGCAGGTGGGAGGACAGCAAGACCGTGCCGCCGCGCGCGGCGTGGTCGCGCAGCAGCCCGCGGATCCACGCGATGCCCTCGGGGTCCAGGCCGTTCGCTGGTTCGTCGAGGATCAGCACGGCGGGCGACCCGAGCAGGGCCAGCGCCAGGCCAAGCCGCTGCCGCATGCCCAGCGAATAGGTGCCGACCCGTCGGCTCGCCGCGCCGGCCAGCCCGGTCGCCTCGAGCAGCTCGTCGGCCCGCCTGGTCGGCACGCCCGCCATCATCGCCGCGACCCGCAGCGTGGCCCGCCCGGTCCGGCCCACGTGGAGCGCCGAGGTGTCGAGCATGACGCCCACGGTCCGGGCCGGGTTCTTCAGGTCCGTGAACGCCTTGCCGCCGATGGTGGCGCTGCCCGCGTCCGGGCGGGTGAGCCCGGTCAGCATCCGCAGCGTCGTTGACTTGCCGGCGCCGTTGGCCCCGAGAAAGCCAGTGATGGTCCCGGGCGAGCACGCGAACGTGACGTCCCGCACCGCGTTGACAGCGCCATACCGCTTACTGAGGTTGGTTATCGAGATCATGGGCTCAGCCTGGCTCGCGGGCCAGGAACGGCACATCGGCCGCGGGTCCACGGCGGCCGGTCCGGAAGAGCGCCTTCCCGGTGCCCGCGGCTCATACTTTCGTCGGTCCCGCAGGGTAGCCGTCCGGCCGATGCCGGTCTGCGCTGTCCCGGCATACGCTGGCTCTCGTGGCGAACGAGGCCGGAGGCGGGAAGGCGCGCGTGGCCGACGCGGCGTGCGTGCTGCTGGCCGCCGCCGGCGGCATCGTGCTGCTGGTCACCAGGCTCGGCGGTACACACGGCCAGGGCTGGATCCCCGGCTCCGCGAGCACCGTCTTCGCGGTGGACGCGGCGATCGGCCTGGCCGCGAGCGCGCTGCTCTGGTTCCGGCTG
>Ga0070714_100003919_pt1 | contig 11189 bp, 6 predicted proteins | sample LARL83metaG_FD_65450 | JGI IMG/M metagenome (GOLD analysis project Ga0070714, IMG submission 65450) | Corn, switchgrass and miscanthus rhizosphere microbial communities from Kellogg Biological Station, Michigan, USA - LAR L8-3 metaG | ecosystem: Host-associated > Plants > Roots > Rhizosphere ... | reverse complement strand
GACCGGCTCCTACGGGCCGCGGACGGTGCGGTCGAACTCGGCCGCCCGGAAATCGTCGGCCGGCTTCTCGACGAGGCAGCGCAGCTCGACCTGCCGGGCCAGCAGCGCGCCCGCCTGGCCTGGATCAGGGCCGCGTTCGACGACGGCCTGCGGAGCGGGAGCGTGGACGCCTCAGCGCTCGCGGACCTCGCCGAATCGGTCGCGGCCGACGGAGACACCGACCTCGCCGTCCGTATCCTCTGGAGCGCCGCGCTGCGCTGCTTCTGGACCGAGCCCGGCATGGCGGCCAGGGACCGGATCGTCGACGTGGCCGAGCGCCTCCCGCTCGACCCGCTCGACGCGCGGCTGCTCGCGATCCTCGGCTACGCGGCCCCCATCGCCCGGGGCGCGGTCGTCATCGAGCGCTCGGAGCGGCTGCTCGCGCAGGCCGTCCTTGACCCGCAGGCCGTCCGGCTCGTAGGCAGCGTCGCGGTACTGGTCGGCACCTTCGACGTCGCGATCGCGCAATCTGCAACGTCGCTGGCTGGCCTGCGAGAGCAGGGGCGCCTGCAGCTCCTGGCCCGCGCACTCGCGGCGCAGTCATGGGCGGCAGCGCAGCTCGCCGACCTCACGGTAGCCATTCCCGCCGCCGAAGAGGCGTGCAGGCTCGCCAGGGAGACCGGCCAGCCGTTCCTGCTCGGCCTCATCCTCGCCACCCAGGCGAAGATCGCCGCCCTGCGCGGCCACTTCGGCCAGGCCCGCGACCTGGCAGCCGAGGCGGAGCAACTCGGCACGCCGGTCAGCGCGAGGAACGTGCTCGCCACAGCACAGCACGCGCGCGCCCTTGCGGCACTAGGTGAAGGCGATTACCCGCAGGCGCTCGCCCGCCTCCTGCGCATGCACGACATAACTGACCCCTCCCACCAGCTGGCCCTCAGCTGCCACACCGTCGCCGACATCGCTGATGCGGCCAGCCGCAGCGAGCGTCCCGGCGACGCGGCCGGCGTGCTCACCCAGATGGAGGCGGCCGCGCGAACCACGACATCGCCGTCCCTGCACGACGGCCTGCGCCTGGCCAGGGCCCTCCTAGCGGCCCAAGACGAGGCAGAGAGCCTCTTTTATGCCGCTCTTGCCGCAGATCTGACGCGGCGGCCCTTCATGCGCGCACGCACGGAGCTCGCCTACGGCGAGTGGCTGCGCAGGCAGCGCCGCGCCACGGACTCCAGGCAGCACCTCCGTGCGGCCCGGGACACGTTCGACGCGCTCGGGACGTCACCATGGGGCGAGCGGGCCCGCAGTGAACTCCGTGCCGCAGGCGAGCGAAGCAGCGAACGCCAAGCCACTACCAGTGACATCCTCACCGCGCAAGAGCTCCAGATCGCGCAGATGGCGGCCGAGGGTCTGACCAACAGGGAGATCGGCAAGCGCCTTTACATCTCGCACCGTACGGTGGGCGCTCACCTGGCGAAGATCTACGCCAAACTGGGCGCCACGTCCCGCGTCCAGCTACACCACGCGCTCAAGTAATCCCCGGGCTGCGGAGCCGGCGAACGCCATGTCGACGTCGTAGCCGGACAGGGCGCTGAGCATGCCGACGGAGCCGGCGGGCGCCGTCGCGCTAGGCGGCCCTCGCGGTGACTTTGGGCCGCCCGGGCGGTCGGAGAGTAGCGTGATCTCATGGCCGCTGAGAAGCCGGGTGCGGGGAATGCTGGTCCTGCGGGGCCGGCCGTGTTCGTTGTGTTCGGGGCGACCGGGGACCTGGCCAGTCGCATGGTCCTCCCCGCGTTCTACCGGCTGGCGCGCGAAGGCCTGCTGCCGGCGCAATGGGTGCTGGTGGGGAACGGCCGTGGCGATGTGGCGCACGAGGACTTCCGTGCCCGCGTCCGCGACTCGGTCACCGCGTCCGGCACCGAGCCGGGCCCGCAGGACTGGGACGCCTTCGCACAGCGGGTGTTCTTCGCGGGCGGAGGCTTCAGCACCGACAGCCCGGGCAGCCTGCTCGACGCCATCGGCAAGGCCCGCGACCGGCTGGGCGACGACCCGCAGCTCGTCCACTACCTGGCCGTTCCGCCCGTCGCCTTCGCCGGGCTAACGAGGGCACTGGGACACCACGGGCTCGCCCGGCAGGCCCGCGTGGTGTACGAGAAGCCGTTCGGCACCTCGCGGGCGGATTTCCGCGAGCTGGACCGGGTCGTCCACTCGGTCCTTGACGAGCAGCAGGTGTACCGGATCGATCATTTCCTCGGCAAGGAAGCCACCCAGGACCTGCACCTGCTGCGGTTCGCCAACGGGTCGTCCGCCTCGTACTGGGACCGCAAGCACATCGAGTCGGTGCAGGTCGACGTGCCAGAGACGCTCGACATTAGCGACCGGGCGCAGTTCTATGACGCCACCGGCGCGGTGCTGGACATGCTGGTCACCCACCTTTTCCAGGTGGCCGCCGAGGTCGCCATGGAACCGCCGGCCAGCCTGGGCGCGCTTGACCTGCAGGGCGCCAGGGAGACGGTCATCGGCTCCTTCCGGCCCCTGGACCCCGCCGAGGTCGTGCTCGGCCAGTTCGACGGCTACCGGGACGTCCCCGGCGTCGATCCCCAGTCAGACCGAGACACGTTCGTCGCCGCCCGGCTGTGGATCGACAGCGATCGCTGGCGAGGCGTGCCGTTCTACCTGCGTACCGGCAAGCGGCTGGCTGCTTCTGCGCAGCGGGTCAGCCTGATCCTGCGCGAGCCGCCCGGGCCGCTGCGGGGCCAGCTGCCGCGCGACGCAAACGTGCTCTGCTTCTCCCTCGCCGGCGACGGAGAGATCGACCTCTCCCTAGTGACCAAGAAGCCGGGCCCGGCGCTCGAGCTTGACGTGGCCCACGCGAACATCTCACTGAGCCGCCTGTCCGGCGCCGATCCGCTGCCGCCGTACGTCCGGCTGATCCACGACGTGCTCATCGGCGACCGCTCGCTCTTCACCCGCCCCGACGGCCTCGCCGCGGTCTGGGACGTGGCCGAGCCGCTGCTGTCCGCTCCGCCTCAGGTCCGCCCCTACGCGCCCGGATCATGGGGGCCCGCCCAGGCGGGCGACCTGATCGCGCCCGGGCGCTGGCTCCTCGGCCAGTAGACCGCCGCGGGCCGCCGGCTGAGGTACCGGGGGCACCACGCGCCCGTTCTGGCTAATGTTCTCGGTCATCCGGAACGGGGGCGGCTTGGACCCGAAGCGCCGCCCGCGCGTGGGAGCGCGCCTGAACCCCACACGGCTGAGTCTGGTGTCAATCGGTCTGCGGCGTGTCGTGAATTACGCGTTCCCGCAGATCGGAAAGGTACCGTGCGGCGGCCACGAAGTCACTGTCGTCATGGAGCACAATGAGGTCATGATGCGCCGCGGTGGCACAGATCAACAGGTCCGCGGCTGACAGCGCCCGGTGTGCTCCGTGGCGGAGCAGACGATATTGCGCCGACTCTATCCACCGCCAGGCGGCCTTGGGGACCGTGGCATCGGGGTAGAGCGCATCGAACATCTCCGACATCTGCTCGTACTCGTCGATGGTGCGGGCCGAGCGGCGAAATTCGACCCGCTGCGGGTGGCAGGAGCCGATCACGCCCAGGGAGACCACCTCGGCCCAGGATGCCCGAAGCGCGGCATCCCGCAATATCCGCCACAAGGCGGATGAGTCGAGCAGGTACCGGATCACGCTGCCGGGTCTTTTTCAGCCGCCCGCTGGTGCTCCCATCCCTTGAAATCCCACCCCGCCGCCAGGGCCGCGAAGTGCTCCAGCGCCGCAACCCGGCGGTACCGGGCGGCGAACTCCCGCAATGCCAGGTTGACTGTGTCCTTCTTGGTCTTCGCGCCGGACAACCGCATGGCCTCGGCGAGGGCATCATCATCGATGTCGATCTGCGTCAGCGCCACCACGCCTCCACACCAGTTGATAATGTACATCGACAGCATACATCATCAATATAGCTGGTGCCTGCTCCCGACCCCCAGGGGGTTCTTCCGCGCCATCTCCTACGTCACTGCGTCGTGCCCGGCGGCCTGTGTGGGGCTGCCGGGCACGACGCAGTGGGTGTCACCCGTTCCTCCGCCGGAGGTCAGACGCCGGGCACTGCCTTGATTCCCAGCTGCTGGTAGAACAGGAGGCTGTCGGCGTTAGCCCAGTACTCGGCGAGCATGCCGTCGACGATGCGAAGTGTGTCGGTGCCGGTGAACGTGACCTTTCGGCCGATGGCCTCGGGTGTGGTGCCCGGGAAGCCGCCGGCGTAGGTGCCCCGGGCGCGCCAGCGGACGACGAGGAAGTCGCCGTCGGTCAGCGGGCCGATCTCGATGGTGAAGTCGAGGTCAGGGAGGAGCGCGTTGATGCCCTCGACCCAGGCGTTCAGGCCGTCGCGTCCGCGGACCTCGTCGGAGCCGTATCCGGTGAGGGGTGCGGCGTGGGCGACGAAGTCCTCGGCGATGATCTTGTCCGTGTAGGACAGGTCACCGTTCCACAGCAGGCGCCACGGCTCGGCGAGTGCGGCGTTAGCAGTGATAGACATGGGGTTTCTCCTCTTGGTTCGGGTGGTTCGGGCCGTCTCGGCCTCTGCTGACAAGCTTGCTTCCGACCGGTACGCGGTCGCGTCCGTGAAAATCACCTACATCGCCGTCACAGGCTGAGGATGTCGTCAAGCCAGTCGTAAGCGTGCTGGTGGAATGCCTGCATGGCGCCCTCGTGGCAGTGCTCACCTGCGCCTTCCGCGTCGGTCAGGAGCACGTGGTGATATCCGGAGCCCAGAGCTTCGGCGACTTTGGCGGCCTCGCCGCGGAACATTGCGTCGTTCTCTGCCTCCAAGACCAACACGGGGCACCGGATCCGGTCGGCGACGCCGCGCAGCGTGTAAGGAGGAGTGGTGCGGACGAGTTCGGCGACGGAGTCTACGCCGAAGGCCCACATTCCGTTGCGCAGAAACCAGCGCAGCCCCGTGTTCTGCGCCATCGGCTCTTCGAGCGCTTGCGTGACCTCGTCGTCCTGCTTCTCCGCCGCCATGGTGAGGACGCCGGGCGGCAGCATGCCCCAGGCTGAGGTGTGCGCGTCGAAGATTGCGTCGTGCAGGATGCAGGCGGCGAGGCGGTGCTCAAACGCGGCTGCCCGCGCGGCGAGGAAGCCTCCGAAGCTCGTGCCCATCAGCGCTATGCGATCGGAGTCCACTTCCGGCAGCGTCACCGCCTTGTCGATGACGGCGCCGACCACGGTCTCCCAGTCCGGTCGGAACGTCAGCTGCTGGTCCCGCAGGACAGAGCCCTGTCCGGGACCGTCGAAGGCGAGGCAGTTGTACCCTCGCTTCACTGCTGCAGCCGCCGCCGCGAAGTAGGCCTCCTCGAGGAGCGAGTCGTAGCCGCCGTGATAGACGAGCGTCGGCCGGGGCTCGCCCGACGCCTCAGCGCGGAAGAAGTAGGCCGGGAGCGTCGTGCCCTCGAAAGGGATACCCAGATACTGCGCCGGAGGCTCCATGAGCCCGGCTGCGGCTGCGAAGGTCTCCCGCACGCGCCGACTGAGCAGCGCTACCTCCGGGTCGTGGCGCGGGTCTTCCCGCAGGTAGAAGTCAGCGGTGCGGTAGTAGCTTGACGCACGCAGGAACGCTTCTCGCGCGCTCACCCGATGGCCGCGCGCCAGTGCCTTCGTCGCTATGCGGTGCAGCTGCTCGGCGACGGCTTTCCACTGCCGGTGCCAGGCCTCCTCGTCGCCTTCCGGGATGCCGCGCGAGGCGACGAGCACCTCCCCGAGATCCGACCCGCCGTAGCAGGCATAGCCCGCGACCCGTAGGGCCTCGAAAGAGAACGATTCGTTGCTGAACAGAAATTGCATGATACTTCCGGGATTAGAGAAACAGGGACGGGATTCAACTTTCCTCGTCACAGTTCGTGTTCGCGTCCGTGAAAACCGCCTACACCGGTGACCTGGGTTCCGCAGCCGTGCGGCGCGGTGATTGCCCCTGGACAGCCAGATCCACCGTGAAACCTCACCTAGACCGGCGGCTAGCTGCGAAAACCGGGATGAGATGCTTGCTGTATGGGGGTGTGGACAATCTCGGATGCCCAGCGGTTCCCCGGGCGCCAGGCGCAGCTGGGCGCGCTGTCGGAGCTGGTCGAGGGCGCGCGGGAGCGACGAGGCGGAGCGATCGTGGTCAGCGGCGAGCCGGGCGTTGGGAAGACCACGCTGATCGGGCACGCCCTCGCGAACCGGCTGGACGTATCCGTCCTGCGCGTTGCCGGGGTTCAGTTCGAGAAGGGCTTCGCGTTCGCCGCCGTGCACCGGCTGTTTCAGCCGCTGCTTGCCGAGAGCAAGGAACTCGCCGAACCGATACTCGCCGTGCTGGAGACCGCCTTCGGAATGCGCGAGGGCCGGGTTCCTGACGCGGACGATGTCGGCGCGGCGTTGCTCGGGTTGCTCTCCGAAGCCGCTTCTGGCGGGCCCGTGGTGTGCGTCATCGACGACGCACAGTGGGTGGACGACCCGTCGGCGCGGGCGTTGGCATTCCTGGCAGAAGCGATCGCGGCAGAGCCGGTAGCGATGATCTTCGCTCTTCCGGAGGCGGGAACCGTGCCCGCGCTTGCGGCGCTGCCGCAAGTGCAAGTGGCTCGGCTTTCTGCGGAGGACGCTCGAGCGCTCCTGGCTGCGGAATTCCACGCACCGCTGGACCGCCGGGTCCGCGAGCGGATCATCGCCGAGGCGCGGGGCAACCCGTTGGCGCTGCTCGAGTTGCCCCACCGGTCCGGGCCCGGGCATTTCGCGGGGGGCTTCGGCCTTCCGGACGCCGCACCGCCAGCCGACGGTGTCGAGGACGGATTCCGCGAGCGGCTCACGGCTCTGCCCGACGCGACCAGACTGCTGCTCCTGCTTGCCGCCGCGGACCCGCTCGGCGACCAGGAGCTGCTGTGGCGTGCGGCCGACAGCCTCGGTGTGGGGTCCGGTGCCGCGGCTCCGGCCCGGGATGCGGGACTCCTGGGCGACGGCGAGGGCGTGATCTTCCGCCACCCGCTGGTCCGCTCGGCTGTCTATCGAGCGGCCGGCGGCGACGACCGCCGGCGAGTGCACCGCGCATTGGCCGAGGCCACCGATCCTGCCCTGGACCCCGAGCGCAGAATCTGGCACCACGCCCAGGCCGCGGCCGGCCCGGACAAGCAGATCGCCGGTGACCTCGAGTACTGGGCGGTGAACGTTCAGAGCCGCGGCGGCGTCGCCGCGTCAGCGGCGTTCACGGGGCGCTCGGCGGCACTCACCGCCGACCGTGAACTGCGTGCCGAGCGGCTGCTCGCAGCGGCCCGGTCCAAGATCGAGGCCGGGGCACTGGACGATGCGGAAGGCCTCCTCTCCGCCGCGGAGGCCTCGTCGCTTTCCGCGCGGCAACGTGCCCACCGGGACCGCCTCCTCGGCCGGATCGCGTTCCTGTCACGGAACATGCAACCGGCGCTCGATCTCCAGCTGAAAGCCGCCGCGCAGTTCGCGCGCCTGGATCCCAGCCTCGCGCGGGCGTGCCACCTTGATGCGATCGAAACCGGGATGCTCGCCGGCCGGACCGGCGACGCGATGATGGTCACGATCCGCGAGGCATCCGCGGCGCCGCCGGCGCCGGGGACGCCCACCAGCGCCGACTTGCTGCTGGACGCCCTGGTCGCCCTCTACACCGGGGACCGTCGCCGGGGCCTGGCCATCCTCGCGCCCATCCTCGACGACACGCGGAACGAGGTCTGGCTCCGGCATCCGTTGCTTGGCTGCCTGCTCGCGGGCGAGGCCTGGCACATCGAAGCCTTCGTGAACATCGCCTCGTGGCAGGTGGAGTCCGCGCGGAGCACGGGTTCCGTCAGCACGATCCCGATCGGGTTGATGACGCTCACCGCGGCCTCGGTGTGGGGCGGCGACACACCGGGGGAAATGGCGCTGTTGTCCCTGGGCGAGAGCCTGGCCGACGTCACTGGCCTGGCGCAGCCCTGCTACGCGCGGGTCGTGTCAGCGGCCTTCCACGGCTTCGAGCCGGCCGCGTCGCGGCAGATCCGGGCGATCGAAGTCGAGGCCCGCAAACGCGGTGAGGGCTTGACGGTCTCGTGCTGTGCCTGGGCGGAAGCCGTCCTCGGCAACGCCCTGGCGGACTACCCGAGGGCGCTGGCGGCCGCTCGTGCGGCGACCTCATACCGCGAGGCGGGCATCCACGGGCAGAGCCTGCTGGAGTTGACCGAGGCCGCGGTGCGTTGCGGCGACCGGGATGCCGCGCTCAGCGCCTACGGCGAGCTCGTCGAGCTGACCGGGTCCCCTTCGGCGGGCTGGGGCGCGGAAGTCCAGGCGTGCGCCGCCGCGCTGGTCGCCGAGAACGACGTCGCGGAGCAGCGCTATCGCGACGCATTGACGCTCCTGGGGGCCGGGCACAACGCGGTCTGGATCGGCCGCACCCACTTGTTGTTCGGCGAGTGGCTGCGCCGTCAGGGAAGGCGGCGGGAGGCGAGGGAGCAGCTGGGGCGCGCGCACGATGTCTTTGCCGCCTCGGGCCTGGCGGCGTTCGCGAAACGCGCCGCCGCGGAAATGCAGGCGACGGGAGAGAAAGCCCGTTCCCGGGGCGGCGCCGCGACCGACGAGCTCACCGCGCAGGAGACGGCGATCGTCCAGCTCGTGGTAGCCGGGGCGACGAACCGGGAGATCGCGGCGAAGATGTTCCTGAGTCCCCGCACTATCGACACGCACCTGCGGAGCATCTTCAGGAAGCTGGGCGTGACCTCACGACGGCAGCTCAGGGACCTCTAACGGTGATCAGGATGCCGGCCGGGCGGTTCGAACCCGTGCTCATCGGGCGGGCGTTCGAGACCGCGACGCTCGACCAGCTGCTTGAGCAGGCCGCGGCGGGACACGGCAGCACGGTCGTGATCCGCGGCGAGCCTGGCATCGGGAAGACCGCGCTTCTGGAGTACCTGCGAGCCAAGGCGGCGGGTTTCACCGTCTTGCGGGCCGCGGGCGTCGACTTCGAGCCCGAGGTCGATTACTCGGCGCTGCGCCGGATCATCAGTCCCCTGCTGGAGCAGCGCGGGATGCTGCCCGAACCGCAGAACCAGGCATTGAGCGTCGCCCTTGGACTGGAAGCGGGACCGGTGCCCAGCCGGTACCTGGTGGGCCTGGCCGTCCTTGGCCTGATGGCGGCGGGCAGTCGAAACCGGCCGCTCCTGTGCCTCGTCGACGACGCGCAGTGGCTCGACCAGGCCTCGGCTCAGACGCTTGCACTGGCCGCACGGCGTGTCGAGACCGAGCGCATCCTGGTGGTCTTCGCCCAGCGGGCGACAGCCGTCCGTCCCGAGTTGGCCGGCCTGCCCGAAATCCCGCTGTCCGGCCTGAACGAGGCCGACGCGCGGGCGGTCCTGACGGCAAGCGTGCGTGCGCCGCTAGACTCGCGCGTCCGCACCCGGATCGTCGTCGAGGCACGCGGCAACCCGCTGGCGCTGGTGGAACTCGGCAGCCGGGCGGGTCCGGCGGACCTGGCCGGCGGGTTCGCGCCCGTGGCCGCCGAGCCGGTCTCCGTGACGGTCGAGCACAGCTTCCGTGAGCGGATCGAGCGTCTGCCGGAGCAGACGCGTCGATTCCTGCTGCTCGCCGCCGCCGAGCCGCTGGGCGATCCCCTGCTGCTATGGGGCGCCGCGGAGTTCCTTGGCCTGGACACCGGGGACCTCACCAGCGGACTGGCCGGCGGCCTGATCGAAGTGGACAATACAGTGCGGTTCCGGCATCCGCTGGTACGTTCAGCGGTGTACCACTCGGCGTCGCCGTCGGAGCTGCGCGCCACCCACTGTGCCCTGGCCGAGGCGACCGATGCGGTCACCGACCCGGACCGCAGGGCCTGGCATCGCGGGCAATCGGCGTCCGGCACCGACGAGGACGCGGCCGTCTCGCTGGACGCAGCGGCCGGTCGCGTCGCGGCCCGCGGCGGGGTCGCCGCCGCTGCCGCCTACCTGGAGCTGGCTGCGCGGCTCTCGCAGGATCCGTTGCGCCGGGCGAACCGGACGATCGCAGCCGCCAGCGCCAAGCGGGACGCCGGAGACATCGCACGCGCCCTGGAACTCCTGGCCTCGGCGGAGGAGCAGCCGCTGGACGCGATACAGCGGGCTCGTGGACAACGGATCCGTGCCCAGATCACCTTCGAGTCGGATCGAGGTGACGCGGCCGTCGCGATGCTGCTCCGGGCCGCTGACGCGATCGCGGCCGTAGACCTCCCAGCCGCACGCGACTGTCTCCTTGACGCTTTCGCCGTGGAGGTGTTCGCCGGCCGGCGCAGTCCGGCCGAGCGGGTCGCCGGGATCGCGAAGGCGCTGCGCGGCCTTGGACCGTCGCCGGATCCGCCACGCCCCAACGACCTTCTCGTCGATGCGCTCAGCACTCGCCTCACCGAGGGCTACGCCGCCGCGGTGCCCTCCATGCGCACGGCGGTGGCGGCCTTCCGTAACGGCGGGGAGGGGAACGATGCCACATTCCACAGCGGCATCGGCTGGCTGCGCCTGGCCGCCGTGACCGCCATGGACCTGTGCGACGAGGAGTCGTGGCTGACCCTGACCGAACGCCAAGTGGCGTGGGCAAAGCGGTCCGGGACGATCGCGGCGCTACCGGTTTCGCTGAACCTGCAGGCCGTCGCCCGCATCCACGCCGGAGACTTCGCCGCGGCGCGGGCCCTCATCGGCGAGGCATACTCCATCGCCGCAGCGATCGGTATGCCTCCAAGCCCGCACGGTGACGCGCTGCTTTCTGCGTGGTCCGGCGACGAGGCCCGGACCCTGGAGCTGGCAGACCTCGGCATCCGAGCTGGGACCGAACGCGGCGAAGGACGGCTGCTGACGGTCGCCGAGCACTGCCGGGCGATGCTGCTCAACAGCCTCGGCCGGCACGAGGAGGCGTTCCGGACGCTGGAGCCGGCCGCCGACGCCGACGACCTCGGATTCGCGCCGATGCGCATGCCGGAGCTCGTGGAGGCTGCCGTCCGGTGTGGAAGAGGCGACCGGGCACGGCCGGTCCTGGAACGATTCGCCGAGCGTGCGCGGGTCACCGGGTCACCCTGGGCCGACGGCGTGGAACGAATCAGCCGCGCCCTGCTGACCAACGGGCCTGAGGCCGAAGAGCTCTACCAGGGTGCGATCGACCGGCTGGCAGGTGCCAAGGCGGCGCCGTCCCGTGGCCGGGCCATGCTCCTGTACGGCGAGTGGCTTGCCGAGCGCGAGCG
>Ga0070714_100003918_pt1 | contig 11190 bp, 8 predicted proteins | sample LARL83metaG_FD_65450 | JGI IMG/M metagenome (GOLD analysis project Ga0070714, IMG submission 65450) | Corn, switchgrass and miscanthus rhizosphere microbial communities from Kellogg Biological Station, Michigan, USA - LAR L8-3 metaG | ecosystem: Host-associated > Plants > Roots > Rhizosphere ... | reverse complement strand
GACGACGCGAAGGCGGCCGACCCTGCGATCGAGCCGGACCCTGCCGCCAGCCGCGCGATTTCGGCAGGAGCGACGAGGCCCGTCGTCACCCGTCCGTCCGCGTACCGCGTCCGAAGCGCGACGAGATCGTCGGGGTGGGCGAAGGGCAGCGGCCGCAGGAGCGCCGCGTTCACCGTACTGAAGATCGCCGTCGTGGCCCCGATGCCGATGGCCAGCGTGGCGACAGCCGCCAGCGTGAAGGCCGGCGCCGCCGCCAGCTTCCGGACCGCGTATCGGAGATCCTGCGCGAATCGATCCATGTGGTGGTTTGACGCCAAACCGATACGCCGAGTTGCCGGTTGCGAACCTGAGTTCTCAGTTCTCAGTTCTCAGTTCTCAGTTCTCAGTTCGCAGTTCTTTGTTCTCTATCCTCGACGACACGTATGCCGCGATGGCGACCATGTCGTCCGCCGTCAGGTTCGCCACGACGAGCTTCATGAGCTGGGCCGACGGACCGTTCCGTGCGCCGCGTTGCATGTCGAACAGCTGCCGGACCATGTAGCTTGGAGAACGCCCGGCGATCGGCGGCACGTCGGCGACTCCCATGAGATCGAGCCCGTGGCACGTGCCGCACGGCGTGGTCTTGCCCTGCACGATCGTATTGCCGATGATCCGCGTGCCACCGGTGAGGACGAGGTCCCGCCCTTTCTTGATGCTGCCGACCGGCACGTAGGCGACGAAGCCTGAGTGCGGATTGCGATAGGTTTCGGCTTGCTCCTCGTTCTCCGGCACCTCGATGATGCGTCCCGCGATCGGCTCGGTGCGCGCCTGCGAGGTCGCGAGGTAGAGATTTCCGGAGATCCGCGTCTTCGGCACGAGGTTCGTTTCGACGACGCGCACCCAGGGCGTCCACTTGATGGCGCCGAAATAGCGCGCCGCAGCCATGATCTCGTCGTCGGTCATCCCCCTCGCGAGATCGATCATCGTGTTCGTGTTCGGTTTTCTCGGATCGGCCGTGCGCCTCAGGCCTTTGCGAAAATCGTCGATCTGCCGGACGAAGTAGCTGATGGGAAGCCCGGCCGGCGCGGCGTTTTCGGGTCGCCCCTTGCCCGACGGCAGATGACACGAGGCGCAGCCGCGCCTGGCGGCGCCCATGCGGACCGGCCCGTGCGCGACGACGTCCGGCATCGGCGGATGCTCGTCGGGAAACCAGTCGACGACGTTCTGGCCGTCGCGGATGTCGACGAGCGAGAAGGCCGCGCGGCTGCCTTCGATCTGTCTGGGTCTGGTCTGCTCGTCGGGATCCTCGTTGGGCCGCAGTTTCCTCGACGGCAGCGCCTGCGGCTTCGCCTTCTCACCGGGCTGCGCCGGCTTCTCGAAGCCGTAGGCCCAGAGGGGCTCGCCCTCGAGATTCAGTGGAGCTTCGACGGCGGGCGCGGTGGGCTCGACCGCGGTTTGCGGCGATGGCAGCTGGGCGACCGGCGCCGGAGCGCGAGCGGCCTGCCGCGAGCGGTCGTAAACGTTCTGAGCGATCGCACCGAGCGCGAAACACGCCACGCCGAAGGCGATCGCGCGGAGACGGAGGTTCATCGGCGGCGGCAGTTTAGCATCTCGCCGCGCGGACGCCACCGGCAGCCCATCGAGCCGGATTGAGGGACAATGTCGAGAGGTCACCGATGGCTGAGGAGACAGGACGACGGCGATTCGACTTCAGCGGCTGGCGGGCGCGGCTCGAGTTGACGAGTGTTGTCGCGATCAGCGCGCTCGCGCTGTCGGGCCTCAGCTTCTACCGAAGCTACATCTATACGAAGCAGCAGCTCGACGTCACGGTCACAGAGGTGTCGTACGCCACGAACCAGGGCGAGCTGTACATGACGATCGCGTTCTCGAACGCCGGCAATCGCGACGGGGTGCTGCTGCGTGCCGAGCCGGCGTTGTGGGGCAAGCGCGACAAACCCGAGGCCGAGTGGCTCGCGCTCGACAAGCGCGTCCATCCCGACATTCCCGTGACCGCGCCGAAAACACCGACCGTCGTGCACGCCGGCGGCGTCGAAATGGTGACGCTGTCGGCGAAGCTCGACGCCGAGGTCGCCGAGCACGCCGTCACATCAAAAGGCTCGGCGTTTGTCGGGATCCGGGTCGCCACCATGAACTCGGACGGAAACTTGTATCTATTGGAGCACCCTGTCGCAGAGTTGCTGATCGACAAACAAGGCCATATCCGTGGAGCAAAGCCGGCCATTCATCAGAGCCTGAGCGGCTTCGCGGACGTCGAGGGCGCGCCGCCCGGCGACATGCTCCAGTCGAACAAGAAGACGCCGTTCGTGTGGGCGGCCGAGCATTCCTGACCGCTCACGCACGGAGGGGAGACCAACCATGATCGAACAGCACTATCTGGACGATTGCCTGGTTCAGCTGCGGAAGTTGAAGGCGCAGGCGGATGCTGCGATCGCTCAAGTCAGCGAAGACCAGCTGTTCGCCGTGCTCGATCCGGAGGCGAACAGCATCGCGATACTCATGAAGCACCTGGCCGGCAACATGAGATCGCGCTGGACCAATTTTCTGACGACCGACGGCGAGAAGGCGACGCGCGATCGCGATGCCGAGTTCGAGGCGGGCGAAGAGGACACGCGCGCGGGCGTGATTCAGATGTGGACGGACGGCTGGAGCCGTCTATTTCAGACCGTCTCGACACTGACGCCGGACGACTTGCGCAAAACTGTCGAGATCCGTGGCGAGAGCCACTCGGTGGTCGAGGCGATCAACCGTCAGATGACTCACTACGCGGCTCACGTCGGCCAGATCGTCCTGCTTGCGAAACATTACGCCGGGCCCAGCTGGCGGACGCTCAGCATCCCGCGGGGCAAGTCCCGGGAATTCGAGGTCGCCAAGAGCGGCCGCGCCTACGGCCTGCCGCCGCGCGGGCCCGAGCGCGGCGCGTAGGCGGCACGACCCGTGACGATCACCGAATGACTCGCGAAGAGGCGCACGCGCTCGTCGACACGCTTCTCGGCCGCGCGCGTCGGCGCGACGCCTCGGGAGTCGCCATGCTCTACGCCAGCGACGCCGTCGCCGTCAGTCCAGTGTTCGGCGAGGTGCGAGGGCGCGCCGCGATCGCTGATACCTGGCAGCGGCTGTTCGCGACGTTGGGAGAGGTCGTAGTTGAGGTGTCCGATCTGCTCGTGGACGGCGATCGCGTCGCCGTCATGAGCACGGTCGAGACGACGGATCTCACCGGATGGTTCGGCCTCCCTGCGACGGGCCGCGCGATCCGCTATCGACTCGTCCTGCTGCTGACGACGAAGGGTGGCCAGATCGTCCGAGACGAGCGGCTCTACGACAGCACCGGCGTCCTTGAGCGACTCGAGAAGGCGCGCGTCGACAAAGAGCTGCGAACGGCGGCCGACGTGCAGCGCGCGCTGTCGCCACGTGCGGCGCACGTCGGCCCGTTCTTCGAATCGGTCGGCGATTCCATTCCGTGTCGGGCGATCGGCGGCGACTTCTTTGAGTTCGTCGACCTGCCGAACGGCGACGCCAGCATTGTCATGGGCGACGTCTCCGGCAAAGGCCCCCCCGCAGCGCTGCTGGCGGCGATGCTGCAGGGCATGCTCGCCGTCGAAGCCCCTGAATGCCGCGGACCCGCCGACACGCTGACGCGCGTCAACCGGCAGCTCGCCGCCCGACGGCTGGAGCCGCGGTTCGCGACGGTTGTGTACGGCGTGCTGTCGCGCGATGGGCGCTTCACGTACGCGAACGCGGGGCACAATCCGCCCGCGGCGCTGACGAGAAACGGCGTCCGTCGCCTCACGATTGGCGGCCCAATTCTTGGCGTCTTCGCCGAGGCGCGATTCGAGGAAGAAACGCTTCAGCTCTCGCCGGACGACATCCTGATGATGTTCACCGACGGGGTGACCGAAGCGCGAAATGGCGCCGGCGACGAATTCGGTGAGGATCGCCTGATTCGGTCGCTCGACTCCGGTACCGGCGCGCCGCTCTCGTCGGTTCTCGCGGGAGTCTTCGCGGCGGTCCGCACATTCTGTCAAGACGCGGCTCAGAGCGACGACATCACGGTGACGGCGACGCGCTTTCGGGCGGCGCCCGGCGATGACGATCGGACGGCGACCGGTGGCAATTGACTCGCGGCTGGTCGACCGCCTGTACCGCCGCGCACACGGCGAACGATGGCGAACGCCGATCGACCGGTTCGCGCAGGCGCTTCAAACGAGCGGCGAGCGCGCCTTTGCGGACCGCGCGCCGGAACCGGGCGAGCTCGAACGCTATCTGACGGCACTTCATCTCGAAGACCTGGCGCTCGCGTGTGCGTGCGCCGCCGGCGACGAGCAGGCGTGGGAGCACTTCGTCGCGGTGCAGCGGCCGTTTCTGTATCGCGCCGCGGACGCGCTCGACCGGGGCGGTGGCGCCCGCGATCTCGCGGATGCGATTTACGCCGATCTTTACGCGCGATCGCTGTTTCGATACTTTCACGGGCGCAGCAGCCTGGCGACGTGGCTGAGATCGATTGTGGCGCAACGCCACGTGGATCGGCTCCGCGCCGGCAAGCGGTCCGTCTCGTTGCCGGACGAGGATTCGAGCGCCGCGCTCAGCGCTCCGCCCGCCCACGTCGATCCCGATCGGAGTCGCTTTCTCGCGTTGACCCGCACGGCGATGAAACGGGCCGCCGCCGATCTGCCCGCGCGCGACCGGCTGCGGCTGGCCTGTTACTATGCCCAGGAGCTGACGCTGGCCGAGACCGGACGGGTGCTCGGCGAACACGAAGCCACCGTGTCGCGCGCGCTGGCGCGGTCGCGCGAGAGCATCAGGCAGGCCGTGGAGCGCGACCTCGGAAAGGCCGGGCTGGCCGACGATGAGATTGGCCGATGCTTCGCCTCACTCATCGAAGACGCGGGGCCGTTGAGCGTCCACGACCTGATCGGAGCGGATCCGGCGGGCGCGGGCGCAAGAAACGCGCGCGAGATCGTTCTCTCCAAGAGGAAGGCGCCGTGACCAGCTCGCGTGAACGGGACCAGGCGATCGAGCGCGTGCTGCGCGAGCCGGCGTCGTCGGCCGATGTCCCGTCCGATTCGTGCCTGGATGCCGAAGCGATGGCGGCGATGATGGCCGGCGGCCTGTCCGGCACGGCGCTGACGGCCGCTCAGGATCATGTCGCCGGCTGCGCCCGCTGCCAGCAGCTCCTGGCGGCGCTCGCCAGAATCGACGTGCCCGATTCGGCCGGCGAGACCGCGCGCGCCCGCTGGGGATGGCTGGTCTGGGCCGCTCCGCTCGCAGCGGCTGCGGCAGTGCTCGCCGTGTGGGTCGCGGTTCCAAATCGCCCGAGCGCGCCACCGACGCCAGGAGATTCCATCGGGGCGCCGCAATCCTCGGCTCCGCCTTCGTCCGCGGCCGCCGCCGATGCGACGTCGATCGCCCAATTGCCGTCCCAGGCTCCGCAGCGCACGGCCGAAAACAGTCCGCGACGATCCGAGCCCTCGATCGGTCCGGACAACCGCTTGAAGAAAGATTCGGCTGTCGCGCGGCAATCGAAGAACGAGAACGACGCCGGCGCCGACCGTGCGGCCAAGCCGCTCGAGCGCCGGGACGCGCCGTTGTCGGAGCAGAAAGTCGCGGCAGCCTCGGCGATGCAAGCGGCTCCCGCCGCCGCGCCTGCGCCCGCTCCTGCCGCATCGGCGAAGACCTTCGACGCGCAGAAGTCTTTCGACCGCTTTGCGGACGTCGCCGTCGTCATCGCCTCGACGGATCCAAAGGTTCTGTGGCGCATCGTCGGCTCCGCCGTGCAGCGCTCCGCTGACGCAGGCGCCACCTGGGACACGCAGTCGACCGGCAGCGCGGTTCCTCTTGTCGCCGGCGCGGCCGCCTCGCCGTCGATCTGCTGGATCGTCGGCCGGCAGGGCACGGTGCTCGTGTCGATCGACGGGCGCAGCTGGCGCCGTGTGCCGTTTCCTGAAACGACAGATCTGTCGGCCGTCCGCGCGAAGGATGCCTCCAGCGCATCGGTGACGACGGCCGACGGCCGTATTTTCAGCACGATAGACGCGGGCGCCACCTGGACGCCCGGCTCCCTGCAAGATTTCTGAGCGGCTCCGTTCTAAGGACAGCAGGCCCTCTCGCCGCCCATCGGCGGCGAACCGGGTCGCTGAGCAAAGGAGCCGATATGTCGGTCCGATTCTGGTTCGCGTCGCTCGTGATTGCCGGCGCAGCCGGCGCTCCATTTCATCACGCCGCTCCGCCGGCGGCCGGCGCGGCCCCGCCGCAGGGCGCGGCGACGACCACGCTCAACGATCAAACCGATCTCGCGGTGACGGTTTACAACTCGAACATCGCGCTCGTGCGCGACGTGCGCAACGTTCAGCTCGCGCCTGGCACCTCCGACCTGCAGTTCATGGACATCGCCGCGACGGTGAACCCGGCGACCGTACACTTCCGGTCGCTCACCGATCCGTCGCGCTTGAAGGTCGTGGAGCAGAACTACGAGTACGACTTGCTCGAACCCGACAAGCTGCTGCGGAAATACGTCGGCCGGGACGTGACACTTGTGCGGACTCGGCCCGACGGCGGCGGCGAGGAAGAGGTGAAGGCGCGGCTGCTCAGCGACAACGGCGCGCCGGTGTGGGAAATCGGCGGCGAGATCGTCACCGGCTGGCGCGCCGATCACATCCGTTTTCCCGAGCTGCCCGGCAACCTGTACTCGCGCCCGACGCTCATCTGGACGATCGACAACGCCGGCGGCGCGCGTCAGCGGGTCGAAGCCTCGTACCTGGCGGGACAGATGTCGTGGAATGCCGACTACGTGCTCACGGTCGCGCGCGACGATCGGACCGCGGACGTCGACGGGTGGGTGACGCTCACCAATGGCAGCGGCACGTCGTTCAACAACGCCAGGCTGCAGCTGGTCGCCGGTGATCTGAACCGCATTCGCCAGCGTCTCGACGCGATGGAATCCGACGCGCTGCGGAAGGACGCTCCCGCCCCGGTGGCGGCTCCGATGTCGCAGGAGGCCTTCTCGGATTACCACCTGTACACGCTCGCGCACAAGACGACGATCAACAACAGCGAGACCAAGCAGGTGAGCATGCTCGGCGCGACGGCCTTCCCGATCCAGAAGCGGTACGTCGTCGAGGGGCGCGACTTCTACTATCACAACGTCCAGCACCCGGGCGCGCCGATCAAGGACGTCGTGCAGGTGTATTACCAGTTCAAGAACGAAGAGAAGGCCGGGCTCGGCATGCCGATGCCGGCCGGCAACGTCCGCGTGTACCAGGCCGACTCGACGGGCGGCGTGCAGTTCGTCGGCGAGGACCGGATCGATCACACGCCGAAGGACGAGGCGATCAACCTGAAGATCGGCAACGCGTTCGACGTCGTCTGCGAGCGGAGGCAGACCGATTTTCAGAAGATCGCGCCGGGGACGTACGAGGTCGAGTACGAGATCACGCTGCGCAACCACAAGACGGTGCCGGTGGCGGCCGAGGTGAACGAGCCGATTGGCGGCACCTGGCGCATGCTGCGCGCGACCAACGACTGGACGAAGACGTCGGCCTGGGCGGCGCAGTTCAAGGTGCCGGTCGCGGCGGACGGGGCGGCCGTGTTGAAGTACCGCGTGCGCGTGACGTACTGAGCCGTCGGCCTGCTCATTCGTAATGGAGCGCGACGAGCGGGTCGACGCGCGCCGCGCGCCGCGCGGGCAAGTAGCCTGCGATCGCCGACACGCCGGCCATCACCGCGACCGCCGTCAGAATCGTCAGGGCGTCGGTCGCGGCCAGGCCGAAGAGCATGCTGGCGACGAGACGGCTCGCGGCGAGCGCGATCCCGAGACCGATCGCGACGCCGACGGCGACGAGCGTCATCGACTCGTTCATGACCAGCCGCAGCACGTCGTACCGCTGGGCGCCGAGCGCCATCCGGATGCCGATCTCGTTCGTGCGTCGCGCGACGCTGTAAGACATCAGCCCGAAAAGGCCGATCGACGCCAGGAGGAGTGCGAGCGCGCCGAAGAGCGCGTAGGCCTCGGCGAACACGCGCTCCTGGGAGAGGCGCTTCTCGACCTGTTCGACCTGGGTCGACACGTTCGTCAGCGGCAGCGTCGAATCGATCGCGCGTACTGCAGCGCGCAGCGCGCCGACCTCGCCGGACGGATCGCCTGCCGTTCGCACCTCGAACGCCGCGCTTCCCAGGCGACTCTGGAGATACGGCACGTACATCGTCGGCGGCGCCGGATCGCGCACGCTGTTGTACTTCGCGTCGCGTACGATGCCGACGACTTCGAGCTGGCCCGCGGTCTCGATGCGCGGGCCGAAGTGCCGGCCAATCGGATTCTCGTTCGGGAAGTACGTGCGCGCGGCGGTTTCGTTGATGACGACGACTTTCGGCGCCGCCTGGTCGTCGCGCGCGCTCAGCTCGCGCCCCGCGCGCATCGTCATCTCCATCGTGGCGAAGAAGCCGGGCGACACCACGAGCCGGTTGATCGAGTCGGTCTTGCGCGCGCCCGGCACGTACGAGCGACCCTGGACGAAGATGCTCGTCGAATTCACGCTGCCCGACAGCAGCGGCACGTTCGACAGCGACGCCGACCGGACGCCGGGGATCCGCTGAAGGCTGTCGAGCATGCGCTCGTACAACGCCAGCGATCGCGCTTCGTCGTAGCGATTGAGCGAGGGCGTCACGCGGAAGATCACCAGGTTGCGCGTGTTGAAGCCGACGTCGACGTTCCGGAGGTTCTGCAGCGTGCGCAGGAACAGGCCGGCCGCGATCAACAGGATGAGCGAGACGGAGACCTGCACGACCAGGAGACCTTTTGTGAGGAGGCTTCGCGAGCCGGCGACCGATCGGCTGTTGTCTTTCAACGTGGCGCTCACGTTCATTCCGGTCGCGTGCCACGCCGGCACGATGCCGAACGCGATTCCGGTGGCGGCGCTGGCTGCAAGCACGAACGACAGGACGCGCCAGTCGAGCGGAGCGGCTTGACCGGCGTTGCCGGGCAGCAGCTGCTGGCCCCAGTACCCGAAGAGAATCCCAAGCGAGCCTCCGAGGGCGGCGAGCAGCAGGCTCTCCGTCAGCAGTTGACGGACCAGCCGCGCCCGGGTCGCGCCGAGGGACAGCCTCACCGACAGCTCGCGTTGCCTGGTCGCGGCGCGCGACAGCAGCAGGTTCGCGACGTTCGCGCAGACGATCAGCAACACGAGAACCACCACGACGCTGAGAATCGTGACAGCCCTCGAATCCGACGTATTGACGTCATAAATCCCGCGGCTCCCCGAATCGACGAGCAGGCGCGGCACTTCGGTCCGGTTGCGGTAGCTCGAGCTCGATCGCTGCTCCTCGGATAGAGCCGACATGTAGGCGTCGAAGCCGCTCCGGGCCGTGTGCTGGAACACGCCCTCGAGGTTGGCCTGCACCTGGGCGGCGGTGACGCCCGGCTTCAGGCGCCCCATGATCTGCAGCCACCAATACGTGGGCCGTTCGAGCAGCGGCGCGTTCGGTTCGCCGGGAGCCGGCGGAGCGTTGGCGAGCCGCGGCACGAGCGCGAGCGGCACGGCGATGTCCGGGCCGTCGCGCACGGCCTGCTGCACGTCGTAGAGATCAGGCGCGATGACGCCGACGATCGTCACCGGAACATTGTTCAGGAGCACCGACTTGCCGATCGCGTCCGGCGAGCCTGCGAAGCGCGTCCGCCAGTAGCGCGCGCTGATCACCGCAACAGGCGGAGCGGTGGGGCGATCGTCGTCGGGAACGATCGTCCGGCCGGGAGCGGCGTGCAAGCCGAGCACGTGGTAGTAATTGCCGGACGTCGTGAAGGCGCTCGCGACGTCGGCCTGACCGTCGACCACGACGTTCGCCCGGCTGTACGGCGCGCAGGCGAACAGATCGTCCATCGTGCGGTTGTCCGCGAGGAATTGCTGGAACATCGGATACGAGAACGTCGTGCGCACGTCCTGGTCGCCGATGCGCGCCGAAAAACCGTAGTCGCTCGAGTCGGTCACCATGTCGTTACGTCCGGTCCACCTCAGGCGCACGAGCGTGTCCGGATTCGCGACCGACAGTTTCTTCAGAAACAGGCTGTTGACGGCGCTGAAGAGCGCCGTGTTGGCGCCGATGCCGAGACCGAGGGACAGCACGACGATCGTCGTCCAGCCTTTGTCCCGAAGGAGAGCGCGCACACCGTGATGCAGGTCCTTGAACATGGCAGCTGAGCACCTTATCCATCAGCCTTTGCCGGCGCAAGCGAAAACGGGCGCGAACCAAGCGTCCGGGCGTACAGTATTACGCGCCGAAAGCAGAAAGGTCACACCATGCGTTCCTTCATTCTCTTCCTTGCGATCTCACCGGCGTTCTTAGCGCAACCCTCGCCGTCCTACCGGGTTACGCAACACTTCAAGGTGGGCGGCGATGGCAGCTGGGATTACGTGGTGCCGGATCCGCCGCAGCACCGCGTGTTCATCGGACGGCAGAACCGGGTCATGGTCGTCGACGAGCACGACGGCACGCTCGAAGGCGAAGTCACCGGCATCAAGGGAGCCCACGGCGTCGCGGTCGCCGCGCGATCCGGCCACGGGTTCGCGACGTCGGGAAACGACGGCACCGTGGTGATGTTCGACCTCAAAACATTCAAGACGCTCGGTCGCATTCCGGCCGCGGAGGACGCCGACGCGATCATCTACGACGGCCCGTCCAACCGCGTCTTCACGTTCAACGGCGACGCGCACTCGTCGACGGTCATCGATCCCGTCGCCGGCACGCTCGTCACGAACATCCCGCTCGGCGGCAAGCCGGAGTACGGCGCGTCGGCGGGCGACGGCAAGGTGTACGCGAACATCACGGACAACAGCGAGGTCGTCGAGATCGACGCGAAGACGGCGACCGTCGCGCGCCGATGGTCTACTGCGCCGTGCAAGCAGCCCGTGGCGATGGCGATCGATCCCGCTCACCATCGCCTCTTCAGTGGCTGCCGCAGCGGCCTGCTCGCGATCTCCGACTATCAGTCGGGAAAGGTCGTCGCGACGGTGCCGATTGGCCAGGGCGTCGACGGGACGGGCTACGATCCCTCAACGGCCGACGCGTTTGCGTCGAACGCCGACGGGACGCTTACGGTCGTCCACCAGGACAGCGCCGACTCGTACCGCGTCGTCGAAACCGTGGCGACGGCGCAGGGCTCGCGGAACATGGGCCTCGATCCGACGACGCATCGGCTGTTCGTCC
>Ga0070714_100003916_pt1 | contig 11190 bp, 8 predicted proteins | sample LARL83metaG_FD_65450 | JGI IMG/M metagenome (GOLD analysis project Ga0070714, IMG submission 65450) | Corn, switchgrass and miscanthus rhizosphere microbial communities from Kellogg Biological Station, Michigan, USA - LAR L8-3 metaG | ecosystem: Host-associated > Plants > Roots > Rhizosphere ... | reverse complement strand
CGGATTGGTGGGTTGCTGGTACTTGGCAATGATGATCTGGCCGCGGAAATTCAGCATCGCCATTCCCTGGTTTGGCGGAATCATGCTCGTTGAAGGTGTCATTCTGCTGGTGCACGGACTCCGTTTGTCATTGCCCCCGTTGCCGTTTTACGGCGATACCGCGGCGTGCTTGCTGATTGGCGGCGGGATTATGTATCTGGCCCCTGCCGCCAGGCAATAATCATGGGCCTGCCGGGCATTCGCGGGGCCGATTACGGACACTTTCCAGGACACTACGGTCGTCTTTTTCCGTTCAAGTCCCCAAAAAATGAGCCGATGAGTTAGTAAGGCTTGCAACGGGGAAAAAAAGTGCAAACATATTTAGTGAGCCCTACGATGCCGCTCGGCCGTTCTGCGCGGAATTCGCGAGGGCCAACTCAGGCCGGAAACCCGGTCGTATGTCGTATGAGTCTGTTAGATTTGATCAAAGCGACCATCGTTTGCGGAGGCGTGGCGTTCCTGTTCTATAGCTACCCCATCCTCGGCCAAATCATGGCGATTACAGTGCTCAGCTTGTTGTGGCTGTCCTATGCCCGGAAGACGGTGATCCGGGCGCGGGGCTCGCAGGTGGGCTTGAAAACGGTGCGTTAACGGCGGCAGCGCCGTTAGTGCCCGGGCAGTTTTTAGTCAAACCACTCCGCGCGATATTGTTGTCATCGCGAGGGCGTAGCGGCCTTTCTTCTTCCTCAATTGCGCCGGTTCACCGAACGCTTCTGAAAGCAATCTTCCGTTTAACGCGGTCTTTTTCGGCCCAGCCGCCAGTATGCCGCCTTGTTTCAGGATCAATACGTGCGAGAAAACCGGCATGATTTCTTCCACGTGATGCGTTACCAGCACCAGCGTGGGGGCGGACGGCCGATCACCCACGCGTTGGAGGAATTGCAGGAAATGTTCGCGCGCGGCGGGATCCAGCCCGGCGCAAGGTTCATCGAGGATCAGGAGCTTCGGCCGCGCCATCAACGCGCGCCCAATGAGCACCCGCTGCCGTTCGCCCTGCGAGAGCACCTGCCAGGGCCGGTCCGCCAGGTGCGCGCATTCGATTTGCCGCAAGATCCGGCGCGCCTCTTCGCGATCCCGGGCAGTGGCGCGGCCCCAGAAATCGATCATCGCGTACTTGCCGCTGATGACCGTTTCCAGCGCCGGCTCTTCATCATGCATCATCTGGCGCACCGACGAGCTGACCAGGCCGATTTCTTTGCGCAACTCGCGCCAATCGACGCGCCCATAGTGTGCGCTGAGCACGGAAATCTCGCCGGTCGTGGGCATTAAATAACCGGTGAGCGCGCTGAGGAGCGAGGTCTTGCCGGAACCGTTCGCGCCCAAAATGACCCAATGCTGCCCGCGTTCCACCCGCCAGGAGATGTCATCCAAAATGACGGTCTGTCCGCGCTGGATGCGCAGCCCGGAGACCTCGAGGATGGAACGTTTCGCTTTCAATCTCATTCGCCTATAGGAAAACCAGCCGCGCGTGAAAGCGCAACACTTGTCGCGGGCGGGGTCGATCGAAGGCGCGCCACGTAGCGCGGACATTCCTGTCCGCGGGTTCGGGCGACTTTCCAGCCGCCCGGCTCTCTCTCCGGTTTTAAATCGCACCCAACCGCTGCGCTCACGCCGACCGCGCCGTTATCGAAGACATAATCTTGAAACCTCCGCGCGCTGTCACCGTCCATTAACAGTAGCCGAGCGTCTTTTATGGAAACGACCATTACTTTCGTCGTAAATGGAAAATCCCACACGGTCATCACCGACCCGCAACGGCCGTTGCTGGATGTTCTGCGCGAGGATTTGCAACTGACGGGCACCAAATACGGCTGCGGCGAGGGCCAATGCCGCGCCTGCACGGTGCTGATGAATGGAAAAAGCGTCGCGTCCTGCACCACGCCCGTTTCCGATGCGGATAAGCAAACGATCGTCACCATTGAAGGCCTCGCCGAGGGCGGCAAACTTCATCCGGTGCAACAGGCGTTTCTCGATGAGGGCGCCTTCCAATGCGGCTATTGCACCGCGGGAATGATCATGGGCACGGTGGCGCTGTTGAAGGAATTTCCCCAACCGACCGACCCGGACATCCTCTCGCGCATGAACCGGCATCTCTGCCGTTGTTGCAGCTATCCAAAATATCTCGCGGCCATCCATCGGGCCGCCGGGCAAACGCAAAAGGGGGCTGCATGAAAAATCCATCGGCCGCAGACGTGGAAATTGACTACAACGAGCTGCTCGAACCGGTCGATTACGATTTCGGGCTTAACCGCCGGTCGTTCGCTAAGATTTTGGGCGTCGGTTTGTTGCTGGTCGTTTCCACGCCGGCGCTGGCGCAACGACGCGGCGGCGGTCTCGGCGGCAGGGGAGCGCGAACGATTGCCGCGCGATTGCACATTGGAAAAGACGGCGTGATCACCGTAATGACCGGAAAAGTTGAAGCGGGGCAGGGAGCGCGCGCGGAATTCACGGAGGCGGCGGCGGAGGAATTGCGCGTGCCGGCCGGCCAGGTGCAGCTGGTGATGAGCGATACCAGCCTGGTGCCCGATGATGGAATTACCGCCGGCAGCGCCAGCACGCCGCGCACGGTCCCACCCATTCGCCAGGCCGCCGCGGCTGCGCGGGAATTGCTGATCGATTTCGCGGCGAAGAAATGGGCCGTCGCGCGTGAGGGCATCACGGTGCGAGACGGCAAGGCGGTTGAACCCGGCGGCAAACGCGCCCTGAGCTACGCTGATTTCGCCGCCAGTGAAGAGGCGGCCAAAAATTTTGACCAGGCAATCGCGCCGGATTTCACGCTCACCCCGGTAAAAGAATGGAAAGTGCTCGGTACTTCGGTGGCGCGACCGAACGCGCGGGATATTGTTACCGGCGCGCACAAATATCCCTCGGACATTTCGCGCCCGGGAATGCTTTACGGCAAAATCCTGCGCCCGACGTCGTACGGCGCAAAATTGATTTCAGTGGACGTCGCACCGGCGAAAGCCATGAAGGGTGTGACCGTGGCGCAGGATGTTGACTTCGTTGGAGTCGCCGCGCCGACCAGTTTTCAAGCCGAAAATGCTTTGGACGCGATGGCAAAAACCGCGAAATGGCTCCCCGCGCCGCCGCCTTCCACCAAGGTGCTTTTCGATTTCCTCCGGCAGCACGTTGAAAACGGCATGCCAGCGAATCCCTTTGCCGATGAATTGCCGCACGCGGCGAAGGTCGTGCGCCAAAGTTACAATGTCGCTTACGCGCAACACGCGCCTCTCGAGCCCCGCGCCGCAGTTGCGGAATGGGACGGCGACCGGCTGACGGTCTGGACCGGCACCCAAAATCCGTTTGGCGTGCGCAATGAACTCGCTTCCGCGTTTCATATTTCAGAGGATCACGTGCGGGTCATCGTGCCGGATTTTGGCGCGGGGTTTGGGGGCAAACACACGGGCGAGGTTGCCATCGAGGCGGCGCGGCTTGCCAAAGCCGCCGGCAAACCCGTTTCGCTGCGCTGGACCCGCGAGGAGGAATTCACGTGGGCTTATTTTCGGCCCGCCGCCGCCATCGATATCGAAGCCACCCTCGACGCGCAGGGCAACCTGACTTCATGGCATTATCTCAATATCAACTCGGGCAATGCCGGGCTGGAAACTCCTTATCGCGTCGCCAAAAACCAGTCCCGGTTCCTCCGGTCAGTGCCGTATTTTCGCCACGGCTCCTATCGCGGCCTCGCGGCTACCGCCAACAATTTCGCGCGCGAAAGTTTCATGGATGAACTGGCTGCCGCCGCCGGCGCCGACCCGCTCGCATTCCGGCTGGCGCACCTGGAAAATGACCGGCTGCGCGCCGTGCTGCAAACCGCCGCCGAAAAATTCAATTGGAAAGCGCGGGTCAAATCGCCGACCCGGGGCGTGGGCCTCGCCTGTGGAACCGAGAAAGGTTCCTACGTGGCCGCGTGCGTCGAGATCGAGATTGCCAAACAAAACCAGATTCGTGTGCGGCACGTGACTCAAGCATTCGAATGCGGCGCCATCGTGAATCCTGATAATTTGCTGAAGCAGGTCCAGGGCGCGATCATCATGGGCCTGGGTCCGGCGCTGCGCGAGGAAGTGCGCTTCGAGAATGGAGAAATTCAAACCGCCTCCTTCCGCAGCTACCCCGTGCCGCGCTATGAAGACGTGCCGCAATTGGACCTTCATCTGCTCAATCGCCCGGACCTCCCGTCGGCCGGCGCCGGTGAAACGCCGATCATTTGCATTGCGCCCGCCATTGCGAATGCCGTGTTTCAAATGACGGGAAAACGAATTCGCGCGATGCCGATTCGCTTGGAAAGCGCAGCGTAAGCATCGCCGCTGCTCCCCCGGCGCGTGAATTGTGGCGCATTGAATCAGCAAAACTGGCGATTGCCCCGCGGCGTCGTCGGCCTCATAACTGGGCCCATGCTGCTTCATCATCATGGCGGAATTCCGCGATTTCGTGCGACGGGATTGTTTTGCGTTCTAAGCAATGCATTTGTCATTTTTCTCGCCGCGGCGATACTTCACGGCACGGTTGCATTTTCAGCCGCCGTTTCCGTTCGCGATTTCGGCGCGGTTGGAGACGGCCAAACAATTGAAACGGCCGCTTTACAGAAGGCATTGGACTCCGTGGCAAGTAATGGCGGCGAAGTGCGGATTCCTCCGGGCCGTTACGTCACCGGCAGCCTGGTCTTGAAATCTCACACCATTCTCCATCTGGATGCCGGAGCCACTTTGCTGGGCAGTTCGAATCGCGACGATTATCCCATCGTGCGGGCGCGGTGGGAAGGCATTGAAACCAATTGCCACCGCGCGCTCATCTCGGCCGATCATGCCGAGGATATTGCGATCACCGGCGCGGGAGTCGTTGAAGGCAACCCCGACGTGGGCCGCTTGCGCAATCCGCGCGGGCCGACGGTTATCGAAACCATCGAATGCGGCAATGTTCGTGTCGAAGGACTGACGCTGAAAAGTTTTCGGATTTGGACACTGCACCCGGCCTATTGCCACGATGTGCGGATTTCCGGAGTGACCTTCGAAACGGCCGGGGCCAATTCGGACGGGATCGATCCCGACTCCTGCCAGCGGGTCCTGATCGATGGCTGCACGTTCACCACCGGCGATGACAATATCGCCATCAAATCCGGCAAAGGACAGGAAGGCGTCAAAATCGGTCGGCCCAGCGAGGATATTGTGATTACCAATTGCACGTTCATCAAGGGCTATACCTCAATCGCGATAGGCAGCGAGCTTTCCGGAGGCATCCGGCGGGTGCGCATTTCTCATTGCACGTTCCAGAACGGGCGCGCGGCGCTGCAATTGAAATCGCGGTCCGGGCGGGCGGGTTATGTGGAGGACGTCACCGCCGAGGACCTCGTGGTGGGACCCGAACCGGTGCTGGAAATCGACAGCAATTACGGCTACAACCCGGATCCGCAGGGTGTTCCCGGGCCCAACGGCATCACGCATTTCAGCCACATTCGAATTACCAACGTGAAAGTTGCCTCAAAAAATCTTGTGAATATTATTGGCTCGAGCGAAAAGCCAGTGGAGGGAATTCAAATCAGCCGGGTGACTGGAACCTGCAAGCAAGCTTCGCGCATTCAAAACGTCAGGAATGTGATCTTGAGCGACATCCATCTCGACGGCATCTCGGGCGCGCCCTACCTGACCAACAACGTCGAAGGACACGGCCTCGAAGGAGCCGTGCCGTTCAAGACCTCGGCGGATACACGCTAGACTAGAACGGCGGCGTGTGTGCTGGAAAATCGGAGTCGGCTAATGTCTGGCCCCCGGAACTTCATTTTTGCGGAGACTGTCGATTTGCTGATACAGGTGATAATTGGCCGCTCGCGCTTTTTCATCCGACAAAAGCGAAACGTTCCGGCGAAGACGAAAGGGGAGTTCCACAGTCTGGTCCGGCGAAAAACTCGCGGTGACCACGACGAAATGAAAATACACTAGCGAAGAACCGCCGGAAATTCGAAAAAGCCGGGTGTAAAAATCCTGTTCGCACTTGGTGATTGCCCCGGCGGGGATTTGATAGCGCATGAATTCTCCTTCGAACAGGAGTTGCCTGCCTTCGGGATCGATCCGCAGAAAGCCGACGTCCGTCGCATTTTCCGGCAGCGTTTCTTGAGACCAGTTTGACTTGGGAACAATTTCGACAAACAGCGCAGAAACAGTGTCAGGATCGACGATTTTCCCCGGACGTCTTCTGAGTTCGGAGAGGGCGATGCGACGCAACCAGGTATTTCGTCGACTCGCCATAAAAGCCACTCCCAAACTCAGGAATCCGATTACACCGAGCGCGATTGCCCAGGGAAGTTTTGCGGCGTCTCGTTCGTCGGTGCTTTTTTGAACCAGAATTCCTCCCCATGCCATCAGTCCCATGCCTCCCATTAAAAGAAGCGGACTAATGGTTTTAAATCGCCGCACGCGGCCCCATGCTTTGCTCCCGAGGATTCGTCCGGCGAATTCAGCCGGCACACATTCCACCCGCGCAAATTCCACAACTCGCTTCTCCACGCGACCTACTTCGCCTCAATGGCTCTCAAATAATTAACGAACTCCTCGTTGGGACCGCTTTCAATGCCGGCTAATCCCGTCAAGGGTGTGGGCCCGTTGATTGCGTCTGAGGCCGTCTCGCCGCGCGGCGGGCTAGGCAACGATCGCCGCCATTGCAACGCGGCCTCGGTGAGGCGCTTGGCGATCGCCGGATTTTTGTCAGCCACGTTCGTCGTTTCCTTTCGATCCATATCCAGATTGTAAAGCTCCACGCGCGAGCCGTCGGCGTTGACGAGCAATTTCCATTTGCCGTCGCGAATGGCCACGTTCGGACTGCGTTCGTTTGGCGTTTCGCGCGGGTAACCGAAAGTTTCGTTGCGGCCATATTCCCAGAACAGCGGGTTCTTGCGAGTAACCGCTTTGCCGAAAAACGAGCCGCTCAAATCCTCGCCGTCCAACTTTTCATCTTTCGGCAACGCCGCTCCGGCGAGTTGGCAAAACATCGGAAAGAAATCGACGCCGCACATCACAGTCTGATCGTCCACTCGTCCCGCCGGGACCCGGCCCGGCCAGCGCACGATGAGCGGTTCGCTCGTGCCGCCTTCGTAAAGGCTGTCCTTCGCGCCGCGCAAGCCGCCCGTGCGCGTGCCAAGAGTCGGCAGCGGCCCATTGTCGCTGGCGAAAATGAGAATCGTATTTTTATCCAGGCCAAGCTCCTTCAAACCGGCGAGCAGGCGGCCAACTTGTTTGTCATATTCGGCGAGCACGGCTTTGAAGTTATCCTCGCTCTGGTAATGCACCCGCGGATGCGGTTGGCGCGTGCTGAATTCCGGCACCCACGGCGTGTGGACGTCATCGGGCCAAAGGTCCACGTAGCAGGGCTGGCCTTGGTGGCGTTTCAGAAAATCGAGCGTCTTATCCACGAAATAGGCGGTGCGATTCCAGCGTTTGACGTTGTCGAACGGCGACCAGATCCAGTTTGTCGCGGTGATTTCCGGGTCCGGCTGGGGGCTTTCCCAGGTGCTGGCGTGTTCATCGAAACCGTAGGCGCTGAACGGCGGAGCGTTCGTCACATCCCGCCCGCCGCCCATGTGCCATTTGCCAAAATGGCCGGTCACGTAGCCCGCGTTTTTCAACGCGCGCGCAACCGAGGGAGCTTTCGGATCGAGAAAATCCGCCTGTTCGCTGTCGCGATTCCCGGCGCGGGTTTGCAAATAATTCGTGATGCGCCAGCGCGCCGGAAACATGCCGGTGAGGAATCCCGTCCGCGATGGCGAACAAACCGGCGCGGCGACGTAGAATTGCGTGAACCGGGTGCCTTCTTTCGCGAGCGCGTCAATGTTCGGCGTCGGCACATAGTTGCCGCCATAACAACCGACGTCGCCGTAACCCATGTCGTCCGTGAGCAGGAAAATAATATTGGGCCGTTCGGCGGCGAACCCCGCGCTGGCACGGCACAGGATGAACAATGGAAAGAGACACGCGAATGAACGGCGAAGTTTCCGGCGCATGCCGTTCGTTCTACCGATTTGTTCGATAACACTCAAGCAAATGCGAGGCGGCGGATCGCCGGATTGCGATCCTCTAATTCATCAGCATCGATACAGGCGGCGTCTTGAAATGGGGCGGTGGGTATATTCTGCAAGCCAGCACCAACGCCGCCGGTCCTTATTTCGACGTCTCCAACGTCATCAGTTCTTACTCGAACGGCCTCGCATTGCCGCAGCAATTTTCAGATTTAGGAATTAATCAGCCTCAGCTGGTATCCGATATGCTGTTAAAGTAGGTTGCTATGCAACGAGACGTAACGTTCGGTAAACGGATATTGTTAGTCGAAGACGACCCCTCCGCCCGCGAATCCACCAAGCTGCTGCTCAACATCGACCGGCATTCGGTGACCGAGGCCAAGGACGGACGCGAAGCGCTGGACCTGGTCGCGCGTCAGCCGTTCGATTTGGTGGTGTTGGATTTTTTCATGCCCGGGATGCACGGCGGCGAAGTCGCCCTCCGCATCAAAAGCATCGCGCCGACGCTGCCGATTCTGATGGTCACCGCCTATCTAGAAAAGTTGAGCAGTTTTGAAAAACCGGTCAACGCCGTCCTCGGCAAACCCTTCGCCGTAGGCGAACTGCGTAGCGAAATTGCAAAACTACTGGCGCAGTAGTTCGAAGTTGTTCTGTAAAAAGATCCTCTTCCACCATTCCCAGGGTCAGGCCGCCTGGCAGCCGCAACCCTGGGAACCGATTCCAATAGACCTTCTTTTTTCTACAAAGCAGTTTCAAGTTCACTGCCCCACCAGCCGGAAGAACTGATTGGTTCCGGTCGCGGGGACGGTGATGTTATTGATCGCACCGTTGGTGCTGACGAGGGGATGGTTGACCGTGGTCCAACTGTTCGAGTTAGCGGCGTTCGAATTTTGCTGCAGCGCAAATGTGCTGTAAAAAGTCGGCCACGAAACAATGATATTGCCGTTGGTGTGAAGGATCGACAGCACCGGTTGCTCTAGGTAGGCCCGCGCCACGTCCGGTGAGATCTTTCCGCCCGCCGTGCTGAAAGCGCCTCCCGCGTACAACTGATCGCCCGAAATCGCCAGCGCAAAGACCGAGCTGTCCACGCCCGAACCCAGCGCCGACCAACTGTTCCCGTCCCATTTCACAATGTTATTGCCGGCACTCCCTTGCGCCGTGGTGAAAACTCCTCCCGCGTACACGTTCCCACCTGCTACGGCCAATGCATAGACCGCCGGATAATAATCATCGATGCCCGTCCCGAGAGACGACCAAATGTTCCCGTCCCACCGGGCCACGCCCGCTCCGCTCCCCAGGAAGAAGATGCCGCCCGCGTACAAATTAGTGCCCGAAACGGCCAGTGCATACACGTCGTGGTTCAGTCCGGACCCGAGCGCCGACCAGTTGCTCCCATCCCATTTGGCGATGTTATTAACGGTAATCGCGCCTGCTGTGGCAAAGACGCCGCCCACATACAGGTCGCTGCCGGATACGGCCAGCGCGCGGACGGCGCCGCCGGTGCCCGAACCGAGCGGCGACCAATTGCTCCCGTCCCACTTGGCGATGTAATTCACGGTTTTCCCGTCCGCCGTGGTGAAATAACCTCCCGCATACAAGTTACTGCCGAGGACGGCCAGCGCGCGCACGCTGCCGTTCATACCCGAGCCGAGCGCCGACCAACTGCTCCCGTCCCACTTGGCGATGGAATTAGCCGTGTTCCCGCCCGCCATGGTGAAATAGCCTCCCGCATACAAGTCACTGCCCGAAACGGCCAGCGCGGATACAGCGCCATTCATTCCCGAACCAAGCCCCGACCAACTGCTCCCGTCCCATTTCGCAATGTAATTGGACGCGCTCCCGCCGGCAGTTGTGAAAGATCCTCCCGCGTACACAGTATTTCCCGAAACGGCCAGCGCCGCCACCTGGCCATTCATTCCGAAGCCGAGGGAAAACCAACTGCTGCCGTTCCATTTGGCAACGTAATTGGCGGGAGCCCCGCTGGCCGTGGTGAAAGAGCCTCCGGCATACACGTTGCCGCCAAAGGCCGTCAACGCCCATACGGTCCCGTCCGTTCCGGAACCTACCGGCGACCAACTGCTCCCGTCCCACTTGGCGATATGGCTGGCCGTTGTCCCGCCCGCGTTGTTGAAGGTGCCTCCCGCATACAAGTCAGTGCCCGAAACCACCAACGCCTCGACCCAGTTGTCCAGTCCCGTGCCGACAGCCGACCAACTGCTCCCGTTCCATTTGGCAACGTAATTTGCCGTGCTCCCGTCGGCGTTGGTGAACGCGCCTCCCGCGTAAATGTCTGTGCCCAACTGGGCCAGCGCAAACACCGGACCGTTCATCCCGGAACCCAGCGGCGACCAAGTGCTCCCGTCCCACTTGGCGACGGAATTTGCCGCATTGCCGCCGGCCAGGCCGAACCCGCCGCCCACATACAAATCCGTCCCCGAGACGAGCAGCGCGCGCACAATGTTATCCACCCCGGAGCCGAGCCCGGTCCAACTCGTCCCGTCCCATTTGGCGATGTGACCGGCCGAATTGCCGTCGGCGACGGTGAAATCGCCGGCCGCATACAAGTTGTTGCCCGAAACCGCCAGCGCATAAACGAAGCCATTAATCTGTGAACCGACCGCCGACCAACTGCTCCCGTCCCATCGCGCCACATGCGGCACCGAAACGCCCCCGGCGCTGACGAAGTAACCTCCCGCATACAAATTATTGCCCGAGACCAGCAGCGCAAACACGTCGTTGTCCATTCCCGAGCCGAGCGCCGACCAATTCGTCCCGTCCCATTTGGCAATGTTACTGGCGTTGGTTTCACCCGCGCTGCTAAAACGTCCTCCGACGTAAAGATTGCCCGAAGCATCCACCGCCGCGGCATCCACTTCGCCGTCGGTTCCCGGGAATCCGCCCATGCTGACCCAATTCGCGTCGCTGAACGTCGGATCAATGCGGATGGGATAAACCGCGTCGCGGTCGTTCACGAGCACGACTAGCCCCGAATCCGCTGAATTCGGAATTTCAATCCGCGCGGCCAATTCGCGGCCGGTGGCGTCCGTCACACGCAGCCGGCTGTAGGCGATTTTACGGCCGGATCCTTCCAACACGATTCTCGCGCCGTAAACGGCCGGCTCGACGCTCGCGCCCGTCACGGCCAG
>Ga0070714_100003914_pt1 | contig 11194 bp, 6 predicted proteins | sample LARL83metaG_FD_65450 | JGI IMG/M metagenome (GOLD analysis project Ga0070714, IMG submission 65450) | Corn, switchgrass and miscanthus rhizosphere microbial communities from Kellogg Biological Station, Michigan, USA - LAR L8-3 metaG | ecosystem: Host-associated > Plants > Roots > Rhizosphere ... | reverse complement strand
CAGAATCACAAGCGGGAGGTTTCGGTCTCAAGGAAAGGCTGACGCCATCAGTTCGTGTGCAACCCAGAACCACCGAGAGCGCCCACCGGAGTTTGTTCGAACAGTTCACATTGTGATTTCGCTCACGTTCGCGAGTGACAATACGCACAGGCTTCCGTGGTCTGCCGTTGTATTCTTCTGAATTTTCTCCTCGTCGCAAAACCGCAATAGCACGAAACAATTATTGCAACCCATTTCCCTCGAACGTAGGGTTGCTCCATTCTGCGGGAGGGGCATGCAACCATTACAGTCTTCGGCCCGTCGTCTTCGCACCGGTTGGTCCACCGTTTTAGCAAGAGCAACTGCCGCGATTCTTTTGTTCGAAGTCATTTCTGGCCTCGCGATCACCTTCGGGCCATTTCATCCGGCAATTCAGTGGGGGATTCTGCTCCACACAATTCTTGGGCTTGCGACCATCGCGCCTCTGGCAGGGTATTTTGTGTGGCACTGGAAAGATTACGCGGACCAGGCGCTGAATGATGTATTACTGCTCGGCTATGTCGGACTGGGCGCGCTCGCGATCTGTGAAGTCTCCGGGTTGTGGTTAACCGGCCAAGCACTCTTTGGAATCCGAACGTCGCCCTGGTTGCGCTACACACACCTGATCTCGACTTTGCTCACTTTGGCGGCAACCATTCCGCATCTCGTCATTGCTTGGTGGCGGCGCAGAAATGTTGAATTCGCGAAAGCAGCCAGAGGATGGGCCGGAGTTACCGTTGCCGCCATGGTCACAGGAATTATTGTCGTTGGCATCCTTACGTTCGCTTACGCGGGAACGAAGTACCGGAACGCATTTCCTTCCGACTACAGCTACCCATTTGGAAAAGACCGGCCATTCGCGCCGAGTCTGGCGCACACTGCAACGAATGGCGCTTACGATCCGCACTCGTTGGCGGGATCAGAAACTTGCGGCTCGAGCGGCTGTCACACTGAGATCTACCACGAGTGGGAGAGCAGCGCGCATCGTTACTCGGCCATGGACCCGGTCTTCCAGGCCATACAAACCGTGATGGCAAAACAGAATGGGCCCGAATCCACTCGCTATTGCGGTGGATGCCACGATCCGATTTCGCTGCTTTCCGGAACGAAAAACATTCTGGTTGAAAAACTCACAAATTTGCAGGGGTATAACGAAGGCGTTTCCTGCCTGGCTTGCCATTCGATTCAGAAGACGGACATCCAGGGCAATGCGAACTACGCGATGACGCAGCCGAAGGATTACTTGTGGCAATGGGCTGCGCCGCACACAGTTGCTTCCGTCGCGCGTAATTTCTTGATTCGCTCTTATCCCGCGCAACACGATCGCCTGAGCAAGCGCATGTACAAGAAGCCCGAATATTGCGCCGCATGCCACAAGCAGTTCATAGATCAGGAGGTGAACCGCGTCGGCTGGGTACAGCTGCAAAACCAGTACGACAATTGGGCCGCCAGCCACTGGAACCATAAAGGCGATGCGCGCACGACGGTTGAATGCCGCGAATGCCACATGCCACTGCACGAATCCCACGACCCGGCTGCGGGCGACACAACGGATTACAACCGCACAGCTGATGATCACAAACATCGCAGCCATCGGTTCCTCGCTTCGAACAGTTTCGTGCCGGCTCTGCTTCATTTGCCCGGTAGCGACCCGCAAATACAACTTACCCAAGATTGGCTGCAAGGCAAGATCGAGATTCCTGAGATTCAGAACAAGTGGGCAGAAGGGCCAGTCGTAAAGGTTCGCGTCGAGGCCGCTCCGACAGCAACGCCGGGCCAGACATTTCCCGTGCGCGTGATTATGACCTCGAACAAAGTGGGCCACGACTATCCAACCGGCCCGCTCGACTTGATCCAAAGTTGGGTCGAGCTGCAGGTTACAGACCAAGAGGGGAAGATCATCTTCGCTTCAGGGCCGCGCGATGCGCGCCACTTCCTCCCGCCCGGAACCTTCCTGTTCAAAGCTGAGCCGGTAGATCAATACGGCAACCTCATTGACCGGCACAATTTGTGGGAGATGGTGGGCGTGCGGTATCGGCGGTCGTTATTCCCCGGCTACTCGGATACAGTTGAATACAACATCATGTGCCCATCGGGCGGGCCGGGTCTGCCGATTGCGAAACTCAACCCGAATAGAAATTTCACCGTACCGGCAGGCCGCACGAATGGCAAGCTCCATATCAATGCGACTCTGCGCTACCGCAAAATTGATCAATTTCTGCTCAATTACACGATGGGAGAAAACTCCGGGCTGACAGCGCCAGTTGTTGATATAGCCAGCGCAAGTGCCGATGTGTGTGTCGCGAAACCGGGAGTTGTTGCGCCATGTCGGTAGGCGTTCTCCTCCCGGAACGCATTCGATCCTCGCGGCGCATGCGCCGGGTTGCATGGACGACCTCGACGTTTGTCGTTCTTCTATTCATCGGCGCGCTCGTTATCTGGAAAATCCGCAAAGATAATGCTCCGGAAGAGTACACGCCCGGGGAATCATCGAAAGACATCACCAGTGTGCTGGATCGCACAGCACCAGCAACCACGATGATTAGAGTGCAGCCGGTCACGAGGCCTGCAGCTCCACGCGCTGTGGATCGCTTAGTGAACCCCGGACGACCTCTGCCCGCCGGCGCGCCCGGACCTGGATTCACCGACGTGACCAAACTCGCTGGACTGACATCCTTCCGCCAATTCCAGGGGCCGCGCAGCTCACAGTTGCCCGAAGATATGGGATCAGGCGTGGCCTGGGGTGATTTCGATAATGACGGCCTGGACGACCTGTTTGTAGTGAGCGCTGGCGGTCCACTGGGCGTGCCGGATTCCCAGCTCGCGCTGTCGGTGCTCTATCGCAATCTCGCCGACGGTCGCTTCGAAAAAGTAAGAGATTTTCCTGAGCTTCGCGTTCGCGGCATGGCGGCTGCCTGGGGCGACTATAACAACGATGGCTGGCTCGATCTGGTTGTCACCGGCTACGACATGATCATCCTGTTTCGCAACGATCACGGCCATCTCGTACGGGAGAAGAGTTTCCCCTCGCCCAAAGGCTTTTGGACCGGCGCAACCTGGGGTGACTACAACAAGGATGGCTACCTCGATCTCTATGTTTGCGGATACGTGAAGTACAAGGCGGACCCGGGCAATCTTGCGGCAAGTTCATCACAATTCGGACTGGAAGTTCCCTACACACTCAATCCCGCTTCGTTCGAGCCGGAGCGGAACCTGTTGTTCCGAAACAACGGAAACGGCACGTTCACCGAAGTCGCGCAGCAGCTTGGAGTCGCCAACCCCGAAGGCCGCAGCCTGGGCGCAATCTGGCACGACTTCGATGGCGACGGCTGGCCTGATCTCTACGTGGCGAACGACATCTCCGAAAACAAACTCTATCTGAACAAGCACGGAACATTCGTAGATGCCGGACGAAACGCCTGGATCGAGGAGTATCGTGGCTCGATGGGTTTGGCGGTGGGCGATTTCGACCGTGATGGCGACGACGATCTCTTTATATCGCACTGGGTCGCGCAAGGAGACGCCCTGTATCAGAACCTGCTTTCCGAACAGAAGGGCATGTCGTCCGAGCTGCACTTCACCGACGTCGCAGCGAATATGGGCGTCGGCCAACCTTCATTTCAGAGAATTGGCTGGGGAACGAGCTTTGTGGACATTGATTCCGACGGCTGGCTCGATCTCGTCGTCGCGAACGGCAGCACATTTGAGCATAAAGGCCCAGCGCCCCGCGCGCTGGAGCCGATGCCAGCATTTTTGTTCTGGAATGCTCAGGGTACTTTCTTTGACGACCTTGCGCCCTGGAACCGCTCGCTGTCGCAACCGCATGTGAGCCGAGGATTGTCGGTCGCCGACTATAACAACGATGGCGCAATGGACATTGCCATTGTGGATCAGAGCGAAGGCGTACGGCTTCTCCGCAATGACATTCCTCAGGGTAACTGGGTTGAGCTGCGGCTTCACGATCGACTCCCGCCCAGTGGAAAGCCAATCGGATTTGGCGAGGGCGCAACGGTGATTGCCTGGGTGGGCGGAGTTCCTCTGCGGCGCACTGTCAGCAGTTCGTCTTATTTGTCGCAGGATAGCCATCGGGTACATATTGGCCTTGGTACAGCGACAAAGATTGATGATTTGGAAGTGCGCTGGCTGCGCGGAACGAAAGAAACTTGGATGAACGTCGGCGCCAACCAGATTTATGACATTACACAAGGCGATCCAGAGGCGAAGATCTGGACTCCTCTTGGTGCGACTACAAATCGAAACACAGCTGCGGCGCAGACAGATCTGGCAGGCACGAGTGCCCGCGCCACACAGCTCGATCAAGCTGCACGGGCCCTCTTCTGGGCGAAGCAGCACGCCGCTATGAATGCCATGAAGCGGGAGCATGATTGCAACAAGGCAGTGCCGCTCTTTCGCGAAGCGCTAGCCTTAAATTCGCAGCACGAGGATTCGCATTATTATCTGGCGAACTGCCTGGCGACTCTGGGAGACGTGCCATCTGCCGTGTTCGAGCTTGATACGCTCGCTCGCATCAATCCGCAGAACCACCGCGCCTTTCAGCGCAAAGGCGAGCTACTCGCCGTCTCGGCGAACTCGCGCAACCAGCTTGAAGCGGCGCGGCAGGCGCTCGATGCTGCGCTGCGCCTGAACTCAGAGGAAACAGGTACGTTGATTCTGCTCGGCCAGGTATCGCTGGCAGAGGGAAAATCGGGAGAAGCAGAACAGGATTTTTCTCAGGCTTGTCTTGCTAATCCTCATGCTGCGAACGCCTGGTTCCTGCGCGGATATATTGCCTGGAAAAAGCACAACTCGCACCAAGCCTCGGCAATGTTGACGACAGCACGCGACGCCCGAGGCCGTGGTTGGAGGCCAAACGGCTCGACGCTCGAAGGGGATGTGCAACATCTCATGTATCAGGAGTCCGGATTCCTGAACATCTTTGAACAAAGCTGGGATGGGTCAACTGATCCTAAGCGCGCTTATTGGAAGTTGGATGGCTATCTTTCTCGTATGCATTGATTCATCGAGCATACTGTCTGCTTAGCCATGATGAGGCGAGTCTCCCCAAGAACGTCGACTCGGCTAACATCTATCCGGGCAGCCAAGGCGCTGAAGCTTGTATGATCGCGACCACCAATTATCGATCAGGGGCAAATGGGGTACGAACGTGTCAGAGTGAGAGCTACAAAGCCGAAATCCAATTGCGGCGCTCGACAAATATCGGGGGTTCGTAGGTGCACCCGGAGGCCAGCCGCTTTTCCTCTCGGCGGGTGGACCACAACAAGACAGGCCCCAGTGATGCAGCTGCGAGGTGGGCGACAATCGGGAATTCTTTCTCGACTTCGCGGCGTAGTTGGTGAATCCGCTCACTCACGCTTCGATTTACTTTCTTCAATTCTCGCTCCATTACCCAAAGCGCCGCATTGTAGGCGCCACTGAGCTTCTTTCCCTGACGCATGAACCGCTCCCGGACGCGTGGATCGGGGTAGTCCTTGTAACGTTGCCAGCCCTGGAGCATGGTTTGGCACATGCGATAAAGACTTGGTCCGTTACGCTCGAAATCGCGCTGAAACGCCCAATCCAGGAAATATTTTGAATCATCGTGGGAAATTGCACCGTGCCGGAAGTTGAATTTGTACTGCCCATGGGTGTCGGCCAGTTCAACGTCCGTCAGCAGCCGGCCCTGGTCGGCCATTTCCTGGTAAAGTGGCGTGCCGGGAACCGGCGTGTAGAGCATAAACTGGTGGAAGTCGGTCTGGTAGGATACGGCCAAATCGATTTCCTCGGCGATGTTGTCTGGGGTGTGGTGCTCGAGTCCGATAATGGTCGATCCCTGCACTCGTATGCCGTGTTCGCGCAGCTCCCGCGTGAGTTGTCCAATATCCGTACCCTGCAGTTTGCTATATCCGGATTTGGGGGACTCCAATCCCATCCATACCCAAGAAATGCCGAGCTCGGCCAGTTCCTGCATAGTGTATTTTCGAATCGCATTGGCGGAAGCAAAGACCGAAAGCTCCCAGCTCTTGCCTGCCTGCTTCATGCGCTCCAGCAGGCGCATGGCGCGGGTACGGTGAAGCAGGAAATTCTCGTCCATCACAAAGAAGGAATGCACTTTGAGCTCAGATTCGATTTCGCACATTACGTCAAACAATTCGTCGCCGGTCTCATAGAAGTTAACAAACTTTCCCTTGCCACCAAAGAAAGCAGACGTAGTACAGAAGTTGCATCCCATGGGGCAGCCCACCGACGGAATGATCGTAGCTGCCGTCCCACCCTTGCGATCCGGCAGGCGCATTCCCATGACGCGTGCTTGCAGACCGGAAACAATGGCGGGATGGCGGATTGGTGCGCGCTCGTCTTCTCCCAAGTAGTGACGCATCCAGGAAATACCTTCTCCCCGCACAATATGATCAGCGTCGATCATTGCCTCCAAGCCTGGAATGGCGGCTACGTGTCCGCCCACGACGATCACCGAACGCGGCGACAGTTCGCGCACCAGGCGGCACATGTCTCGCACCTTGCCCGCATTCACGATGATCGAAGAGATACCGACGACGTCATATTGGTTTGCGATTAATTCACAAGCAAATGCTTCGCGCGTGGGAAAATCCAGCACACAGCAGGGCGCCGAAATATTCGCCTGGATCAGCATGATGCCCCAGGAGCGATGAAACATGCGTAACGAGAAGCTGCCCTGCGCGCGAGTGACCTGATTGTGATAGAGCTCCATCGGATTGATAGCCCGACTGCCGAATTCATCGTCTTGCGCATAAGGCCCGAAGACCGAACTCAACAGAATGCGCGCTCCGCTTCCCTTGGGGTGAATGTCCATATCTTTTGTGCTTTGCAAGATACCCTTCGGAAATGTTTTTTTCAGTGCCTCGAGTCACATTACAAAACTATTACAATGCGACCCAAAACAGACGGATCAGAACCAAAATCGGAGGAATGTGACAAGCTTCGTCTCGCCGAACTTCGTAACATCCGTCAATAACGTTATTGTGCGAAGCGAAATGGCAGAGGTTCTGGATGTGTGGTCGGCAACCCTTACCTAAACGTCGTTACATCAGTATCGCCCGTTATCCGGGCGCGATCCAAACATCGGGTGACGAAGTCGCTTCTTTGTCATTGTTTTTGATTTTGGACACTTGTAAAAAGTTTCCTTACAGGTTAGGCAAAGGCGCGATAGTGACTGATGCGGCTTTGATTGTGCAATGCGAGTCCTGCTCTACGTAGGCCAACTGCAGCCGCTTGCGGACCGCCACGTTCCCACTGTCGGGTTCTTCGGTTCCTGCCAGGATCCGCATCAATGTGGACTTGCCCGAGCCATTCGGACCGATCAGCCCAATCCGGCTTCCTTCAGAAACCGTGAAAGAGATGTCTTCAAAGAGCGGCTTCGCTCCAAAAGACTTTGAGATTTTCTGTGCATTGATGATCGGCGGCAACGGTTGCGGTCTCCTGCTAGTTACTCATTAAGTTATTCGCCATACAGGTTGGGGACGACGCGCATGCGAGGTAAATCCGGGTGAATTGCCGCGGGCAGCCGGCCCTACATCAATTCAACTTCGATCGTCTTCGCTGTCCGATCTAGCTTGGTGATACGAAACTTCCGAACCTGCCCCGGCTGGATCTCTTGCGGCTTCGAGGACTCCGCAACCGCTCCGCTTTTCCAACGCGCTGCGAGCATCGAGCTTAGGGAAGCGACATCAGTCCCTGCTCCAGCGGAATGCTTGGCATCTTCCTGTTTCGGCGCAGCCGAAATGCCGCACGCTGCAACGATTCCTTCTCCCAGCTCCACTTTCGCCGCGCCGCCCGAAACTTCCACGACGCGGCCGCTGACCCCATCCCCTTGCTGGTGCTCGGCGACGTATTCGTCGATGCTGGTTGGAACCAGTTGCTTCATTCCAAGCTTCAGTCTTCGCGTTTCGGCATCGAGTTCGAGAACCTGTGCTTTCACCAACTGTCCAACTTTCAGCACATCCTGCGGATGATTGATTCTCTTCTCCGCGCTAATGTCGCTGACGTGGACCATGCCTTCTATGCCCTCGGACACCTGCACGAACGCGCCAAACTTGGTGAGGCTCACCACCGGGCCCTCGACCGCAGACCCAACCACAAACTTCTGCGCGGCGTCAGTCCATGGATCGCCGAGCGCCTGCTTCAATCCCAGCGACATGCGCTGTTCACCGGCGTTCACTCCAAGAATTACAACTTCGACCGTATCGCCACTCTTCACCAGATCGCCAGGCTTGCGCACTTTTTTGACCCACGACATTTCGGACACGTGAATCATTCCCTCAACCCCAGGCTCCAATTCAACGAAGGCGCCGAAGTCCATCACGCGAGTCACTCTGCCGCGAACGCGCTCACCGACTTTGTACTTGCCCGGAACTGAATCCCACGGATGCGGCTGAAGCTGCTTCATTCCGATCGAAATTCGGCGCTTCTCAGGATCAGTTTTGAGAACTCTTGCTTCGACCTGCTGGCCGACCATCAACACGTCCGCAGGCTTATTGATCCGGCTCCAGGAAATATCGCTGACATGAAGCAGAGCGTCCGCCCCGCCTACATCTACAAATGCCCCATAATTGGTCAGGCTTCGCACCGTGCCGCTGACCGTCTCGCCTTCCTTCAGTTCGGAGTAACGCCGGTCCTTTACCTTTTGCTCTTCCTCTTCGGCCACAACGCGCCGATCGACAACAACGTCCTCGTCCATGGCATCCAGCTTGATGATGCGGCAGCGAATCTCCTGCTCGATCAATTTCTCCATCTCGGCTGCATCCCGCACTCCGCTGCGCGATGCCGGCATAAAGGCACTGACGCCCACGTCAACGCTTAAGCCGCCCTTCACCACGCCGGTCACTGTGCCAACGATAGTTCGTTTATCGGCAAAGGCCCGTTCCAGCGCTGCCCAGTCATGCGGACGCGCCGCTCTGCTTCGCGTCAACAGGTAGTAGCCTTCCGGGTCACGCCCTTTAATCGTGACCTGCAGCTTGTCGCCGGGTTTCAGTGCCTCGTGGTCCTTCTGGAATTCTAGGAGCGGCAATACGCCTTCCGTCTTGAATCCGAGATCGATAAATACCAAGTCGGATGAAAGCGACACGACCGTCCCCTCCCGCAATCCCTCTGCGCTTTTAGGAGTATGGCTGCGCTCGAATTGCGAAAGAATCGTGCCGAAAGATTCGCCGGAGTCTGCCTTCAGCGGTGCTTCTGGAGTGTTTGGATCTGACATGTAGGATTACAGCCTGTTGTGGTGTGATTGTTCAAGAATATCATCGCATACACGATTTCATCGGAACAGCCAGGCCACCACACTGCTCGCTGCAGCCAGGCCAGTGCAAATCAGCATGATCAGGCGAAATCCAAAGATGAACGCGTAATTGATTGCGCTTCGAATCGCGGCCGCGGTGCTTGCGTCCAGATTGGAAGGAAGTTCAAGGCCCGCCAGCTTGATCGCTCTCGACTGAATTTCGCGGAAAATTTCGGAAGACAGGCCAAGATTCGTAAGCTCGTCTCCCAACCTGAAATCAAATGCTCTCACCATTACTATTCCAAACACTGCGATGGCCAGTACGCTGGCAATCCGTGCAACTGCATTGTTGAGTCCGGAGGCAGTGCCGGCATGGTCCTGATCGACCGAACTCATAACCACTGTGGTCAGAGGAGCGACCGTGACTGCCATGCCGAACCCGAGCACCACAATTGCGGGAAAGAACGCCTTCCAGTAATTGCTTCCCGCTGAAGGCAGGGCGAACACTGCGAAACCCGCCGCTGCAATGAGCGGCCCGATAATCAATGGAGCACGAGGACCATAGCGCGCGACCAGACCGCCGGACCACCGGGAAAGAGCGAACATCAGCAGAATGAGCGGAAGAACAGCTGCCCCGGTTGCGGCAGCAGAGTATCCCTGCACCTGAATCAGGTTCAACGGAAACAGGAAGAAGAAGATTCCAATAGCCGCATAGAGGAACAGCGTCAGCAGGTTTGCGCCACTGAAATTGCGGGATCGAAACAGCGTCAACGGAACCATCGGCGAACGCACTTTAGATTCAACCAATACGAAGCCGACAACAGAGGCGATCCCAACTATTAAACTTCCGAAAACCAGCGGGTTGCGCCAACCCAAATTTGTAGATTCGACAAATCCAAACACGAACCCGCCCAAGCCAACCGTACCCACCAGCGCGCCCAGCCAGTCGATTCGACGAGCAATAGCGCTACGGCTTTCGGGAATACGCCAGAGCGAAATCGCGACCACCAGTACCGCAAGCGGAAGATTGATAAAGAAAACCCAGCGCCACGAAGCATGTTGAATCAACCATCCCCCGAGAACCGGCCCGATCGCAGTCGTGATCGCAGTGAAACCGGACCAGGTGCCGATTGCCTGACCGCGAGTCCTTTCGTCAAAAGAAGCGCTGATGATGGCAAGACTGCCGGGCACCAGAAAGGCAGCTCCGACGCCTTGAATACTTCGAGCAATGATCAATTGGTGAATGCCCATAGCAACGCCGCAAGCGGCAGAAGCTATCGCAAACATTGTCACGCCCAAGACGAACATCAATCGGCGGCCAAATACGTCGCCGAACGAACCTCCGACGAGCATCAACGCGCCCAAAAACAATCCGTAGGATTCGACCACCCACTGCACATCGACGATATCGGCGTGCAAGGTAGCCTGAAGCGCAGGCAGCGCGACATTGACGACTGTGCCATCGATGAACGCCAGGCTGGAGCCGAGAATGGTTGCGGCCAGGATCCAGGGCCGCGCCTCCGCCGTGCACGGAGCGTCCGCCCTCGATTGGATTACGGCGTCGTTACAAGGCGGCTTCATGGTGGCAGTGGATGCGCGTGGCCTGAAAGGGATTCTCGAAGCTTGGGAGCTAAACCTTAGGGTTGCGCCGCTGCTTCTGCGACCGGCAGCCAGACTTGAAAACACGTATCACCGGGTTTGGATGTGACCTGAATACTTCCCCGGTGCTTCTTCACTATTCGTTGGACAGTATCCAGGCCGAGACCAGTTCCTTCTCCGACTCTTTTGGTGGTGAAGAAAGGCTCAAAGATGTGGGGCTGCACATCCGGGGAAATCCCTGGACCGTTATCGCCAATCTCCACTACAACGAAACCGTCGTCGCGGTAGGTCCGGACCCGAAGATCGCCTTTGCCGTGCATCGCGTCAATC
>Ga0070714_100003912_pt1 | contig 11195 bp, 5 predicted proteins | sample LARL83metaG_FD_65450 | JGI IMG/M metagenome (GOLD analysis project Ga0070714, IMG submission 65450) | Corn, switchgrass and miscanthus rhizosphere microbial communities from Kellogg Biological Station, Michigan, USA - LAR L8-3 metaG | ecosystem: Host-associated > Plants > Roots > Rhizosphere ... | reverse complement strand
TCGGCCTGGTCGAGGTCGGTGCGCGGCGCGACGCCGCCTTCGAGCCGCAGCCGCGTCAGCTGCACACTCTTCTGCGCGCTAGCCGCAGTCTGCTCGGCGATCAGCCGCAGGCTCGAGTCCGCGGCATAGTCGAGCCATGTGCCAGCGATATTGGCGACTAACGTCAGGCGCGTCGCGCGTGCCCCCGCTTCGGTCGCGAGATAGCGTTCGAGCTGGACGTGAGTGAGCGAACGCACGCGCCCGAAAAGGTCGAGCTCGAAGCTCGGTACCTGCACGCCTGCGTTGTAATCGGCTTTCGCGTCGCCCGACTTGTCGCCGCTGATCGTAACTCCCGCACCCGCGTTCAAAGTCGGCAGCAACTGCGCTCGCTGGATATGATATTGCTCGCGCGCCGCGGCGATGTTCGATGCGACGATCATCAGGTCGCGGTTGTTGGCGAGTGCCTCGGCAATGAGTGTCTGGAGGCGCGGATCTTGGAACACCTGGCCGTAGGTCAGCATCGGCAGACCGACTTCCGCCTGCGCGAGATAGGGATCGCCGACCGGCCATGAAGCCGGGATCGCCGGATCGGGCCGCACGTATCGCGGCTCCATCGTCGTGCAGGCGCTCGCCAGCAGGGCGAGCAAGGATGCAGCCCGCTTCACGCCCGCGCTTCCCTACGTTCGCGGAGCCGCTTGCGGATCATTCTGATGCCATCTCGGGCGCCGCGGCGGACGAGCACGTAGAACAGGGGGATATAGAAGATTGCCAGGATCGTGGCGGTCATCATCCCGCCTATTACCGCCGTCCCGATGGCGATCCGGCCGTTGGCACCGGGGCCGGTCGCGATCGCCAGAGGAAACACGCCGAAGATGAAGGCGAAGCTGGTCATCAGGATCGGTCGAAGCCGGATTCTCGCGGCCTCGACTGCCGCGTCGATTACGCGCTTGCCTTCCTTTTCCGCGCGCTCCGCGAACTCGTTCATCAGGATCGCGTTCTTGGACGTCAGGCCCATCGTTGTCAGAAGGCCGATCTGCAGGAACACATCATTCTGGAGCCCGCGCAGGGAGACAAACAGGATTGCACCGACCAAGCCCAGCGGAACCACCAGCAGAACCGCGAGCGGGATCGACCAGCTCTCGTACAGCGCGGCGAGGCACAGGAAGATGACGATCAGCGAGATGGTGTAGAGCAGCGGGGCCTGCCCCGTGGCCAGCCGCTCCTGGTAGGATGCGCCCGACCAGGCCACGCTGACCCCCGGGATCTCGGTAGCCAGTTTCTCGATCTCGGCCATGGCCTGGCCCGAGCTCTTGCCTGGCGCGGGCTGGCCATCGAACTCGTAGGAAGAATAGCCTTCGAACCGGTCGACGCTCACCGGCGCCACCGTCCAGTTCGTTGTCGCGAAAGACGAGAAGGGCACCATCTGGCCCTGGTTGTTGCGCACGAACCAGCTGCCGATGTCCGACGGCTCTGACCGGTAATTGGCTTCGCCCTGCACGTAGACGCGCTTTACGCGTCCGCGATCGACAAAGTCGTTGACGTAGCGCCCGCCCCAGGCGGTGGAGAGCGTCGAGTTCACATCGGCGGAGTTGAGCCCAAGCGCCGCCAGACGTTGCTGATCGACATTGACTTTGAGGCTCGAGATGTCGGGAAGCTCGGCAAGGCGCACCTGATTAAGCAGCGGATCCGCCGCTGCTCTCGCAAGCAACCGGTCGCGCGCCGCGGCAAACTGCTCGCGGCTCATTCCACTGGTATTCTGAAGCTGCATCGTGAAGCCGTTCGACTGTCCCAGGCCTCGGATCGCGCCTGGGATCAACGCAAAGACCTGGGCGTCGCGAAGTCCACGGAAAGCACCGGACGCGCGCTCGACGATCGCCCCAGCGCTGTTCTTCGACCCCTTGCGCTGATCGAACGGCGCGAGGTTGACGAAACCCTGGCCGGTGTTCTGACCCGCGGCACCGCCGCCCCCGCCACCGCCGGTGACAGCAAAAAGAACCGCTACGTTCTTCTTATCCGGCCCGTGGAGGAAGTAATTTTCGACCGCGCGTTCGACCTCGACCGTGCGGCCGTTGGTTGCGCCTGCAGGAAGGCGAAACTGGACCGAGGCATTGCCCTGATCCTCGGTTGGGATGAAGCCCGTTGGAAGGCTTCGGTAAAGCACGATGAGAAGCAGGCAAACGGCGACATAAATCAGGAGAAACAGCCATTTGCGGTCGACGACGCGGCCGACGTTGCCAACGTACCAACTGATCGCTCGCTGGAAGTTGCGGTTGAACTTCTGCCGCGCGCTTTCAATCCCGTGGGCAAGCCGAGGCGCCTTGCTGCCGAGCCATGTCTCTTCGACGCTCGCGTGCTGCCGCCTCAGGACGTTGGCCGCGAGCGATGGGCTGAAGGTGAGCGCGAGAAGAACCGACAGCGCCATCGCCGAAACGATCGTCGCCGAGAACTGCCGATAGATGACCCCCGTCGATCCGCCGAAAAAGATCATCGGCAGGAACACCGCCGAAAGAACCAGGGCGATGGCGATCAGCGCCGTCTGAATCTGGTTCATCGATTGGATCGTGGCTTCCTTGACGGTCAGCTCCGGTTGCTCCTCCAGGATGCGTTCGACGTTCTCGACGACGACGATCGCGTCGTCGACCAGCAGTCCGACGGCAAGCACCAGGCCGAACAAGGTCAGCGTGTTGATGGAAAAGCCAAGGATGTAGAGCATGCCGAACGTGCCAAGCAGCACGACCGGTATCGCAATCCCCGGAATCAGAGTCGCTCGCCAGCTCTGCAGGAAGACGAACATTACAAGGATGACGAGCACCATTGCCTCGGCGAGCGTCTTGACCACCTCGATCACCGACAGCCGGATGAAGTCCGAGCTGTCGTTGGCATAAGCGACGCGGTATCCGGCGGGGAGCCGCGGCGCGGCTTTGGCCATATAGGCCTTGACCAGCCTCGATGTGCTGAGAGCATTCGCTCCGGGGTCGAGGAAGATGCCGATGCCGGCGCCCGGATGGCCGTTGATCCGGATCGTTGCCGAATAATTGTCGGCGCCAAGCTCGACCCGAGCGACATCGGACAGGAGCACGCGCGCGCCCGAGGGGTCGGACTTGACGATGATGTTGCGGAATTGCTCGGGCGTCTGGAGGCGCGACTGAGCGGTCACGGTTGCATCGAGCATTTGGCCCTGCGGCTGGGGCATTCCGCCGACCTCGCCAGCGGCAACGTCGACGTTCTGATTCTGGATCGCGGTGATGACGTCGCTGGGCATGAGCTGATAGCTCTGCAGCTTGTTCGGATCGATCCAGACGCGCATCGCATATTGCGATCCGAAGACGTTGACGTCGCCGACTCCTTGGATCCGCGACAGGTCATCCTGGATGTTGGTCGCAAGCCAGTCCGACACGTCGACGTTCGTGGATTTGTCGGTCGAGTCATAGACCCCCACGATCATCAGGAAGTCAGGCGCGCCCTTGGTGACGGTCACGCCCTGCTGCTGAACGACCTGCGGCAGGCGGGCGACCGCCGACTGGACCTTGTTCTGGACCTGCACCTGCGCGATGTCGGGAGAGACGGTCTTGTCGAACACCGCGGTGATCGAAACCGCGCCGCGCGAGCTAGAGGACGAGCTGAAATAGAGCAGACCGTCGAGCCCGGTCAGTGTCTGTTCGATGACCTGCGTGACGCTGCTTTCGAGCGTGGACGCCGAGGCGCCGGGGTAAGTTGCCCGGATGTTGATCTGCGTCGGCGCCACATCGGGATATTGCGCCACCGGAAGCGCGAAGATTGCGCCGATCCCGCCGAACATGATGATGATTGCAAGAACCCAGGCAAAAATCGGCCGTTCGATGAAGATCCGCGACATGATCTTAGCCGCCGCGGCTACGTCGGCCGCCGGCCTTCATCGCTCCAGGAGGCGGCGCCTGGACGCGTTGCGGCGCGCTCGCGGGCACCGGCTTGATCGGCGCTCCGTCCTTCAGGTTGGAGAGACCCTGGGTGATGACCTTCTCGCCTGGCGCCAGGCCCTGGGTGACGATCCAGTTGGTCCCGAACGTGCGATCGGCGACGACGGTCCGCTCGACCGCGCGGTTCCCCGGGCCGACCACAAACAATGAGGCATTGCCTTGCGGGCTCCGACTGACGGCTTGCTGAGGCACCAGGATCGCGGAGGTTTGGATCGCCTGCGCGAACTCGGCAGTGACGAACATGCCCGGCAGTAGGATTGACTGCGGGTTGGGGAAACGCGCGCGGATCGTCACCGTGCCCGTGCTCTGATCGACGATGACCTGGCTGAACTCAACTGTGCCGGTGAAGCCGTAGATCGACCCGTCGGGCAGCTTCAACCGCACCTGCGCGCTGGCCGGCACCGCGCCGCCTTGCGAAAGCGCCTGGCGCAGCTTGAGCAGGTCCGCCGCGGACTGCTGGATGTCGACGAACACCGGGTCGAGGCGGGTGATGGTCGCCAGCGGGTCCGGCTGGTTGGCGGTGACCAGCGCGCCTTCGGTGACGTTGGACAGGCCGATTCGGCCGGTGATCGGCGCCGGCACCCGAGTGAAGCGCATGTTGACCTGGGCCGCGCGCAAAGTCGCGCTGTTCTGCGCGATGGCCGCGTCGGCCTGCTGGGCCTGGGCGAGCGCGTCGGTATAATCCTGCTTGGAGATTGCCTCCATCTTGGCGAGCGGCGCGTAGCGCTGCGCTCGAGTCCGCGCGGCGACGGCACTGGCGCGGGCGCTCTGCAGGTTGGCGGCGGCCTGAGCCTGCTGCGCGGCATAGATGCTTGGGTCGATTTGGTAGAGCGTCTGCCCCTGGCGAACAACCGACCCTTCGCGGAACAGGCGGCGCTGGATCACGCCGGAGACTTGCGGCCTGACATCCGAGACCTGAAAGGCGGCGACGCGTCCCGGCAGCTCCTGCTCTAACGGGGCGCTGCCCTGCTGAACGACGACAAAACCGACCCTCACCGGACCCCCTGGACCGCCGCGCCCCCCGCGGCCGCCTGCGCTCGCCGGATCCTTGGCGCCGCTACCGCACCCGGCAAGCAGCAGCACCGCCGCGACTGCGGCGATCGTTCGACGATTCGGGACAGACCAAAGAATCACTGGTGCGGCCAATTTCGATTGTGCTCCGGGATTGCAAGGCCTGGCGCATGTGAAGCGGGCAAGATGAACAAGGGCAGGCGGCTAGGTTAACTTTCTACAAGGTCGGTTCGCCGTTCGACAAACGGGCGCACAGGGCCGACAGCCGTGGGAACGCGGGGTAGTCTTGCGCGCAAACGCATCGGTTGGTGTAAACGGTTCCAAAGGTCGTTTCGGGGAGTGAATTGTGCGCGCCGACCAACCTGTTCGCAATGTAACGATAGTGGGGGGCGGGACCGCCGGCTGGATGACCGCGGCCGTGCTGTCGCAATGGCTCAGCAAGGTCGAGATCCGATTGATCGAGTCCGACGAGATCGGGATCATCGGTGTCGGCGAGGCGACAATCCCGCACATCCGCAACTTCCTCGCGCTTGCCGGGATCGACCCGCTGAAAATGATCAGCGAGAGCAAGGCGACGTTCAAGCTCGGCATCGAATTCGTCGACTGGGGAGCCCCGGGTGAAAGTTACATCCACGGCTTTGGCAAGATCGGCCGGGATATGTTGTGGCTTCACCCGCACCAGCTGTGGCTGGCCGCGAAAGCCCGCATTCCAGGGCGGGTCGAGCATTTCGACCATTATTCGCTAAATTGCGTCGCGTGCCGCCAGAACAGGTTCGCGTTTCCGGACCACCGCAATCCGCACTCGCCGCTGGCCGACATCGATTATGCCTATCACTTCGACGCATCGCTCGTGGCTCGCTTCCTGCGCAGCGAAAGCGAGGCCCGTGGCGTGTCCCGGATCGAGGGCCGTATCGTCGAAACGGTTCTCAATCCCGAAACAGGCTATGTCGAGAAGGTTCGCCTGAACGACGGCCGCGAGGTCGCTGGCGACCTGTTTGTCGACTGCTCGGGCATGAGGGCGCTCCTGATCGGCGACGCCCTGGGTGTTGGCTACGAAGATTGGAATCAGTGGCTGCTGTGCGATCGTGCGCAGGCGGTTCCTTGCGCCAGTGTCGAGCCCTTGACGCCTTACACACGTTCAACCGCGCGCAAGGCCGGCTGGCAGTGGCGCATCCCGCTCCAGCATCGGATCGGCAACGGCTATGTCTATGCGTCGGAGCTGATCAGCGATGACGAAGTGGCCGAGGGATTGCTCGCCAATCTCGACGGCGAAGTGATGGCCGATCCCAGGCCGGTCCGCTTCCGCCCAGGGCGCCGGCTGAAATCCTGGGAAAAGAACGTGGTTGCGATCGGCCTTTCATCGGGCTTTCTCGAACCACTCGAATCGACCAGCATTCACCTCATCCAAACTGCCATTCACCGGCTGCTCGCAATGTTCCCCTCGAGTGGTTTTCCGGGCCCGGACGTTGACGAGTACAATCGGCAGGCGCGCACGGAATATGAGGACGTGCGTGACTTCATCATCGCCCATTACAAGGTGACCCGGCGTAGCGGCGATCCTTTCTGGGACCATGTCCGGACCATGGACGTTCCCCACAGCCTCAAGGAGCGGCTCGAGCTGTTCCGCTCGTCGGGCCGGTTCTTTAAGCACAACGCGCAGGAGCTATTCGCCGAGGAAAGCTGGGTCCAGGTCCTGCTCGGGCAGGGGCTCGAGATGCGCGCCGATCCGGTGACCGAGTTTGTTGCCGACGAGGAGCTCGCCGAATTCCTTGGCGACCTTGCCGAGGTGATCGCGGATGCCGCCAACCGAATGCCAGATCATGGCGAGTTCGTGCGCGGTCTGCCGCCGAGTAGCCAGGTGCAGCCGGAAGCTTCGCCGAGGACGACGTTTGCCCTGCGTTACGAGCGCGGAGAGACCGTCGGCTAGCCCGGCCTGTTACCGTAACGTGACCCTAAAGCCACAGATGCGCGCGAACCCGCAGCGATTCGCACTGTCCCGCAATTGACTTCGAACACGCGAAAGCGTTTCATCCTCCGCTAACGAGCCAAATGGCCGACCGTATGTGTAACCGGTTACATCGCCGGATATCGAAGAGGGGATACGTGTGAGCACGACTTTCAACAAGCGCCACCTCACGTCTGGCATTTCCGTCATCGCGATCGCAGCGACGCTAGGCTTCGCCACACCGGCTACCGCGCAGACGACTTCGACGTTGCAAGGGCATGCCGCGGCGGGTTCGACGGTCACTGCGACCGACGTCAACACCGGCCACAGCGACAGCGTGAAGGCTGACGCCAGCGGTCATTACACGATGGTCGGTCTGCCCCCGAGCACCTACCGCGTGCAGTCGGGCTCTGCTTCGCAAACGGTCGTGGTGCCCCTCGGGCAGGCTGTCACCGTCGATCTCGTCGGCCCATCCGCGTCGACGGGCGGAGCAATCGTTGTCGTCGGAGCGCGGACGCGTGACGTCAAAACCCCGGTCGTGGCGACCAACGTTTCACGCTTCCAGCTTGAGAATTTGCCGAATGGCGACCGCAACTTCCTGAATTTCGCAGCACTCGCGCCGGGCGTCACCGTCTCGCCACCGACGCTGGGCGGACGGGCGCGCCAGGTACAGGCCGGCGCAATCAATTCTGACAATACCAACACGTTCATCGACGGTTTGAGCATCAAGAACTTGGTCAACCACGGCGGTACGCTCGGTCAGAACCTGTCCTCCGGTAACCCGTTCCCCGCCTCCGCCGTCGATCAGTTCGATGTCCAGACGCAGAACTTCAAGGCGGAATTCGAACAGGCCGGCTCGGCCGTGATTTCGTCGGTCACCAAGACTGGCGGTAATCGCTTCCACGGCGAGATATTTGGGGAATGGCAGCCCAAGGCCTTCATTAGCGAAAATTATGACGACCGGCCGGGCCATCGGAACAATCCAACCGCTCCATTCCGGCCCAAGCCGGACTTCAGCACCAAATATTATGGCGGCGACCTGGGTGGTCCGATCATCCCGGGCAAGCTGACGTTCTTTGTTGATTTCGAGGGCACGAACAAGGTCTTCGCCTCCAACGACATCAACGTTTACCCCAACCTCGCCCTCCTTCCGGCGGGGGTGCAGGCATTCGGCCAGGCCCAAAGAGCGAAATACAACGGCAGTTTCCCGGCGACATTCAACGAAAAGCTCTATTTCGGGAAGCTCACCTATTTTGCGACACCGGACGACACCATCAATCTCAGCGCATTCGTGCGACACGAATCCAACCTGCAGATCAATGGTGGCGTGACAACCACGGATGCATCGACCAGAAATCGCAACAACGAAGATCGGTACGAAGCGTGGTGGACGCACCGCGGCAGCAACTGGCTCAACGAGCTGTTCGTCGCGCGCGACGCAGCTGCCAACGGAGCCATCCCGAATGTTGGTGGCCCCTCCATCGCGGTCACTGATGGCCCAAGCTTCGGGAACCGAGAGATCACTCTCGGTGGGGTTAACTTCACTCAGGACGACCATCAGTATCAGACGCTGTTCAAAGACAATGTGACGATCACCGCGAACGCCCACACGATCAAGTTTGGCGGCAAGCTGAACTTTACGAAGCTGCAGCGGCTTGAGGCCAACAACACGAACGGCACGCTCTTCTTCGACGCAAATACGTTCACGGGCAACACCGCCAACCCTTATGGGGCGACGATCAATACTGCCGTGGTTCAACCGGTTACGGCGAAGAATACGGAAATTGGCTTGTTCGTCCAGGACGATTGGCGGCCCGATGACCACTGGCAGGTCAGTGCGGGTCTGCGCTGGGATTATGAGTCCAACGCGCGGAACGAGAAATTCGTTACGCCCCCCGACGTCGCGGCAGCATTAAGGGCTTACCCAGGTTGGCCCGCTGCCGGACTCAACCCCGAGGATTACATCTCGAACGGTCACAACCGGAAGGGCTTCTATGGCGCGTTCCAGCCGAGGCTCGGCGTTTCCTATGACGTGCATGGCGACCGTGAGCTCGTGATTAGTGCGGGGGCGGGACGTTATTACGATCGCTCGCTGTTCATCGATTCCGCGCTGGAGACGATCAAGGATTATTACGAATCCGTTGTGACTCTAAGAACGCCCGCGGCCGGTTGTACGATCGGGCCGGCCGATCCACGCTGCTTCGCGGTCCTGCCGAGCGATCCCGCTGCTTTGCGGGCGCTGGCGTCAACGCAGGGCGGTGAAGTGCATCTCCTGAACAACGACACCAAGGTGCCGTATTCCGATGAATTTAATTTCGGGATCAAGAAAAGGTTTGGGAAGATCAATACCGGGATCACTTTCTCCTACATCAGATCGAACAACATCTTCCAGGAAGTCGTCGGCAACCGGCTACCTAACGGTACGTATAGCGCCTCAACTCCGCAAATCTTCGTCTATAATGGTATCCCGTTTTCGCGTGGCATATTCTACGGTCCAAACCAGGCGCTAAACCTCGCGCCGTTGCCCGGTCATGGCGCCATTTTCATCGGCGACAGTCATGGAAAGGCTGAATATTACGCGCTGTATTTCACCGCCGACAAACCCTACACCCAAGAGAGCCACTATGGGTTCAGCGCGGCACTGACCATTTCCACCTCGCGTTCGAACGATACCAGGGACACGAACCAGATCGGCGATCCCTTCAACTTCGACGCCCCGACCATTGGCGAACAGGGCTGGGGTCCCACCACTGGAATGGAACGGTGGCGGTTCGTCGGAAGCGGGACGGTCGGGCTTCCCTGGGATATCAGGCTTTCGACGGTCGTGACCCTGTCATCCGGTCCATCGTACGGAAGCGTGTTGTGCGGCGTCCCGGTTACCATCGGTTTCGGCCCCACGGACTGCTTCTCGACGAACTTCGGGATCTTCCGCCCCGGCGGCATCGGTTACAAGAATGTCGACTTCAACGTGTCGAAGTCATTCAAGATGCCGTGGAACCGGGAGCAGGAACTCACGGTCTACTTTCAGGCGCTCAATGCCTTCGACTTCGTCAATCGCAACTATTCGATGTGGGGGGGTGGGTTCCAGGTTGTCGGCGGCCCCGGTCCGACGCACGCGTTCGATCCGGGATCGGTCGCGAGCCAGGGGCGCAACTTCAAGGTGGGCGCCAGGTTCACCTTCTAAATTCGGTTGCAGTTCCCGGGAGGGAGACGGAAACGTCTCCCTCCCTTTTCTTTGGAAGGCTGCATGAGGCCTGAGCTTCGCCGCATCGGCAACGAGCAAAGCCCGGTCGTGGTGATCGACGAGTTCAGCGGGCGTCTGCCCGAGATCCTTGCCATCGCAGAGGGGTTGGCGCCGTTCCCGGCGCTCAAGCACAATTATTATCCGGGGCTGCGGCGCATGATCGGGGCCGCCGACGAGGCGGCGAATAGCTATGTCGAGGAATTGTGCAGCGCGGCCGCGCCTTTCATTGGCGGCGCGTTCGACGTCGCGGGCTTCTCGTTGATTGAAGCGAGCTTCTCGATGGTGACCACACCGCCGTCACAGCTGTCGCCGCCGCAACGCGCGCCGCATTTCGATTCCACTGACCCGAAGCAATATGCGCTGCTGCATTACCTCAGGGTCCCCGCCGCGAGCGGGACGGCGTTCTACCGGCAGCGCTCGACCGGCATTGAGCGGGTCACCGAAGCGAACGTCGCGCGCTTCGTCTCCGCCGCCAAAAGCGAGGCCGCGCTGCTGTCTCCCGACTCCGGTTACATCTCGGGTTCGGACGAGTTCTTCGAGCAGATTGCGTCGGTCGAGGCGGTGCCCGACCGGCTGCTCATCTACCAGGGCGGGCTGCTTCATTCGGGCATCATTCCCGCCACCATGTCGTTCAGCGCGGACCCGCGCGAAGGCCGTCTCACCGCCAACCTGTTCGTGCGCGGCAACTGACTGGCTAAAGTCGGGAGCCGAGCCACCCGCCGGTAAAGCCGGCGCGTTGCAGCCCACGCCGGATGGAAGGCTCCCGCCGCATGTAGCGCCAGATGAAATCGTCGCGATGGTTCGCGGCCTGGAGCAGGATTGGCCCCTGGTCGAGTCCGAGGTAATCCGTGGCGACCCAGCCGAGCGTCGGGTCGACCGAACCCGTATCCAGCTTCACGCCTTGATAGGTGAAGCTGGGATTGAAGCTATCCTTGAAGCCGTAGCGGTCGAACAGGCGCGGTTGCCGCATCAGGGCTTCGGCGCAGGGAAGCACGATCTCGGGCGCGAACGGTAGCGACCCGAGTGCGGCCGTCGGCGCAATGGTACCATCGTCGCGGCC
>Ga0070714_100003909_pt1 | contig 11196 bp, 9 predicted proteins | sample LARL83metaG_FD_65450 | JGI IMG/M metagenome (GOLD analysis project Ga0070714, IMG submission 65450) | Corn, switchgrass and miscanthus rhizosphere microbial communities from Kellogg Biological Station, Michigan, USA - LAR L8-3 metaG | ecosystem: Host-associated > Plants > Roots > Rhizosphere ... | reverse complement strand
GGCGTGGAACATGCGTGGTTCCTTGGCGGCGGATGGCCGGGACAGCGACGGAGCAGTACGGCTTGGTGTCCGTCGAACGACGATGCAGGCATGACCGTGGCCGATGGGCCATACCCTGTCAACATCCCCGCCGCGGATCGCCGAGCCGCTTCAATCGCGGTAGAGCTTCTGGCAACGCTCGCAGTAGAAGCTGCGGCGGTGGGTCTTGCCCAGATAGGCGCGGGTGAGCGGGATGTCATGGCGCGGGCAGCGGCTGCGGTTGTGCACCAGCCAGTGCTTGCGCAGCACGAAGGCGCGTTTCCATTCGAGAAATTCGAACGCATATAGGCGCGCCTGCCTGACCAGTTCACCCAGCTTGCGCGGGGGAAGCGCGCCAAGGGTGGACAACGGGTGCACGCCGACGCGGTAGAGCACCTCGTTCTTCATGATGTTGCCGACGCCGGCGAAGATGTCCTGGTCGAGCAGCGCATCGCAGACCAGCGTGTCCGGCATCTGGCGCAGCCGCTTGCGGGCCAGCGCGGGGTCCCATTGGTCCGACATCACGTCGCTGCGCCAGTCGTAGAGTTGGTCGAGTTCGCCTTCCAGCAGACGCACCGAGCAGCTGTAGAAATTGAGTTCGCCGTTGTCGAAGCCGAGGCTGAGCCGGGCCTCGGTGTCCTTGCGCTCGTCGATGCGATAGCTGCCGTACATCAGCAGGTGGATGCGTATGGCGAAACCGGGCAGGGCGATCAAGGTCTGCTTGCCGAAGCTGCGGATCGCGTTCACCCGCTGGCCGGGCAGCCGCTGCATGTCGATCTTGGCGTTGCCTTCGGCGCGCAGCACGATGTGGCCCGCAAAGTGCGCAGCTTCCTCGCGCAGGATGACGATGGAGGGACCTTCAGGCATGGGCATCTCGCGACAGCGGACGAGTGGCAGCTTGCGGACGCAGCCGCCCACGCGAGGTGAAGCCGTCAGCGCAGGCGTGCGTCCATGACGCGTTCCCGCACGTTCAGCGCATTGCCCACGGCGTGCCCGGCTGCGGTGTTGTCGAAGATGCACCAGCGCTGCGCCGTACGGCGGCTGGGGCGTTGCAGCCAGTGCGATATCCGTTGCAGCGCGGGGCCGGTATAGGCGTCGTAGTAGATCCGCGGGGAGCCGTGCAGCCGCAGATACTGCAGCGAGTGGTCGCCGGCTGGCACGGCGGCGCGCGGGAAGCGGGCGGGGTCAGCCGCTACTCGCGCAATGCCGCGTTCGCGCAGGGCACGGCTGATGTGCGGGTCGAACCAGGAAGCGTGGCGCGGCTCGCACGCCACCGGGCCGTCGTGCAGTCTCCGCAGCAGATCCAGGAAAGGCAGCGTGGTCGATGGCTCCCACGCCAGGCTCGGTGGCAGCTGCAGCAGCAGGCAGCCCAGCCTGTCTTCCAGCGAGGCGACCTCGTCGAGAAAAGCCTGCAGCAGAATCGCGCAATCCTTCAGCCTGGCCAGATGGCTTATCGTGCGCGGCATCTTGACCGCAAAGCGGAACGACTCAGGCACCGACGCGGCCCAGCGCCGATACGTGGCCGGCCGGTGCGGACGGTAGAAGGACGAGTTGATCTCGACGCCGTTGAACACGGTGGCGTAGCGTTCCAGCTGGCTGCCGCCCGCATCGAAAGCCGCGGCGTGCGCGGCGGGAATCGACCAGCCGGCGCAACCCACATGGCACCGTGGCATGGCACTGCCATGCGGCTTGCCGACGGCGGGCGGTTTTCCTTCACAGGCCGTGGAAGCACGCGACATGGTTCGGCTCCGCGATTCGGTCGGGCAAGCGTGTCCATGTCGATGTGGGGCCGTCGTGAACTGCGTGCGGCGGCGGGTGGCAGCGATGACGGGCAGGGCATACCATCGGCGCTCCCCACCACCCGCCCAAGGAGATCGCGTGACGCCGATCATTTCCGTCAACCGTCTCAGCAAGGTCTACGCCTCCGGTTTTCAGGCACTCAAACAGGTCGACCTGGAGATTCGCCAGGGCGAGATCTTCGCGCTGCTGGGGCCGAACGGCGCCGGCAAGACCACGCTGATCAGCATCATCTGCGGCATCGTCAATCCCAGCGAGGGCTCGGTGCTGGCCGATGGCCACGATGTGGTGCGCGACTATCGCGCGGCGCGGGCAAAGATCGGCCTGGTACCGCAGGAGCTCACCACCGACGCGTTCGAGACGGTGTGGAACACGGTCAGCTTCAGCCGCGGGCTGTTCGGCCGCAGCGCGAACCCGGCGCACATCGAGAAGGTGCTGAAGGATCTGTCGCTGTGGAGCAAGAAGGACAGCAAGCTGATGACGCTCTCCGGCGGCATGAAGCGGCGCGTGATGATCGCCAAGGCGCTGTCGCACGAGCCGCGGATATTGTTTCTGGACGAGCCGACCGCCGGCGTCGACGTGGAGCTTCGCCGCGACATGTGGGCGATGGTGCGTTCGCTGCGCGCCACCGGCGTCACCATCATCCTGACCACCCACTACATCGACGAGGCCGAGGAGATGGCCGATCGCATCGGCGTGATCAACAAGGGCGAGCTGATCCTGGTCGAGGACAAGGCCGAACTGATGAACAAGCTCGGCCGCAAGCAGCTGACCCTGCAGCTGCAGAACCGGCTGCAGGACATTCCCCCGGCGCTGTCCGATTACCCGCTGGAGCTGTCGGCCGACGGCCAGCAGCTCGTCTACACCTTCGACGCGCAGGGCGAGCACACCGGCATCGACGCGCTGTTGCGGCGGCTGGGCGAGGCGGGGGTCGACTTCAAGGATCTCAAGACCAGTCAGAGTTCGCTGGAGGACATTTTCGTGAACCTGGTGAGGGAACGCGCATGAACATCCACGCCATCCGCGCGATCTACCTGTTCGAAATGGCGCGCACCTGGCGCACGCTGCTGCAGAGCATCGTCTCGCCGGTGATCTCCACCTCGCTTTACTTCGTCGTGTTCGGCGCCGCGATCGGCTCGCACATGAACGGCATCGACGGCGTCAGCTACGGCGCCTTCATCGTGCCGGGGCTGATCATGCTGTCGCTGCTTACGCAGAGCATCTCGAACGCCTCGTTCGGCATCTATTTTCCGAAGTTCGTGGGCACCATCTATGAGATCCTGTCGGCGCCGGTGTCGCCGTTCGAGATCGTTGCCGGCTACGTCGGCGCGGCGGCAAGCAAGTCGATCATCCTGGGCCTGATCATCCTGGTCACCGCGCGGCTGTTCGTGCCGTTCCACATCGAACATCCGCTGTGGATGATGGCGTTCCTGCTGCTCACCGCGCTGACCTTCAGCCTGTTCGGTTTCATCATCGGCATCTGGGCGGACAATTTCGAGAAGCTGCAGCTGGTGCCTTTGCTGATCGTGACGCCGCTGACCTTTCTCGGCGGCAGCTTCTACTCGATCCACATGCTGCCGCCGTTCTGGCAGAAGGTGACGCTGTTCAACCCGGTGGTCTACCTGATCAGCGGGTTCCGCTGGAGCTTTTACGGCGTCTCCGACGTTCGCCTGGGCGTGAGCGTGGGGATGACCCTGGTCTTCCTCGCCGCCTGCCTCGCCCTGGTGTGGTGGATATTCCGCAGCGGCTATCGGCTGAAGGCGTGATGGTGCATCGAGGCACGACGACGTGCCGGGCGGCGAACAAATGCGCCTTGCGCGAGTCCAATGACCACGATGAAGCCGAAAACGGGAAGAGCGCATGCGTAAAGAATCATCTGCGGCAAGCTGGATCGGCGCGGCGGTGGTGGTAGTGGCCATCGTCGCCGCCGGCGTTTACCTGGCGCGCAAGGCGACGCAACCTGGAGCACCACCGGCGACCGCGCCGGCCGCCGCTTCATCGGTGCATTCGGCTGCGTCGCCCGCACCGGTCCAGCATCCGATCAGCCAGGCCACGGCCAGCCCGGCCGCAGCGTCGACGGCGGCGTTGCCGCCTCTGGCCGACAGCGATGCAAGCGTGGCCGCCGAGCTGGCATCGCTGGCCGAAGGCACGGACCTGCCGTCGCTGCTGGTTCGCCAGCAGATCATCGCGCGCATCGTCGCCTATATCGATGCGCTGCCGCGGCGCAGTCAGGCCAACCTGATGTCGCCGCTGCGAGCGCCCAAGGGCGCTTTCGTGGTGGACGAAGCAGACGGCATCACGGTGATCGGCGCGCAGAACAGCGCTCGCTACGCGCCGTACATGCGCGTCGTCGAAGCGGCCGATCCGCAGGCGCTGGTCGCCTGGTACGTACATGCCTATCCGCTGTTCCAGCAGGCCTACCAGGAGCTGGGTTATCCGAAAGGCTATTTCAACGACCGCCTGATCGCGGTGATCGACAACCTGCTGGCGGCACCGGAGCCGACCCAGCCATCGGCGCTGGTGTTGTCCAAGGGCTACTACGTTTACAGCGACCCCGCGTTTGAATCGCTGTCGGCCGGGCAGAAACTGCTGTTGCGCGCCGGCCCCGCCAACGAGGCGCGGATCAAGGCGAAGCTGCGCGCGATCCGCTCTGCGTTGACCGGCCAGGTTCTGCCGCCTGCGCCAGCCGCGGCGGGCAGTGCCGGCTGATCGCGCTTGGTCGCGTCCGCGGGGCGGGCGCGCGCTTCCATCCAGCAGGAAAGGGTGGCGCCCTTGTGCTTCCGCGGCCGATGGGCATGCTGCATGGACGGCTGATCGGTTTCTGAACATGCGCCGCGCTACAGTGGCGCATCGTCACGGTGTTGCGGAGGCGGCGTATGCATTGGCTGCGGCTGGCTTGGCTGGGGCTTGTTCTGGCGCTGCCGATGTCGCTGGTGTTCGCCACCGGCGTTGCCCCCGGACGCGCGCCAGGCGCCGGCATGGTGGCGCAGATTGCGCTGGACGGCCCGATCGGTCCGGCTGCCGCCGAGTATTTCGATGACGCCTCGCAACGCGCCGTGGCCGATGGCGCGGTGGCGATCGTGCTGCGGCTGGACACGCCCGGCGGTCTGGCCGAATCGATGCGGCAGATCATCGCCAGCATGCTGGCGTGCAAGCTGCCGGTGCTGGTGTACGTGGCACCCGCCGGCGCGCGCGCGGCTTCGGCCGGCACCTACATCCTCTACGCCGGGCAGATTGCGGCGATGGCGCCGGCCACGCATCTCGGCGCGGCGACACCCGTGCAGCTCGGCGGCGCGACGCCGATGCCGGACGCCGCGGACAAGCCGGCGGCTGGCGCCTCGGCGGAACATCCATCGGCGAGCGGCGCCGACGCCGAGTCGCACAAGGTACTGAACGATTCCATCGCGTACCTGCGCTCGCTGGCGCAACTGCGCGGACGCAACGCCGCCTGGGCCGAGCAGGCGGTGCGCGGTGCGGCCACGTTGACCGCCAGCGAGGCGGCGCAGCAGCAGGCTTCGTGGCCACGGACGTTGCCGATCTGCTGGCCAAGGCCGACGGCCGACGCGTGCAGGCAGGCGACCGCGGCATCACGCTGCGACTCAAGGGTGCCTCGGTGCGCGACTACGCGCCAGGCGCACGCACACGTTTCCTGGCCATCATCACCAGCCCCACCATCGCGTACCTGTTGTTGCTCGGCGGCATCTTCGGACTGTTGCTGGAAGCGTTGCATCCCGGCGCGATGCTGCCGGGCATCGTCGGCGGCATCTGTCTTTTGATCGGCCTGTATGCCCTGCAATTGCTGCCGGTGAACTACGCCGGGCTGGCCTTGATGGCGCTGGGCGTGGCTCTGCTGGTGGCCGAGGCGGTGAATCCCAGTGTGGGTGCGCTCGGCGCCGGCGGGCTGGTGTCGTTCGTGATCGGTTCGGTGATGTTGATGAAGACCGGCGTGCCGGGTTACGGCGTCGACCTTGGCGTCATCGGCGGACTGGCCACCGGCGCGGCTGCCTTGCTGGCGCTGATCGTGTGGCTGGTGTTCCGTTCGCGGCGCGCCCATCGGGTCAACGGCGACGATGCGATGCTTGCGGAGTTCGGCGAACTGCTGGAATCGGTGAGCGCCGGCGGCGAGGCTTGGGCGATGCTGCGTGGCGAACGCTGGCGCGTGCGTTGCGATAACGCCTTGCCGGCAGGCGCGCGCGTGCGCGTGGAACGGCGGGAGGGCCTGTTGCTGTGGGTCGTACCTGCCTGATTGGAGAACGGAACCTGGTTTGTGGTAGCGACTTCAGTCGCGATCGAGGATCGCCCGTGGAGCAGGGGCATCGCGACTGAAGTCATCCCACAACGCCTTTGGCAGTCTCACGGTCTACAGGAGTCAGCGTCATGTTCGGATTTGTCGGGATACTGGTCATCCTTGGTGTGCTGTTGTTGTTCTCCGCGGTCAAGATCCTCCCCGAATACCAGCGCGGCGTGGTGTTGACGCTGGGCCGCTACACCGGCACCAAGGGGCCGGGCCTGGTGCTACTGGTACCCGCGATTCAACGGATGATCCGGGTCGATCTGCGGGTGACCGTGATGGACGTGCCGCCGCAGGACGTGATCTCGCGCGACAACGTCTCGGTGAGGGTCAACGCGGTGGTGTACTTCCGCGTGGTGGAGCCCGACAAATCCGTGCTGCAGGTGGAGAACTTCCTGCAGGCCACCAGCCAGCTGGCGCAGACCCGGTTGCGCTCGGTGCTGGGCCAGCACGAGCTGGACGAGATCCTGTCGCAGCGCGATTCGATCAATCACACCCTGCAGACAATCCTCGACGAGGCCACCGACCCCTGGGGCATCAAGGTCGCCAACGTCGAGATCAAGGACGTCGACCTCAACGAGACCATGGTGCGCGCGATCGCCCGTCAGGCCGAAGCCGAGCGCGAACGCCGCGCCAAGGTGATCCATGCCGAGGGCGAGATGCAGGCCGCCGAGAAGCTGCGCGATGCCGCCGCGATGCTGTCGCAGCAGCCGCAGGCGCTGCAACTGCGTTATCTGCAGACACTCGCCGACATGTCCAACAACGGCAAGTCGTCGACCATCGTGTTCCCGCTGCCGCTGGACCTGATCCGGCCGTTGATGGAGGCGTTTCCGTCGAAGCGGGATTCGGGTACAACGGACTGATTTATCCGCAGGGGCAACACCATGGATGCAGCACGTACACCCGGAAGCCTGGTCTGTGTGGGCCTCGGCATGACGCTGGGTTCCCACCTTGGCCCCTTGGCACGCAGCCACATCGAGCAGGCGGACGTGGTGTTCGCTGCCCTTTCCGACGGCGTGGTGGAGTTGTGGTTGAACCGGATGCACGCGGACGTGCGCAGCCTGCAGCCGTACTACCGCGAAGGCAGCTCGCGCATGGACACGTACTGGCAGATGGTCGAGGCCATGCTCACCGAGGTGCGCGCAGGCAAGCGGGTCTGTGGCGTGTTCTACGGTCATCCCGGGGTGTTCGCCTGGGTGCCGCACAAGGCCATCGAGATCGCCCGCGACGAGGGCTACCACGCGCACATGGAGCCCGGCGTTTCCGCCGAGGACTGCCTCTACGCCGATCTCGGCATCGACCCGGGCGCCTATGGCTGCCAGCATTTCGAGGCCAGCCAGTTGCTGTTCTACCAGCGCCGGATCGACCCGACCGCCTATCTGATCCTGTGGCAGGTGGGGGTGGTCGGCGATCAGTCGATGACCCGCTTCTCCACCAACGCGGCCTATCGGCAGGTGCTGGTCGACGTGCTGGCGCGCGATTACCCGCTTCGGCACGAGGTGATCATCTACCGCGCCGCCACCTTGCCGATCGAGCGGCCGCGCATCGAGCGGGTCGCACTGGGCGCCTTGCCTCAGGCGAAAATCGGCATGGCCGAGACGGTGGTGCTGCCGCCGGCGCGGCCGCTGCAGGCCGATCCCGCCATTCTGGCGCGGCTCGATGCGCTGGACCGAGCGGTCGATCTGGCATCCTGAAGACGCCCGGCATGCGCTGGCCTCCGACTTGCGGGGGCGCTATGCTGCCGAATGCGTTCGGGGAGCGGGGGCCTCAGGCGGCAAGACGTTTTCACGGGTGGGCTTGATGGTTCGGTGTTCGTGACGGCGCTGCCGCCATCGAATGTACCCTCCGCGGCCCGGACATGTGCGCGAATGCATCACGATACGAGTCAGGGGGAATCTTGTCAGACATTATCGATTTCATGGAAAGGATGGGCGGGGACGCGCAGCTGTCGCAGGCGTCGAACGATGAGTTGGCTGTGGCCTTGTCCACCACCGACGTGACGCCTGAGTTGCAATGTGCAGTGCTTGCTCGGGATGCCCAGAAGTTGGGCGCTTTGGTGGGAATGAAGCCGGCATGCGTGTTAATAGCTCCGCCGGGGCCGCCAGGATCTCCGTTGCGGGAACCGACGCCGGCAACCCAGCCGCCTCCTCCAGAAGAAGAGGACGACGAAGCTCCCTCATCCTCTTTTGGGCTTCGTGGCGCCGCAGAAAACACAGTGCATCGTCGCAACCCTACGCGGGATTAGTTGATGCGCGTATCCGGCACTTGGCGTCGGAACGTGCTGATCGGTGCGGTCGGCGGCGTAGCCTTGCTCGCGAACTTGGCTCCATCGGCAGCGTTCTCGAATGGTTCCGATGGAGTGGAGCTGTTGCAGCAAGCCGAAGCGCAGGCTTGCAGCACCTCGCTTTCAGAACAGTGCGCTAGTCTGCTTCACCGTCTGGATCAGAAATCCAGCCACTTGGCACCGGAACAGCAGCAGCACTTGCATTATCTGCAGGCTTGGCAGGCCGCCCTTCGTGGTGATTTCCAGAAATCCGATGCACTAATAAGCAGCATCCTGAGAGCATCTCGGGATGCGAGCCTGCGTCTCAAGGCTGCGATATTGCAAGTGAACTCGTTGTCAGAACAATCCCGTTTTGAAGAGGCCTTCCGTCAGCTAAGTCAAGTGGTCGTTTCATTGCAGGATGGGCAAGATATTGCTTCTTCGGTTCGAGAACATGGTTTTGTTGTAGCTTCCGCGCTGTATGCAGACGCTGGCCAGTACGAGCTGGCATCCTATTACGCAGATGAGATTTTCAAGCGGGGTCTTGCGAGCCCGGGATATACCTGTGTCGACGATCACGCCCGCGTCGCCGCACTGTACGGTGGCCGGAAATGGCAGGGCATCGATCCGCTGATCGCGCAAGGTATCGAGGTCTGCGTCACGGAGCGCAATAGCCTCTACGCCAACGGCATCCGTTATTTTGCAGCCAGACTGGATCTTGATCGAGGACATCCGAACGAAGCGATCGCGTTGCTGCGGAAGAATTACTCTGCCGTGCAGCATGATGGGTACGCCCCGCAGCTCGCCCAGTTCGATGCGTTGCTGGCGACTGCCTACGACCAGACCAAGCAACCGCAGCTGGCCCGCGAATCGGCCTTGGCGGCGATTGCGCACGGTACCCACAATCGTTACGCCGAATCCATCAGCACCGCTTATCGCATCCTGTATCAGGTCGCCAAACAGCAGGGCGACGTCGCCTCGGCACTGGCCTATCACGAAAAATACATGACCGCCGACAAGGGCTATCTGGACGAAATCAGCGCGAAAGCGCTTGCGTTCCAGACGGTGCAACAGCAGGTCATGGCAAAGAAGCTGCAGGTCGACACGCTGAACAAGCAGAACCAGATCCTGCAGCTGCAGCAGTCGCTCGACAAGAGCGCTTCGGAGATGAGCCGCCTCTACATCATCCTGTTGCTGACGGTGCTGGCCTTCATCGGATTCTGGGCGTACCGGGTCAAGCGCTCGCAGCTGCGCTTCATGAAGCTGGCCCGTCGCGATGGGCTTACCGGCATCTTCAATCGGCAGCATTTCGTCAGCTCCGCCGAGCTGCAGTTGCAGTACTGCAAGAAATCGGCGCGGCAGGCCTGCCTGGTGCTGATCGATCTCGACCACTTCAAGGTGGTCAACGACACGCACGGGCATGCGGTCGGTGACCGTGTGCTGAAACGCGCGGTGGCCGCCTGCCAGGAGCATTTGCGCTCGACCGATATTTTCGGGCGCCTCGGTGGCGAGGAGTTCGGCATCGTGCTGCCGGAATGCACGCTCGAGCAGGCGCTGGGCCGGGCGGAACAGATCCGTGTGGCGATCGCGACGGCAGCCGGTGGCGAGGACGCTCCGGGCATACCGATTTCCGCGAGCTTCGGCGTCGCCACGATTGCCCGCTCGGGCTACGACCTGCGCAAGCTGCTGATCGACGCGGACGACGGGTTGTACCGGGCCAAGCGCGAAGGCCGCAACCGGATCAGCGTGCGCGACGACATGCAGCCACGCCAGCGGGTCGACGGCACGGCCACCGAACGCGCCTGAGGGCGATTCGCAGACTTTCCTGCCTCGTCCTCGGCGCACGGGGCGAAGCGGGATTCCACCGGGCAGCTGGAACCCGATCCCCGTAAAGCGTGGACAGACGCTTGCGCCGGAACGACCGTACGGCGGCGCCTACTTCTGATTCGCGCCTGTTCGAGCTTCTGCCGACGCCGCATCCAGCCGATCGAAGTTGACGATCGCATTGAAGACCAGCGGATAGCTGCCGATGGTTTCGCCGCGCCAGATCGGGTTGCTGGCGAACAGCAGCACATGGCCCTTGCCATAGCTGGCCTGCACCACCGCCGCGCGTTCGGCCATTTCGCCGCCGCCGTCGAGCAGGCCGGAGATCAGCAGGTTCCCGGCGTCGGCGTAACGCAGGATCACCCGCGGACGCTGCCTGGCTGGAATGAGCCACGGGTTGTTGCGCATCTGCTCCGCGTTCAACGGCATCGGTTGCCATGGCTTGACGTCGGGCAGGGCGGATGCCTGCGAGGCGGCGCGGCCCTCGGGCGTGTCCGTGTCGTGCGGGCCGCCGCGCCCAGTCGGGCGCTGGAAATCCTTGGCGTTGGGCAGGCCGCGGTCGCCGGTGAGCTGGCTGGATACGGTGAACGACTGGCCGGCGGCGCTGTACAGGGCCAGGTCGTCGCGGGTGTAGGTGGCGGCGATCGGGCTGGCGCGATCGACGAACTTCGCCTGCAGCACGCTGCCGACGACCTTCAGCTTGCTGCTCGGCGTGACGAACACGCCCGGCGCCATGCCGACGTCGATGGCGAACGCCGCGGTGTCTTCAGCCGCGATCAACAAGCCGCCGGCTTGCACGAACCGCTTGAGGTGGGCGACGCCGCTGGCGCCGAGGCCGGGACGGATGTCATCGGTCGAGTCGATGTGGCCGAGGTTCGGGGTCAGCGCGGTGGTTTTCCACGGCATCGGATTGCCCCACATCGGCAGCCCGTCGACGATGCGTTGCGTGCTGGCGTCACCGACCGGTCCGAACAGGATCACGTCGTACTTCGCGCGCAGGTCG
>Ga0070714_100003905_pt1 | contig 11199 bp, 10 predicted proteins | sample LARL83metaG_FD_65450 | JGI IMG/M metagenome (GOLD analysis project Ga0070714, IMG submission 65450) | Corn, switchgrass and miscanthus rhizosphere microbial communities from Kellogg Biological Station, Michigan, USA - LAR L8-3 metaG | ecosystem: Host-associated > Plants > Roots > Rhizosphere ... | reverse complement strand
CGATGGGGGAGCGAGACGGTGTCCGCTCCCGCGACGACCTCATGCTGCCGCCGTGTCGCGCCGCCTGTCAAGCCGACCCGGCCGCGGCGACGGGCGATCCCGGTGGCGCACGAGACCTGCGGGGTGAGGCACGAGTTGCTGCCGTCCTCGACCATTTCCGCACCCGGCCCGAGCAGCCTCGACGGGTACAGACGGGACCTGCGGCGGTGGCGCCGGACGGTGCAGCCGTGCACCATGGAGGCAGGGCACGGAGGAGGCACTTGGCATGACCGAGAGAGACCAGGACCTCGACCGCCGCGTGCGGATCGAGGAGGACCAGATCCCCGATCCCGAGAAGCCCGACCGCACGCCGACCTACGGGGTGGGCAGCAAGCTCGACGCCGTCGCCCAGCGCGAGGCGCGGCACTGGACCGCGGACCGGCCCAACGAGTTCGGCCAGGAGGGCGCGGGGCTCGGCCACCACGTGCACGGCACCCCGGAGACGGGGCGCGGCGCGACGGTGACCCTCGACGCCGACGTCGAGCAGGAGGTCGCGCCGGGCGACGAGATCTGGGTGCACGTCCCCGTCGCCGGGCGGCGCGGCTGGACCTACGACCTGGAGGGCGACGAGTCGGTGCTCGACGTCGAGGAGCGCGCCGAGATCCTCCACGGCACCACCCACGAGCCGCCGCCCGACGGCACCGCGTTCGTCGTCCGCGCCGAGCGGCGGGGGCGGGTGGCGGTGCGCTTCGAGCCCATCGACGAGGCGGCCGGGCTGCCGCCGAGGCGGCTGCGCGTCACCGTGCGCTGAGGCGTCGCCGCCGCGGCGCTGACCGGCGGGTCCGTATCATCGCCCGCCATGCCGCGCCTCGCCGAGGGCCCCACCGCCATCCTGCTCATCCGCTGCCCGGACCAGCACGGCCTGGTGGCGCGCACCGCGCAGTTCGTCGCCGAGCGCAACGGCAACGTGGTCCACGCCGACCACCACATCGACCGCGCCACCGGCCTCTTCCTGATGCGCATGGAGTGGGAGTTGGAGGGCTTCGACGTCGAGCGCTCCGGCATCGCCGCCGCCTTCACCCCGCTGGCCGGTGCCATCGGCGCCACCTGGCGGCTGCACTTCTCCGACGTGGTGCGCCGCGTCGCCGTCTGGGTGACCAAGCAGGACCACTGCCTCGGCGACCTCATCCTGCGCCGGCGCAACGGCGAGCTGCGCTGCGAGATCCCCCTGGTGCTGAGCAACCACGAGGTGCTCGGCGACCTGTGCCGGCGTTTCGACATCCCCTTCGTCCACGTCCCGGTGGCCCGCGGCTCGGACGCGCACGAGGCGGTGCAGCTCGCACTGTTGCGCGAGAACGCAATCGACACGGTGGTCCTGGCCAAGTACATGCAGATCCTCTCGCCGCGCTTCCTGGCGCAGTTCGACGAGGTGATCAACATCCACCACTCCTTCCTGCCCGCCTTCGCCGGCGCCAACCCCTACGTGCAGGCCTTCGAGCGCGGCGTCAAGATCATCGGCGCCACCGCCCACTACGTCACCGACCAGCTCGACGCCGGCCCCATCATCGAGCAGGACACCGTGCGCATCTCCCACCGCGACTCGGTGGACGACCTGATCCGCAAGGGCAAGGACCTGGAGCGCGTCGTCCTCGCCCGCGCGGTGCGCGCCCACTGCGAGGACCGGGTGCTGGTGCACGGGAATCGCACCAGCGTCTTCGACTAGCCGCGAAGGCGGCGCCTCATCTGCGCCGCAGTGTGCGCAGGCGGCCCGTGCGGTGGGCCAGCACGAACACCGCCGCGACGGCGATCAGCACGGTGGCGATCACCGTGGGCAGGAGCCACGTCCGGTTCTGGAGATCGCGAGCGAGCGGCGTCGTGCTGACGCCGGTGAGCGGTGGCGTCGCCGTGCCGGACCCTGCGGCGGTGCCGCCACCCGCTGCGGCCGGTGACTGTCCGGCTGCTGCGGCGGGCTGGTCGCTTGCCGGTGCGGTCTGCGCCGACGACGCCGCCTGTGTCGCGGTCGCGGCGGGAGCAGTGCGCGCAGGTGCGGCGCCGGTTCCCGGCCCGCCGGTGGCTGTCGGCGCGCCCCCGCTGCCCTGTGGCGCGGCGACGGTGTACTGCGCGGTGCCGCTCGGACCCGGCCCGCCGTCGACGCTGGCGCCGTGAGGACTCGTGTACGCGTGGACCGGATAGGTGGTCCCCGGGTCGGCGTCGGCGGACGGCACGACGGCGTCGATGGTCACCTGGCAGAGATCGCCGGTGCTGCTGTCGCTGGCGCCGCCCAGCGGCGTCGTGTAGTGGGGGTCGTCCCACCAGAGCCCGACGCCGTAGAGGTCGCACCGGCTGACGCTGTAGGTGAAGGTCGCGGTGAAGTGGCTGCCGGGCGCGCCCGTCGCCGGGGAGAGCACCAGCCGCCCGCCGCTCGTGGTTCCCGCACCGGCATGGATCACCGGCCACAGGGCCGCAGCGGCCGCGAGCAGCGGCAGCACCCTCATCCGTCGCATCGATCCCGCACCTCCAGCCGCCGCCTCCGTCGTCACCTGAGACGGACGAGGCGCGGCGGACATTGCGCGCCGGAGCGTGGCGCGCCGTCACGAGGACATATGTCTCGCACGGACAAACGCCGATCGAGCCTGTGTCCACACCGGCCGTGGTTGCGGCCGGTACCCCTGCCGCACACTCGCCCCAGGTTGGAGAGGTGCCGGGGAAGGGACTGCTTCGCGGAGGCACGCTGGGCATGCGCGCATGGAAGGCGCTGGCCACCACGGTGGCCGTGGTCGGGGCGGGGACGATGATGGGGGTGGGCACCACGACGGCGGGCGCGGTGGGGACGCTGACACTGCAGGCGACGTTCACCTCGGTGTCCTACGGCTGGTCGCAGGTGGAGCGGTACAACGACACCGATCCCAACTGGCCGAACGGCGGCTACTACCCGAGCGACGGCCGCAACAACCAGACCGGGCAGCGCGCCACCTTCTTCGGCAGCACCCAGCCGCTGGGCTCGCAGTTCCTCCTCTACTACGCGCCCGGCTGGAACACCGGCGCCAAGACGGTGCCGGTCCTGCTGGTCATGGGCGCCGCCGACAACGTCGACCGCGAGTACGCCGACCCCGCGCTCAACGGCGCCGGCACCTGCGGCGCGTCGAGCTGCCCGAGCACCGGGCTGATGCAGTACCTGAGCGGCGCCGGCTACCGCGTCTTCGCCGTCGACTTCAGCAACATCCAGGGTGACAACTACCAGCAGGCGCAGACCATCTCCGACGCCATCCAGGTGATCAAGTCGAAGACCGGCCAGTCGCTGGTCGACGTCGTCGCCTGGAGCAAGGGCGCCTTCCCCGCGCGCATGTACGTGGCGGGCGTCAAGCCGTCGTGGGGACGTGCGTACCAGAACGACGTGCGCAAGCTGGTCATGCTGGGCGGCCCGCAGGGCGGCCTCGACTACGTCTTCGCCCACGGCGCGCCGGGCAACATCCTCATCTATCCGGAGTGCGGCGGCTCCCAGGACGGCCCCTCGGCGCACATCCAGTACGAGTGCTACGGCGTCTTCTACAACCATCCCGAGCTGTCGATCTACAACGACGGCGGCTACAACACCTACCTCGGCCAGCGCCAGATGCTGGCCCGCTGGGACGGCACCTACGGCGTCGACCAGTCGACCCAGGACTGGTACACGACCTACTACGGCGGCCAGGGGTTGACCTCGTACGGCTACGGCATCGTCACCGCGATGAACGAGGGCTCGCTGGTCTCCGCCGTGCAGAGCTCGCCGATCCCGACGTCGGTGACCACCGACCTGCTCTGCGGCGGCACCGCCAACATGCCCGGCTTCTACAACGAGAACCGCGGCCCCAGCGACGGCCTGGTCTTCCTCGCCTCCTGCGAGTCGACCACGGGCATCCCGGGGACGCACAACATCACCGAGGTGGTCGGCGACAACCACCTGATGCTGGGGTGGGAGTCCAGCGCCGAGGGGCAGGTCAAGAGCTGGCTGGGGTAGCCCGCTCCTAGACTTGACGGCATGCTGAACCCGCGTGCCCAGCTCCTCTTCCCGCCTCGGGTCGGCCGCCTGCTGCGCCAGATCGCGGCGCAGCAGACGGTCGAGGCGGACCGCATCGCCGCCGCCATGTTCGCCGCCTACGCCGAGGAGATCCCGGCCTACGCGCAGATCGGCGACCCGGCGCTGCGCGAGGACGTGCAGTCGGTCTCGGCGGCGATGGTGCGGGCCTGGCTGGAGGTGATGTCCAGCGGCCGGCCGATCACCACCGAGGCGCTGGAGCCGCTGCTCCAGGGGGCGCGGCGCCGGGCCGCCCAGGGCGTCGACCTGCACTCCATGCTCCGCGCCTACCGCGTCGGCGTGCGCGTGATGTGGAGCGAGCTGGTGTCCACACCGGAGTGGCAGAGCCACTCGCTGCAGGCGGCGCTGGTCCACGTCGCCGAGTGGGCGCTCGATTTCGCTGACCGGGTCAGCACCGAGGTCGCCGCGGTGTACCTCGACGAGCTGGCCCACGCCAACCGGCGCCGCGAGCACCGCCGCTCGGCGCTGCTCAACGTGCTCCTCGCCGGGCCCGGCGGCGAGTCCGTCGAGGCGCCGCGCGAGCTGGAGCAGCCGCACGCCGTGGTCGTCGGCCGGGTCGCCGAGGACTCCCGGCTCGACGCCCTGGAGCGGGTCGGGGCCACCCTGGAGACGGAGGCCAGCGCGGTGCTCTGGACGGTGCGCCACCGCAGCGTCATCGCCGCCGTCCCCCTGCCGGCCCACGGCGGGCGGGCCGCGCTGCTGCGCCGCCTCGACGCCCTGCTCCCCCTGGAGGACGTCAGCGCCTTCGGCGTCGGCGGCAACGCCCGCGGCGCTGTGCAGACCCGGCAGTCGTACTCCGAGGCCGTCGACACCCTGCGCGTCGGCGCGGTGCTGGGACGCAGCGGCTCGCCGGTGTACGACTACCAGGAGATGGCCCCGGCCATCGCCCTGCTGCAGCGCCCCGAGCAGGCGCGCCGCTTCGTGGCCACCGCGCTGGAGCCGCTGGGCACGCTGGTGGAGCGCTCCTGGGTGCTGCCCACCCTGGAGGCCTACCTGTCCCGGCAGGGCCGGATCAAGGAGGCGGCCACCCAGCTCGGCGTCCACCTCAACACCGTGAAGTACCGCCTCCGCGAGGTGCGTGCCGCAGCGGGGACCGCGTTCGCCGAGGGGGAGCGCGCGGCGGCCCTCCTGCTCGCCCTCAAGCTGCACCGGCTGCTCGCCGAGATGGAGGCGGCATGAGCGAGGAGCTGCGCGGGCGCCGCGCCCTGGTCACCGGCGCCGCCTCGGGCATCGGCCTGGCGGTGGCGCGGAGGCTGCGCGCCGCCGGCGCCGAGGTGGTGGCCGCCGACCTGCCCGGCGAGCGGCTCGACGCCGTCGCCGCCGAGCTGGGCGCCCTCGCCGCGGGCGCCGACCTCTCCGACCCGCTCCAGGTGCAGGGGCTGGCCGAGGCCGCCGGGGATGTGGACATCCTCGTCAACAACGCCGGGCTGCAGCACGTCAGCCCCATCGAGGACTTCGACCCCGAGCGCTGGAACCGCATCGTCGCGGTGATGCTGACCGCGCCCTTCCTGCTCACCCGGGCGCTGCTCCCCGGCATGTACGCCCGCGGCTGGGGGCGGGTGGTCAACATCGCCTCGGTGCACGGGCTGGTCGCCTCGCCGTTCAAGTCGGCGTACATCTCGGCCAAGCACGGCCTGATCGGCTTCACCAAGGTGCTCGCCCTGGAGGCGGCGCAGCGCTCCCCGGACGTCACCGCCCACGCCATCGCCCCGTCCTACGTGCGCACCGCGCTGGTCGAGGGGCAGATCGCCGACCAGGCGCGGTCGCACGGCATCGGCGAGGACGAGGTGGTGGAGAAGGTGCTGCTCACCGCCAACGCGGTGAAGCGGCTCATCGAGCCGGAGGACGTCGCCGCCGCCGTGGAGTGGCTCTGCGGGCCGGCGGCGTGGACCATGACCGGCTCGGTGCTGACCATGGACGCGGGCTGGCTGGCCCATTAGTCGCTGACGGCAACGGCGGGGCCACGGAAGGGGTCTCTCAGGACATGAAGGGAACGATCGCTCGCTCGGCAGTCATGGCGGTGGTGGTCGCAGGCGCGGCGCTGGGCGCCCTGGCCTCGGTCCGTCCCGCGGCGGCGGCCCCCGCGCCCCAGCCCCCGGCGGCGCTGGCCAAGGACGCCCCACGCCTCCCCGGCGAGCCGGTGTGCGGCCCCGCCCCGACGGCGCCGGGCGAGCCGCAGCCGGGCCGCAACGACAACAACAGCGCGGCGCCCCTCTACTTCGCCCGCGACTTCCCGGTTTTTGCCGACACCGACCCGAACACGGCGCTCGGCGCGGTGGGCGGCTTCGGCGGCATCAGGCGCGGGGCGCCCCTGCACCACACCCCGGTGATCTTCGTCCACGGCAACCAGGCCGACGCCCAGAACTGGCTCGACGTCATGCTCCAGTTCGCCTCGGCGGCGGGCTACACCATGCAGGAGATGTACGCGCTCTCCTACAACGGCCTGGGCAACTACTACGCCGGCGACCCGACGCAGATGCAGCCCAGCCCGCTCGACCAGGACTACATCAACCAGAACCAGAACGTGCTGGCCAACGGCGGGCACGGCGCCGCCGACGACGACAACGTGCCCGACCTCTGCCACTTCGTCGAGGCGGTGCAGTGGTACACCGGCTCGCGCCAGGTCGACATCGTCACCCATTCGCTGGGCGACACCATCACGCGGCGGCTGATGGAGCTGTACCCCGCGCTGGCCAGGGACGTCGTCGCCTTCGTCGGCATCGCCGGGGCCAACCACGGGACCAGCGTCTGCACCGGGCTGAGCACCCAGTACTACGGCTGCGACGAGATCGCCCCGGGCACGGACTGGCTCCGCCATCTCAACACCGACCCGGCCGAGACCTACGGGCCGACCCAATGGATGACCGTCTACAACGGCGCCGAGGGCGACCCCTTCTTCGGTCCCACCCTGGAGCAGTCGCCGGCGCTGGCCGGGGCGGACAACCGCCAGTTCAACAGCGGCGTGCACGGCGACTACCACAACGACCTGCGCGTCGACACCCCGGAGGTCGACACCTACCTCGCCTTCCTGCTCCGCCACGGGCAGGCGGGACCGGGCGCGGCCACCGGCGTCGACGCGCTGGCAGCGACGATCGAGGCGCAGGCGCAGTGGGCGCCGGCCTATGCGGCGCCCTCGGCGGACCTCTGCATCCCCCTGCTCACCGGCAACGACCAGGGCTGCTCGCTTCCCGTGGCCCCGCTGAGTACCACGGTGAGCAGCACCTCGGGGAACGGCTCGCCCTCGGTGCACCCCTCGGCGGCCTCGACCCTGCCCGACACCGCGGGCCCCGGCGACGCCGCCGGATGGGCATCCGTGGCGGCGCTGCTGGCGCTCAGCGGATGCCGGTGTCGAAGGTCACCTGCACGGCGACGAACTGGCCGTCGGGCACGGTGACCTGCTGCTCGCCGACCGGCCGCGGGAAGCCGCGCGAGGACGCCTCGCCGCGCACCGTGTAGGTCCCCGGCGGCAGCGGCATGTGGCCGCGCCCGTTGCTCGACGTCTGCACCCGGGCCACCGTGTTTCCGCCCTGGATGGCCACAACCGTCGCCGCGATCGGCGCCGTGCAGTTCTGGCCGGCCTGCTGCACCGGGCAGGTGGGGCCGGCCACGGCGTAGACGTCGATGCCGCTGAGCAGCGGCGTCGGCGTGGGCGTCCCTCCGCCTCCGCCGCACGCGGTGAGCAGCAGTAGCAGCAGCGGCAGCCAGGCCCGGCGCATGCTCACGCCGGCAGCTTGAGCAGGGCGAACTCCATGGAGTCCGCCAGGGCCGCCCACGAGGCCTCGATGATGTTGGTGCTGCAGCCCACCGTGCTCCAGCGCCGCCCGTCGCGCTCGTCGCCGGACTCGATGAGCACCCGCGTGGTCGCGTAGGTTCCCGCGGCGCCGTCGAGGATGCGCACCTTGTAGTCGTGCAGGCGGACGTGCTGCAGTTGGGGGAAGCGCGGCACCAGCGCCTTGCGCAGGGCCAGGTCGAGCGCGTTGACCGGCCCGTCGCCCTCCGCCGCGGTGTGCTCGACGACGTCGCCGACGCGCACCTTGATGGTCGCCTCGCTGAGCACCTGGCCGATGCCCCCGCGGCGCTCCGACAGGGCGATGAAGTCGAGCACCTCGAAGAGCGGCCTGTAGTCCTCGCGCAGGCGGCGCAGCACCAGCTCGAAGGAGGCGTCGGCGCCCTCGAAGCTGAGGCCCTGGTGCTCCAGCTCCTTGAGATGGCGCACCAGCCTGCGCGTCGCCGGGTCCTCCTTGTCGATGTCGATGCCGAACTCGCCCGCCTTCATCAGCACGTTGCCCCGGCCGCTCAGCTCGCTGACCAGCACGTGGGCCTGGTTGCCGACCAGCTCCGGGTCGATGTGCTGGTAGGCGTCCTTGTGGCGCATCACCGCGGCGACGTGCTGGCCGCCCTTGTGGGCGAAGGCGCCTTCGCCGACGAAGGGGAGCTGCGGCGAGGGCACCATGTTGGCGATCTCGGCGACGAACTGCGACACCTCGGTCAGCTTGCGCAGCCCGTCGGGGTCGAGGGCGCTGACGCCCAGCTTGATGGTGAGGTTGGGGACGACGCTGCAGAGGTTGGCGTTGCCGCAGCGCTCGCCGATGCCGTTGATGGTGCCCTGCACCATGGCCGCGCCGGTCTCGACGGCGGCCAGGCTGTTGGCCACGGCGAGGTCGCAGTCGTTGTGGCAGTGCACGCCGACGCGGGCACTCGCCGCCTCGCCGTCGAGGCCGCTGAGGTGCTCGCGCAGGACGTCGACGGCGTGGGCGACCTCGTGGGGCATGCGCCCCCCGTTGGTGTCGCAGCAGACGATCCAGCTCGCCCCCGCGCTCGCCGCCGCGGTGCACGCGGCCAGCGCGTACTCGGGGTCGGCGGCGAAGCCGTCGAAGTAGTGCTCGGCGTCGAAGATCACCTCGCGGCCCTGCTCGCGCATGTAGGCGACGGAGTCGCGGATCATGGCTAGGTTCTCCTCGCGGCTGACCCGGAGCACCTCCCTGACCTGCCAGGCGCTCGACTTGCCCACCAGCGCCACCGCGGGCGCGCCGCTCTCCAGCAGGTCGCGCAGGTTCTCGTCCTCCGCGGCGGTGATGTGGGCGCGGCGGGTGGCGCCGAAGGCGACCAGCCGGGCGTGGCGCAGCGGCCGCTTCTTCAGGCCCTCGAACACCTCGGTGTCCTTGGGGTTGCTGCCCGGCCAGCCCGCCTCCACGTAGTCGACGCCGAGCGCGTCGAGACGGTGGGCGATCTTCAGCTTGTCGTCGGCGGAGAAGGACACGCCGGGGCCCTGCGCGCCGTCGCGCAGCGTCGTGTCGTAGATCACGACGCGCGTGGGATCGGTGGTGCTGGGGTCGGCCATAGGGTCCTCCGCGGTGGAAACAAAAAAAGCAGAGGTTGCGACCTCTGCTTTGCCAGCCCGGGTGTGGTGACGCGCCGCTACGCGGTGCTCTGCGCCGCCGGCCACCGGGCCGGCGCGGTAATCGCGATGGTCGCGCTGAGACGGGTCATTGGCGCAGCATGGTAGCAGCGGCGGAGCGCCGCGGCAACGCGAGGAGGTGACGGCGCCATGGCAGTCGACGTGCGTGAGGTGGTCGAGCAGGCGCGCGAGGCGATGACCTCGCGGCGGGTGTTCAGCGAGCCCTACGAGCGGGACGGGGTGACGGTGATCCTCGCCTCCCGCCTGCAGGGCGGGGGAGGGGGCGGCGCCGGGCAGGAGGGCTCGGCCTCGGAGCGGGCCGGCCAGACCGGCTGGGGCGGCGGCTTCGGCATCAGCGCCTCCCCGGTGGGCGCCTACGTGATCCGCGGCGGCGAGGTGACCTGGGTGCCCGCCTTCGACCTCAACAAGGTGATCGCCGGCGGCCAGCTCGTCGCCGTCATCGCCCTGCTCACCCTGCGCCGCCTCCTCCGGGCCCGAGGCCGCCGCCGCTGAGCCGCGGCCGCTCGCTATCCTCCCCCGGTGCGCTTCGGCATCTTCTACGAGCACCAGCTCCCCCGGCCCTGGGCGGAGGACGCCGAGGAGACCATGCTCCGCAACGCGCTGGAGCAGGTGGAGCTGGCCGACCGCCTCGGCATCGACGCGGTGTGGGAGGTGGAGCACCACTTCCTCGAGGAGTACAGCCACTCCAGCGCCCCCGAGGTGTTCCTCGCCGCGGCCAGCCAGCGGACCAGGCGCATCCGGCTGGGCCACGGTATCGTCCAGCTCCCGCCCCGGTTCAACCACCCGGCGCGGATCGCCGAGCGCATCGCCACCCTCGACCTGGTCAGCGGCGGGCGCGTCGAGTTCGGGACAGGCGAGGCCAGTTCTCAGATGGAGCTGGGCGGCTTCGGCGTCGACCGGGAGAGCAAGCGCCAGCAGTGGGAGGAGGCCCTCGACGTGGTCACCCGCATGCTGGTGGAGACGCCCTTCGCCGGGCACGACGGCCCGCACATCCAGATGCCGCCGCGCAACGTCGTGCCCAAGCCGAAGCAGCGGCCGCACCCGCCGCTCTGGGTCGCCTGCAGCCGCCGCGAGACCATCCTGCTCGCCGCCCGCAAGGGCATCGGCGCGCTCAGCTTCTCCTTCGTCGAGCCCGAGGAGGCGCGGCAGTGGGTCGACGACTATTACGCCATCCTGCAATCGGACGAGTGCGTCCCCGGCGGCTTCGCCGTCAACCCCAACGTCGCCGTGGTGCTGCCCTTCATGTGCCACGAGGACGAGCAGACGGCCATCGAGCGCGGCATCGACGGCGCCCACTTCTTCGGCTACTCGCTGGCCCACTACTACGTGTTCGGCGAGCACGTCCCCGGCCGCACCGACGTCTGGCGGCGCTTCCAGGAGGACCGCGACGCGCGCGGCTTCGCCCGGGAGATCGTCAGCGCCGACGACGCCCCGCTCGGCGTCAAGCTGCTCCAGCAGGGGCTGGGCTCGCTGCGCGGCGCCATCGGCACGCCCGAGCAGGTCGCCGCGCTGCTGGAGCGCTACGAGGCGGCGGGCGTCGACCAGGTGATCTTCGTCGCCCAGAGCGGCAACAACCGGCACGAGCACGTCTGCGAGTCGCTGGAGCTGTTCGCCGGGGCGGTGCTGCCGCGGTTCGCCGAGCGGGCTGAGAAGGCCGAGCAGGACAAGCGCGAGCGCCTCGCCGAGGCGACCGGCCGGGCGCTGCAGCGCCGCCAGCCGGCGCGCA
>Ga0070714_100003904_pt1 | contig 11202 bp, 11 predicted proteins | sample LARL83metaG_FD_65450 | JGI IMG/M metagenome (GOLD analysis project Ga0070714, IMG submission 65450) | Corn, switchgrass and miscanthus rhizosphere microbial communities from Kellogg Biological Station, Michigan, USA - LAR L8-3 metaG | ecosystem: Host-associated > Plants > Roots > Rhizosphere ... | reverse complement strand
ACGATCTCCCGGGTCAACGGATGGTGCGTGGCGTCCGTGACCGCCTGTGAGTAGTCGACCATTTACGATTATGTGCGCCTAGCCTAAACTGCTTTGCAGCCCCGGGCGAGGTCGTCCGGGTTCACGTCAGCGCCATCGGAGGAACCCCTTGACTGACCGCGCATTAACCCCGCGGCCCGGCACCAGGCCGGTGGATCGTGCCTGAGCTTCACGCGGGCCGCTACGTGGTCCGGCCAGCGGAGCGCTACGGGCAGGCCGAGCCCGAAGACAGCAGGCTGCGCGGTACCGGACGGGTCGCCGACGACCTGTGGCTGATGGCCCACGATGACCGCACGGGCCGGGCGCTGCTGCAGCCGCGCCTGCTGGGTCTGGGGCTGGCGGGCGGCCTGCTGGCTGACCTGTTCCTCGGCGGCAGCGCCGGACTGGGGCAGGACGGCACGATCCGGCCAGGGCCGCGGGCGCGTCGCGTTCCAGCGGCGAACGCGGCGGACGCGGACGCGGCGGACGCGGCGCTGCTGGAACTGATAGCGGCTGAGCCTGTTCCGCTGCCAGTGCGGGACTGGCTGCGGTTCCTGGCCACCCGCGCGGCCGAAAACGTCGGCGCCCGGCTCGAGGACGCCGGCTATCTGACCACGACCCGCCGCCGGACGCGGTTCCTGCCCGGGCGGCTGATCCCCGGCGATCCCGACTGGGCCATCACCCCGATCAGCAGGGCCGGCACGGCCCTGGACCCTCGCCGGCCCGCCAGCCCGCACGCATGCGCGCTGGCCGGGCTGGCCGCGGCGTGCGGACTCGGTTTCCGTCTCAATCAGTACCTCACGCCCGCACGGACCGTGCCGGACGCGGTCCTGCTGCTACCCCTGGACCTGCGCGCGCTGATCGCCGCTACCCAGGCCGCCGCCGCCAGCGCGGTGCTGTCGCACCGTACGTGACCGTCTAGTTGACAGGAGCCCTAGTTCATGACCACGCACGCAGCCAGGCCCGGCACGGTGTCCCGTTCGCTGGCCCGCAACCGGATCGGCAAGCCCGCCGTGCTCTCGTTCATCCTGGCCGCCGTCGCCCCGCTCACGGTGGCGGCGGGCCTGATCACGTCCGCGTACGCGGTGACCGGGCTGACCGGGATACCGGCGGCGTTCATCGTGGTCGCCGTGATCCTGGCCGTGTTCGCCGCCGGGTATACGGCGATGTCGCGCCACCTGACCCATGCCGGCGCTTTCTACAGCTTTATCGCCGCCGGTCTCGGCCGGGTGCCCGGTACGGCGGCGGCCCTGGTCGCGCTCGGCGCCTACTCGTGCCTGCAGATCGCGCTGTACGGGATGCTCGGCCCGTTCGCCGCGACGCAGGCCGCCGCGCATTTCGGCGTTCACGCCCCGTGGTGGCAGTTCGCGCTGGGCGCCTGGGCGCTGATCACCGTGCTCGGCCTGCTCCGGGTCGATATCACCGGGCGGGTGCTCGCCACGCTGACCGGAGCGGAGATCCTGGTCATCGGCGCCCTGACTGTCGCCGGACTCAGTCACCCGGCCGGCGGGCACCTGACCTTGCGGCCGCTGTCCCCGGCCGGACTGACCGCTGGCGGGTGGGGAACGGCCGGGGTACTCGCAGTGATCGCCGTTCTGGGATGCTCTGGTTTCGAGCAGGCGCCGGTCCTGTCCGAGGAGGCCAGGAACCCCCGGCGGACCATCCCGGTCACCACCTACGCGGCGCTGGGCCTGATCGCGGTCATGTACGGCGGGTCCGCGTGGGCCATCGCCGCCCACGCCGGCATCGGGCAGGTGACCGCCGCGGCCGGCCAGCAAGGCCCGGCGCTGCTGTTCGGGCTCGGCGGCGCCGGCTTCCTGGCCCAGGCCGCCCAGTGGCTGTTCTTGACCAGCCTGTTCGCCGCCGCGCTCGCCTTCCACAACGCCTGCTGGCGGTACGGCTTCGCGGCCGGCCGCGAGGGCGTGCTCCCCGGCCGGCTCGGCTGCACCGGCGCGAACAGCATTCCCCGCGCCGCCAGCCTGGCGCAGTCCGGCACCGCGCTGGCGGTCATCGTCATCTTCGCGGCCGGGCACCTGCCGCCGGTGACCGGCCTGTTCTTCGACCTCGGCACCACCGGCGGGTTCGGCATCCTGGTCCTGCTCGCGGTCACCTCGCTCGCCGTCATCGGGTTCTTCGCCCGCGACCGGCACGGCGAGAAAAGCTGGAGCCGGCTGATCGCCCCCGCCATCGCCGCCGTGATCCTGGGCGCCCTCGCGGTGCTGGCCGTGCTGCACTACGCGACGCTGCTCGGCGTCCCGCCCGCCAGCCCGGCCGCCTGGGCGCTGCCCGCCAGCTACGCGGCCATCACCGTCATCGGCCTGGCCTGGGGACTAATCCTCAAACACCGCCGCCCGGACATCTACGCCAGCATCGGCCTGGGTCCCTACGCCGTCACCGGGCAGGCAGATCCCGTCCTCGCATCCAGGACCCGGTCATGACCGGGTCCTGGATGGACCCGGTCATGACCGGGCAACCCGGCACGGCCAGCCCGGTGATCCACGCCAGCCACGACGACGTCGACGTCCTCAGCCAGCTCATCGCCGACGCCCTGCACGACGACGACGTGAGCAGGTGGCTGCTGCCCTCCCCCGGCATCCGGCGCCGGATCCTCCCCGGTTTCTTCGCTCTCCTGGTCCAGCGCGCGATGACCGGCGGGTTCGTGTACACCACCCCCGGCAAGGACGGCGCTGCCGTGTGGCTCGCGGCCGGCCAGCCGCCTAGCGGGTACGCGGAGCAGCTCGCTGAGATCACCGGGCCATGGGCCACCCAGTTCCGTGTCTTCGACACCGTGCTGGCCCAGCACCACCCCGCCGGCCGCGCGCACCACCACCTCGCCATCCTCGCCGTCCGCCCCGGCCAGCAAAACCGCGGCACCGGCACCGGGCTGCTCGCCGCGCACCACGCCCGGCTCGACCAGCACGCCACGCCCGGCTACCTCGAAGCATCCAGCAGCCGCAGCCGCGACCTGTACCTGCGGCACGGCTACCGGCCGCGGCCGGACAGCCCCATCCGGCTCCCCGGCGGACCGCCGATGTGGCCCATGTGGCGCGAACCGCGCCATGTTGCGAGGCGGGAGTGAGCTCAGGTGCCGTTGGCGTCGCGCTGGGGCAGGCTGATGCCAACCTGCGCATGGGATGTCGTGATGACCTCCACGACATCCTCCGGCTCGTCCACGACGGTAATAAGGTCGAGCTCGCTGGCCGATATGTTGCCCACCACCTGGACTTTCTCCCGCAGCCAAGCCACCAGGCCGCCCCAGTACGACGAGCCGACCAGCACGATCGGGAACCGCGTGATCTTACCGGTCGCGACCAGGGTGAGCGCCTCGAACAACTCGTCCATCGTGCCGAAGCCACCCGGCAGCACGACGAAGGCCTGCGAGTACTTGATGAACATGGTCTTGCGGACGAAGAAGTACCGGAACTCCAGGCCGACGTTGACGTAGTCGTTAAGCCCCTGTTCCCTTGGCAGCTCGATGCCGAGCCCGACCGCCACCCCACCGGATTCGGCCGCCCCCTTGTTCGCGGCCTCCATGATCCCCGGCCCGCCTCCGGTGATGACCGCGTAACCTGCCTTGACCAGGCCGGTGGCGATGCGTTCCGCCGTCTGGTACTCAGTGTCCCCGGCCGCGGTCCTGGCCGAGCCGAAGATCGACACCGCGGGCCCGAGCTCGGCAAGCAGCCCGAAGCCCTCGACGAACTCCGCCTGGATCCGCATCACCCGCCAAGGGTCGGTGTGCACCCAGTCCGCGGGTCCGCGCCGGTCGAGCAGTCGCTGGTCCGTCGTCGTCGCCGGTATCTGCTTGCCGCGCAGCGTGACGGGTCCCTGGCGACGGATCCGCCGATGCGGCTCTGTGTTTGCGCTCATCGTGTCTAACGGTAACGACTGCCGGCCGGTACCCGGTGCCGCCGTGCCCTGCGGACGCCGCGGACAGGGCGGTTAAGCGTCCAGGCCGTGGTCCCGGAGGATGGCGTTGAGCTCGGACTTGTCGTGGCGGGTACCCGGCGGCAGCCGGCGCAGCACGAGCAGGCACGGCATGCCGAACTCCCCGCCAGGAAACTTCCGGGCCCGCGTGCCGCCCACGCACACCGACCACGCCGGGGCCTCGCCCCGCGGCAGTTCGTCACCCGTCTCCACGTCGATGACGTGCGTCGTCTGGGTCAGGATCGCCCCGGCTCCCAGCACGGCCCCGGACCGCACCCGCGCCCCGCCGACGACCATGCAGCGCGAGCCGATCATCGCGTCGTCCTCGACGACGACCGGCACCGCGTTCGGCGGCTCGAGCACTCCGCCGATGCCGACTCCCCCGGACAGGTGCACGTTGCGGCCGATCTGCGCGGCGGATCCGACCGTCGCCCAGGTGTCCACCATCGTCCCGGTGTCCACGTACGACCCGATGTTGACGAACGACGGCATCAGCACCACTCCAGGCGCCACGTACGACCCCCACCGGGCGATCGCGCCGGGCAGCACCCGCACGCCGTCGAGCCTCGTCTTCAGCGGCACCCGGTCGTCGTAGCGGAAGTCCCCGACCTGCGACCGCGCCATCGGCAGCACCCGGAACGCCAGCAGGATCGCGCGCTTGGCCCGCTCGTCGACCAGCACCGCGTCCGACACGGCGTCCACCCACGCCACCCGGGCGTCGCCCGCGTCGATCGCGTCCACCGCGCCGACAACCGCGGTTCGCGCCGCGGAGTCCGAAGGCGACAGCCCCGCCCGCTGTTCCCACAGCTCATCGATCACGCGCGGCAACGGCGACTCGACGGCTGCGGGCTGCGACTCGTTCATGACGCGCGAGCTTATCGGACGCGCCAGAGCGCCTGCTCCGGGTACGGTTTGGTGTGGCGATCAACGCGGTCCGGGCCAGGCGAGCGGCGGTGGTCCTCGTCGTGACCGCTCTCGTGCTGGCTGGCGGCGGATACGCGGCGTACCGGGCGCTCGAGCACGTCACCGCCTCGGGACCGCCTCCGCCCGGCTGCCAGGCGGGCAACGGCGCCAGCGCGATCACGCTCGACACCGGCCAGGCCGGCATCGCCGCGACGATCGCCGCGGTCGCGGCCCGGCACAAGCTGCCGCGCCAGGCCGTCACGATCGCGCTGGCCGCCGCCATGCAAGAGTCGGACCTGGAGAACCTGGATTACGGCGACCGCGACTCGATCGGCGTGTTCCAGCAGCGCCCGTCGCAAGGCTGGGGCACCGCGGCCGACCTCCAGAACCCGGTCTACGCGACGACGAAGTTCTACGCGGCGCTTGTCGCGATCCCCCGTTACACGACGCTGCCGGTCGGCGTGGCCGCACAAGATGTCCAGCACAGCGCGGATGGCACCGCTTATTCGCAATACGACCTGGTGGCCGGGCAACTGGCGGGCGACCTGACCGGTCAGCCAGCCCACTCGTTGACTTGCTGGTACACCCCGGCCGCGGGCGAGCGCGCGGACGCGACGTTGACGGCGCAGGGCCTCAAGCAGACGTTCGGCGGCGCCAGCCGCAACGGCGTGACGGTCAAGATGCGCAACAAGACCGTGTACCGCGTGACGGGCAGTTCGGGCTGGACGGCCGCCTCGTGGCTGGTCACCCACGCCGCGCAGTACCAGATCACCCAAGTACGGTATGCCGGTTATATATGGAAAGCGGCGGATGGCAGTATGGGCTGGCAGCGGGACCGGCCAGCGCCTGCACAGGCCAGTATTGTCGCAGGCTAACCCGCGAGCCGCCATACTGTGGGTAGCAAGGACGACGACAGGAGTTCACCAGTGACCTACATCATCGCGCAGCCCTGCGTTGATGTGCTTGACCGGGCATGCATCGAGGAGTGCCCCGTAGATTGCATCTACGAGGGCGAGCGCATGCTCTATATACACCCGGACGAGTGCGTGGACTGCGGCGCCTGCGAACCGGTCTGCCCGGTAGAGGCGATCTACTACGAAGACGACGTGCCGGAGCAATGGAAGGACTACTACAAGGTCAACGTCGAGTTCTTCAGCGAGCTCGGCTCCCCCGGCGGCGCGTCCAAGACCGGCAAGGTCGGCACCGACCACCCGGTGGTCGCGGCCCTGCCGCCACAAGCCGAAGCGGAGTGACCCTCGCGGCCCGGCTCCCCGCCTTCACCTGGGATCGGCTAGCCCCGCTCAGAGAAAAGGCCATGGTCTATCAGAACGACATGGCGGATCTCTCTGTGGGCACTCCCGTCGATCCGGTGGCGGACGTGGTCCGGGACGCCCTCGCCGCGGCCTCGGACTGGCCTGGCTACCCGGCCACCCGGGGCACGCCCGCGTTGCGGGAAGCTGCTTCGGGCTGGCTGGCACGCGACTGCGGGGTTGCGGTCAGCGCCGATGACGTGCTGCCGGTGGTCGGCACGAAGGAGTTCGTGGCCGCGCTGCCGGCGCAGCTCGGGCTCGGCCCGGGCGACGTGGTCATGCATCCGGCGATCGCCTACCCGACCTACGACGCGGGCGCGCGGCTCGCCGGGGCGACCGCGCTCGCCGCGGACAGCACGCTGGCGGCCGGGCCGGGACGGGTGGCGCTGCTGTGGGTCAACTCGCCGTCCAATCCCACCGGAAAGGTACTGCCCGTCGAGCACCTGCGGAAGGCCGTGGCCTGGGCACGCTCGCGCGGTTGCGTCGTCGCCTCCGACGAGTGCTACATCACGCTGGGCTGGGAGGCCCAGCCGATCTCGATCCTGCATCCCGACGTGTGCGACGGGGCGTTCGACGGGCTGCTCGCGGTGCACTCGATGTCGAAGCGGTCGAATCTGGCGGGATACCGGGCAGGCTTCGTCACCGGGGACCCCGAACTGGTCGCTTCGCTGCTGGAGATACGCAGGCACGCCGGCCTGATCATGCCGGGCCCGGTCCAGGCCGCGATGACCGCGGCGCTGAACGACAGCGCGCACGTGGCGGCGCAGCGCGAGCGGTACGCTTTCCGCCGGTCCGTGCTGCGGGCCGCGTTCGCCGAATCCGGCTGGACCATCGACCATTCCGAGGCCGGCCTGTACCTGTGGGTGTCGCTGCCCGGGCACGACTGCTGGTCGGCGGCGGAACTGCTGGCCGGTGCGGGCATCCTGGTCGCCCCCGGCGAGCTGTACGGCCCCGGCGGATCGCGGCACGTCCGGGTCGCGCTGACCGCGACCGACGAGCTGATCGCGTCCGCCGCTCACCGCATCCGCGCCATGAACCGGTAGCGGCCCGCGCGAGTACTATCACACTGCGGTTGATGAGCCAGCCGGTCCGGGTCCCGGATGCTGGCAGCCTGCCCGCATCTGCCGCCCCACCTGGCCTTCCGGACACGTGCGTTTCGGTCCGAGGAGGTGGCCAGCCCCCGCCCCCGCCCGTCCGGCCCCGCGTGTCCGGCCCCCGCGTGTCCGCCCCCGCGTGTCCGGCCCCCGCGTGTCCGCCCCCGCGTGTCCGCCCGCACGCTCGCCGCCTTCGTGCCGATGGTGCCATCGGGTCGCCTTTTCGCGTGCCGATGGCGCCAACGGGTGGGGGTCACCCCAGCCCGATGGCACCATAGGCACGATGCGGGGTCGCCCGGATGGGGAGCGGGGGAGTTGCTTCGCCGGTGGTGATCGCGGTGCGGAGGCCGGCGAGGACGGTGCCTGGGGAGGTCTTGATTCGCTTGGGCGAGAAGTGGAGAAGCTGGACCCCGTGACTGCTGATGCGATTGTGGCGAGTCTCCGTGCGGTCCTTGTCCTCCGCCAGAAGGTGATATTCACTGGAATCGACTTCGGCGGCGACACCCGCGTGCTGCCACCAGGCGTCCACCACCCCGAGAAACTCCCCGTCCGCCGCATGCAGCGTGACGTTGAACTCGGGTTCGGGGAGGTCTGAGCGCGCGATCAGGTCTAGCAGGTCGCCCTCGGCCGCGGACCAGATCCCCTTGGCGGCGTCGCGCAGGCTGCGGCGCAGCAGCAGAGATCCCTGTGAGGGCCCCCTGTTCAGTTCGGCGGCGAGGTCGGTGAACGTGCACGTTTCCCTGAGGAGGGCATCGCATACCAGGGACCGGGCGTTACCGATGTCGGTGTACCCGCGGACCGCGTCCGCGATGGCGCGGACGGGTCCGGCGATCCGGATCGGGCCTATAGTGTACACGTTTTCAGGCATACGTGTGGTGCGGATGAGCCGCGCGAAACCCGTGCTCACCCTACGCACGTCCGTCGGCACGAGTACGTCCACCGCCGTCGGTCCCGAGGCTGTCAATCCGAAATGGCGCACCGCATACGGACCGGTTATGACGCCGGCGGGGCCCGCATGGAGCCAGGCGGCTGTCTCCCGTCGACGGCTAGTGATCTTCCCGTCGGTGGCGTAGATCCCTGGGAGCAGCCTGTGCCATTCGCCGCCCGGCCTCGTGAGGTACTGGATCTCGCCACGTTGCATCCCGCACTCGCGCAACTGCTGGCGCGTAAGGACGCCGTGCTGGGCCTGGATCAGGTCACGAAGCCGGCGCTTATCGAGCCCTGTGCGTATTCTCATGCGCACACAATGTCACCACCCACCGACATTTCCGCGCCCCGTGTCTCCAGATCTTCGGAGCAATGATGCCGATGGCGCCAACGGGCCGCGGCACCCCCCACCCGATGGCGCCATCGGCACGCGAAAAGCCGGCCCGCTGGCGCCATCGGCACGTTCGTGGCCGGGCGCCGGGCGCCGGGCGTGGGGCGCCGGGCGTGGGGCGCCGGGCGCCGGGCGCCGGGCGGGCACGCTGGGGGCCGGGTACTGGAGGGGTGCCGGGTGTGCGGGGTGCTAATTCTGTCGACATGGAGCTTGCCGCCCGGCATTCTTGCTGGTGTGCCAGATGCCGCTGATCCTGATGAGGTGCGTTATGCGCGGATGCGATGGAATACGCCGCTGTCCGGGGAGCACGCGGAATTGCTGCTCGACCGGCTCGACCTCCGGTCCGGTCAGCGGATAGCGGACCTGGGCTGCGGCTGGGGGGAGCTGCTGCTCACCGCGCTCGCCCGCGGCGGGCCCGGTACTACCGGCACCGGCGTCGACACCGACGCCCCGCTGCTGGCCAAGGCTCGGCAGGAGGCGGCCAATCGCGGCCTGGACGCCGAGTTCACCGAGGCGGACGCGGCGGGCTGGCGCGGCACCGCCGATCGCGCGCTGTGCCTCGGCGCGTCACACGCGTTCGGCGGAACGGCGACGGCGCTACGGGCGCTAGCCGAGGTCGTGCCAGCCGGCGGCCGGCTGCTGTACGGGGACGGTTTCTGGTCCCAGCCGCCATCGGACGCCGCCGTGGACATGCTTGGCGAGCAGACCACACTGGCGGACTTGCTGGAGTTGTGCCGGGCCGCGGGATGGCGGGTCATCCATATGAGCACGGCCAGCCAGCGCGAATGGGACGACTTCGAGTCCACGTACCGGGCCGGCCGGCAGGAATGGCTGCTCGCCAACCCGAACCACCCGCGCGCCGCCGAGATCCGCGATTTCCTCGATACCCGCGAACGGGAGTATGTCGGCGTCTACCGAGGTGTGCTCGGTCTTGCCTATCTCGTACTGGCACACTGAGCGCCTCAGGCGCCAGCTGGCTTGTAAGTTTCATCCCACGTGGCGAGTGACCTGCGGCCAATCGGGCCACCGCTAGGACGCGTGGCACCGGAAAGCCGGGTTCGCTACCGTGACCGCGATGCTTCGCACTGGAGTTGTGCTCGCCGCCTTGGCCGGCCTGGTCCTCGCGGTTACACCGCGCGGGCAAGCGATCGCCGTTAACTCATCGTCCGGCCTGGACCGCTACTACCATCAGCAACTGATCTGGGGGTCATGCCCGGACTCGGCCGATACGACGATCAGTTGCGCGACAGTGCGAGTACCGCTCAGTTATGACGACCCCGCGGGCCGCTCGATCAGCCTGACGATCGACCGGCTGCCCGCGGCGGCCCCCGGGCCGCATCAAATTCTGCTGACTAACCCCGGCGGACCGGGCGGGCAGGGCTTGCCAACCCCGGGCCAACTTCGCGGCGAGCTACCCGCCTCGGTGCTGAACACGTTCGACATCATCGGCTTCGACCCGCGGTTCACCGGCCACAGCACGCCGATCAGCTGCGGTCAGCCCGCCGAGGATCTCGGCGGAATCTGGATGCGCTGGCCGCACCCGGGCAGCTTCCCTGGGGACGTCGCCGCGGCGCGGGAGCGCGCTCGGGCGTGCACCGCGAATTCGGGCTGGGCGCTGCCATACGCGACGACCGCGAACACTGCCCGGGACATGGATGTCATCCGTGCTGTGCTTGATGCACCGCGGATGTCTTTTCTCGGCTTCTCTTACGGCGGCTACCTAGGCGCGGTGTACACGGCCCTGTTCCCGCACCGGACGGACCGTTTCGTGCTGGACAGCCCGGTTGACCCGTCCCGTGTCTGGTACGGGTTCGGCCTGGAACGTGCCGCCACGCTGGAGACCGCCCTGACCACGTTCTGCGCGTGGCTGGCCAGCAACGACAGCAGCTATCACTTCGGCACCTCCGGCCAGGCGGTGCGGCAGCGGTGGAACGCGCTGGTGGCGGCGGCCGACGCCAAGCCCGTCACCACCCCGGACGGGCTGGTCTGGACCGGCGACCTGATCCGGGCGCTGACCTGGATCCTGCTGTACAGCGACCACAACTACCCGGTGCTGGCCGGCGATCTCGCGGCGCTGGCGGCCGGCCAACCGGTCCCGTTCCCGCCGCCGCCTCCCATCCAGCAACCGCCGGGTGTGCCGCCGGACAACAATACGGCCACCTACCTCGCGATCACCTGCGGTGACGCGCCCGCGCCACGGGACCCGGAGTTTTACCGGCATATGGTCGCCACCGAATCGGCCACGTTCCCGTTCGTCGGCGGCGAGCAGGCCAACATCACGCCGTGCGCGTTCTGGCCGTTCCGGGCGGAGCCGCCGGTCTCGCTGACCGGTGACCATCCCCGGGGCGTGCTGGTGGTGGACTCCGACGAGGATCCGGCGACGCCGTACTCGGGATCGATACTCATTCATGCCGATATTCCTGGCTCCCGGCTGATCACGCTGCACGCGTCGGTGCACGTGCCCTACCCCGGATATGGCGATGCCTGCGTGAACGATGCCGTGAACAGCTACCTGACAACCGGCCAGCTTCCGGCCGGCGACCTAGCCTGCACGTGACCGGATACCCCAGCATCAACGTGGCCTAGGCGAACAGACACGCTCTAGTGGGCTCGATTGCGCAATTGACACGCTGGG